>UEXM01000031.1_pt1 | contig 169775 bp, 153 predicted proteins | sample 1796661 | NCBI WGS metagenome assembly UEXM01 (sample SAMEA4772469, study PRJEB27181) | metagenome | reverse complement strand
TGGCCCCACCCGGAACTGGGAAGTGACCGGACCGGTATCGCTTAACCCTGGCAAGTTGCAGGAAATTGAGCGCAATAAATTGGCCGCTTAAACGCGGTTATTTGGACAACTGGGTTGAAAATCGCCGGTATGGTCAGAGGTGAAGGTTCTAATGTCGTTGGCAACCTCGCGGGCGGTCGCTTTGGTGTAGGTTGCTTTGGTGTCTGTCGTCAGTCGGGAGCGTATTCCTTCGAAAAAGACTTGAGTGTTTGCGTACAACTGTTTGTTGTCGGAAGCGTCTAGTTTGAGGGGGTAACGAGCGCTAGCGGCGGAGGCGGTTTCTATCGAGGGAGGCTCCGGAGGGTGGTAGAGAATATCATCATGGAGCCGAAAATAGTCGGCCAAGCTACAACTGGTGGGTGGTTGCCGACCGCTAAGGGCGGCCGAAACGATGCCTGGCATCAGGATAAGGTTCGCTTGATTAATGAGGGTGATGAGTTGTTCAAGCAGCCATTGGTTTGTTAGGGCGGGTGCGTTTGATAGTGACGTGTTGGTGTGCGTTTGGATGACCTCCGACAGAGTTTGAAGGTGTTTTGAGGATATCGGCTTTGTCAGGTCGATAATGGACTTAATGCCTTTGCCAAATTGCAATAGCGACGCTGTTTTGTAATCAACTTCATGCCGTTGAACCGGTTGGGTGTAGCTTTCTTCGTCCAGGTCTTCGTTGTATTCAAAATAGAGCTTTTTCTTATTCTGGACTAAGCGGTAATGGATGCCGCGGGTCACATCGTCAATCAAGTCTGAGTAGCCGAGGCGCTTGTCGATGATGAGGAGCGCAGCTGCAACCAATAAAGCTTCCGATTTTGAAACGTTTGCTTTATCCGTGGCACTTCTTGCCGTCTTTGCCCAGCCTTGGAGTTTGGGCAGTATTGTTAACGCCACTGGGCTTTGATCCGTCAGCAGTGACTGCTCAGTATCGATGGTCACTAGTCGGCGCCGGATGGGTTTAGCACTTTCATCCTCTAGCGCATCTAAACGCTCCATCATCACCGCGTAGCGAATTGCAGCTTGTGGGTGCGGCAAACCGTTCTCCCGCATCAGCATTAAATGACTCATTGCTTGAGTTTGATCATCGTCAAGCTCTTCGAGCGTTTTAGAGCCCAAGAAAAGATCCAGGTCGCTGTCAGCGAGGTCTTTGGCTTTTTTAAGCGAGGCTATGCGGTTTTGTCTTCTTTTTTTGACACCAAATAATCTCGATTCTTGGGCGATGGGCTTTATTAACGTGGTGGGTTCTCCAATGGGGGGGAGTTGGCCTAGAGTGCGCGGTACCTGAAAAACCAGACGCTCAAATACGTCATTTAACGTTTGGGAGTACGCTTGATAATCGTCGATCCAGCAACGAACTGACAGATCGCTGTAAGTGGCAACGCCGCGTTCTGCATGCCCCATCCAACCATCAATGACTTCTGTGTCTACGCCGCTTCGCGCTAGCTGTTGTGCATATCGATGGCGGAATAGGTTTGAGGGCAGGGGCCAGTTGAACCATTCGGTGTCCGGGATGCTGCGGTCTGATAGGGAGCGCCAATGGATCGCTTCATCCAAGAGGAAGAATAAAGGGAGCTTGGCTGATGGTTGCTTCCGTAACTGAGAAATTTCTTCGGCTAGGTCGGAACGAACTGGCTCGATGACCTTGGCCAATTCGCCTAAATGGGTCTTGTACATCTCAACAAGGTTCCACGCTCCCAGAGGGAGGGGGACGAGGCGTCCGTTGTGGAGGCCGTCGTCCGCTTTGTCGTTGATGAAAACAGACGGTGGTTCCGAACAGAAGTGAGTGATCGATTCGAACGGGTCGGACAGATGACGGCAACCGGTTGCAGCATAAAGTGCCATAACGCAATAGCGTGCCAAGGCATTGTGGTAGCTAAGAGGGCTGTCCCATTGGGTATCGTTTAGGGCTTGAGTGGCTTGAGATATTTGATCAATAAGCAACGATTCTAATGGAGCTAGCAGGCTCCCGAGTACGTTGACTCTTGAGTCCCCCGCTTTATCGCTGCCACTTAATTCAAGGTTGAAACCGTTCTCGACGGCCTTAATGTCCCAGTTTGCGTACCCGCAGGCAGCAGGGAGTGCCGCTCTAGGGTGAGCAGCACTGAGTCGTGCAAACGAATGGTCGGATGTGAGATTGAAGACTTGTTGGGGGTGAGCGTTGGCAAGTTTTGCGCTCGTTAGTCTTGGGAAGTGGTCTTTGGCGTGTCGGTTGAACCAGGTTTCTGGAGTTTCGCCAGAGAGCTGAAACCATAGATTGTAAAGGGAGTGATTACTGTTGACTGCGGACTCGAAGGCGCCATTGAGCGCTTGCTGAACAACGCCGGGTATTTTGAGCGACAAAGATGACTCAAACGGCTCAATGCATTGAATCGCATTCTGGTCGGGAACCCAAGAATGATGCCTTTTGGGTGAGTGGCGATGAGCGACTGAAAAATCGGGCATCAAAGCCCATTCATTTTGTGTGGTAGAAGAAATCGCAAGTTCCAGTGTAAAGGGTAACGAGCGCGAGAGTCGGGTGGCCAACCAAACAACGGCCGCTCCTAAGCGGTCAAGCTGGTTGTTTGATGTGAGTAGTTGGTTTGTCCATGCATTCAGAGATTGCAGTTCGGGCGGTAGTGGCTTATCCCAGCTCCAGGGTAAGTAGTGAGACAGCTCCGTTGTCTGAAGCAAGATGCTCTGGCCAGTGAGCCGCTGCCGTTCAGGTGGGTCGTCGGCATTGACTGTGTAGAGAAGGGCTTCTTCAGAGTTTTCGTCAGATTCGTCATTGGGCGCGTCAAGCAGATCTAGTGATTGGAATTGGTAGTCACTCAGTTGTTGCGTTTCGGGGAGTCGGTTGCGAGAGAATATGGCCAAGGGTGCGTGGAAGAAAGGCTGCGCCACATTTTCTAATTCATTGGGCTCGCAGTTGCCTTCACAGATTAAAACGAGGGAGTTTAAAAACCGTTGGGCGCTGGCGTCTTGAGACTGGACGAACAACTCATTGGCGGCGTTTCTGAGGGCTAGAGTGAATCGATCAAAGGTGAACGGTTGCAGAGCAACATGGCGCTTGGCACGTTCAAGTGTTTTATCGATGATAAGCCAATTGTTGTGGTGTGTGTTTTGGGTCAAAAAGCTGGCGACTTTCTGGATGCGTTTGTCGCTCAGGCAGCGTCTGTTGGCTGCGTGATCCAGCGCTTGCACTATGAGCCAAATGCGTAAGGCTCGCCTAAGAGCGTATTGCTCTTCGGTATTCGCGATAGCGAGTGGGTTAACGATTAGGCAGAGTAAGAAGTGCCTTTTCTCAATACTGGCACCCAAGTCACGCAGCTTTTTCTTTGTCTGATCGGAGTTTCCTGCGTGGGGTAGTGCGGGGAACTCGATAGCGATATCTGAGGAGTCAGTGAAGGCTTGGCGAAGGTCTGAAAGGAGCGCAACGAGGGGGTTGTTGGACCAGGCAGCAAGAATCTCTAAGGATTCTGGGTGGGACAGCTCTTGGTTTAGGTTGCCGATAACTGTAAAGTGCTTGCTGAATCCGAAGGTCAAGGCGGTAAGCTCGAATACCTCCGATAGTTGAGCATCCTTGGCCCAGGTATGAAGAGTGTCGTATTGTGGGGTTGGTTGCCTTACGGTCGTATTGTCGGTGGCTTGGGGTTCAACGCTGTGCCAATCTTGAGTGCCATTAATAGTCATTAATCGGTGTCTCGCGCATCTACCAATGTTCTTGAAACTATAGATAACTGCACGATTTATGGCAAAAAAGCGCAATTTAGAACAAAATATATGTTCCTATGAGCGTCCTCCTCATAACCTTCGAATCCTGCCCCCGCTACCATAAAAGAAAAAGGCAGATCAGTTACTCACTGGTCTGCCTTTTTTGTTTTCTGATCCCTACATTTTCTCCGGCTCGCTTGACAGCAATTCGAACACATGGCTCGGCAATTTCTGATTAAGTTCATCCCGGGCCCGCTGTTGCAATAAACCGGGTTCGGCAGCGGATATCTTCACCGGCCAGCGTTTCTTCGCCATCACAGTCTCCTTGTACTGCAGCATCAGCTCGTAGGAGCCACGCAACCAGAACCAGCTCTGCTGTTCACTGACCGGCGCCAGATCGGAAACCCCCCGCAGCACGTAGTCTGACTGCGCCACAGTCTTTACGCCAAGCCTGGTCAGAGCACGCTGTAGCTCTGCTTTCACCGATGGATCATCGGCCTGAACGGTGATCGGCAGGGTGCCCAGCGCATTGCGAAGCAGGGTGTCCAGGGCCGCCCGGTCGTACTGACCGGTAACGCCCTGACCGTCGGCTACAATCATCAGATTCTGGTTGAGCTGATCACGCTGAATCTGGGCGCTGCGGGCACGTTTCAACGCATTGAGGGCGGATATCGGATTGTTAGCGGTGACACTGGCGTAGCGAATCAGATCCTTGATCTCGCGGTCAGAAGCCAAGATGGACTGGCGGAAGCGGCTGGCGGCAGGTTGTTTGGCCAGCACCGCCAGGGCGTGAACCCGTCCTGGAATATTGTTATCGTCCCAGTACTCGACAACCCGCGCACCTTGCAGCACCTGTTGGGTCTCAATGCTCACTGCGCGGGTAACTCTTTGTTCATTAGTAATCTGCAACTGCCCCGGCCCGGCATTCACCTGAGCACTGCTAAAGTCTGTTGAGCGTTCCTGGACGCTTACTTCAAATATCTTGGCCAGGTTACTGATAGCCCGATCCGCTGCCCTTTGCCGGTCATCGGCTGATCCCGTCGCCGAAAGATGCGTGGCCGCCGGATACGCCGATTCAGGGTTATTCAGCCACTCCGGTCTATCAGGTGTAGAGCTACAGGCAGTAATAGCCAGAACACTCAATACAACCAGTAAACTGACCAGGGTCTTTGGCTGAATCAAAGATGAAATGCATGCAGGTTTACTGTTCATTAGGCTGTCCTTCAAACGATTCCAGGCCCTCATAGGGCGGATAACTGAGCAGGCGATTATTCAGACTGGTTACCAAAACGACACCGTAATGGCGTGAGCCAAGCTTGTTCAGCGCTGGCAACTCGACGTTCTTGGTCGTAATTCCGACCGAGGCATCCAGAGGCGTTACCAGCCGCGCCACTTGGATAGACGAGGGCAGCATATTCCAGCTACGCACATCGGCCTGCTCTGAAAGCAAGCCGGCAATATTGGCCAGGAAACCGCCAAGTTCCCCACTCTCTCGGGCTTTCCTGACCATCTGGTATTTGGTCACTGCCCGTACTGTCGCCGCCGCCATGGTTTTTGCACTCTGATCCGCAAGGTCTTCACGTGCCCGTCGTTCGATCATTTCGATCACTTCGGTATTGCTGAGGGCTCCGGCTTTGATTGAAAGATGCCGGGCCTGGTAACGCGATGGCGGATAATGGGGCATGACGACGCTGATCTGCGCCTCCAGATTCGAATCAAACACCAAAAGGCGGGTTTCGGTCTTATTGGTAACCACACCATCGTGGTAGAACACAATCCATTCGCCCTCATGAGCCCCGGGCAATGAGGCCTCGCGGCCAAACTCACTGACGTATCGTTGATACTCTTCATCGTTACGGTTTTCATTGTTTCGGCGCAGGCTGACATTCAACAGGCTGGTAGCCAGGGCCTCAGGAACCTTTTCTTCACGGGCCCTGATGATCTGGTGCGCCCGGCGATAGCTGATCATGGCGTCATCCAGTTCACCGTTCATTTCATAAATCAGCCCTGCCAGTAACCGCACGCTTGCCAGTTGCCCGCTGACAGACTCCGTGTCTCCCAGCTGACTCATGGTGACATCCGCCTGCAGCATTTCGACCCGCGCGCCATCCCGGTCGCCATCGAACAGATATCCCAGGGCCAGCATGGCATGCACCAGTACCTGTTCACTTGGCGTTCCGCCATAGCTGCGAAGCGTCTCGTTGGTGGTCAGGGCTCCAAAGTTTTCGGAGAGACTGACCGCTTTCAGGGACATCATGATCGCCTTGGCCTGCTCAAGATCTCGTCGGCTACCGGCCAGGTCTCCGGTGTAGAACTTCAGCAGGCCCCGATTCAGCAGATACTGGCTTCTGTCACGGTCTGGCGGATCAATGTCTTCCAGTTTTTCCAGAGTTTTTTCAGGCCCCACCGTCGGCAGCTCCGCTGACAGCTGATTGATCTGCCAGGAGGTGCATCCCTGCAGATACAACAAGCACAGCACCACCATTGGAGTCGCCAGAAACCGGAACGAATGCATCTCGCCAATCACGGTCTATCTGTCATCCCGAAGCAGGCTAATAGCGGATGGACGGGTTTTTGATCAGCTTCTTGATTTTCTTCTGACCCAGCCAGACCTTGCGATTATCGGCCATGCTGATCAGGGTAAGGTCGACCTGATAGAAACGAACCTGTTGTTTGCCCTCGGCATCAATGATGGTGTTGATCTGTCCGGTCAGCATGAAATCCGCGCCCAGTTCCTGACCTGCGGCGTTACGGGTATCATCCCGGGCGTTCAGGTCCTGATCGAGGCGCTCGTCACGTATTTCGCCACGCTCATCTTTCGACGCGACAAAATCCACGCGCCCGGAATTAACCAGTTCCCGTTCCATATCGGCGACAAAGGTTTTCAGGTTGATGTGTTCATGGCTCAGGTTACGAACCGTGCCCACAATCACCGCAGGCCGCTCACCGGTTCGGGTGGTAAAATTAGTGATCCAGGGTCGGGACAGGGCATCCTGAATCATCTCCTGGGCCACCAGCCTTGAATCGCTGTCATTCCAGGCGCCGCTCAGATCAATCGTGCTGTCACTGTCGACCCGTTCAACTGATGTACTGCAGCCGCTGAACAGCAGGACTGTAAAAATAACTACCCAGATTCTCATTACTCTTGTCCTTGCACGAATCGTTCGAAGTTGGCGTTGGCCTTGCTCGAATAGAACGTCTTGAAGCTATCAGACAGTTTGCTGGCCGTCTTGATGGAGTCGTCCAGCGCCTCTATATCCATTTCCGCAAAGGAATAGACATTGCCGGTGTTGCTGTCTTTCCAGCGCGCTTTGATTCTGACGCCGTTCAGGGCCGTTCTGGTTGAGCTTATCAGGGTCTGTTCGATACTGCTGACGGCCGTATCGCCTGCGCTGGACGAATAATCGCTCAGGGTGCTGTCGACATAGCTGGAGACTACCCGCGCAACTTCTGCTCGGGCCCTGCTGTCTGCTGTAGAAGTCTGCAACGACTGATCGTTCAGGGGCGGTGCATAGGCAACCCCCTGAATATAGCGACCGTCGTCATCATCAACAGCCTGGGTGCCTTCATTGACCCAGTCGGGGGCACCTGAAATTCCCATATCACTTTCAATAGTTTCTCTGCTGCTGCAAGCAGCCAGGCCGGCGAGAACGGTAAGGGTCATGGCAGCCGATAGTGAACGCTTCAACATATGAGTTTTACTCCTGGCGCTTATGTCGTAAATACTTGCTGTCCACAATAACCTAAGTTCTGGTTTCAATCATCAAAGCCAGCGTGATGTCGGTCACCCAGGCTCTACGGCAAAGTACCGAGCGACCTTTTTTGCGTTGGGGAGTAAAAAAATTGGAACCGAAAAGTTAAGTTATGGCTCGTGCACGAGAATCCGGGTTCTGATTTTTCTCGTATGGGACAAGTTGAAGGTTGTGAATTTTTATAACGGCTGGTTCCCCCCGACCGATGGGCGCCGTCAAAAAATAACCGAAAAGAACAGTCCTTCGGAACGCCAAAACACCATGAAAAGTGAACAAAGCTTCAGTACGGATAACGATATTTCTTTGGAAAATTTGCGCGCCCATTTCGAGGAAGCAGCAAAAAGCCTCCGGGGCGCTGCTCTCGGGCAGTTCCAGCGCAATGCCAAGCAAGTCTTTTGTCAGGCCTGCTACGAAGGGGATATCGAAAAAATCATGTATTTTCTTGAGGGGCTCCCGACCTACTTTGACTGGCTGTCGAGGGACTGCCTGAATGACTATAAGGGAATATCGTGGGCCTGCTTTGGTAAGCAGTTTGATGTAATTCAATTATTGGCGTTGCGACAGGGGCCCGACGTTTTCCTCGGCTTTGACTTTGATGTAGCGCTGGAAGTGCTTCACCAGGCGCGAGATGAACATGCGCCTTTGCAGCACATAGCCTTTGACGAATGGCATGGAAGATCTACGGTCGAGGCTGTTCATAAAGTGGCAGTTCGCGAAAACGACAGACGGCTGATTGTTTCGATCGCTGATGTTATCGAGGAAAATCTGGACCGCTTGTTCGAGCAAATCGGAGTATCCGGATGAGTCTTGCGATCGAACAGGCAACAGGGAGTCGATTCGCTGAGGTGCTGTGTTAGTCTGCTTGACGGTTCGCCATACAAATTACAATAAACAAGACACATGGGTTCATCGATAAAGTTTCCTGCTAGTAGAGCTCGCCGTCCTGACGTTCGTCAGACATTAGTGCCTTTCTTGTTGCTTGTGGTTTTCTCCAGAGCGATAGTGCCCCCGGGTTACATGCCGGCCCCACTTCACTCAGGCACAGCCCTGTCGATTTTTACGCTGTGTGGCGGAGACGTTCAGTCGGTGCAGCTCATTGGGGCATGGCAGGATGTTGGCTCTCCCGAGCATTCCCATAATGCCAGTTCTGAAAGCCTTGGGTTCGAGCTGTGCGAATTCGACGCGCTTTCATTTGTTTTTGCCGATCTCGCAGTCAGCAGTTTTTCTCCCATCATCGGAGCCACTGAGACCAACGGTATTCCGCTGGTCTCGATGGCCGCAACAAAACCGCATCTCCGTAACAATCTACCGCGGGCTCCACCTCTCGTCGTTTTAAGCAGCTAATCAGTCTTAAATCAAACTCAGAGCCCTCACTCCGCCCAAAATAGGGTTCGGGAGGGACGCGCGGAGATTTTTATGTTGATTCCAGTGAAACCGGCCCGTACAGCCGTCGTGCTGTTGTGTGTCACAGTTTTTTCAACCTGCGTTTATGCTCATGAGGCGGGTCCTACCCCGGACAGTCATGCGCCAATGGGCGTCATGGGTGACCACACCCATAATGCCGGCGAGTGGATGTTTTCATATCGATTCATGAACATGTCCATGGAGGGTAACAAGAAAGGAAGAGACAGCATTTCCCCCGAGCAGATTGTGTCCACTGTCAGCAATCCTTTTGCGGGCCAGCCCATGCAGCCCCAAACACTACGGGTGGTGCCGCTTGAGATGACCACGCAAATGCACATGTTCGGATTGATGTATGCGCCCAGCGATAAGGTCACGCTCATGCTCATGGCCAACTACGTCGAAAAGGAGATGGATCATCTGACGTTTCAGGGCGCCGCCGGCACCACACGTCTGGGAAAATTCACCACCGATAGCAGTGGCTGGGGAGATACCAAAATCGGCGCGTTAATTCCGCTGTATGAACAGGGGGAACACAGTATTCATCTCAATGCAGGCCTCAGTCTGCCAACAGGCTCCATTGACGAGGAGGACGATGTGCTGACGCCGATGAACACGCGCCCCACACTGCGTATGCCTTATGCCATGCAGTTAGGTTCCGGCACTTATGACCTCGAGCCTGGTGTAACTTACAATGGCCGGGACGGTCTGCTGAGTTGGGGTGGGCAATATAAGGCTGTTGTTCGCCTTGGTGAAAATGACGAAGACTACACGCTGGGCGATAAGCATGAGCTGACCGGTTGGGGGGCTTATCGTGTTTTGTCGTGGATAAGCACATCGCTGCGTCTCACCGCCCGCACAGAGGATGCGATTGACGGGGATGACTCGCAAATTCGTGCGCCGATACAGACCGCGAACCCGGAAAATTACGGCGGTGATTTTGTCGACGTTGCCATCGGTGCCAATCTGGTGGGCCAGAGCGGGGCCATTCGCGGTCAGCGCCTCGGAGCAGAGCTATCGCTGCCGGTTTATCAGGACTACAACGGTGTGCAAATGGAAATGGACTGGATGTTCACCATGGCATACCAGTACAGCTGGTAATCTGATAAGCACCGCTTCTCTTCAGTAAGAACAGAGCCTGCAGGTTGCAGGCTCTGATTTATGTCTTGCGCTGTATATGTTGCGCATCACTCACTTTTTGCAGCTTACAAACCTTCAAGCCCACAACACCCAGGAAACTTCGATGGACCAATCACCTTTAGCGCAACCTCTTGAACTTCCTTGCGGCGCCGTTTTGCCCAATCGTATTGCCAAAGCCGCAATGACCGAGGGCCTGTCCGACGACCACCTTAAAACCACACGGCGCCACGAAACCCTCTATCGGCGCTGGTCCGATGGTGGGGCGGGGCTGCTGATTACCGGCAACGTGATGATTGACCGGCGGGTGCTGGAGCGCCCGGGTAACGTGGCGATTGATCCTGCGCCGACAGCGGGTGAGCCGGAGAGCATGGCGCAATTGCGCGCCTGGGCAGAGGCTGGCACCCGGAACGGCAACCACCTGTGGATGCAGATCTCCCATGCCGGTCGGCAGTCGCCACGCTATGTCACCACTCGTCCCATGGGGCCTTCTGCCGTCCAGCTTTCGCTGCTGGGTAATTACGCCCGACCACGGGCGCTGACTGAAGCTGAGATCCTCGACTTTATCCAGCGTTTCGCCAACGTTGCCCGGGTTGCCAAGAGCGCAGGTTTCACCGGCGTGCAGGTGCATGGAGCCCATGGTTATCTGTTGTCGTCGTTTTTGTCTCCGGTGACCAACCAGCGGACCGACCGCTGGGGCGGCTCGCTGGAAAATCGCGCCCGATTCCTGCTGGAGGTGGTGCGGGCGACGCGGAAGGCGGTGGGGGCGGAGTTTCCTGTAGCGGTCAAACTCAACTCGGACGATTTCCGCAAGGGCGGGTTCACGCTTGAGGACAGTGTGCAGGTGGTGCGCTGGTTGAACGAAGAGAAAATCGACCTGCTTGAAGTCTCTGGCGGCACCTACGAACAGCCCCGACTGCTCGGGTACAGCGGCGATGCGGACACCGCGAGTGAGGGGCCGGCCATGCGGGAAAGTACCCGCAAGCGCGAGGCCTATTTCCTGGATTATGCCCAGAAGATCCGCGAAGTCTGCGATTGCCCGTTGATGGTGACCGGTGGTTTCCGCACACGGGCGTTCATGGAGGAGGTTGTCGTCAGCGGAGAAACCGACGTGATTGGCCTTGGCCGACCGCTCTGTACCGATCCGGACACGGCCAAAGATTTGCTTGAGGGCCGTATCGACAAAACGGTTTGCCACGAGGATCACGTCAAGCTGGCCCAGAAAGGTTTCTTTTCACCGACCAGCCCGCTGATGCCGATCAAAGTGCTCAACGTGCTGGGTGGCCAGGCGTGGTACTACCAGCAGATCTTCCGGCTGGCGGATAACGAAGCGGCGGATCCCCGCATGGGCATCCTCAGGGCGATTGGCGCTTACCTTATGGATGAGCTCGGTCAGGCCCGGCGGGCGAAAAAGGCCCAATCTGACTAAGTTACCAGTGGCATTGATTTATTTTATTGGTCAGTGCTGAAGTTCCCGAATGATTGGCCGATAGACATCACAGAGCGGCACTCCTACCGACTCAGGTGTTTTGGGGACTCATATTGTGCGCAAAAATTTACCAGTAACAAACAATGAAAAAACCTTTCCGCAGTCGCAGAAGCTGATATCAGCGACAGATCTCAAAGGCAAGATTCTCCATTGCAACGATGCGTTTGTGGAGGTGAGCGGGTTCACTCGTGACGAGCTTATCGGTCAGCCTCATAACATTGTTCGGCATCCGGATATGCCCTCGGCCGCCTATGAGAACATGTGGTCACACCTGAAATCCGGGAGCCCCTGGATGGGGCTGGTGAAGAACCGCCGCAAGAACGGAGACTTCTACTGGGTCAGTGCCTATGTTACTCCGGTCACGCAGAACGGGGACGTTGTTGGCTATGAGTCTGTAAGATCCTGCCCGTCTCGGGAAGACGTGGCGCGTGCCGAAAAGCTGTACGCGGAGATGCGGCGCGGCAAAACAAGCATTCCCTGGTGGAAACGGATAGCCGTGAGCACCCTGTTCCTCGTCGCTGTGCTGGTGATGTCTGCCGCATTGTTCTATTACCAGCAGGAAGTCGCTTCCGAGTTAGTGCTGTCTGTTGGCGTCATTGCCTATGCAATCTGGATGAAACTGTCCAAGGACGCGCTTATTCAGTCGGTCACAAAACTGATGACCAAGGTTTTCACCGACGACCTTGCCGCCAGGAGCTACACCGATGACGATCGGCAACTGGGAAGAGTAAAGGTCGCGGTGCTTGCCCAGCAAGCGCACCTGGATGCCGTTCTGACCCGCATCGAAGACGCGGCAGGCAGTGTGAAAATCGGTGCTGTGGAAGGGCTGGAAATCACTTACGCAGCGCAGGAAACGTTGAAAAAGCAGCAGGCCGAGACCGAGCAGGTGGCGGCTGCCGTCCATGAGATGTCGCAAACCATCGGTGAGGTGTCTGCCAACGTCCAGCAAACGGCGGAAAAAGCTGAGGGCGCGCGGGAATTTGCTGACCGGGGTGCGTCGGTGGTTATTTCGACCCGGGAGTCTATCCAAAAGCTCAAAGAGAAGGTCCATGGGATATCGGAGTCGGTGACGGAACTGGCCACGGAGAGCGGTAAAATTGCCGGGGCCGCCAAAATTATCGAGGACATTGCTGACCAGACCAACCTGCTGGCCTTGAACGCTGCTATCGAGGCTGCCAGAGCAGGTGAGCATGGGAGAGGCTTTGCGGTGGTAGCAGATGAGGTTCGCGGTCTGGCAAAACGGACCCAGGATTCGACCCGGGAAATTCACGGCATTATTGACACATTGCTGGCCAGATCGTCGGCGTCGGTCAAAGTGGCTGATGAAGGCAATCGGGCAGCCGATGAGGGGCTGGCGCGCATGCTGGAGGCGGAGGATGCGTTGGGGCAGATTACCGAGTCTGTTGGCACCATCGCGGAAATGGCGACCCAGATGGCCGCGGCCGTCGAGGAGCAGGCTCAGGTGTCTGACCAGATCAATGAGCAGGTTGAGCAGATTTCCGTGCTGGCGGCAGACAATCTGGAGAAAGGCGAGCAATCAACCGCCAGCGTTCAGAAAATGGAGAGGATCGCTGGTGACCTTCACGAGCTGGTGGTGAGATTCAAATAAGTGACGGGCTCAACGAATCCGTTGAGCCACATTTGTTTTCCAGTGAGAGAGTGTTTCTGAGGAGTGCTCTCTTACAAGACCCCCTCCTGCAAACCCTCTTCCAGGGTCAGTGTCCTGCCATCGCTGAATGTAATGGAACCATCTCCATCACTCTCGATCCGGTAGTAAATCGGCATGTCGGCCAAACAGGTATCGTCAACATCGATTGTCGCACTGCCGACATTCTCCAGTGTTCCCGTAAGCCCGCTTGAAGCAGGACCTTGCTGCTCGGTCACCTCGCCACGCGTTCCGCTCCAGGGCACGGGATCCAGTCCGCCGGTGAGTTCGCTGGACGCCTCTTCTGTCAACGATCGGCACCCGGAGCTGTTAAGTTCAACCCGGGCTGCCGTGGACTCCCGGGCGACCAGGTTGCTGATCCAGTAGGCCGAATCATGTTTGATGTCGAATTCCGGGTAATCAAATGTCGGATCGAAGGTATAGACCACATTGACAGGACTCTCTTTCAGCACCCAATCGGCTGACACCAGGGCTTCTTTACGCCAGTCATCCAGCACCAGGAACGTCAGGTGCTCCGCCACAGGGTGCAGGTAAAAGTTGTAGTCCAGATTTTCTGCTGCTGACAGGCGTTGGGCGATGGCCAGTGCCTCACTCACATGAACAAGCTCGTCTGCCGCCGCATACAAATGGGCGCTGGGGACGTGGCGGAGATTTCCAACGTAATCCACGACATTGGAAAACCCTTCTGCCGGGGTTGTGATGCTGCCCAGTATTTCGCCCAGAATCGGGCGCAGGACCAGTTCTGTTCCCTGCTCCAGCAATTCATCGACGACAGGGGCAACTTCGGGAATATTGAGAAGGTCACCAGTATAGCCCACCCAGTTGACCATGCCCGCGAAACGGTCCGGGTAATGGGTGGCGAAATGCAAGGCGCCATAACCTCCCATGGAGTATCCGGAGGCGAACACTTGTTTCGGATTGACCGGGTAGGTGCCCTGAACATCCTCCATAACGTCCAGCACATCGCGTTCGGACGGGCCTGTGTAGAACCCGTAAGGCCCGCGTCCTAGCGGCGAAACCAGGATGCGATTGAGCGCATCGCCGAATCGCTGCTGCATGTTCCCCTGATTGATCTGACTGGCGTGATTGGCCTCACAGCCATGCATGACGACCATCATGCCCGGCTCGGACTCAGGCTCGACAGCCGATTCCGGCACGTAAATGCCATAAGGCTGGTACTTGCCCAGGTAGTTGAAGGACTGACCGCAGAAGGTACCGCCGCCGTCGCGACCGTTAACCCCCGGTATGGCAACGCCCTCGCCCAACGGGTAGTCCGACGTGTACACCCGCTGATAAAAGCCGCTGGGTAATTCAATGTCATCAGATCGCCGGGTTTCAAAGTCCTGTTCTTCGATCGTCAGCCCGAATTCAGTGATGTCACCACGCCCCAGCGCCTCGGCCTGACGGTCATCCCACCAGTTCCCGGCAGCGGGCAACACCTGGTTCACACCGCCGTCGGCGGAGGCGCCTTCATGAATGCCGCGGAACGCAACATTCATAACGGTACCATCGGCTTGGGCAACGACGGCCTGAAGTCGGTAGCTGTTTGCAGCAGGGGAGGGCAGCGTCAGCACCAGTTCATTGGTGTCAGGATTGCCGTTGTCCTGAAAATGGACCTGATCCCAGCCCTCGCTGGAAACGTCGACCCGGCCCCAGTGGCCTCCGCCGGTGGACTGGCCAGGATCCAGGTCCAACGCTACGCCGAGTAGTGCATCGTCAGGGTTGAACAGGGTGTTCAGCTCAGCGGTGATCCTGAGAGTACCATCCTGGTTTTCGACATGGAGTTTGACCAGGTCTGCGGTATTCAGAAGCCCTTCGGGATACCGCTCGTCACCGGCGGTTGGCGACAACAAGCCGGGGGTATTCGCCACCGGCGAGCCCAGTTGCCCGCCTCTGTTCAGCACATTGAGCAGGGTCGGGGCCGGGGAGATAAGGCCGCGGTCGGCACCGTAATCGTCGTACACGTAATCGTAATAGGTGAGCTTGCCCTCACACCACTCTACCGAGCCGGCTATCCAGCTTCTCCTGGAACAGTTTACCTCTCGCTCCTGAGCTACCTGCGGGGTTGCTGCGCTGGCTGGGGGTGCCGGCTCGTTGGCAACAGGTGGTTCTCCTGAGCCGCCGCCACAACCCAGCAGCAGGGCCATCGGGATGGCAGGGCTGAGTCTATACAGCTGTTTCATCGTCTTACTCGTTGTTATTGATTTTATAAAAGGCTATCAATAAGCAGACGTAAAGCAGGTGTCCCTGGCCATCAGATGGGGCGTCAATTTGGTCAATATTCAGCGGAACCTCTCGGGAACCTTGAGCTCATAGGTGATGCCAAGCCCCGGGATACCGCTACCCAGCGCGTTCCCCCGTTGTGAACTGAAGTAGAGGTATTGTCCGTTTTTGGTAAAAGCCGGTCCCGTCAGCTCACTGCCTCCACCGGGCACCTGCAGCAATATCTTGGATGGACCGTTCGGGTTCATGACCATCAGCCGCATGGCATCGCCATCCTCCGAGACGATGATGTCGCCCATGGGCGATACGGTGAGGTTGTCGACATCGTCAAAGGGGATGTCTGGCGCCATCAGTTGCTCATTGTCGAAGACCACTTCGATCAGGTCGTTATCCACATCCAGGGCGTAAACCCGGTTATCGCCTTTGCAGGCAAAATAAACCACCGCTCGCAGCGGATGTTGTGTGCCGCTGACGCGTTGCTGTTGCTCGCTGGGGATTTCCTGAATCCAGATGCCTTCGCCACCTTTGAAAACGGTGCCCGGTGCGCCCATGCCCGTGGCCATCTGGATTTCTGAACGAACCTCGGACTGAGCCCTTTCAGGTGATACCACGGGCACCCACGTCACGCGCGCGACTTTGCGGGCTTCGTTAAGGTCTTCCTGATAGTTGCCGGACTCGAAACCCTGAATTTCCAGCACTTCCAGAGTGCCGTTTTGCATATCCAGGCCCGGCTCTCCGTTGATGGAGGGCGCCATGCCGCTGGAGCGGAAACGATACAGCCGACCGTCACCGGCATCCTCGGTCAGGAAGAGCGTGCGGGTCTTGAGGTCCACCGCGACAGCTTCGTGGTTGAATATGCCAAGGGCCGGCAGCTCTTGCGCCGTATCCGGTGTGCCCAGGGGGTCGCACTCATAGACTTTGCCATCGTTGACCTCTTCACAGGACAGCCAGGTTTGCCAGGGCGTTGGGCCACCTGCGCAGTTCCGTCTGGTGCCCGACAGGATGGGATAGGAGTCGGTAATCGCGCCATCACGGTCGAAACGAAGGGCGCCGACGCCGCCGGTCAACATGGTTTCACTGTTGGAAACGTAGATCCACCCGCCGTCGGCGAGATCAAACACTGCGCCGCCGTCCGGGAAGGTGTGCCAGGGATAGGTAATCAGCCCCAGCGAGGGCAGAGGCACGGCGGTTGAGGCGGTAAGCCCGGAGATCGCGACTCTGCGAATTTCGAATTCAGGAGGAATCAGCACGCCGTCAATGCCGCTGTCCTGCAGTGCACCAATGCCCATCAGCGGGCCTTGCTGCAAGGGCAATTGCATGGCCAACGCTTCCGGGCTCGCAGGCGTTGGCGGGGTGTTCGTCGGGGGCGTGGTCGCGGTCTGCTCCGGCGTACCCGGAGTCCGCGTACTGCCACCACAGGCGCTCAATGCAATCGCACCACCGCCGACAAACAGCATTTGTAAAACGCGACGTCTCTGATTGTCCATGCCCACTGCCTCTTACCAATTATCTGAATATTCGTTCAGACAATAGTGAAGGAGTGTTGCGTTTTGGTGACGATGAAGTGAGATTTCGTTGATGACCGCGTTGTTCTGTTCTTGAGCCGCGTGTTGTAGCATCGACCAGAGAAAGTCGAGCTGGCACTGACACAAACACGAGGGGTTTACCATGGCATGCACTCCCGATCGGGGCAGGGAGCCTCTTCTTGAACCGTTTAAACGCAGGAATGTCCTGGTTGGGTTGATGCTGGTTCTGGCCTCGCTGTGCGCGCTTCCTGTATACAGCTGCCCTGACGCGCCGGGCTTCGGGGACTTCCCGATATCGACCAAAGGGTGCCCGGCGCCGGCCAAAAACCTGGAGGAACTTTCTCCTGAACTCGCGGGCGCCGAACCGGGCGCCACGCAAGCAAATTTTGCGCAATGCTGGCACGTGACTGAGATATCGTGTGGTACTTCGTGCGCGCAGATCGCACTCACTCACCTTCCTACCGGGGAGCAGTTCAGCGGGCCGGTCGCCACGGTTGGCGCAACCTTCCGGGTCAATAGCAGGCTGCTGGTGCTGAATCCCGCTGAGAACATTGTCGAGGCTTTTGGAGATAGCCCGCCCCAATGGGCTGTGACGGAGCATTTTGTGCTTCAGCCTGATGGGACATTGGAGCAGGTTCGCTAGCGGGATCGCTCCAGAGTTTTTTCGCGGTGCTAATCGCCCGCGACCAGGTAGTGGATTTTCCACGCCCCACGCTTCTTGGTGAGGCCGAGGCGCAGACCCAGCGGAGATCGTGCCGCATTCTTGGGAAGATAGCCGAACGCACCGTCAGACGTCTGCACATAGTGCCAGTGGCTACTGGCCCGGGTGATCGGCATGGGTTGGTGTGACACAAGCATGCCTATTGGTAACTCTCTCACGATCGGTGCGGTGGCGGATGGCCCCGCAACCAGCACCGCCTCTTTGTGCACAACCACAAGATATTCCCAGGGTGACAACGTTTCGGGCCAATCGACTGAGTAATAAGGGAATACGACCTCTTTGCTATTCGCTGAATAGGCCGCGGGAAGTGCGAGTACCGCTTCCAGCGCCGCCCAAATGGTGGAGCTCGCCGGGTCATCGTGCAGCTTCCAAAAATCGGAGAACCCGGATATGCCCGGGGCCTCTGCGAAAGAAAAAGTGACCTGTGGGTGAAGCATCGCCTGAAGAGCCTGCGAGTCTCGGTTCCTGATAATGGTATCCAATTCACGGATCAGGTCATCTAGCTCGGAGGAGTGAGCATCAGACGGCGTGACGGAACGGGGCCGATGGCCGTCACCGACGCTGCTGTGCTTTGTGCCTGCAGGGAAACGCAGCGTTTTTTCAGTGCTGGCGCGGCCATCACCAGACACTGTCACACCAACGTCCGTCGGTGTAACGCTGATCCAGTAGTGGCCAACCAGCTCCGCGTTTCGCAGCTCACTGAGCTGCAAAAATTTCTGACTGTGAGCGCCCCAACTGCAGACGACACCGAGTGAAACTCCGTTCACGACAGATGGGGCCGGCAGCGGGAAAATTCCGGTTGCCTGGCAGTTGTCTTCAACTCCGCGGCAGAATCTGCAGCCCGTCAGGTCGGCAGTGGCTATCGTTTCTTGCGTGTCGGTCCTGACAATTGAGACGTTTGGCGATGATGCATTGTTATCGTAGCGCCAACTATGAGCGCCATCGTAAAGTGGATTAAGCTCGCCCGGCATCGTCCATTCGTCGGCCATTGCATCGCTGGCTACCAAAAGCAGACCCGCCAGCAGACAGAGTTTCAGCAGATACATCAGGCCATTCCCCCGCTTAGAATTCAGCGTGACTCGTTCGTCCGGGCATCGAGTATCCGGAATTCGGGGCGATACTCGAAATGCATGGTGTCAAAATGGTGCCAGCGTCCTCCCCAGATAAACCCATGGCGCTCAAATATTTCAACGATCTCGTAGGGTATCTGGTTTTGCCAGGGGCGCTGACCGCGATCATCCGGCTTCGCCCATCGCCAGTAATTGGCTCGGGATACATTGATATCAACGGCCGCTCCGAATGCGTGCATCGACAACCTGTCCGTGCCGGCGATGGTTCGGCAATTGTAGGTGCCCGCGGGGTTGTCGAGGAATTTGAGGTATTTCGGGTCAAGCTGGTCCAGCTCTTCGGAAACGTTGCGAAGGGCCTGCGCCGCGCCATTCACACGGGTCATCGACAGGGTTCTGCCGAGTGTCTCCGGTAACCAGTCAACCTTCTCCAGATTGGGTGCTACTTCGCCCTGGCGGCAATCGCCGTACATCTTGATGAAAAATGGCTGATGGCGCGCACGCCCGGGATCCGCGTCCGTTGGGGGCGGCGAAGTGGGGGGCTGGAAATCATAATCCCAGGCGAGCATATCGATAATGTCGGGATCCGACAAACGCTGCTCCGGCTCGCGCGCGCGCACTTCGGGAGGCGTGGGCATGCGGGTGCCGTCTTGCCATACCAGGTTTTGTCCGTCGTACGCCTTCAGGTGTTGTGGGTACGCCTGGATCAGCGCATCAAGCGGTTCGGGGGTATGGCTGTTGGGGGCGCCTGTCGCCATAACCGCTGCGATTACCGAGCACAGTGCCAGGACCGCAACGACCACCACAGTTGCGTTTGCCCTCGTCATCGGGACTGCTCTTCTTTGAGAATCAACTGAACATTGAAGCTTTCAACCTCCGTGAGAGCAACATCCCAGGAGTGGGGACGGTACCAATCGAACTGGCTGAAATGTTGGGTCAGATCGTCCGAGCTGAAATATCGCCCGTTGCGGGCAAATATTTCGTTGCGGGCCAGCCGTAACTCGGCCGCGTCCAGCGATGATAGTTGCGCAGCTGAGAGCCTGCGTTCGCTGGAACCGGGCAAAATGGTGTCCGCCATTGTCCTTACTTCGGTTCCGCTGGTGTTACCGTCCGGGTTGTTCCTCAGGTCGAAGAAAAAGAAACCGGTAGCGCCCATTAGAACGACAGCCGCCAGCGTCATGCTGACGGCAATAACAGGGCCCCGTCGTCGTGGTGTGTCGTTGACGGTGGGGGTGTCCGGTCCACCGGGCGGGTCCGGTTCCGGAGGTCTCGGGACTGGCCGTGGAACGCCGGTTTGATCAGTTTCTGTATCCGTAAACAAAGCCCGAACCTCTGCCATGGACTGCGGGCGGTCAGTGTTTTTGAAGGCAAGGCATTGATCAATCAGCGTCAGCAGGCGTTCGGAGTATTCGCCGCGGGCAATCTCGCTGGCAGGTACCAACGGATCGGGCTTGCCGGAGATCAGGGCGCTGGCGCGCACCTGCGCCCGCGGCCCATGTTGCTGCGTCACTATTCTGTACATCAGTGCGCCGAACGCGTGAACGTCGATGGTCGGGCTGGCCGCACCGCTGCCCTCAATCTGATCCAGCGGCGCGTAGAAGTCTGTGTAAGGAGCCTGCGACTGTGAGGCAACGGCAAAATCCTGCTTGGCAGCGCCAAAGTCTATGATGACCGGGGAGCCGTCGCTGCGTCTGATGAAGATGTTGCCGGGCTTTATATCCCGGTGAAGCACGCTCTGATTGTGGATGTAATCGAGGCCATCGGCGATCGGAAGGAGGAAATGCAGCAGTTGCGCTTCACTGTAGCGTTGCCCGCGGGCTTCCAGCTCCGCAACGAGAACGTCAAGTGGCAGGCCGTCCTCGAAATCCATGACCAGGTAAGCGGTGTCGTTCGCCAGAAAAAGATCCCGGCAGCGAACGATGTTGGGGTGGCGAAGTTTTACAAGCGTTCTGCCTTCCGCGATGAAACGGGCCAGCCCCTCGGAATACGGCGCCTGTCGGGCGCTGCTGATGGCCTGGACGCGGTCATCGTGTCGCAAAGCGACTTCGGTGGGCAGAAATTCCTTGATGACCACGCTTTCTTCGAGATGCTCGTGGCGTGCACGATAAACAATGCCGAACCCTCCCTGGCCCAGGACGTGCTCGATCAGATACTGATTCAGCCGTGTGCCGGGGCGCAGTGCACTGAAATGATCAGTGTCTTGCATGTTGGTAGCTCCCAGTCGATGACAGGTCTTTGCAGAACAGGCCTGAGTGATAGGTCCGGCCTGACAGTTGATTAATTTGGATTGGCAACTAGTATGCCATTGTAGTAAGAATGTACACAGTCCTGCCGGTTGGAGTATCAGTGCAAGTGAGCAGTCTTGCTATTTCGGTCGGCCGATGCCGCGCATCGAACGACGTCCCAGTGAACAGTCCGAGCGTTTCCCGCCGTCATCTCAACCTGGTGGTACACAATCTGGAGCAGATCGATATTGAGGACTGTGGCTCCTCATACGGATCGTGGTTCTGGAATGGGAACCAGTGGCAGGCGTTCGAACGGGTCAGGCTTGGCTCGAATGACCACATCGTGATCGGTGAGGCAAAACTGAGGGTGATGGAGATCATCATCGCTTTCCAGGTCAGGGCCAGGAGTAGAAGTTAATGACAAGTCTTGAAAAAGAAGAATCTTACTATCGATTGATCGTGCTTCTGGTGTCGCTCTTTACCGGTATTATTCTGGTTATCCTCGCGTCCGTTCTGACCAGTGCCCAACCGGATACCTCCACCGAGTGGCGAATAACCGACCTTCTGTTCGATCGCAGCAGTGCATCCTATCCGTTGACTATTCAGAACCTGATGTGGCTGTTCTTCTTCGCCTGTGCCGGCGAAATCTGGGTGCGCTGGCACCGGGCAAGTCAGGAGATTGCCCAGCTCGAGCGCGGGCTGATGCTGGATGACGACACACTGCTATACCGTTCCAAGGACCTGGTTCCGATCTACCAGACGATCAAGTCGGACCCGCTGGGTAGCCGTTTCTATCTGCAGCGTCTGGTGAAGCGCATCATCATGCAGTTCCAGATTACCCGCAGCACCGAACAGGCCAACAATCTCATGAACTCCTCGCTGGAGCTCATGCAGCATGAAGTAGACCTGAAATACAACATGGTGCGTTATCTGGTCTGGCTCATTCCAACCCTCGGATTCATCGGCACCGTTGTGGGCATCACGCTGGCGTTGTCCAGCGCCGGAGACATGCCGGATATCACCGACTCAGCGGCAATAAAGGCGTGGGTGGCGCTGATCACCACAAAGCTCGGCGTGGCATTCAACACCACGTTGCTGGCACTGATCATGTCAGCAGGGCTGGTTTTCTGTATGAATATTGCACAAGGTCGCGAAGAAAAAGCGTTGAATCTTGTCGGCCAGTACTGTCTGGACCGGCTGGTGAACCGTCTTATCGCGGCTGATTAAATGACACGGAGAAGTGAATCATGAGTTTCCGACTCGGACCCGATGGCAAGCCTGTTGAAGTGGACTCAAGCTTCGATGAGCGCAAGCAAAGAACCAAGCCCCCTCAAAATGAGCCGGCCACCCAGCCACCCCCGGGGCGTTCCGATGCCGGAAAGACCCAACCGCCAGGCGTTGATCTGTTCGGACATATTGAGGGTGGGCAGCAAGGCAACATGAGGCCCGGCAAAATGCCCGTGTCAGAGGAGCCGCCCACACGGCCAATGAGGCCTGCAAAAGCAGAGATGGCCGACGAGCTGAGCAGCAATTTCAACGCCGCTGAACCCAAAACCCAAATAAACTTTGGCAGCGCTGGCGTATCCGGCGAGGGCTTCGTCTGCGGCTGGCTGGTAATTGTCGACGGTCCCGGGAAGGGCAAGAGTCTGAGCATTGGCGCCGGGCAAAGCGCCATCTCGCGTTCGAGTGGTGAGCGTCTGACACTCGACTTTGGTGACCAGACCATCACCTCGAAGCAACAGCTGCTGGTGATTTACGACGATGAGAACCGGGAGTTCCTGATATCACCGGGTAACGGGTCCAGCCTCAACCGTCTCAACGGCAAGGTTGTGGGCAGTCAAATGGTGCTCAATGCCGGGGACTTGCTGAAGGTTGGCGCGACAACCCTGCGGTTCGTGCCTTTCTGCGACTCAACCTTCACCTGGGAGTGACCATGCTGCAGCTCTCAGCGGGTTGGCATCAGACCGCCGGAAAGCGTGACTACCAGGAAGACGGTGTGTCGCGGATGGCCTGGTCAAACGGTTTTTCGCTGGCCCTGCTCTCGGACGGGATGGGAGGGGCTGCTCACGGTGATGTTGCCAGCAGGGAAATTCTCAGGGCCTTCAGTGAGACGTTTTGTGAGGAAGAATCGGAGTCCATCGTCAGCCGGTTTCAGAACTCCCTGATCGCCACCAACAATCATCTGTCGGACTACGTGCGGTTGAATCCGGATTGTGACGGGATGGGAGGCACGCTGATTGCAGTGGCGTTCTCAGGCGAGTCGGTTGACTGGCTGAGTGTAGGGGACAGCCCGCTATGGCTGGTTCGTGAAAATGAAATACTGCGGCTGAATGAAGATCACTCCCGCAAAGCAGAACTGATGCAACTGGTTGAGGCCGGTCAAATGACAGCCGAGGAAGTGGCGGTGCACCCACAGCGCAATCAACTGACCTCAGCGGTGATGGGGTACGCGATCGATCACGTGGATATCAGTTCGACCCCGGTCCAGAACGGTGATGTTTTGCTGCTTGCCAGCGATGGTGTCGAGTCGATTCCGGAGCAGGAACTGGCGTCCATTTGCGATCGTTTTTCTGATGAGGGCCCACAGGCGCTGGCCGAACATATTGTCAGTCATGTCGAAAGCCTTGACCGGCCACACCAGGACAATGCCACGGTGATTGTTCTTAAAATCTCCGGGGAACAGGAATAAAAGGATCAGATAATGCGTTGTTTTTCCGCCAGACATTTTGCGGTTTTCTTGCTCGTTTTCTTCATCGGAGGCTTGACCGCGACCGGCGCGACCGCGGATGTGGTCTACCAGATGGATGTTGAAAAACAGAGTGGTTCCACACTGACCGGCGTCGCAACGCGGATCAACGCATCCCGCTTCGTGACCGATTCAGCGCTCGTAGATGGCGCTCGAACCGTGTATCTGATCGATCGCAACGTGACCCCGCCGGCAAAAATTGTAGCCGATGTTCTCGTTGCCGACAGTGACAGCCGGATTGCGGTTCTGGAATCCAATAACCTTTCCGGTGGTAGCGTCGTGCTCGCACAGAAGGACCAGGCAGCAGGGGGGCAGCTGGCGTTGCTCACCGTGTCTGGCGAGATCAGTTCGGTGGTTCAGAGCCTGGAGCCCATGGAGGACCTGGCAGAAGGTTCAATCTATCGCCATGGCGCGCTTTACAAATCGGGACAATGGGGCGCACCGGTTCTGAACAATTGTGGCCAACTGGTGGGCCTGAGTATTTATGAAACCGGGTTTTTTGGCGGCAGGATAGCGCCTGAGCAGGTCGCCTACGCGCAATCGCTGGAGACGCTTAAAGCGGTGTTGGCGCAGAACGATGTGGATTTTGAGGTGGCTCCGGATGTGTGTTTGTCCGATGTGGAACAGGCGGAATTGAAAGCGGAGCAGGCAGCGAGGGACGCGGAAGCTGCAAAACTTGAGAAAGAATCTGCAGATCGGGAAGCGCAAGAGCGGCTCGAAAAGATTCAACAGCAGGCGGAACAGGCAAGGATTGAGCAAGAGGAGGCATTAAAAGCGGCGCAGGAAGCGGCGGATAAGCGGGCCGAGGAGGCCGCGGAGGCAATTGAAAAAGCAGCTCAGGAACGGGAAGAGTTGGAGAAGGCTCGCGACAGTGCGGAAGAGCTGGCAAGAGCTGAGGCACAAAAACAGCAGGCAGCAGAGCAGCAGAAGGTGTATCTGGTTGTTGGTGCAGCGATCATCATTCTGATTCTGTTGCTGGTGTTTATCACTGTTCTGCGCAAGCGCAAACAGGCCCTGGCGGTGCAGCAGGAAGCCCTGGACCAGAAAGCCCGCGAGGCTGCTGAACTGGAGGCGCAGAAGTCGCAGATGGGCGACCAGATCCAAAAGATGCAGAAGTCTTTCCACGACATACTGCTGGATGGCAGAACCAGCGACGACAGGCAGGTGCGATTGAAAATCAGCGGCAAACTGCTTGCCCAGAACGAGACACAGCTGATCGGGCGTGAGAGCGCTCAGGTTGACTACGCGTTAACCGAGCCGGAGGTGTCCCGTCGTCATCTGCAGATCAGCCTGCGCGAAGACCGGGTATTTGTGGAAGATCTGCAGAGTCAGAACGGCAGCTGGCTTAATGATGTGCAGCTTGAGGCAGGGAAACCTCAGGAACTGAACAACAACGACCTGCTGAGTCTGGGCGGTATCTCGTTCAGGATTCATTTCCTGTAGGGGATGAGCCGCTTTTGCAGTTCCAATTTCAAGTGATGGCGCAGTCATGAAAATAAAAAATCGCGATATCAATATTTTCAGTATGTCGGCGCTTGATCTGTTTGCCTCCGGTATGGGGGCGTTCATTCTGCTTGCTGTGATTTCGCTGCCCTATTTCGGGAACGTTTCCAAGATACCGACGGAAGCGCCACTGGAGTGCCCGGTACCGGAAGTTTGCCCGAAACCGGTCCCCTGCGAGGTTTGCCCGCCACCGACACCGCCCGGATTCCAGAAACTCGAAAAGCTGGACCTGGTTGTCGTTCTGGATATCACCGGCAGCATGCGAGACGAAATCGATAGCCTGAAGGCAGAGATCGAAGACATCGCCGAGATTCTTCAGCGTCTCTCTGACGACGCACATCTGCGGGTGGTGGTCTTCGGCGACGACGGTTTCGACCGTCCTGTCACCGGGTTTGCGCTGACGGCGGCCAGTGACGCCCCGGCCCTGAAACGCCAGGTTGAGCAGATTGAAGTGGATCTGGGTGTGGGCAGTGGCGGTAACAACACCAACGGTGAAGCGGTCTACCCCGGATTTGCTGAGGCGCTGGACACAGCATGGCGGGCCGGCGTGGAGCAGCAGGTCATCATTATCATCACCGATGATCAACCCCACCCCGGAGACAATCGCCTACTGACATCCGATGTCCGGGACTTTGTTGCCGGTGGCGCCGACAATAGCGTATCGGTGCGTTACCTGGGTTCTGATCAACCCACCAGCCGCTATTATGAGGAGCTCGCAAAAATTGACGGTAAGGGCTCCTATGGCGGGGGCACAGACGGCTCCGTAACAGCGGCACTCCTGCTCGGTTTACTGCCCCTTTGAGGGTATGCCGATGAGTGCAGCACTTCATCCGGGGCAAAAAATACAGCGTTATGTCATTGAGCGCGTGCTCGGCATGGGTGGATTTGGTGTTGTCTATCTCGCGTTTCACGAAACCCTGGAATATCAGGTCGTTATCAAGGAATACCTGCCCAAGGGGCTGGCGAGACGCGTTGAGGGGGGGCGTGTAGAGCCCGTCTCGCCGAGTGCGGCGGAGCCTTTCCAGCAGTCCTTGTTGAAGTTTCGCAAGGAATGCGAAGCCTTATTGATGCTTGAGCACCCGAATATCGTGTACGTATACGACTGTTTCTTTGCGCTGGGAACTGCCTACCTAGTCATGCACCGGGAGGTGGGTTGCACATTGTGGGAGCGGTTTGCCAGTCAGATGCAGACGGAACAATCACCGATTTCCTGGGCACAGCTGAGCGCAAGTTTACCCGGAATTCTGGCGGGGCTTGAGTACATCCACAGCCGCCGGTTGGTGCATCGGGATATCAAGCCCGGAAACATTTTTCTGCGGGATGGCATGTTTGCCTCGCCGTTGCTCATCGATTTCGGAGCGGTGAAGTTCACCGGAGGGTTCGTGAGCCGCTACGCTCAGAACACGCCGATCTATGCTGCCCTGGAGCAGGAGTACGACCTTTTTCCTATCGGGCCCTGGACCGATATTCATGCACTGGGTATCACAATGATTGAGCTGTTGACGGGTAGCCGGCCAGGCACGGCTTATGAACGCCAGGATGACCAGGTAAAAACCGGGCAGGACTCTCTGTTGCCGTTCCTGAGCCAGATTGCGGCTGGGTATGGTAGCGCCGTCGCTGAAGCCCTCAGAGATGCGACCGTACTTTCACCGGAGTTTCGCTTCCAGTCGGTTGCTGACTTCCGTTCCGCGTTGCCGGCATGCTGACCCATGGAGTTGACTGATGGAACCGAATGACATTCTTCTGAACCGGTCCGAGCAAGGGGGTCGCGAATACAATCAGGATCGCGTGAGCGTTCATTGGTCAGAGACCGATTTTTTTGCTGTGGTGGCGGATGGTGTTGGCGGTAGCGATGACGGGGCGCTCGCCGCGTCTGTGGTGGTGGAACTGAGCCAGAAATTCTGGGAGCAGCTTGAGCAGCACAGTGATCCCGAGGTGTTTCTGAACGAATTCGCTGACGCTTGTAACCAAAGAATCCGCGAGATTCGCGACGGAGGAACAACTACCGCAACCACATTTGCGGCGCTCTTACAGCTCAGGGGAAGCCTGAAGTCAGCACACGCGGGAGACTCGCGCGTCTATCAGTTCGACGGTGATGGCAAATTCATAGCGCATACGCGTGACCATTCGCTTGCCTACGCCAAATTTCTGATGGGTGACATCCGCGAAGAAGACGTGGCGACACATCCCGGCCAGGTCCAGTTGCTGAATTGCCTCGATGGCGGCGCTGACCTGCAGGTCGACATTACCGACTGGGATCCTGACCGGGGTGAGTACTTCCTGCTGTGCACAGACGGCTTCTGGGAGATGGCGGGAAACGAGAACATGGTCGCCATCATGCGTTCGGAGGATCCGGGGGCTGCGTTTTCATCGCTGTTCACGGAGTGGATGGCCGATCACCCGGAGCATGACAACACGACGCTGGCCATTGTGCGGTTGCGCAATTCGGATCAGCCTCCGGTGTTGCCGCCACGCAGGAAACGCTGGCCCTGGCTTGTTGTGAGCCTGTTGGCTCTCGTTGTCGCAGCAAGCGGTTATTTTTTGTGGCTGGACCGTTATGAGACCTGCTGTGCGGCCCCGACTCCGCCCGGTTTTGCCTCAGTACAATCGGGTTCAGTCACCAGGGAAACCAGTGCCAGTGAACCGCCCCCGGCGGAATCGCAGCGAGAACCAGCAGCTGAGGAAGAGAGTGAGTCAGACGGCTCGGATGCCGGTGTTGAAACCGGTACAAACCTGAATAACGTGCCGGCAGACACGGTTCCGGTGCCCACGGGCGAGAATGATTCTGAGGTGCTGGCGGATTACCTCAAGAAAGGGGGGTTGGTCGGCGAAAGCGATATTCTCGAACAGTCTGGCGAAACGAAAGACAAGTATGCTCACATCATAAAGGTCCAACAATACGTCAACGAGACACCGGTTTTCGGGGGTGAACTGGTGTACCGGAAGGTCGACGGCGGGCTCGAGATACTGTCTGGCCGTCTCACCAATCTGGCTGACGTGCCTGACAGCCCCACACACGCTTTTGCCGAGTGTTTTGCGCGCTACCAGGCAACGCAGGCTGAGGAGGGCGTGAACGTTTCGCGGCAGCAGGAGGATTCGCCAAGCTTGTACGTTGATGCTGCGAGCTCTGGATACATGTGGCTTGCCGAGGTCGTGCAGCAACCTGACGGCGCCGCATATACCCTGTTTTTGCTGGATGAGGGCTGTGAAGCACTCAGACTGGTGCCGACCCATGTTTCTGGCTAGTGTCATGAGGCCACTTCAGGCCCTCATCCTCATCGGTTTTGTGGGTGTTGCCTATGCGGCGTCCGATTCAACCGGGCTCTCGGAGACGGGGCTGCCGTTGGTGGACGGTTACCAGAGTCTGGCGCCCGTGGATGAGCCGATCCGTTCGGTAAGTTCCCTGGAGGCGTGGCTGGAATCCCGGAGGGAGCAGTTCGGCATCGCGGAGGACGCCGCTCTCGGAGTCGTTGAAATTGACAGCGGCCATGCCGACTACTCGCTGTTTCGCATCAAGCAGAGCCAGAACGACATCGAGATCTTTGGCCATGAGTCCGTTGTTGTGCTCAACGAGGGACAGCCCTTCAAAGCGTATCTGGTGACCAGTGACTTGCCGGCGAAACCCTTTGATCGCGGGGCTGATCACGTAAAAATCGGTCTGGACTTCCTTCGCCGTGAAAATCTGGAGGTTGAGGGCGAGCCAACCATTACGCAGGTCTACTGGCGCCTTGAGGATCGCCTTGAACCGGCACTTCAGATTGACGGGCATCTCACGCGCAATGGCGAGGAGTATCCCTATCAACTGATCGTATCGACTGCGGGAGAGGTATTGGAAAAGTTCCCCCTCCACCTCGACTTTGCGTACCAGGTGGTCGATGTTGATGAAGCCTGCAGGGAGGCCCGCTACTCCGGTGTGCTGACCCACAACGATCTTTTGGAGTTGTTTCAAACCGTGTTCGTTGTTCACTTTCCGCCGGCTGAGTCCAGCGCGGATGCGCGGACCACGAACGCGCGCCGTTTGGCGACGTTGTTCGAGGACGTTGGGGAATTTGCCGCAGTGGAGCTGGAGCAGGAGGGTCTGAATTCGGTCGACAGCGTGGATCTGATTGCCTTCGTAGGCGACCGTTACGACCAACCCTCCAGAAACGCCGGGGGTAGCCTGGGTTGCGGGCCAGGGCGCTCAACCAACGCGTTCTGGTTCACTCTGGACGGAAGCCGGGGGTCGATGCAGATTCATACTCCCCTGCTCGATAACCCAGAAGTTATCATGCACGAACTTGCCCATGGTTACGTGTCGTACAGCTCGAATCTGATCTATCAGGGGCAGCCCGGAGCGCTCAACGAAGCCTACAGTGACGCCTTGGGCGTCGCGTTCGCTGCATGGCGGAGCGGACGGTTGGATTCACCCACCGCAGCGGACTGGAAGATACGCATCGGACGCGAGGTGGTGCGGGATTTTCAGCGACCAACCAGTGTGACAGCGCTCCCACCCTGGCTCAGGCAGATGCCTGATCACTACGACGTGCGTTACACCGGAACCGAGGATTATGGCGGTGTGCACTTCAATTCCTCGATCATCAACCATGCTTTTTTTCTGCTGGCCGAGGGCGGAGCCCACCGCCGGCTTGCAGGGGATGCCGTTCCCGCCATCGGGATGCGGAAGGCACTGAAAATCTGGCATTACGGAACCACCCGTATTCTCACTCGAGTCTCTGATTTCCGTAATGCGCGGTACGCCTTTGCCGATGCAGCAGAAATCCTTTTCGGCAAATACAGCAGTGAAAGAACGGCCGTGCACAAAGCCTTTGATGCCATCGGTGTCAAAGGTCGCTGGAAAGAGAACGTGCGCCCGCCGGAGCCCGACCCCGAGCCGGAGCCAGAGCCAGAGCCGACACCGGCGCCCCCGGAGGAAAAAGCCGATCCGCCAACGGAAGAAAGCGTGCCGGAACCGGCAGAGCCGGGGGGCGTGAATGGCGTTGCCCTGGCTATGCTGGGTCTTGTTGTCCTGTTAGGCGGTGCATTATTCGCGGTGCTTCGTCGCTCGCGCCCGGGTGCGGCAGCGCGACCGTCCTACGACGCCTACAGCGTGCCCCGCCCGCAGCAAAGTCAACCGGCATTCTCGCGAGCCGTGGCCGCGCGGGAACGTTTTGGTGTCATGACGGTGGGAGGGCAGGCTTTTGATGTTCACAAGGAAGACCTCGAAGGCAAAGGCGTGACCATCGGCCGGTCGGCAGACAATGACATCGCAACTCAGCATCCCTCCGTCTCGGCCCGCCATGCCCGAATTTTCTTGAAGGGGGGGGCATTGTTGCTGGAGGACCTCGGCTCGAGTTTCGGCACCCAGGTTAACGGTGACCGTGTGCAGCCCGGCAGGCCGGTTGAGATCTCTGCAGGTTCACACATCGTGATCTCGGACTTGTCGTGTCGCTGGACACCAACTAACACCGGCCAACGGGGCGGGTTCGGGGGAAACCAGCCCGGGCCCGCCAGCCGTTCGGTATTGATGCTCAAGGGCCACAGTGGTAATCGGCGAATTGATGTGCTGATTGAGGGCGCATCGGAACATCGAATTGGCCGCCAGGCGGATAACAACGTGGTTATTGACCACCCCTCGGTTTCGTCACGGCACGGGGTCATTACCTTGACTGATGAGCGCTGGTATTTTTCCGATTCGGGATCTTCCTACGGTTCCGCACACAAGAGTCGTGGTCAGCAGCGTAAATTGAGCGTCGGGGAAAGGGTCCAGCTTGCCGATGGTGACACTCTGTACCTGGCAGACCTGCCTCTCAACGTGGAGATCAAATGACCTGGAGCGGTAAATGACTGATGATTTGTTGGCCCTGAAACCAGGCACTCGTCTCGCGCACTATGTCATTGAGCGGGTTCTGGGCCAGGGGGGCTTCGGGATTGTCTACAAGGCCCATCACGACCACCTCAATGACCCCGTGGTTGTGAAAGAATTTCTGCCTTCGGAGCTGGCGGGCCGATCCAGTTCAACGGTGGTTGCCCACAGTGGCTCCAAGCAGGGGCTCTATGACGATTGTCTCCAGCGTTTCATGCATGAGGGGCAGGTACTGGTCAAGCTTCGACATCCGAACGTGGTCCGGTGTCGGGATCTGTTTACCGAGAATGGCACAGCCTACCTGGTGATGGATTATGAGGATGGCCTGCCACTGGATGAGCTGGTTGCCTCACTGGAAACCCAGGGCAAGAGATACAGCGAAGCGCAATTAATGCACTTTCTGATGCCCCTCATCGATGGTTTGGCTTACGTGCATGCGCAAGGCATTCTGCACCGTGACATCAAACCCGCCAACGTGTTTATCCGCCGGGGGGACGGCTCACCGGTTCTACTTGATTTCGGGGCGGCGAAGCAGAAGTTTCTCAAGGCCTCCCAGTCGCGATCACCCTACACCGAGTTTTATGCCCCCCTGGAACAGATCGCCGGTGACGGTGAAGCTCACGCGACCATGGATATACATGCCTTCGGCGGGCTGATGTACCGCCTGGTCACCGGCACCGTGGGCCCACGAGCAGAAACCCGTGCGATCAAGTTAAGCAGCGGCCAGGCCGATCCGCTTGTCCCCGCGTCGCAGTTGGCCGCTGATCACTATTCTGCCGATCTGTTGGCCACGATCGACGCCTGCCTGTCATTCCGGGCTGAAGAGCGCCCGCAAACTATGGAAGAGCTCGGAAGCCGTCTGGCCAGGCACCAGCCGCAGCAGTCGCCGCCGGGACCCGAATCCACAGGTTTCGAGTTACTGAAGGACTTACTGGAATTGGCCGGTGCCGATGGCGTGATCTCCGATCAGGAAATGTCGATGCTGATGGCCAAGGCCAGGACCCTGGGCATAGACGCGTCAGCGGCTCAGGCTCACATTGTCAGCCACGCCCATCGTCGGGGCTGGCAATTCAAAACCGACTCTGCTCAAAAAGCGCAAGCGGATCGAGCGGATGAAACGGGCCGGCAAAGCAGCGCGGGTTCAGCGGGAGGAAAACACCAGGAAAGCGCAAGCTCTGGCGATCTGACCTACCCGATGCAGCTGACGCTCGAAGAGATTATGGGTGGCGTCGTTCGGCAGATAGAAATCACCCGCGCTGACCTATGCGAGGATTGCGACGGCACAGGCCGCTCAGGAACGGCGGGCTCCGCTTGCAGGGCCTGCAATGCAAGCGGCCGCCGGCCGAGAAAAGTTGCATTACAGATCAAAGTACCGGCCGGTGTTGACACTAACGACCGGATCCGGTTGAAGGGGGAAGGCGAGCCGTCAACGCCGGGCGGCTCCCCCGGAGATCTGTACGTGCAAATCGAGAGCCTGCCACATCGGGTATTCACACGCGACGGATTACATCTACATGCCAACGTTCAACCTGAAGAGCACCTGAAACCCGGCGAGAAATTCCGGTTTGAGACGCTGGACGGCACTGTCAGCGTGAAAATTCCGGATCAGTTCCAGTATCCCGGTGTGATTCGGATTGCCGGCCGTGGATTGCCAAAGTTACAAGCGAAAGAGCGGGGAGATCTGTTCCTTAACGTTCAGCGCCCGGACGAGGCGAGCGAGCCGGCGCCTGACGTTGAAAAGCGTGAGAATCCTGAAGCGGATGGAGCTGCTTCATTCGAACATCGAATGGGTGAGCTGCACAGCGTTGCGGTTCGGTCTGTGGTGGTTTTATCGCTGATGACAGGACTTCTGATTGCGGGGCTTGACCGCAAATTCGAGGTTGTACTCATGGAACTGGCGAGGGAAATCAATGCACCCGCGATCGTGCTCGCCGCGGCCGCAAGTGCGCTCTTTGGTTTGATCTGGACTGCCATCGCTGCGAATATTGCCTACAGAAAAGACGCGGCTGATCTGGAATCAGCGCTTGCTGCGTCGAAACCGCTGCAGAGTGCTTACACGAAAGCGTTGGGCAAAACCTGGCTGATCGCAGTGCTGATACTGTTCCTGTTCACCCTGATTCCCCTTCGGGGGCTGTTTGTCCAACTCTGAGTGGCACCATGCACTGTGCCCGCGTACGGGCTGGTTGAATACTCCCATCAAACATCGGCGAAGAAATGACAGACGACTATCACCTCCAACTACCTACGGGCACGCAGCTGAGACACTACGTGATCGAGTCCGTGATGGGACAGGGTGGCTTCGGCGTGGTTTACAAGGCGCGCCACGCCCACCTGGATGAGCAGGTGGTGATCAAGGAATTTCTGCCATCGGAGCTGGCTGGGCGCTCAGGCGCCACTGTCCGGCCTCATAGCCAGTCAAGACAGCCGCTGTTTGAAGAAGGCATGCGCCGCTTTCTCGACGAGGGCCGCACCCTGGTCAAGCTGCGCCATCCGAACGTGGTGCGGTGCCGCGACCTTTTTACCGACAATGGCACGGCCTACCTGATCATGGACTTCGAGGATGGCTTGCCCCTCGATGAGCTGGTCCGCGACGTGGAGCGCAACGGCGAGCATTATACCGAGCGGCAATTGTGCCACTTCCTGGTCCCTCTCGCCGAGGGGCTGGCATACGTGCATCAGCAGGGCGTGCTCCATCGCGACATCAAACCGGCCAACGTGTTTATCCGACGTAGTGACGGCACGCCGGTCATTCTGGACTTTGGCGCTGCAAAACAGGATTTTGCACTGGGATCCCGCTCTCGGTCGATGGCACCGTTTACGGAATTTTATGCGCCCCTTGAGCAGACCGATGAGGATATGGAGTCCAGGGCAACGCTTGATGTTCATGCTTTTGGCGGATTGATGTACCGACTGGTGACCGGTCAGTTGGGCCCAAAAGCCGAAACGAGAGCGATGGCCATAGCCTACGGCAAGCAGGATCCGCTGACTCCGGCGAGTCAGACTGCTCGTGCGGAGTATTCTCGCGATTTGTTCGACCTGATTAGTTCCTGTCTGGCGTTCCGTGCGGATGACAGAGTACAAACCATGGAAGAGGTGCGTAGCCGTCTTGTTGAGCTGAACCGGAGGACTACCGGCGGTAGTCGCCAGGAAAGTGGGCTTGGCGAGCTCGACGAACTGCTTGAGCTGGCCGGAGCCGATCAGGTTATCACCGATGCGGAGATGAGAATGCTGTTGGCAAAAGCAGAGACGCTCCGGTTGGAACCGGTGCAGGCCCAGCAATACATAATTCGGTATGCAACGTCGCGTGGCTGGCAATTGTTGGCGGACACGTCGGCTAACAGTAATCAGGGGAGCGACGCGTCGCGAGAGGGCTCAAGCGAGGAGAGCTTTTCAGACATCTTCGGTGATGTTTTTGGTGATGTTTTCTCAGGCAGAGGACCCTCAAAGCCTGCCGATCTGAAATATCACCTCAAACTGGAACTTGAAGAGGTACTCGTGGCAGGTGCCCGTACCCTCACCTTCAATCGGAAGGAGGCTTGTCAGGACTGCGTGCCTGTTCTTAATGCTCAGCTCAAAGCTTGCGATAGGTGTGGTGGCAGCGGGCAAGTGACGGTTAAAACAGGGTTCTTCAAGGTTCAGCAACAGTGCCCCGACTGCCAGAATCGACGTGTGAAGGGTCACCCCTCGTGCCATAACTGTGGCGGTAAGGTTTTTTTCGAGAGGGCTGTTGAACTACGCGTAAACATACCGGCTGGTATGGGCAATGGGGACCGATTGCGTTTCAGGGGCGAGGGAGAGCAGGCCTGGGGCGGGCACCCCAGTGGCGATCTGTATGTAGAGTTCGAGCTCAATCCCCACCCAATCTTTGCTGTGGAGGGCAAGGATCTGCTGGCGAACGTCAACCTTGAGAGTACACCAAAACCAGGTGACAAGTTCCGTTTTCAGACACTCGAGCGTGAGATCCTGATCCGCATTCCCGACGGCTACACACCGGGTAAGCCGATTCGAATTCGGGGCGCTGGCTTACCAAGCCACAGCAATTCCGAGCGGGGCCACATTTTTCTGACGGTTTACGGCCCTGGTGGTTCCGCATAGCCGTGGTGCAGATAGGTCGTCAACGTGTCCGCCGCATCCGCCATCCTCGCGCCTTCGATCTGTCGATTCACCAGTTGGCTGACTGCTGACAAATCAGCGTCTGTTACGCCTTCGTTGATAGCAGCCCCCCGGTTCTGAAGTGCCTCAACCGCCTGACGAGCCTGGATCAGATGCGGTATGGCGACGGTGTCGTCGAGCAGTCGGGATAACTCAACACGCTCTGTTTCCAGATATTTGATGGCTTCGCCCGTTCTATACTTCTCGATCTCTTCCTGTGCCCGCCCTGAGGCCCAACGAGCAGCTTCCAGACGCTGGTCATACAGCACCGCGTAGAACAGGGCGGCTCGGTCATCAGTATGCTTCAACTGAACGTCGTTCTGCTCCGCGGTTACGCGAAGCGAATCGAGTCTTTCAAACTGCCGCGCCAGGCGTGAATGCAAATTCCGGTTTTCACGTTGCAATTGCGCGGCAATTCCGCGGTTCTGAAAATGCTGTTCTATGAAACCCGGTGTGATGGCCGACAGCAGGCGTTCGGCCGGGACAGGAGGCGTCAGGCTGATGAGCACCACAACGGCGATACCGGCCACGACCAACGCTATTCTTCGGCGGATTGTCCGCATCATTCGCTTGTATTCGATCAACGTGATCTCTCCAGAGTATCTTGTTATTGTCTTTCTCAGTGAGTTTAGCGCCTCACCGGCAGGTTCCCAAATACAGTGGATGGTATTGAATTATGGTGTATCGGAGGTTACTGGCGTTCGACGCTATCCCGTTGTTGTTTTTGTTCCTGGCCGGGTGGCTGGTGACTCCGGTTGCATATTCCGCAGCGTCGCTTGAGGGCTACTGGTATCTGCCCGGCTCGCAATCATCCAGCGGTATCTGTGAGGCACGCGCGCTCGTCGGAGTCAGCGGCAGCGGCCGGTTTGTGGTGGTGAACAAGGTGGAGTTTCCAATTACCGAATCCGATATCCTGACAATGCAGCTGAGCGCTAAGGGCAATCGCGTTGAGCTCACGTCCGCCGACATTCCCTATGACAGCGAGTATGAGATCCATTGGCTTGACGACAACCGCGTACAGTTCGTCAGCAGCAAGGAAGCGTTTATCTATCACCGAATACCGGCGGGTTGGGATGTTCACAAAGCCATGCTCCGTTTGGCCATGACCGGCCGGGTCTCGTCGATTACGGTGAACGGCCTCGAACAGTGTGAGGGTGAAGTGGAGGCGATGCATGTTGAGTTCCAGGCGGGCTCCCCTGCCGACCATCCCTGAGCGCTACATGCCGCTTGAGGGAGTGACGATGAGCCGTCAGTCTCCGCCCAGCACGCTGTGTATTTGCCATTGGCCCGAGTCCTTGATTATTTCCAACCGGTATCCGTCGAGCCAATATCCCTCGGTTTTTCTGATATACCCCTCTGCGCCGTTCCGTAAATGAACCCGGTAAAAGCGCGATGGTTGCTCCGATACCGGGGCAACGACCTCCACAACGTCATAATCAAGCTCCGTGATACTCGCCGCATCGGCGGCAGGTGCTGCTAGAAGCTCTGCCGATTTCGCAGTGATCACGAAGGACGCCGAGGAAGGCATGTTCTGACGCGTGCTGGCCGGCACGCAGGCAGGGTAGGGCAGGCAGTAGGCTGTGCTTCCCACCTTGACAGCGCCCATGTTCAGGGCTGCCCTCAGTTCGTCCCAGAACAGCCCTTGTTGCAGCCATTCCCGCAGATCGCCGTGGCCACCGGAGCCACCGAAACCCAGAACAACGTTCTCATCGGTGAGGCGGACGAAACTCTCGATGTCCTGGTCCCTGACGGCTTGCCGTGCCCGATTCAGGAACACCTCGAAGTTGCGGTCGAAACTGGCCTCATCCACCGGGTGCAGTCGGTTTCGGGTGGCAAGAATGCCCGAACTCACGATGGTGTTTGCGAAATGCTCATGGCCGCTGTCCTCGGGCGCAGCGATTCCGAGATCCTTTGCGGCGCTCATCAGGGCATGATCCGTTTTCGGGCCCCATTCACCGTCAACACTGCCGGTCCAGTAATACCCGGACTCCCTGAGCCAGTATTGCAGGCGGCGAATATCCGCAGGTTGAGGATGGCGAGCCAGAAACGCTGTCAGCATGGATTGATCGATCGCACTGGCCGGGATATACATGTCCTCCTGCAGATCCCGGTTGCTCTGGTCTGCCGCCTCCAGCGCCCGCGCGGCCTCGGCGTGTTCAAGCCATTCAAGTGAATCCATCTCGATGCTCTGCAGCACCCACTGCTCGCCGGCGGGCGAGAACTCGTAGGTCGCCTGCCCGACGCAGCACGTGGGGCAGGCTGTCAGCTTCTCGGAAGCTGCACCGAGGGCGTACTTGAGCCGGGTTGCGTTGTGCGGCAGGTTGGGCAATGAATTCTGGCTGGAAACCAGGGTCTGAAAAAAGCCGGCGGGCGTGAGGGATGTAGCAGCAAGAAGTTGATCATTATCACTTTTGCCGATCCAGGCCAGACCGAAGTGACAGCGGTCGCCAAGGTCGTAGCGGGATATGTTTTCCAGCCGTGGATTGCCAGCTCCCCCAGTGACTTGTGCGATAACGAGGCTGGAGAAGACACCGGTCCCGCCTGCGTTGTCTTCGAGCCTGAACAGGGACCAGTCTCCTGCGGACAGTGTCTCATAGCCCAGCGATCCCCGGTTCACACCGGTGTCATCCGTCTCACGGGTGAATTGCTCGAGGCCAAGATAGTTGTAGGTCGGAAGGTGCCTGTAAGCCTGATTGCAGTGTTGGAGGTCGATCTCCCGCAGCCCCGGATTGTCATTCAAAACGTCGAAACAGCCGGGGTGAATCGGCAGGGTGTCTGCGGAGCTCGCATGATGGTGAAAGCTGAGGACGAGCACGACCGAGAAAAAAAATACCTTCGAGCTAACCATGGATGACACCGACGGGTGAGTGGGCCGAATTGCGTGTATGTGAGTAAGATACAGTAATCGATTGAGCAATGAGGCCATAGTGGGACGGTTAATGCCTTGATGCATTTTTGACTGCGAGACAGGAGGGAGTCTGCCTGCGGAATGTCAATAAGTGAAAAGTGGCCTGGATTCACCTTCAGGTTTGGCGTCACTTCGCTCACTCTCTCAGCAAAGGTAGGCTGCGAAGTTCTTCTCCATAACAAGAATTCAAAAGGTATTCAGCAATGCAGACAGTGGATTATGTGATCGTAGGCGGTGGCTCCAGCGGATGCGCGCTGGCAGGGCGTTTGAGCGAGGACGCCAACACCACCCTGGCGCTGATCGAAGCCGGCTCCCGCAAGGGCGCCAGCTGGTTGGTGCAAACCCCCGCCGCCGTGGTCGCCATGGTGCCCAAGAACATCAATAACTGGGCCTTTGAAACCGTGCCGCAGCCGGGGCTGAACGGGCGCCGGGGCTACCAGCCTCGGGGCAAGGTGCTAGGCGGTTCGTCAGCCATTAACGCCATGGCCTACATCCGCGGCCATGCCAGCGATTACGATCAATGGGCAGCCGAGGGCAACGAGGGCTGGTCGTTCAAGGACGTGCTACCGTATTTCCGCAAATCCGAGGGCAATCAGACCCTCAACGATGAGTGGCACGGCACCGACGGCCCGCTGAAAGTCAGTGATCTGCAGAGCGACAACCCGTTCCAGCAGCATTATCTGGAGGCTGCGCGCCAGGTCGGTTACCCGCTGACCCCGGATTTCAACGGGCCTCAGCAGGAGGGTATTGGTCTCTATCAGGTCACCCAGCTTAACGGTGAGCGCTGGAGCACCTACCGCGGTTATCTGCTGCCACATCTCGACAGCCGCCCCAACCTGAGCATCGAGACCGATGCTCTGGCGCAACGAATCGTGTTCGAGGGTAAGCGTGCCGTTGGCGTGGAGATTCTGCAGAATGGCCAGCTTCGGCAAATCCGTGCGCGTAAGGAAGTGGTGCTGAGTGCCGGTGCCTTCCAGTCGCCCCAGTTACTGATGCTGTCCGGCGTGGGCGATGCCGATGAGCTGAGCTCGGTCGGTGTGCCGGTGTTGCACCACCTTCACGGTGTAGGCAAGAACCTCCACGATCACCCTGATTTCATCTTCGGCTACAAGTCCAGTGATGCCAATCTGCTGGGCCTGTCACTGAAAGGCGGGCTGCACGGCATTCGTCAGTTCCTGCGCTATCGCAAGGAGCGTCGTGGGTTGCTGTCCTCCAATTTCGCCGAGGGCGGCGGTTTTCTGAAGACCGATCCCGAGCAGGCGGCACCCGATATCCAGCTGCATTTTGTGGTTGCGCTGGTGGATGACCATGCCCGCACGCTGCACAGCGGCCACGGCTTCTCCTGCCATGTGTGCCTGCTGAGGCCGAAGAGCCGTGGCACGGTATCCCTGAAAGATGCCTCTGCGCAGACGCCGCCGGTGATCGACCCGAAGTTTTTTGACCATCCTGACGATATCGAAGCCATGGTCAAGGGCTACAAGATGACCGACAAACTGATGAAAGCCCCGGCGCTGTCGCGGTTTATCACCAGCGACCCGTTTACCGGCAACGTCAGCACGGACGACGATATCCGCAACGTGCTCCGTTCCCGCACCGACACGGTCTATCACCCGGTGGGCAGCTGCAAGATGGGTATCGATGACATGGCAGTGGTTGATCCCCAGCTCCGGGTTCACGGCCTCGAAGGTCTGCGGGTAGTGGATGCGTCCATCATGCCCAGCATCATCGGTGGCAACACCAATGCCCCGGCGGTGATGATCGCTGAGAAAGCGGCCGATATGATGCGGGCAGACGGTCAGGCCTGACCGTCGATGTCGGAGCACTGCCCGCCGGAACGGTGGCGGGCAGTGAATCTCAGAAGCCCTCTGGCGGCGTGAACCCGGCCAGGCCTTCCTGCTCCAGCAGCTCCGCAAAGCGCAGGGTGGTCAGGTCTGTGCCGGGGGCACCGATTACCTGCACGTTGAACGGCAGCCCGTCTTTGCTGCGTCCCACAGGCACTGATGTGGCCGGCAAGCCAAGCAGTGTGGCGAACGCGATCCAGCAGAACTGATCCATGTAGGCCCGTGGCTGGCCGGCAACGGCGATGCGGCGCTTGAACACCGGGTTGCTGTGATCGTGGCGTATGGCGGTGGTGGGCGTAACCGGGGTCAGCAGTACATCGAATTCCTCGAACAGGCTGGCGATCTCCGCGCGCATCTTCTCACGCGTTTCACTGACCGCAATCCACTGATGCACGGACTGGTTCACGCCGCGCCCGTACTCGCCAATAAAGGCGGTCAGCGGGCCCAGTAATTTCAGCCACTTTTCCAGCCGCGCGACCCAGAGCATCTGCCGCCGCTGGGCGGGTTTGAGGGAGGTGCTCAACAGGCTGCCCAGCAGATTGAAGTAGGGCGGCAGGATGTGCTCCAGATCCAGCAACGGGTGCTGTGCGTTGGCCACCAGCGCGCCGCGCTGCTCCAGTTCCCGCCCCAGGGCGCGGTAGCCGTCAGTCAGCTCCTGTTCTATCGGGCACAGCGGATCCTCCAGCCACAGGCCAACCCGGGCCTGATCCAGCGAGGAAAGCGCAGCAGGCTCCATGCTGACGCTCCAGGTACGGGCGTCCAGCGGCGTGGGGCCGGCAATAACGTTCAGTAACAGCTGCAGGTCTTTTGCGTTGCGCGCCAGTGGACCGCCTTCCGCCAGATCCGGCCGTGACTGGGTGCCGGGCGGTCCGGGGATGTGGCCGCGGAACGACACCAGGGCGCGGGAGGGCTTGTGCCCGAACACCCCGCAGAAATGGGCCGGTGTGCGAATCGAGCCGGCCAGGTCACTGCCCACTTCCAGTGGCGTCATGCCTGCGGCCAGTGCGGCGGCGGCGCCGCCGGATGAACCCCCTGGCGTATGATCGGTGTTGAACGGGTTGTTGGAAACACCGAACAGCTTGTTGTAGCTCTGCAGATCGGTGGCGTAAATGGGCACATTGGTCTTGCCGACGACAATCGCCCCCGCGTCTTCCAGACGCTGGACCACATCGGCGTGGTGGCGGGGCGTGTAATCCCGCAGGGCCGGGGCACCGGCGGTGCAGGTCATGCCGGCCACTTCCCAGGTGTCTTTCAGCGTCAGCGGCAGGCCATGCAGCGGTCCCAGGCTGGCGCCGCCGGCTCGCTTCTCATCCGCCGCGCGGGCGTTCTTCAGCGCCCGTTCCTCGTCCAGCGTGACCACGGCATTGATACTGCCGTTGTGACGGCGAATCTGGTCCAGAAAGTGTTGGGTGACGGCTTCGCTGGTGAGCGTGCCGTCACTGAGTTCCCGAACCAGCTCATGAGCTGGCCGGTAGTGCAGGGCCGGTTGTGATGAAGGCATGAATCTTGACTCTTTGTGTTGTTATGGCAGGTCTTTGCGCCAGTGTTTGACTTGTACCTGGGTCTTCACGGCATCCAGGATTTCGAGGATCAGGTTGATCAGGGCCTGGTTTTCCGGGGTGTCCGCCGCGCTGTCGTCCGGCGTCGGAATGAAGACGTTGACGATGTCCTCGATAAACGCGTGGTTGGAGGCCGACGCCAGGTCTTCCAGAATCTGGTGAATCACGTTGGCAACGATGTCGCCCACCGCTTCCTCCAGGGTCTCCTGTATCTGCGGGCCCACCACCGGCAGGTATTTCAGCCGCGACAGTTCCAGATTCTGCTTGAGCGCGTGGTCAACCCGGTCCTCCAGATAGCTGCGCAGGGCGCCTCGATTGGGCACATAGCCTTCCTGCGCGGCCTGGGCCACGCGCCCGGAAATCCAGTCGGTCAGCATGCCCCTGCGGGGGTAGACAATGTCGTTCTGGATGCGCTCGAACAGCGGCGAGCCCCGTTTGACTTCCTGCTGCACTCCCGACAGCACCTTGAGCACGATGCGGTCCGACAGCTCCTCCATGAATGCCTCATAGTAGAAATTCACGAACTTGAAGACACGCATGCTGGTGACATCAATGATCTTGTACTGATGCAGCCGGTAAATGATGGAGATAATGCGAAGAACCCGCAGGAAGCGGAAGCTGCCCACCGGGATACAGCCCACCAGATCGTACCAGTGGATGAACGGGTAAAAGTACCAGCGGTCGTACACGTTGGCTTTCACCGCATAGCCCCAGCGCACGAAGAATTCAGTAAGGAAGATGCCCACGAAGATCAGGTCGTAGAACAGGAAGTTCTCGTGGATCGGGTCGTAGAACGCCTGGAAACCCGGTGTATGCTCGGCGAAAAAGCCTTCGATGGCGCTGAAGGCGTAGATGGAATCAAAAATGATCAGGGTCAGGTTGAGAATGAGCAGGCCCAGCATCAGGAAGTCGATGATGAGCCAGATCGTCTGATGGCTTTTCTTGAGGTTTTCGCGGTTGATCTTCAGCATTCAGGTGCCTGAATTCCTGTGAATTTTCTCACAGGTTAGCTCATTTGAGCTCGGCCGACGACTTCCCGAGTAAACGCCGGGCGATGATCAGTAGCTGAATCTGCTGGGTGCCCTCGAAAATATCCAGAATTTTGGAATCCCGCGCCCACTTCTCGATCAGCTCGGTCTCGCCATAGCCCAGGCTGCTGCACAGCTCCACGCAGCGCAGGGTAATGTTGTTACCCACCCGTCCCGCCTTGGCCTTGGCCATGGAGGCCTCTTTCGAGTTGGGCAGGCCGTTGTCAGCCATCCAGGCGGCTTTCAGGGTCAGCAGTCTGGCGGCGTCAAGCTCTGCCTCCAGCAGTTGCAGTTCCCGGCTGACGGCCGGTTGGGTCCAGGTCTGGGTGTGGTAGTCGAGGTTGATCCCGGCCTCCGCGATGATCTGGCGGGTGCGCTCCAGCGCCGCGCGGGCCACCCCGATGGCCATGCCGGCCACAACCGGGCGGGTGTTGTCGAACGTTTGCATGGCCCCCGCGAAGCCCTTGTTGACGCTGATTTCCGGGTCGCCAAGGAGATTTTCTTTCGGCACCCGGCAGTTCTCGAAGCGGATGGCGGCGGTGTCGGAGGCGCGGATGCCGAGCTTTTTCTCGAGTCGCTCCAGGGTCATGCCCGGTGTGCCTTTCTCCACCACGAAGGACTTGATGGCGGCCTTGCCCTTGTTGCGATCCAGGCTGGCCCACACCACCACGGCGTTGGCGCGCTCGCCGGCGGTGACGTAGATCTTCTCGCCGTTGATTACATAGTGGTCGCCGTCTTCTCTTGCAGTGGTGCGAATGGCCGCAGAGTCGGAGCCGGCGCCCGGCTCGGTGATGGCCATCGCGGCCCAGGTGTCTCCCAGGCGCGCCAGCTGTTCTTCATTGGCCACCGCCGCGATGGCGGAGTTGCCGAGTCCCTGGCGGGGAATAGACAGCGCCAGCCCGACGTCGCCCCAGCACAGTTCGGTCAGCCCCAGTACGGTTTTCATGTTGGTGCCGTTGCGGTTGCCAGGGGCGCCATTGCCGCCGGAGCGGGCCAGTTTGCCGGCCCCGGCACCGCCATCGGGCGCGCCATCGTTCATGCCGTCCATGATCGAGGCAAACATATCCAGTTCTTTGGGATAGGCGTGTTCCGCGCGGTCGTACTTGCGGGAGATGGGGCGGAAGACTTCCTGCGCCACCTGGCGTGCCTGATTCACAATGGGGGAGAATTTTTTCGGTATTTCCAGGTACATGAGGTGCTCCAGATTTGCTCAGGCTCAGGCGTGGACGCCGCCGGTGTGAGTGGCCACAGACCGCAGATCACGGTACCAGCGTTCAACCGGGTGTTCTTTCACAAAGCCGTGGCCACCCAGCAGCTGAACACCGTTGGTGCCGATTTCCATGGCCTTCTCATTGCACAGCAGCTTGGCCAGGCAGGCTTCCCGGTGGAAGGTCTGGTCCGTTTCTGCGCGGCTGGCGGCACGCCAGGTCAGCATGCGCATGCTCTCGGTTTCAATCGCCAGGTTGCTGATCATGAACGCCACCGATTGCCGGTGACTGATGGGCTCGCCAAAGGCTTCCCGCTCATTGCAGTAGGGGATGACGTAATCCACTACCGCCTGGGCCGTGCCGATTGCCAGCCCGCAGCGCAGCAAGGCACCCATGTCCAGAAATGCCTGATAATCGAAGTCGTCGTCACCCAACAGGGCATCGGTGAGCACATTGACGTCCTTCAGGGTAACGGTGGCCGGTTGCGCGGCGCGCAGGCCCATGGCGGGATCCGCCTCGCAGGTCAGTCCCGGGGTGCCGCTTTCGACGATAAACAGTCGTGGGCGACCATTCAGGGTGGCGGAAACCAGCATCAGGTCGCTCTGGGCGCCCAGAATCACCCCGTTCTTCTGGCCATTGAGCCGATAACCGTTGGGCGTGGTGTCGGCGCGGGTGGCCAGCGTCAAGGGATCAAACAGCGCCCTGGGCTCGTCCATGGCAATGGTGGCTACCGGGGGTTGGGGTTCGCAGAACGTCGGCAGGTACCGGGACTGCTGCTCACCGGTACCCCAACGGGTGATGGCCTGGGCCACGCTGAACGGTGCCAGTAACGCCACGGCCAGGCCCATATCGCCCCACGCCAGTTGCTCGGCAATCAGCACACTGGTCACTGGCGATTGCGTTTCGGCCACACCCCCGAACTCCACGGGCACGGCGTACAGCGCCAGGCCGAGCTCGGTGGTGGTATCAAACACATCAGCCGGCATGGCGCCAGCCTCGTCAGCCCCTGCGGCTGCTGGGCGCAGGGTGTCCCGCGCCAGCCGTTGGAGGCTGTCCACGATCATCTGTTGGTCTTCATCCAGCGTAAGGTCAAACAGTGTCGGTGCCGGTTTTCCGGGTAATCTTTTGCGGGGCAGCCAGTTCGACACCCGCTTGAATTCCCGCCCGGCCAGCGCCAGAGTGCGAAAGCCGATGCGGGTACCGTGGTAGGCGGTTTTCTCAGTGGCTGTGCGCAGCCCGAAACGGTCCAGCAAGGGGTTGGCGGCAAGGCGGTTCATCATCGCCAGTGCCATACCGATGGGATCCCTGGTCATTGTGGGTCTCCTTTGCAGGCGGCGGGAACCTGGCGCGCCTGTTACTATCAGACTGGTTATTGTTGAATTGGATCAGGGTTGATCATGGGCGCGTTGCGTCTATCAACCATTGGCATAAGGAGCGTGGGTAGTGGTCGGTCTGGTCAATCCGGTAAACTCGCGCGCAGACTTGAATTTTCCCCACAACAAAGACGATTCATAAACGGATGTTATCCCTCCTCAGACATCGCCTGTTCCCCGGCACTCATGTGCTGATCGCCTTGGTATTGCTGGTGCCGTGCCGGCTGTGGGCCAATCAGGTAAATGTGAAGGTGGAGGGCGATTATCCGCAACTGCAGGAAAACGCCGAGGTGTTCCTGGGAGACGTGGAGGGTCGAAGCGTCGACAACCTGCGGCGTTATTCCGGCACGGCAACGCAACAGGTCGAGCAGGCGCTGAAGGCTCTGGGTTACTACAGTCCGATCATCGAATGGGAGGTGTCTGAGGGGGAAGGCGAGGACGATCTGCCATCGCTGACGCTCACGGTGATTCCCGGGGAGCCGGTGCGCATCCGCTCGCGAAATGTGGTGATCGAAGGGCCAGCGGGAGAGGACAGCAGTTTCTGGGAGGCCATTCCGGAGACCCCCGGCGAGGGGGATGTGCTGAATCACGGCCAGTACAGCAGTTTGCGCCAGTCGATCCAGAACCGCGCCCGCCGGCTGGGCTATTTCGACGGTGAATTCGTGAGCCGCCGGCTTGAGGTGAACCCTGGGGAGCTTACCGCCACCATCGACATCCGGTTCCGCAGCGGTGAACGCCACCGGTTGGGTGCGGTCACTTTTGAGGAGGGGCATGGCTTTGAAAACGAGCTGCTGGAGAAATACGTTACCTTTGAACCCGGGCAACCCTTCCACGCCGATGAGATCGCGAAGCTGAACCGTGACCTGTCCGACAGCGGCTATTTTTCCGGTGTGGACATTGACGCCTCGCCCACCAACGCCGACGACGGCGTTATTCCCGTCAACATTGGCCTGACCACACGCCCGCCCCGTTCCGTTGCCGCCGGCATCGGCTTCTCGACAGACGTGGGTCCGCGGTTTCGTGGTAACTGGCGGGAGCACTGGATCAACCCCATGGGGCATCGTCGCGGCGTTGACACCGAATTGTCGGGACCACGGCAGAACCTCAGTACCTGGTATGAATTGCCGCTGGATCCGCCAATGACGGATTCGATCCGGCTGGGTGCCGGTTACCAGCGGGAAGACATCGAGGACGTGGAATCCGAACTGTTGACCCTGGGTCAGCAGTGGAAGCATCAGCTGGATTCCGGCTGGATGCAGATCGCCTCGTTGCGCTGGGAAGGTGAGCGCTTCCGCATTGGCGAGGATGACCGCCAGAGCAGTAGCCTGCTGTTGCCGGGGCTCGGCTATTCCAAGCTCCACGCCAATTCGCCCCTGGACCCGTCCCGCGGTTATCGGGTGCAGGCGGATGTCACCGGGTCCCACCGGGCCGCGCTCTCGGATGTGGACATCCTGCACGTGAATTTCCTGGTTCGTGGCCTCTACACCCTGGCGGACCGGCATCGGTTTCTCGCCCGGTTCCAGTTCGGCGGCGTTGCCACCAACCAGTTCGACGATGTGCCTCCGTCCCTGCGTTTCTTCGCCGGTGGCGATCAGAGCGTGCGAGGCTACGGTTATGAAACCCTGTCACCGGAGGATGAGAACGGTGTGGCCATCGGCGGCCGTTACTTGATGGTCGGCAGCGTCGAGTATCAGTATGAATTTGTCCAGAACTGGCGGATGGCCGCGTTCTACGATGAGGGCAACGCCATGGACGACCTGTTGGACCCCCGTGCCAGCGGCGCGGGTATCGGTATCCGCTGGGTCAGTCCGGTCGGGCCGCTCCGTTTTGACGTCGCCCACGGACTGGACGACGAATTCGGCGGTGACTGGCGCATTCACTTTTCCATGGGGCCAGAACTGTGACTGACGACAACCGCGACAAGGCAACGGCCACCCCCACCGAGCAGGCCGGGCGCGCCGGCAAGCCGCGCCGGAGCTGGCGGTTCTGGCTGTTGGTTATCCTGCTGCTGGTGCTGTTGTTGCCCCTGGCGCTGGTGGCTGCGCTGTTGCTGGTGCTGCGTTCGGAAACCGGCACCGCCTGGGCGATTGACCAGGTTCCCGGCCTGACCGTTGAGGGCGACCGTGGCTCACTGTTCGGTTACTGGCAGGCCGACTCGGTGACCTGGCAGGGCTACGGCACCGGGTTGCGACTGGAAGCGGTGGTGGTGGACTGGTCGCCGGGATGTCTTCTGAGCAAGGAGCTGTGTCTCGACACCCTGCACGCGGAAACCATTGATCTGACCCTGCAGCCCTCCGACGAGCCGGAGGAGCCGGGCGGGGATATCAGCCTGCCCGTCGTCAATCTGCCTGTGGGCGTGCGCATTGGTGATGTTCAGCTGGGTCGCTTCACGCTGGATGGCAACACGGTGTGGGATCGGTTGGAGCTTAAAGCCGGAGGGTCCGGGGCTGACTGGGCTCTGGAGCACGCCCGTTATCGCCTGGACGAGATTGCGGTGGATGCGTCCGGGCGTCTGGAAACCCGTGGCGGCTGGCCTCTTGACCTTGATGTGGACGTGTCGCTGCCACCACCCCGGGGCGACGCCTGGCAGATTGCGTTGAATCTCACCGGCAGTGCCGAGGACCTCAGGCTCTCGGCTCGCAGCCGTGGTTATCTGGAGGCGTCATTGCGGGGGCGGGCTGCGCCGCTGGACCAGCGTCTGCCGCTGCGGCTTGAACTGGAATCCCCGTCGTTCCTGGCGCTGGACACCCTGCCACCGACACTCACGCTGAAAGACTGGCGGTTGGCGCTTGACGGCAGCCTGGAAAAGGGCTTTACCATCCGTTCAAGCGCGGAACTCCCGGGCACCGCCGGTCCGGTCGGGGTGTCCCTGCAGGGGCTCGTGACCACCGCCGGCGCATCGGATGTCAGCCTGCAACTGACCGGCCCGCAGGACGGCCCGCAACCGGGCACGCTGGCGTTGGCCGGCGATGTGAACTGGCAGGAGGCACTGAACGCCGACCTGGCAGTCGCCCTGGCAGGTTTTCCCTGGCACACGCTGCTGCCCGACATGGAGCAGCCTCCAGTCACTCTGCGCCAATTACAGGGTGATCTCGAATACCGGGACGGTCGTTACAATGCGCGGCTCGAGGCCGCAGTGACCGGGCCCCATGGCGACGCTGAACTGGAAACCGCGCTGGCTGGCGATCTGGAGTCGGTTTCCCTGACCGAGCTGCTGGTCAGCACCGGTGCCGGCGAACTGCGCGGCCAGGCGGACATCGGTTTCGCCGATCAGTTGAGTTGGAACGCTGGCGTCACCCTCGATGAATTCAATCCCGGCTACTGGGTGCCGGCGCTGGAGGCCGGGCTTGACGGCGAAGTCAGCAGCCAGGGTCGTCTGAACGCGGAAGGCCAGCCGGAGATGACCGCTGACTGGGACATTGCCGGGCAATGGCAGAACGAGCCGGCGAAGACCCGGGGGCAGCTGGAGGTGGCCGGCGGCACCTGGACCGTCTCGGAGCTGGTCGGCGAGCTGGGGGACAACCGTATCAATGGCAACGGCCGCTGGGGTGAAACGCTGGCGGGCGATCTGCAGATCAACCTGCCGGATCCGGGCATTCTGGTGCCGGGCCTGGCGGGGGAATTGGTCGCCAACCTGGCGGTGACCGGCGGCACCCCTGACGATCCCGAGGGAACCCTGAGCCTGCGCGGCTCGGATCTGATCTGGCAGGATGCGGCGGCGGTGTCACAGGTGGCCGTGGATGCCAATCTTCCGGGTGGGCGCCGGATTGCGGCGTCGGCAAGCGCGCAGGAGATTCGCGCCGGTGAACAGAGTCTGACTGAGCTGGAACTAGGCCTGAACGGGACCCGGCAGAGCCACCGGTTAACAATAGCCGCACTCCATGACGAGGCCGAACTGGCCATGGCCTTTGCCGGTGCAGCCGGAGACGCCTGGAATCAATGGCAGGGTGCGATCGAGCAAGGTGAGCTTGACCTGCCCGGTGTGTCGCAGACCTGGACCCTCGAGCAGCCTGCCGAAATTGCTTATCAGGAAAATGGCACCCTGACGCTGGGAAGTCATTGCTGGCGTTGGCAGGACAGTTCTGTCTGTGGCGACGATCAGACCTTGTTGCCGGAGCAAGCGTTGGCCTACCGCATAGACAACTTCCCGACATCAGCGCTGGCGCCGCTGCTGCCGGAAACCCTGCGCTGGGATGCCGCCCTGAACGCAACCATTGATCTCACCATGACCGATCAGGGGCCGGACGGCACTCTCTCCGTGGATGCCGGTGCTGGTGATTTCGAGGTTCTGGTGCTGGAAGAGTGGGAGACGCTCCGACACGACACGTTCACCGTAAACGTCGCCATGAAGCCTGAAGTGGCCGATGTCACTGTGAATCTCGCGGGCCCCGAACTCGGCCAGTTCGACCTGGATCTTTCCGTGGATCCGACCACCGAAGAGCGGCCGGTCACCGGCCGCTTTTCCCTTGCCGGTCTCGACATTGCCCTAGCCGGGGTGATTGCCGGGTTGGAAGAAGTCGAGGGGGAGCTCAATGGCGAAGGCCGGTTATCCGGGCCCCTGCTGAAGCCGGCGGTTGACGGTGAAGTGGCGCTTACCGGAGGGCGCTTCGTTGACCCGTCCATTCCGCTCCCCCTGAACGATGTGGTGATTGCCCTGCAGCTGAACGGCTACTCCGCCGACCTCAGCGGTCGCTGGAACAGCAGCGACCGCGCGAAGGGGAGGCTCAGCGGTGCTTTTGACTGGGAGAACCGGCCCTCGGTGGAAGTCACCGTAACCGGTGACCGCCTGCCGATCACCTACGATCCCTACGCAAGGGTGGAAGTGGCGCCGGACATCACCATCGCTTTCCGGGAGGGCGCGCTCTCCGTGATGGGGCAAGTGAATGTACCCCGAGGCGAGATCGAGGTGCAGGCGTTGCCAGAGCAGGCGGTGTCGGTGTCTGAAGACGAGGTGATTGTGGGTGTCAAACAGGAGGAACCGGCGATCCAGGCCCTGAACATGGACATCACTGTGGTGGTTGGTGACGACATGGTGACGTTCGATGCCTTCGGCATCACCGGAGACCTGGAGGGCACACTGCGGATCGGTAATGATATGGACACCCGTGGTTCCCTGCAGCTGGTGGATGGTCAGTACGAGGCTTACGGTCAGGAACTGGAACTGCGCCGGGCGCGGGTTGTTTTCGTCGGCTCGCTGACCGAGCCCTATCTCGATGTGGAAGCCATCCGCCGGGTGGATACTGTGGTGGCGGGCATCCGCCTGAGCGGGCCGGTCAGCGAGCCGGAAACCGAGGTGTTTTCCGAGCCGTCCATGCCGCAGAGCGACGCGCTGTCCTACGTGATACTGGGGCGCGCACCCCAGAGCCGTGGCGAGGAGGGGCAAATGAGCCAGGCGGCCATTTCACTGGGGCTGACACAGGCCAGCAAGGTCACCCAGGGCATCGGCGACGAGCTGGGTATCCGCAATCTGATGCTGGAAACGGAAGGGGCCGGCGACGAAGCCGCGGTGGTGGCCAGCGGCTACATTACCGACGAACTGAGCCTGCGCTACGGGGTGGGGATCTTCGAGCCGATTACCACGGTGGCGCTGCGCTATGATCTCGGTCGCTATTTCTATCTGGAAGCGGCCAGTGGCCTGGCCGCGTCGTTGGACATTTTCTATACCCGGGACTTCTAGTCGAGCTTGAAGGTGGCGTTGACGCTGGCCTGAAGTTCCCGGTCACTGATACTGGATACCGCATCGCCGGCGGACTTCGCTTCCGCCCGCATCATCGGAACCGGGTGATGACCGCCGTTGATGTTGAGGGTGACCACCTCCCCACAGGACATGTCCAGCTCTTCGGCGACGAAGTCACAGCGGGATCGGGCATCGGCAATGGCCCTTGCCAGCGCTTGCTTCTGTAGGCCGTTTTCGTCCGAGTGGTAAAAGTTGCCGGTGCCCAGGTGGTAGTCCATGCCCAGCTTCTGGGCCTCGGCTAGCAACGGGTTCAACAGTGCCAGATCGTCAATGGTGAAGCTGACCGTCTGCGATGCCACAGCCCGCTTCTCCGGCTCCTGGCCCCGCTCCTGCACCGGGATCATCCGGGTGTACAGATTCAGGTCGGCATCGTTGTACTCGTCCAGTTGGCCCCGGTAGCCGTCGATGGCACTGCGCCACTGGGCCATCATCCGGTTGACCTTGTCAGACGCGTTGGCCGGCAGGTTGTCCTCCGCGGTGGCGGTGAACTGCAGCCGGGCGCTGTCAGGGGTGTATTTGACAGCGCCTTCGCCGGTCAGGGTGACTTCGCCGGCCTGGGCGGCGAGGGGGAGCAGAGCGGCCGCAAGGCCGGGCACCAGGTGTTTTTTCAGGGCATCAAACATTGTCAGATCTCCGTTCTGTGTTGGATCTTGGTTCTCGTGTTCCGGGGGCAGGGCATCATGCCTGAGCCCGGGCGTCCGCCTCGTTCAGCCGCATCAGCTTGCGCTCCCGGGCGGCGTGCACAAAGTGACTGAAAATGCGCCGGTGTCCGGCGTGGTAAAGCAGATATTCCGGGTGCCACTGAACGCCCATCAGCCACTGGTCACCGGTATTTTCAATGGCCTGAACAAACCAATCGTTGTCCACCGCGACCACCCGCAAGCCTTTGCCCAGCTGTTTGATGGCCTGGCTATGGATGCGGTTGGCGCCAATGGCGGGGCTGTGCATCAACCGGCCGAGACGGCTGTTCCTGACCAGCCTTACCCTTTGCATGGGCAGTAGCAGCGGCCGATGCCGGGTATGAACGCGCAGTGGTGTGACGTTCTGGCACAGCGAGCCGCCGTGGAACACATTGATCAGCTGGGCGCCCCGGCAAATCCCCAGCACGGGCAGTTTCAACTGGCGGGCATCCGCCAGAAGCCGTTGGTCGGTCTGGTCCCTGCGGGTGTCATAGCGTGCGGTTACCGTCGGCTGTTGGCCGAACAGTTCCGGGGCGACATGGGTGCCTCCAGACAGCACCAGACCATCCAGCATCGAGACATCCACCGTTGAGCCCGGGCGGATGTAATGGGTTCTTGCGCCATGCAGTTTCAGCCCGAGGTTGATCAGCCGGTGGGCGAGACTGCGCCTGGCCGGCCCGCTGATGCCGATGGTCAGGCCCGGGAATTCCGGGCGGTCGACGGCGTTATCGGACATAGCCCCGGTCATGCAGCCACTGATTGCAGGTGTCGGGCCAGCTCTGAGTCAGGTTGCGCAGGCTCAGTTTGCGGCTTTTGCGAAAGGCTTCCCTGAGTTCCGCCAGCTCTGCGGCATTGTTGGCCAATTGCTCCAGTACCACCCAGTCATTCCAGACCGTGGAAAAATGCCACTGCGGGTTGTCGATGTCACAGTCGGGCAGGCGGTAGTGCAGCGTCGGCCGGCTTTTGATGCGTTCGTCTTCGACGTATTCCGCCAGCAAGCGGCTGTCGAGGTGCGCGAACAATGGCAGCAGATCCAGCGCCTTGTTGCGGGTAGGGTTGTATTTCAGGTAGTCCCGCATCAGCTGTTCGACGTCCGGCGAGTAATCGTCCTCGATCAGTTTGTCGGTGTAGGTGCTGCTCCAGGGCTCGATATAGCTGGTAAATTTGCGGCTGATGTCCACCTGGTGGCGACCTTTGAGCCACTCGTACAGTACGGCGAAGGCCTGCAGGTAACGCACCAGTGTGGGCGCTTCCAGGTCCGGCAGCTCCGGGTTCAGCTGTAATCCGAAGGCATAGTAGAGTGCTTCACGGCTGCCCAGAGCGCCGGCTTTTCGCAGTTCGTCACACAGGGTCTCGATGCGCTCGAGCGTCGAGAACGGCAGTGGCGGGCTGACGATCTCCAGCGGCACGATTTTCTCCGCGGCGGCATCGATCACGTCCATGGCCTGGCCGCCGAGCTCGCGCACTGACTCCGGCAGGCGCTCGTCCTGAAGGTCCAGATCCTTGATCGGATCGGAGTCCAGTTCGATGGTGAACTTGCCCAGGTCGGTTTCCAGCTCAGCAACATACCGGGACGCGGCGTGCGCGTCGCCGGACAGCAGCTTTTCCGCGAGTTTGACCAGTTTCTCGTAACTCAGTCCGGACAGCTCGATTTCTACGCCTACACGCCGCTCTTCGCCGGATGCGGTTCTCAGTATGTTCGGCATCCTGCACGCCTGTGATTCGCTCATTCCTGTGCCTCCACAATGGGTTGTCGATACCTTAACACAGACCCCGACAGGCTGAGCCCGGGGTCTGCTGACAAAAAATACAGGAAGCGGTCTTTACACTGGATAAAACACTGTATATAGTCATTTTACTGTATATAAAAACAGGATAAACGGGGCAACCTCATGAAGCTGACAGCAAGGCAAAGCCAGGTACTGGATATTATCCGGCGCTACGTGGATGAAACCGGATACCCGCCGACCCGGGCGGAAATCGCTGCGGAACTGGGGTTTCGCTCAGCCAACGCCGCCGAGGAGCATCTGAGGGCGCTGGCGCGCAAAGGCGCGATTGAGATGGTTCCGGGCGCAAGCCGCGGTATCCGGTTGCCTGAGGCGGAAGCCGACCTGGGCCTGCCGGTGATTGGTCAGGTGGCGGCCGGTAGCCCGATCCTGGCGCAGGAGCATATCGAGGACCATTGCACTTTGAAGCCGGACTTTTTCTCGCCCTCGGCGGACTACCTGCTGCGGGTAAGAGGCATGAGCATGAAAGACATCGGCATTCTGGATGGCGATCTGCTCGCGGTTCACCGTACACAGGATGTTCACAACGGTCAGGTGGTGGTGGCCCGCGTCGGCGAAGAGGTCACGGTGAAGCGCTTCCGGAAGGAGGGCAGCACGGTATTCCTGATTGCGGAAAACGAAGAATTCGCCCCGATTGAGGTCGACCTGCGGGAGCAGGAGATCTTTATTGAGGGGCTTGGCGTAGGTGTTATCCGTCGTTCGGATATGCACTGATCTCCAGCGGTCAACCAGAAGGCGAGGCGCATCATGGAACAACTCAGCTTTAATCAGAATATGGCCTATTCCGGCTCAGCATTTGGTTTTCAGGCTCCGGCCAACCATGTGTCGGGAAAGTCAGCAGCCGTTGTTCGGGCCGGTTCCGCCAGGGCGAAGCGAGCAGACCCCGCTGCGCCGGTCACCGGTAACGTCACTGAGATTATTTTGCCGGAAGGTCAGGTGGAGAATTTTCAGCTGCTGTTGCCGATGTTGACTCAGTTGAACCAGGAGAAGCGTTGGCTGGCATGGATCGATCCGCCGCAGGCGCTGGTCAGCAAGTGGCAGAAGATGCATGGCATCGTGGCAGGTGAGCTGCTGGTGTTGCGGTCAACGTCGGATTACCCGGCGCGGGATCTGGCGGAACGGGCGCTCAGCGCCGGCACCTGCCATGCGGTCGTGATGTGGACCCGCAAGCTGGGCCGGGAAGGTCTGGAAGCGCTGCAGAAGGCGTCCGCTCAGGGCAACAGTCACGGGGTGGTGTTGCGCCAGCGCTGAGTGCGCTGGCAGATCTCACTCAGTGAAGGGTGTAGGACGGCTGCGCGTCCTGTGCTTCCACGTCGTCGTCTTCCCAGTCAATATCGTGCGCAACATTGCCCACGGCTTCAATGCCAGCGGCAATCATGGCCTTGGCAACCGCCATATCGCGATCTTCCATCATGTCGCGAGCCTCTGACGAAAACGAAATACGGACCAGTGGGGCGGCATCGTCATCAATGCGACGCAACGCATAATCGCCATCGCTCAATTGTACAATTTCGAAAAAAGATGGTGACATTCACATAACCTTTCAGTTGTATTCGACCCTGTGGTGCCTCGCGATTTACCACTCGCTGTGGCGTTCTTCCAGGGTATCGGCGAATTGTTTCAACGCATCGAGCACTTTACCCAGAGCCGGCACCGAGCGGTCAGGACCGGAATCTGCGGATATTGCAATGATGTTCTCCGCACTGACCGTTTTTCGGGTGGCCGGGGGTTTGCTCTGCGCGGCCTCCAGTTGATCCAGATGGTTCCACCAGCTGCCGCCCTTGCGCGCCAGATCCAGTAACTCAGCGGTTTCCGGGTTGTCCTCACCAAGCAAAGCAACCAGCGCCTCCAGAGTTTCGGGGTCGCTGTTCTTCTGTTGGTAAAGCCTCGCAACCATGATCAGCAACAGGCGCCGTGCCCGCAGAGCCAGCTCAATGCTTCCTTGTATGCCTGCTTCCCGCTGCAAGGCGTCGCTGGCGTCCTCCCCGCTGAAAGGTTTGTCAGACTGCCGCAACAGCACTCGGGCCATAAACAGCTTTTGGGAAACCAGTGAATACCACTGTGACGCCATGATTACCTGCCAAAAAAGATGGACGGCCGAGTCGGGAATGTGTGCCCAATAAATTAATTCACCAGTCTATCATTTTTACAGTTGCATTTCCTCCCCTGTGTTGCTCGTCACGGCTTTAACAAGAAACTACAAACATTCACTTGAAACGCCCGTTTGAATTTGGCAAAAAGGCCGCCCGCTGAACGAGATTTGAGCGATTTCAGCGGATCGCAAACGCGAGCGGAAAGCACTGTTTTTTTTGCGGCAGGACGGTCATCGGCATGAGGGAGGTACGTTAAATATGCGTAAGCATGTGGTCACAGGTGTAGCGTTAGCATGGTTGGGAATGTCCGGCACTGGGGCGGCCGCCGTAACGCAGTCAGAAGCGCAGAAGTTGGGCAACGAGCTCACTCCGGTCGGTGCCGAGAGAGCGGGAAATGCATCCGGTAGTATCCCCGAGTGGACCGGCGGGCTGACAACGCCGCCTTCCAACTGGAAACCGGGCCAGGTGGAAACCGACCCGTTCCCGGAAGACTCGCCGCTGTTCGTCATCACCGCAGATAACCTCGATCTTTACCGTGACAGGCTGACGGCCGGGCACATCAAGATGATTGAGCAGTAAGGCCCTGATTTCTTTATGCCGGTTTACGAGACTCGTCGGACCGCTGCTTTCCCTGAGCATGTGTATGACAAGTTTCGGGAAAATGCAGTGTCTGCCGAACTGCTGGATAACGGCAACGGTGTCCGCGACACCATCATGACCAGCCCGTTCCCGATCCCAGAGGACGGCCTGGAAGTGATCTGGAACCACATTCTTCGTTATCGCGGCGAGGAGCTGTCGTTTCGTAGTGCATCCGCCACTCCGCAGGTGAATGGCTCATTCAACCCGGTGGTCAACGAGTACAATTATTTCTTCGCGTACAGTCGCCGTGGCGCCGATCTGGACGATATTGATAACAAGATCTTTTACCTGAAGACCGACACCATTGCGCCGTCAAATCTAGCCGGTACCATTACCCTGGTTCACGAAACTCTCGACCAGATCCGCTCGCCCCGGTTGGCCTGGCGTTACGATGCCGGCTCGCGCCGTCTGCGTCGTTCACCGAATCTGGCTTACGAGACCGACCTGCCGAACTCGTCGTCTCTGCGATCGGTGGATCAGAAGGATATGTACAATGGCGCGCCGAACCAGTACGACTGGGAGCTCAAGGGCAAGCGCGAAGTGTTTGTGCCCTACAATGCGTATCGCCTGCACGAGCAAGGTGTTCGTCCTGATGACGTGATTCGCCCGGGTCACATCAACCAGGAGCTGGCCCGTTACGAACGGCATCGCGCGTGGGTTGTGGAGGCGAGGCTGCGCACAGGTATCAGCCACATCTATTCACGCCGGGTGTTCTACGTCGATGAGGACAGCTGGCAGATTCTCGCCTCTGAGGAATACGACGCAGAGGGCAACCTGTGGCGCGTATCGGAAGCCCATAACATCAGTTTCTACAGCGAACCGGTGTTCTGGACTACCATGGAGATGACATACGATCTGAAATCGGGTCGTTATTACATCGACGGTCTTGATGACGGATTCTCGGCATACAATTTTGCGCCGGGTTTCCGTGGTAACCAGTTCACGGCCTCCGCAGCCCGCCGGGCGGCGCGTCGTTAACAGACAAGAAGGGCAGGGGCGAGGCGCCTGCCCGGCTCATCTGGCCCCACGTCAGGCGCAGGAGGTAAACCCCATGGCTGAGACTTCGACGCATATGCACGCACTGGACCGGTTGATCGAGGCCCTGGAGCAATCGCTTGAGGACCAGGAATGGGATCGCCTGACCGAGCTGAACAGCCGCGTACGCGGCACCGTTGAGCCGGTTATGGCACAACTGGAAGCCGGAGAGCTGGAAGCCGAGCCGGTCCGCGAGCGCCTGGCCAGACTGCAATCCTTTTGTGACGCTGCCAGTGTGGGAGCTTCGGAAGCCCGTGATGAAGCCCGTCAGGCTCTTAAGGGCGTCAACCGTAACCGTAGCGCAGCACGCGCGTATCAAAACGTTTCTACGAACCGCACCAAATAGCGTCATAAAATTGACTCTCACGCTTTTACAGTCTTAAATACCGCTCAAATCCTTTCAGAGATTTAACGGGATGCCCAAGAACAACAAAATGCTGGTGCTGAGCGAGGACGACACTCGCCGCCGCGACATGGTCACCATTCTGGAGTTTATCGGAGAAGAGCAGGTTATCGCTGGCGATGAAGCCAGAGCCCTGCTCGCTACGGGTGATGAGACCGCGTTGGCATCGGTGTCGGTCGCGATGCTGGACGGCGAAGACGCCGGTGTCCAGCAAACCGTTACCGAGGTTTGCAGCAAACTGCAGGGTGTGCCAGTGCTGATGGTGGGCGACCCTGCCCTGAAAGGCGTTGCCGATGACGTTCTGGCCCGCATCATTGCCCGCATGACCTGGCCATTGAGTTACACCAAGTTCGTGGATTCACTCTACCGCGCGCAGATTTTCCGTGATCAGTTCATCCATTCCAAAGAGCGGGGCCAGCAGCGGGGTTTGCAGCTATTCCGCAGCCTTGTCGGTACCAGCCGTCGAGTGCAGTCGGTTCGCCAACTGATGCAGCAGGTGGCTGACAAGGAAGTGAGTGTGTTGATCACCGGCGAATCGGGCACCGGCAAGGAAGTGGTGGCCAGAAACCTGCATTACCACTCCGCCCGTCGTGACAAACCGTTCGTTCCGGTGAACTGCGGCGCCATCCCGGGGGAGCTGCTGGAAAGCGAACTGTTCGGCCACGAAAAAGGCGCCTTTACCGGGGCCATTACCGCCCGGGTGGGGCGTTTCGAGATGGCAGAAGGCGGCACACTGTTTCTTGACGAAATCGGCGACATGCCGCTGAATATGCAGGTCAAAATACTGCGGGTCCTGCAGGAGCGCACGTTCGAGCGAGTCGGCAGCAACCGGACTCTGTCCGCCGATGTGCGCATCATCGCGGCCACGCACAAGCATCTGGAAGACATGATCGGCAGTGGTGATTTCCGCGAGGATCTCTATTACCGCCTGAACGTGTTCCCGATCGAAATGCCGGCTTTGCGTGAGCGGGTGGAAGACATCCCCCTGCTGATCAATGAGCTGATCTCCCGCATGGAAAAAGAGAAGCGCGGCTCTTTGCGCATGAACTCTGCCGCGATCATGAGCCTGTGTCGCCACGACTGGCCCGGCAATGTCCGCGAGCTGGCAAACCTGGTGGAGCGCCTGGCGATCATGCATCCCTACGGTGTCATCGGGGTTCAGGAGCTTCCGAAAAAATTCCGCTATGTGGACGATTACGATGAAAACCGTCCGGTGGAAGATTCCGGTATGCCATCCGGCGTGCCTGGTCTTGTCGGGCTGGATGCGCCGGCGTTGTTGCCGGTGAACGGTCTGGATCTCAAGGATTATCTGTCCAACCTGGAAAAACAGCTGATTCAACAGGCCCTTGATGAAGCTGGTGGCGTGGTTGCCCGGGCTGCCGAGAAATTGCGGATTCGTCGTACCACGCTGGTGGAGAAGGTTCGCAAGTATGGGCTCCGGGAGGAAGAGGAGTCCGAGGACTCCTGACCCTGGTCCTGCGATATCTGCGTTCCATCGCCCACGTCAAACCTTCGTAACCACCTCTGTTCTTGAGCGGAGAAACCGACATAAAACCGTCGTTCCCCCAGCACCATGTTTTCCTGCCCACTGAAAAATAAAGAAAAACGCAACTTGGCATGATGCTGGCTTAAGTCCCTGCAAACAAACCATCCGAAGAGTTTGACCCGTTGGTCGGGTGAGTCAGGGGACGCGTTTATGAGTCAGCTACATTTTGTTGTGCAGTCATCCGCCAAGCAGGCCCAGGCCAACGCGGCGGCGGATGTGAACGACAAGGTTACCGCCCTGTTTCCACAGCAGGACGATGAAGCCGTGGACACGGCTCTGGAGCTCTTCAACCAGATGTCGCGGCAGATCACCGACTCCTACCGTACCCTCGAATCCCGCGTGAACCAGCTTTCCGGTGAACTGACTGCAGAATCGCTGCAGCGCCAACAGGAGCTGGAAGAAAAGGAGCAACTGGCGGACCGACTCTCGACCCTGCTGAACGCATTGCCCGCCGGCGTTGTCGTACTGGACAAACAGGGCGTGGTGACTCAGACCAACCCCGCTGCGGTCGGCTTGCTCGGCGAGCCTCTCGACGGCGAGCGCTGGGTGGATGTCATCCGTCGCTGTTTCGCGCCACGTCGGGACGACGGTCACGAGGTGTCCCTGAAAGACGGGCGCCGGGTCAGCATTGAAATCCGCACCATGGAAAACCAGCCGGGGCAGTTGATCCTGCTGACCGATCTGACAGAAACCCGTCATCTTCAGGCGCAGTTGGCCCATGCCCAGCGTCTGTCGGCTATGGGCAAGATGGTGGCGTCATTAGCTCATCAGATTCGCACCCCGCTGTCTGCGGCAATCCTTTACGGTGGCCACCTCAGCCAGGACGATCTGGATGAGGAAATGCGCCAACGCTGTGTATCACGGCTGATGTCGCGGCTGACCCACCTTGAGCAGCAGGTGCGAGACATGCTGATTTTCGCCCGCGGAGAAACCCGCCTGGCGGAGGAGCTTTCCGCGGAGACCCTGGCCGGCGCCGTGGGTTCCGCCCTGGACGGGCTCAAGCTGGCACCGGAAGTTGACGTCCGGCTGGACAGCCATGTCAGTGACAGTCGATTGATGTGCAATCGGGACGCCCTGGTGGGCGCCTGTACCAATCTGGTGAACAACAGCCTTGAGGCAGGCGCCACCCGGGTGGTGGTCCAGCTTTTCCCCGCCGGCAACGAGTTGGTGATCCGGGTCGTGGACAACGGCCCGGGGTTTGATGCGGCGCAGTCCGGTCAGCTGATGGAAGCGTTTTACACCACCAAGTCCCACGGTACCGGGCTGGGGCTCGCCGTGGTGCAGGCTGTGGTGAAAGCCCATCAGGGACGGTTTGCCATTGAATCTCCGCAGCAGGGTGGCGCAGTGGCGACACTGGCCCTGCCGCTGGTTGGAAAATAACGAACAGTCATTGGAGGCAACCATGGCCAAGGCCCAGATTCTGATAGTTGAGGACGACCATGATCTGCGCGACGCGCTGGTAACAACGCTGGAACTGGCAAAGTTCCGGGTGTGTGAAGCGGCGAATGCGCAGCAGGCCCTGGCCCGCCTGGCGGAGTCTCCGGTGGATATGGTGGTCAGCGACGTCAATATGCCTGGCCTGTCGGGTCATGAGCTGCTGGCGGAAGTCCAGCGCCTGTACCCCGGGCTGCCTATGATGCTGATTACCGCCTATGGCCAGATCAGCCATGCGGTATCGGCCATGCAATCCGGTGCCATTGATTATCTGGTCAAGCCGTTCGAGCCCCAGGTATTGGTGGAGGCGGTCACCAAAGTGGTGGGCGGTGCCCGCACAAAACTGAGCGATGAGCCGGTGGCGGAAGATCCCATCAGCAAACGTATGTTCCAGCTGGCTGCGAAAGTGGCGGGCAGTGATTCCACCGTGATGATTTCGGGGGAAAGCGGCACCGGCAAGGAAGTGCTGGCCCGCTACATTCACCAACAGTCGCCACGGGCTGACCAACCCTTTGTCGCCATCAACTGCGCCGCGATTCCGGAAAACATGCTGGAAGCGATCCTGTTCGGTCACGAGAAAGGCGCGTTCACCGGTGCGGTGGCCTCCTCGCCGGGCAAGTTCGAGCAGGCCAACGGCGGCACCATTCTGCTGGATGAAATCTCCGAGATGGACCTGGGGCTGCAGTCGAAATTGCTGCGAGTGCTGCAGGAGCGTGAGGTGGAGCGCGTCGGTGGGCGTAAAACCATTGCCCTGGATGTGCGCGTGGTGGCGACTACCAACCGGGATCTCGGGGATTACGTCCGCGAAGGCAAGTTCCGCGAGGATCTCTACTATCGACTGACGGTATTTCCCATGCACTGGCAGCCATTGCGGGAGCGGGTGCTGGACATCATGCCGCTGGCCAACTATCTGCTGAAAAAACACTGTCGCAAGATGAAGCTGACCGGCATCAGCTTTGCGCCAGACGCCCGCACCGCTTTGATGAGTCACGGCTGGCCGGGCAACGTGCGCGAACTGGATAACGCCATTCAGCGGGCATTGGTGCTGCACCAGGGCAACGTGATCCACGATGCCGACCTGTGCCTTGAGCTCGGCATTACCGGGCGGGTGGATCGCGGCCCTGTCCCGTCCCCGACTACGCCAGCGCCTGAGCACAACGCGCCTCCCGAGGTGCCGGAATTCCGGGCCGGCATGCCGGAGCCGGATACCATCGGGCACTCCCCGCTCGTCGCCGACAGTTCCGCATCACTGGGGGATGATCTGAGGCAACAGGAGTTCCGTATTATTATCAGTACACTCAAGAAGGAGCGCGGCCGCCGCAACCGGGCAGCCGAGCAACTGGGTATCAGTCCCCGGACCCTTCGTTACAAGCTGGCCCAGATGCGCGATGCGGGTATTGATCTGGATGCCGAACTGGCCATGGCTTGACCCCACTGCTTCACACAGAATGCAAAGGCACGATTCAGGGCACCCCATGGTGCCCTTTTTTTCTGTCAAATCCCCGTCACCACCGGATCTTGCCCTCCCTGAACTCCTTGTAATGCAATGAAAGAAAAGCATATTTCCTCGTTGGCCTACTGTTTGCTTGAGAAGCGTTAACAGAATCAGAGTTCAATGGATGGTTGTCAGCCAGACCACTCCGGGGAGTCAGTTATGGTCGAGCGTGCAGATATCAACAGTGTTTTGTCGGAAATCCGCAACATGCGTTCGCAGATGATGCAGAACCAGCGTGTTGAGCAGGATAACAATGTCCGTGGCCGGATCGACGGACCCCAGCGGGTCGACAAGAGCCCCGAAACCCCGAGTTTTGGTGATATGCTCAGTCGAGCGGTGGGTAATGTGAACGAACTCCAGCAAACCTCCAGCGACCTGAGAACGGCGTATGACATGGGCGACCCCAATGTCGACATCACCCGCGTGATGATTGCCTCGGAAAAAGCGTCAGTCTCCTTCGAAGCCCTTACCCAGGTTCGTAACCGGGTGGTGCAGGCCTACGAAGACATCATGAACATGCCGGTGTAATAGCGGAGCATCTCGATGGCCAGCGTACCTGCAGAAACCGCCAAAATGCCGGCGACCGCCGATAACGATAATATGGAAAGCCGCAGCGATCTGCTGTTCGGTTTCAACCGGCTCAATCTGCTGCGCCAGGTTGGTCTGATGGTGGGCCTGGCGGCCAGCGTTGCACTGGGTGTGGCGGTGGTACTCTGGGCGCAGGAACCGAACTATCAGCCTGTGGTGGGGGACATGTCGGGTTACAACCCACAGGACGTTACCTCGATCCTGGATCAGAATGGCATCAATTACCGCATGGATCCCCGCTCCGGGGCCTTGCTCGTCCCGTCCGACGAAGTGTACAACGCCCGCCTGAAACTGGCAGCTGAAGGCGTCACTGACGAGCAGACCATGGGGTATGAGCTGCTGGATCAGGAGCGCGGTCTGGGCACGTCCCAGTTTATGGAAACCATCAGCTTCCGCCGGGGTCTCGAGGGCGAGCTGGCGCGCACCATTGCGGCGATGCGTGGTGTCAGATCCGCGCGGGTTCACCTGGCCATTCCCGAGCGTTCGGTGTTTGTCCGCGACGCCCGCACTCCCACCGCGTCCGTTTTTCTTGATGTTTTCGCCGGGCGTAAACCGGAGAAAGAACACATTGCTGCCATCGTGAATCTGGTGGCAGGCAGTGTTCCCGGCATGAACAAAGACAACGTGACGGTGGTGGATCAGAATGGCAGCCTGCTGACCGGCCGCGAAGAGAACAGCGACAGCCGTCAGATCAAGGACCAGTATGACTACACCAGTCGCGTCGAAGAGCGCCTGACCGGGCGGGTCGCATCGCTGGTCGGCCCGATTGTCGGAGACGGACGCTACCGTGCGGAGGTGACCGCCGATCTGGACTTCTCGTCGGTGGAACAGGCGGAAGAGCTGTTCAACCCCGAGCAACAGGCGGTCCGCAGCGAACGCGAAATGAGCGAAGAGCGCACCGGGGGCGGAGTTGGTGGCGTTCCGGGTGCGTTGGCGAATCAGCCGCCGGCTGCGGCTCAAGTGCCGGAAGAAGCTGAAGGCGAGGACGGCCAGCCAGCGCCACAACCGGTTAACGTGCGCCGTGAGTCCACCCGCAACTACGAAATGGATCGCACCGTCAGTTACATTCGCCAGGAGCTGGGCCGGGTGAAACGTCTGACCGTGGCACTGGCGGTGGATGACATGAAGGTGATTGACCCGCAGACCGGCACAGTCAGCTACGAGCCCTGGCCCGAGCAGGAGCTTCAGCGCCTCAATATGCTGGTGCGAGACGCCGTGGGCTATTCCGCGGCCCGGGGCGACAGCGTGACGGTGATGAACACGGCCTTTGCGGCTCAGGAGCAGATTGAATTCGAAAGCCCCGGCTTCTGGACGCAGCCCTGGTTCTGGGATCTGATGAAGCAGGTGCTGGCGGGGCTGGTCATTCTGGTACTGGTGCTGGGCCTGCTGCGCCCCACGCTCAAGAGCCTGTCAGGCGGTGGCCGCAACGAGCGTCGCGACAGCAGTGACGAAGAGAGCTACGGTGGCCTGGACCAGATCGAAGGTGGCGACGCCCTGCGCCAGGCCATGTCGTCTCAGGACGAACTGCTGTTGCCCGGTGCAACGGACAGCTATGATAGACAGTTGAATGCACTGAAAGGCCTGATCGCCGAGGACCCGGCCCGGGTGGCTCAGGTCATGCGCCAGTGGGTGAATGTCGATGACTGAAGAAACCAATCGTCCGGCGGAGGTGGCCCAGAAGGCACCGCAAAAACCGCAACGCAAGATTCCCCGGGTGGAGCAGGCAGCCATTCTGCTGATGTCGCTGGGTGAAACCGATGCGGCGGAAGTGCTCAAGCACATGGGGCCCAAAGAGGTGCAGCGCGTCGGCGTGGCCATGGCCCAGATGCGTGACGTCAGCAAAGACGACGTCACCTTCGTGCTCAACCAGTTTGTGGAAGCCGTCGGTGGCCAGACCGGCCTCGGCGTTGGCAACGACGACTACATTCGCAGCATGCTGACCCAGGCACTGGGCGACGACAAGGCGTCCAGCCTGATCGACCGCATTCTCATCGGTGGCAACACCACCGGTCTTGATACCCTGAAATGGATGGAGCCCCGCGCGGTTGGCGATATCATCCGCTACGAACACCCGCAGATCCAGGCCATCGTTATTTCTTACCTGGATCCGGATCAGGCCGCTGAGATCCTGGGCACTCTGGACGACAAGGTGCGTCTGGACGTGATGATGCGGGTGGCGTCACTGGAAAGTATCCAGCCACAGGCGCTGCAGGAGCTCAACAACATCCTCGAGAAGCAGTTCTCCGGGGGCTCGGCGGCCCAGACCAGCCGGATTGGCGGTGTCAAACGTGCCGCGGATATCATGAACTTCATGGATCGCAGCGTTGAAGGCGGGCTGATGGACTCCATCAAGGACATGGATCCGGATCTGGCGTCCACCATCGAGGATCTGATGTTTGTCTTCGATAATCTGAAGGATATCGACGATCGGGGCATTCAGGCGCTGCTGCGCGAGGTGTCTTCGGAAGTGCTCGTGGTTGCGTTGAAAGGCGCCGACGAGGGTGTGCAGGACAAGATCTTCAAGAACATGTCGAAACGGGCGGCCGAACTGCTGCAGGATGATCTGGAAGCCAAGGGGCCGGTCCGGGTCAGCGAAGTGGAGTCTGCCCAGAAAGACATTATTACCATTGCCCGCCGTATGGCCGAAGCCGGTGAAATCACCCTCGGTGGCGCTGGCGAAGAAATGATGTGATGAAAGACAGCGAGAAAAGCCTCAACCGCATTCCCAAGGAGCAGCTCACCGCTTATGAGCGCTGGGAGCTGCCGCTGCTGGATGCCCGTGGCAACGAAGTGGCTCGGGAGGAGGAGCGGGACGTCAAACCACTGACCGCGCAGGATATCGAGGATATCCGCCAGGCCGCCCGGGAAGATGGCCACGCCGAGGGTCGCGATGCCGGTTATCAGGCCGGGTTCAACGAAGGTCGGGAGCAGGGCCACAAGGACGGCCACGAGGCCGGTTTTGCTGAGGGCCGCGCGGCGGGCGAGGCAGTCGGCCTGGAAGAAACCCGCAAGGAAACCGAATCCCGCATTGACCGCCTCGAGCACCTGATGGGTGAGCTGCTGATACCGATCCGTCGCCATGAAGACGAACTGGAAACGGCGTTGATCAACCTCACCACAGTGCTGGCCCGCACCGTGGTTTACCGTGAGCTATCCATCGATTCCTCCCAGATTCAGCAGGTGGTGCGCAAGGCCATGGCCGCGCTGCCATCCACCCATGAGAATGTGCGAATCCACGTTCACCCGGATGATGCCCAGTGGGTCAGGCAGGTGGCGGAGCGTTTCGAAGCCACCAGCGCGGTGGTCGAGGACGACGCGATTCTTCCCGGGGGCTGCAAGCTGGAAACCCGCCACAGCCTGGTGGATTTCACCGTGGAAAAACGCTTCCAGAAAGCCGTGCAAAGCATGCTGGATCAGCAGTTGAACACCGACGAGACGTCCGACGGAGAGACCCTCGACGTGATGATGGACGACCTTACGGATTTCCACCGGGACGTGCTCGGCAAGAGCAATAGCGATACCCGCACCAAGGGCGAGGATGAGGGCGAAGGCGAAGGCGAGGGCGAGGACAATGATCGGCAACCTGGCTGATCGCCTCGACCGGTTGCAGGGGTTCCTGGACAAGGAGCCCGAGCCGGAGCTGTCCGGACGCCTGACCCGCATGGTGGGGCTGACCCTGGAATGTGTCGGTTGCCCCATGGTGGTGGGCGACCGCTGTGTGATCCAGGGCCAGGGCACCGGCAGTGTGGAAGCCGAAGTGGTCGGCTTCGAGGACGATCGGGTCTACCTGATGCCCCTGACGGCCATCGAGGGCTTGCGCCCGGGTGCGAGGGTGGTGCCCCTTTCCGCCGCCAGCCGAGTGCCGGTGGGGCCGCAGATGCTGGGCCGTGTGGTCAACGGGAGTGGCGAGCCGCTGGACGGCAAAGGCCCGCTGCAGACCGAGGCTCGGGTTTCCATTCATGGCGATATTATCAATCCGTTGGATCGGGCGCCGGTGCGGCAGTCCATGGACGTGGGCATTCGCGCCATCAACGCGCTGATGACCGTGGGCCAGGGCCAGCGCCTCGGCCTGTTTGCCGGCAGTGGTGTGGGTAAAAGTATGCTGCTGGGCATGATGACCCGGTTTACTGACGCCGATGTCATCGTGGTCGGGTTGATCGGCGAGCGGGGCCGTGAGGTCAAAGAATTTATCGAGGACATTCTGGGCGACGAGGGGCTGGCCCGTTCTGTGGTGGTGGCGGCGCCCGCGGACGACTCGCCGCTGATGCGCTTGCGGGCGGCAATGCTGACCACCCGCATCGCGGAATACTACCGCGACCAGGGCAAACGGGTGCTGCTGTTGATGGATTCCCTGACCCGCTATGCCCAGGCGCAGCGGGAGATTGCGCTGGCGGTGGGCGAACCGCCGGCCACCAAGGGTTACCCACCCTCGGTGTTCGCCAAACTCCCGCAGTTGGTGGAGCGCACGGGGAACGGCCGTCCGGGGGGCGGCTCGATCACGGCGTTCTACACCGTGCTCACCGAGGGTGATGACCAGCAGGACCCCATCGCCGATGCTGCCCGCGCCATCCTCGACGGGCACATTGTGTTGTCCCGCCGGCTCGCCGAGGAGGGGCATTACCCGGCCATTGATGTGGAGGCGTCCATCAGCCGGGTCATGCCCCAGGTGACCGAGCTGGAGCATTTCTCGCGGGCACAGCGGTTCAAACAGGTCTACTCCCGTTATCAGCAGGCCCGGGATCTGATCAGCGTAGGCGCTTATGTGAAGGGGTCGGATTCGGAAACCGATTTCGCCATGACCCACATCGGCAACATGCGGCAGTTCCTGCAGCAGGGGCTCAACGAAAGTGCGCCGCTGGCGGAGAGCATTGAGCAGTTGCTGGCGGTGGTGCCAGAGCGACGTTCTCTTGAGCGTCTGAAAGCCGGTGTGCCAAAGATAACCGGAGAATCTGAATAATGCTGCGCTCCCGGCGGCTTGCCGTGGTGTTGACCCTTGAAGAGCGCAAGGAACAGGAAGCCCTGGAAAAACTCGGGGAAGCCCGCCAGCAGGTGGAAGCCCAGCAACAGCAGATCGACGACCTGAACCGTTACCAGCAGGAGTATCGCGACCAGATCCGCAGCAACCAGCAGGGCGTGGTATCGGTAACCCGTCTGCAGGCCTGGCAGGCTTTTATCTCGCAACTGGATCAGGTGCTGCGGCAACAGCAGAAACAGCTGGATCTGCTCCAGCAAAAGCTTGATGAAGCGCGCCGGCAGTGGCAGATGGCCTGGGAACGCCGCCGCGGCATGGAAAAATACATCGAGACCTGCCGCCAGCAGGAGCAGCGCGAGCAGGACCTGAAAGAGCAGAAACTGTCCGATGAAGCCGCCGGGCGCGCGTTTGCCCGTCGCCGCCGCTGATTTCCCGTGAATTGCCGGCAAGGGCCGGGTGCAAATCGTCGGTACTGAGCTATTCTTATCGGTGTGCAGTCTTTTCGGTCAATTCCCACGGAGGATCAGGAATGCCTATTCAGACGCGTCGCAGCGAAGACGGTCGCACCCTGACCATCAAAATTGAGGGGCGGTTCGATTTCAGCACCCATCAGGCCTTCCGTGACGCCTACGAACATGGTGATCAGGAGGTAAAGGCATTCGTGGTGGACCTCACCGACACCACCTATCTGGACAGCTCAGCCCTGGGCATGTTGTTGCTGTTGCGCGATTACGCCGGCGGCGATAACGCCAGCATCCGTATTGAAAACTGCAACAGTGACGTTCGCCGTATTCTGGCCATATCCAATTTCGAGCAGTTGTTTGCCATCCACTGACCGGCAGTAAAACCCTCGACAGACACCTGGGGAGGCCCGTTGTGGAGGATGCATCATCCGAAAGCCAGCCACTTAAGATCCTGATTGCCGACGATAGCGACAGCGATCGGCTCATTCTGAAGACTTTGTTACGCCGTCTCGGCCATGAGGTGCTCGATGCCGCTAACGGCGCTGAGGCGGTGGAGCTGTTCCGCCAGGCCTCGCCACAGATTGTCCTGTTGGATGCACTGATGCCGCGTATGGACGGCATGGAAGCCGCAAGGCAGATCAAGACGTTGGCGGGCGAGCGCCTGGTGCCGTTGATATTCCTCACCTCCCTGTCCGATGCCGATGCGCTCGCGCGATGTCTGGAGGCCGGCGGTGACGATTTTCTGACCAAGCCCTACAACCGGGTCATTATTGAGGCCAAGATCAACGCCTTTAACCGCATGCGCCTGATGCATGAAACACTGACCCATCAGCGGGATCTGATCCACGAACAGAACCGCAAACTCACCGAAGAGCAGGAAGTCGCCAAGCGGGTGTTCGAGAACGTGGCTCACAGCGGATGCCTGGACGCCGCCAGCATCCGCCACCACGCCTCGCCCATGTCGATCTTCAACGGCGACATCCTGTTTGCCTGCCCCCGGCCCGATGGCGGGATACAGATTCTTATTGGGGATTTCACCGGGCATGGCTTGCCGGCCGCCATCGGTGCCATGCCGGTTGCCGAGATTTTCTATGGAATGACCAGCAAGGGGTTCAGCGCCAGCGACGTGCTGAGGGAGATCAATCAGAAACTCAAGCGTATTCTGCCGTCGGGCATGTTCTGCTGCGCCGCGTTGATTCAGGCGGATTTTGCCCTGAACCAGATCCAGGTCTGGAATGGTGGGCTTCCCGATGGCTGGGTCATTCGCACGGCCGGAGAGCCCGTCCAGCTGCCCTCCGCGCATTTGCCGCTGGGGGTGCTGGATGCGACCCGCTTCAATGCAGCAATGACCATTCTGCAGACCTGCCCCGGCGATACCCTGCTGTTCATGACCGACGGTGTGCTGGAAACCAGAAACGCCGGGGGCGATATGTTCGGCGACACCGGCGTGGCCGCCGCTCTTCGCGGCATCGATGACGGTGAGACGCCGTTTGAGGCGGTAATGGGCCGGTTACGGGAATTCTCTGGTGGCCAACTCGAGCAGGACGACCTGACCCTGGTGACCCTGGAGATGGCCGACGGTGCCGCGCTGGAGGGGCTTTCCGACGGTTTGCAGCTGTCTGCGCTGGAAGGGCCCGCAGAATGGCGGTGCACCTATCAGATCCGCGACCGCACGCTGGGCCAGTTCAGCCCGCTGCCTCTGTTGCTGCATATCTGCATGGAAGTCCCCGGGCTGCGGCGTCGCAGTGGCGAAATCTACACTCTGCTGTCGGAGCTTTACACCAACGCCCTCGAGCATGGCATTCTTGGGTTGCCCTCGGAGTGGAAATCAACCGCAGAGGGCTTCGGGCGTTATTATGAAGAGCGGGAAAAGCGGCTTGATGACATCGAGGAGCACTTTATCAAGTTCAGCCTCACTCATTCCATGACCGATGTTGGCGGTCGGCTGGTGGTGGTCTGTGAGGACAGCGGCCGGGGTTTCGACTACCACAAGCACGGTCAGTCACGGGAGGCCGGGCGCGGTTATGCGGGGCGCGGTTTGATGCTGCTGCACCGTCTGGCAGGTCCGCTGACCTTCAGAGAGCGCGGAAACCATGTTGAAATCGTATATGATTGGCACTTCTCAGAGGCCGGCAAGCCAGAAAGTCCGGCCGTCACCAAATCGGGGGTTAGTCATGAATGACAGACCGCACCTGGATGAAGAAGCTCTGGCTGAGCTTCAGGATGTGATGGAAAACGAGTTCGACGTGTTGATCCATACCTACATCAGTGATTCGGCCGAGCGTGTGTCGGCGCTGCGCACGGCGTTGGAGGCCGGCGATGCCGACGCGCTCGCCAAAACCGCCCACAGCTTCAAGGGCAGCTCCATCAATATCGGTGCGCCAAGATTGGGGGCGCTGTGCATGGACGTGGAGGACGCCGGGCGGACCGGCCGTCTGGCTGACGCCGGGCCGATGCTGGAGCGGGTCGAGTCAGAATTTCGTCAGGTTCAGGAGATGCTGGAGGGTTTCCTGGTCGATTGAACCCGAACGCAAACAGGAGTGGCATTGCTTTTGCTGTAACTCAGGAAACGAGGATGTTTCGTACTCCTAACCTGTAAAAGCGGCAAGAGGTTGCCATGTCCCAGATGGTTCTTCCACAAACCCCGGCCCCCGGGGCGCAGCCCGACACCGGCGGCAAGAAGCCGTCAACCGGTCCTGAAAAATCCGCAGACAGTCGTTTTGATTCCGTGTCCCGCGCGGAGCAGAAGCGGCTGGACCAGAAACAGGCGGATCGCCGGGACGATGCCAGGGCCCTTGAACAGGCCCGTCAGAAGCCGGACGAGCGCACCGAGCCCCCGGCCGAGGGCGCCCGGCGCGCGGATACCAGCGAGCCTGCCGGCAAAGCGTCAAAAACATCCACCGATGACACGCCGACCGAAGCTGGCGAGACCTCCGCCACCGCGGAGGAGGTCGCGCAAAACGAGGCGGCCGCTGCCGACCTTGAGCCGCAGGCAGATGCGGTTGCACTGACTTTTGCCGAACTGCAGGCACTGGTGGTGCCAGCGGCAGGCGCCGCGAACGCGGGGATGGGCGGAACCAAAGCCATGGCCTCCAACGCTGGCGGGTTGCCCGGCGGCATGGGGCAGGCTCCGGGTATGCAGGGTCTTGCCGGCGTGCTGGCCGGGCTGCCCGGTATGAAGGGCATGACTCCGGGTAATCCGGCGGATGGCGGCAGCAAGGGTGCCAGCCAGTCTGCCGGCTTTCAGTTTGCCGAAGCGCTGACCGCGCTCGGTGCCGAATCCGGACGAGCCCAGGACAGCACATCACTGCTGGCTTCCGGGCGGGTGCAGAGCCTGATGGACGTGTCTGGCCAACAGCTGGCCAGCGCGACGGCCAAGCTGCCCGCTGACGGCGCCGGCCTCAGGGGCTATGTCACGTCGGTGGACGTGCCGGTGGGACACGCCGAATGGGGCGACAAGCTGATCGGGAAGCTGGCCTGGCTGACGGCCAACAAACTGTCAGTGGCAGAGATTCATCTCACGCCGCCGGACATGGGGCCTATGGAGGTTCGGGTGCAGGTCCAGCATGAGCAGGCCAACATCACCGTTCACTCCGCTAACCCCGCAGTACGAGACCAGCTCGAACTGCACAGCCACCGGCTGAGGGACATGCTCAGTGAGCACGGGTTGTCACTCGAGCAGTTTGATGTCGCCGATTCGCCGCAGCAACAGGCGGACGGGCAGGATGCTGGCGGTGAGTCCGGTAACGCCGGCAATACCCCGGATTCCGACCAGACGGGATCCGCTCAGGATGAACTGGACGTGGCGTCCGGCGGCCTGGATCTTACCTGGAAAGGTGAAATCGATATTTTTGCCTGACCTGCGTGGCGGGGCCCTCGGGCCCCGTGCTTTATTCTCCTTTGCCCATCCCTCCCCACAACGCTAAACTGCTGTTCTGAATCGGGCAATTTGGCCTTTTGGCCCATCCTTTGCTTGATGACTCCGTAAGGACCCAATACACCATCCGGATGACGGATTTCTGGCGAATCGCAGGTTATGGCAGAAAACACGACCCCCGCGGCTCCACCCGCAAAAAAAGGCAAGCTCAAACAGATCATCCTGTTGGCACTGGTGATCGTGCTTGCGGTGGGGTTGTCTGTTGTTGGCACGCTGTGGTTTCTCGGTGGCGGATTGCCGGGCATCTCCGACGGTGAAGAGGCCCCGCAGGAAGCCGCGGAGGTGTTCACACCGAGTGTCTACATCGACATCGAGAAAGCACTGGTTACCACCGTTCAGGCCGAGGGCGGCGGGCGTCAGCGATACGCCCAGGTGTATGTCTCGCTCGAGGGCAAGAACCCTCAGACCCTGGCTGCGGCCGAACTGCATATGCCGTTGATTCGCAGCCAGCTGGTCAGCCTGCTGGGTAACAGTGACTTCATGGAATTGCAGACCCCGGAGGGCAGGGCGGCACTGGCTGAGAGCATGCTGACCACCATCAACCGGGTGCTGGAGCAGGAGGGTGAGCCCCCTCTGAAACAGGTATTGTTCCGGAATTTTGTCGTTCAATGAAAAGCATCATAAGGCCCCGGTAACGGGCGGCTTGTCAGGGCAGGAAAACGTATGCAGGACTTACTGTCACAGGATGAAATCGATGCCCTTCTCCACGGTGTGGATGACGGGGACATCGATACCTATGAGGAAACCGACGAGGCCGGTATAAAGTCCTACGACCTGGCCAGCCAGGACCGGATCGTTCGTGGACGCATGCCCACCCTGGAGATGATCAACGAGCGGTTTGCCCGTTACACCCGCATCAGTCTGTTCAATCTGCTGCGCCGCAACGCGGATGTGTCCACCGGCGGCGTGCAGATCATGAAGTTCGGTGAATACATCCACACCCTGTACGTGCCCACCAGTCTCAATCTCTGCAAGATCCGGCCGCTGCGCGGTACATCGCTGTTCGTACTGGACGCCAAACTGGTGTTCAAGCTGGTCGACAACTTCTTCGGCGGCGAGGGCCGTCACGCCAAGATTGAAGGGCGTGAGTTCACCCCCACCGAAACCCGCATCGTGCAGATGGTGCTGAACCAGGTCTTTCACGACATGAAGGAAGCCTGGCACGCGGTGCTGAAAGTGGATTTCGAATACCTCAGTTCGGAAGTCAATCCGGCCATGGCCAACATCGTCAGCCCCAGCGAAGTGGTGGTGGTCAGCACCTTCCACATCGAGCTCGATGGCGGCGGTGGTGAGCTGCACATGGCGCTGCCGTACTCCATGATCGAGCCCATCCGCGATGTGCTGGATGCCGGGGTTCAGAGTGACATAGACGACGTCGACGAACGCTGGGTGAATGCCCTGCAGGAAGACATCAAGGACGTGAGCGTCCCGGTCAATTCGATGGTCTGCCGGCGAAGGATCTCGCTCCGCGACATCGCCAAATTGAAGGCCGGCGACATCATCCCGGTAGAGATACCCGAATTTCTGACGGTGACCGCCAACGGGATACCGGTGTACAAAGCCACCATGGGGACCCGTGACGGGAAACTGGCACTGAGAATTCACGAGCGGGCCACGGGGCCCAAGGTCAAGAAACAACTGAAGGTGGGACGCAATGGCTGACGACGACAACAAGAAAGACGACCAGGAACTCAGCGAAGACGAAAAGCTCGCTGCCGAGTGGGAAGCCGCCATGGAGGAGACCGGTGACGACGAGGGCTCCAGTGAGGACGAATGGGCCGCGGCCATGGCGGAAGCCGAATCCGCTGACGCGGGCGACGGCAAGGACAGTGGTTCCGGTGTTCGCGCCGCACCCATGGAGGAGTTCGAGGAATCGTCCAAAATCTCCCAGGGCAGCGGCCCGGCGCCGGATCTGGATGTCATTCTCGATATTCCGGTCACCATCTCCATGGAAGTGGGCAATACCCAGATTCCCATCCGCAACCTGCTGCAACTGAATCAGGGCTCGGTGATCGAACTGGACCGCCTGGCCGGCGAGCCGCTGGATGTCCTGGTTAACGGCACTCTGATCGCCCATGGCGAAGTGGTGATGGTGAACGAGAAGTTCGGTATCCGTCTCACCGACGTGATCAGCCCGGGCGAACGCATCAAACGGTTGCAGAAGTAAGATGGGCTGGCAGCCACGCGTCCTCTGGTCCCGGTTACGGAACACGGTCTCGGCACTGAGTGTCGGCCTGTTTCCGGTATTGGCGATGGCGGAAGAAGCCCCGGCCCGGGAAGAGACGGCCAGCGCGCCGGACACCCTCGCCACCATGTTGAGTCTCGGCGGCGGCCTGCTGGCCGTCATCGCCATCATTTACGGGTGCGCCTGGATCATCCGCCGCATGAACGGCATGACCGGCATGAACAACCAGGCCATCAAGGTGGTCTCGGTGATGGCGCTGGGCGCCCGCGAACGCATTGCCCTGATTGAGGTGGGCGGCCAGCAGATTCTGGTCGGCATTACGCCCTCAACGATCCGCACCCTGCAGGTGTTCGATGAGCCTGTGGTGACCCCCGATCAGACTGGGTCCAGCGAATTTGCCCGCCGGCTTCAGGGCATGATCGGCAAGTCGTGGACATCCCGGTCCACGAAGGGAGACTGATCCATGAGTCCGCTTCTCCTGAAACGTGCCCTCGCGCTGCTGCCGCTGATCCTGCTGTGTGGCTGGAGCCCGGCGGCCCTGGCCGATCTGCCCGGTATCCCCGCCTTCACCATGACCCCGGGAGAAGAGCAGGGGGTCGAGGAGTATTCGGTCACCCTGCAGATCCTGGCGTTGATGACGGCGCTGACGTTCCTGCCGGCGATGCTGATGATGATGACCTCCTTCACCCGCATCATCATCGTGTTCTCCATCCTGCGGCAGGCATTGGGGTTGCAGGCGACACCCTCCAACCAGATCCTGCTGGGCCTGGCGCTGTTTCTCAGCATTTTTATCATGAAGCCGGTGCTGGAAGAGGCCAACCGAGTGGGCCTGCAGCCGTACCTGGCGGAAGAGGTCACCTCGCTGGAGGCGGTGGAACGGGCCAGCCTGCCGTTCCGGGAGTTCATGCTGGCGCAGACCCGGGAGAGCGATCTCGGGTTGTTCATGCGCCTGGCTGATGAACAGTACGACTCACCGGAGGATGTGTCATTCTGGGTGCTGCTGCCGGCGTTTGTCACCAGTGAGCTGAAGACAGCGTTCCAGATCGGGTTTATCCTGTTCATACCCTTTCTGATCATCGACATGGTGGTGGCCAGCGTGCTGATGGCGATGGGTATGATGATGCTCTCGCCCATCATTATTTCGCTGCCGTTCAAGATCATGCTGTTTGTACTGGTGGACGGCTGGGCGCTGATCATGGGTACGCTGGCCGCCAGTTACGGCCTCTAGGGAGTCGCTTATGACACCGGGAACCGTTATTGACATTCTGCGCGAAGCGCTGTGGATGATTGTGCTGTTGTCTTCGGTGATTATCGGCCCGGGCCTGGTGATCGGTCTCGTGGTCAGCACCTTTCAGGCCGCCACGCAGATCAACGAACAGACCCTGAGCTTTCTGCCGCGGCTGCTGGTAACGCTTATCGTCATCATTGTGGCCGGGCCATGGATGCTGACCAAGCTGCTTGATCATGCGCAACGCCTGATATCCAGTATCCCCTACATCATTGGCTAACCCATGATGCCGACCGAACTCAGTGCTGATCTGATCGGCCAGTGGGCGGGCCAGCACCTGTGGCCGCTGTTCCGGCTGGCCAGCTTTATGATGGTGATTCCCATCTTCGGCACCCAGTTGGTGCCCACCCGGGTCCGCCTGGGGCTGGCCATTCTGATGACCATACTGATCGTGCCCATGATCCCCCCCGTGCCCCAGGTTGACGCCCTGAGTGCGGACGCCGTGGTGATCACCCTGCAGCAAATCCTGATCGGCATCGGCATGGGCTTCGCCATGACCGCGCTCTGGCAACTCTTCGTGGTGGCCGGGCAGATGATCGCGATGCAGATGGGGTTGGGCTTCGCCTCGATGGTAGATCCCGCCAACGGCGTCAACGTGCCCGTGCTGTCGCAGATCTACACCATCACCATCACGCTGTTGTTTCTGGCCATGAATGGCCACCTGGTGATGTTCGAGGTCTTTATTGAAAGTTTCCGCACTCTGCCCATCGGTTTTGGTGGGTTGGGGCAGGAGGGCGTCTGGGAGCTGGCGCACCGGATCAGCTGGATGTTCGTCTCCGCCATGCTGCTGGCCCTGCCGGCGGTGTCAGCGGTGCTGATCGTGAGCATCGCCTTCGGGGTCATGACCCGCGCGGCACCGCAGATGAATATTTTTGCGCTGGGTTTTCCGATTGGCCTGATTTTTGGACTCTTCTCCATCTGGGTACTGCACGCCAACTTTCTGCCGCACTTCGATCAGTACACCCGGGAAACGTTTGAGTTCATGAGAAACCTGCAGGGGCAGCCCTGATGGCTGAAGAAAACGACAACAGTCAGGAGAAAACCGAAGAGGCCACCCCCCGAAGGCTGGAAAAAGCCCGGGAGGATGGCCAGACCGCCCGCTCCAAGGAGCTGGCCACCATGGCCGTGCTGATGGCCGGTGCCGGTGGCCTGCTGATGTTTGGCAGCAGCCTGGGCGCTTCGCTGGAGGGCATCATGCGGGACAGCTTCGTGCTGGAACGCTCCGCCATCTTCGACACCCGCCATATGAGCGTGCAGCTGATCGCCTCGGCCAAGGAGGCGGCCTTAGCGCTGTCTCCCATTCTGCTTGTGCTGCTGATTGCCGCCATTGCCGGCTCCATCGGCATCGGCGGGCTGCTGTTCAGTGGCAAAGCCATTGCCCCCAAACTCAATCGCATGGACCCCATCAAGGGCCTGAAGCGGATGTTCTCCCTGCGCTCCCTGATCGAGCTGGTCAAGGCCATCCTGAAAGTCAGCCTGGTGCTGGCAGTGGCCATCCTGATACTCAATCTGCGCACCGACGACTTGTTGAGCATTGCCGAGGAACCGACGGTCCCGGCCATGGAGCACGTGCTGTGGACCCTGGGTTGGAGTTTCTTTGTGCTGTCGGCGGCCACCATCATCATCGCGGCCATCGACGTGCCTTTCCAGATCTTCGACCACCAGAAGAAGCTGCGGATGACCAAGCAGGAGGTCAAGGACGAGTACAAGGACACCGAGGGTAAACCGGAGGTCAAAGGCCGCATCCGTCAGTTGCAGCGGGAAATGGCCCAGCGCCGGATGATGCAGGATGTACCGGGCGCGGATGTGGTCATCACCAACCCGACCCACTACGCCGTGGCGCTGAAGTACGATCAGAAATCCATGGCGGCGCCCATTGTGGTGGCGAAGGGGGCGGACCAGGTGGCCTTCAAGATCATGGAGATTGCCCGCGAGAACAAGGTGGAAATTCTGCGGACGCCGCCGCTGACGCGGGCGGTGTACCACAACACCGACATCGGTGGCGAGATTCCGGATGGCCTTTACATGGCCATTGCTCAGGTTCTGGCTTATGTGTTCCAGTTGCGCCAGTTCCGCAAGGGACGGGGTGATCGGCCTGGCATGCCGGACTTTCCTATTCCGCCGGATATGCGGCGCGATGTTTGAGCTTGGTTGCTTTCTGTTTTCTGTAGCCTGATGGTTTTGGGGATGGTGGTTGGGGTTGCCCCCTCCCAAAAAACGCTACAAGCACATCCATGTGCGCTTGGGCTCCGCCATCCCTGGCTCCGCACATTTTTGGGAGGGGGCAACCCCAACCACCCCATACTCCAACGATATATCAAATACTGAACTTTCCAGAATCGTAGGTCGGATTAGCGCAGCGTAATCCGACTCCGTTGCCCATGCTGATACCTTTTGTCGGATTACGCGTCGCTAATCCGACCTACGTTGCTCTTGAGATAACTATTAGCTATCGGGCCTTTGTTGGTGGCCCTGCCAAAAAATTTCGGAGGCCATGGATGGCCGGAGAGAAGCGCACATGGATGTGCTCGTAGCGGTTTTTTGGCAGGGCCACCAACAAAGGCCCTGCACCAAGCAATGCAGGCTACAACCGATCAAACCACGACAGCTCAGACCCGGGACCCAACAACCCGAACCATCGGATCATGCCGGCTTTCAGGAATCGGCAGTAGCCCGTAAAACTCCGTCGGGTTATACACCCGCACCGAGGGAAACCCGCAGTCACGGAAGTGCTGGTGGGCCTGCTGGTCATTGTCGAAATGGAAGCTGACCTGGCTGCGGGTCATGGTGCCCAGCATGCCGCCCAGTGCTTTCAGGGATGAGCGGAGCAGTGGTTGTCGCGGCATCAGGTAGCTGTCGGAGAGGTACAGCGAGCCGGGGCGGATGGCCAGGGCGCGGGCCAGTCGTTGCCAGAAGCCGGTGATCACCTCAAGGGAGAAATAGCTGGTCAGGCCCTCGGTGATCACCACGATGGGTTTGGAGTTGTCGAAGGCGCGGGCAATCACCGCTTCCAGTGTGTGATCCCCGGAATCCGCGAGAATATCAATCGGGGTCACCTGGTGACGCTCGCCAAGTCGGCCCGCCGCCAGCAGTCTCGCGGCCTTGCGGGTGGCCATGTCCGGCAGATCCGCCTCCACCATGGTCAGAGTGGGGTGCCTTTCCCGCAGGCGGATGCCCCGTGGGGACATGCCGCAGGCAATTTCCAGCACCTGATCAACGCCGTCCTCGACGATGGCCTGGTCGATCAGATGGTCGATGATCAGGTGTCGTTGCAGCAGGAAGGTGCGGAGATTCCCGCCAATGGCGGCTTTGCTGGCGGTCTCGAAAGGGCTCATCAGATGATAGAGCCAGCGGCCCTGTTCGGTGCTCAGCACGTCATCGGAAAAGCCGTTCCGGTGCCAGACGGCACCGGTGTAGAGGGCGGTGAAGCTGATGCCGGAGCTGTCAGTCTGCTTTTTGCTCATAGATGGCCTTTCCCCAGGCTTCGCGCGTGCCGGGCAGTATCAGGTTGAGGGCAATCGCCACCACGGCGCACAGGGCAATGCCCTCGAACTGGCCGATGGCCATGCCGCCGATGCCGAATACCAGGGTAATCGCGACGATCACCAGGTTTCGGGCCTGGGACAGGTCCACCTGGTGGCGGATCAGGGTGTTCAGGCCAACCACGGCGATGGAGCCGAACAGCAGGCACAGGATGCCGCCCATGACCGGAACCGGGATGGTCTGCAGGGCCGCGCCGAACTTGCCGACGAACGCCAGCACGATGGCAATGATGGCCGCCCACCACATGACTTTCGGATTGAAGTTGCGGGTCAGAACCACCGCGCCGGTTACTTCGGAGTAGGTGGTGTTGGGCGGTCCGCCCAGCAGCGAGGCGGCGCTGGTGGCCAGACCGTCACCCAGCAGGGTGCGGTGCAGGCCGGGCTTTTCCAGGTAATTCTTGCGGGTGACGTTGCCGATGGCGAGGATGTCGCCGATATGTTCGATGGCGGGCGCGATGGCGACCGGGATCATGAACAGGATGGCGCCCCAGCTGAAGGCCGGAGCGACGAAGTCGGGAACCGCCAGCCAGGCGGCTTCGCGGATCGGCGTCAGATCCACAATGCCGGCGAAGGCCGAGAGGATGTAGCCGACGATAACGCCGAACATGATCGGAATCAGGCGGAAAATGCCTTTCGCCCACACCGCCATGACCACCGTCACCAGCAGGGAAATCATCGCAATCCAGATCGCGGTGTCGTAGGGCACAAGTTGCGCGGAACCGTCGCCGGCCCGGCCGGAGGCCATGTGCACCGCCACCGGCGCCAGCCCGAGGCCGATCACCATGATCACCGGACCGATCACCACCGGTGGTAACAGGCGGGTAATGAAGCCGGTGCCGCGCAGTTTCACGGCGCCACTGAGAAGGATGTACAGCACGCCCGCGGCCATCAGGCCGCCGAGGGTTTCTTCCAGGCCGAACTTGCTCTTGGCGGCAATCACCGGAGCGATAAAGGCAAAGGAAGACGCCAGGAAAATCGGAATCTGACCCCCGGTCACAATGTGGAAGATCAGCGTGCCCAGGCCGGCGGTGAACAGGGCCACGTTGGGATCAAGGCCGGTAATCAGCGGCATCAGCACCAGTGCGCCAAAGGCCACCAGCAGCATCTGCGAGCCTGCGACGGCCTGCTTCCAGGTCGGGTCGTTGGTGTGGTCCTGCATGATCAGACGTCCTTCTGCTTGGTGCCGAAAATTTTGTCGCCGGCATCACCAAGTCCGGGAAGAATATAGCCTTTATCGTTCAGGCGCTCGTCAATTGAGGCCGTATAGATTGACACATCCGGATGTTTCTCCAGCACTTTCTCCACGCCTTCCGGGGCCGCCACCAGAATCAGCGCGCGGATTTCGGTACTGCCAGCTTTTTTCAGAAGGTCGATGGTGGAGATCAGGGAGCCGCCGGTGGCGAGCATGGGGTCGATGATCATCGCCATGCGCTGATCAAGCTCGCCCACCAGCTTTTCCAGATAGGTGCTGGCTTCCAGGGTTTCTTCATTGCGAATCTGGCCGACCACGCTGACGCGGGCCCCGGGGATGAGGCTGAGAACGCCATCCAGCATGCCCATGCCGGCGCGCAGGATGGGAACGATGGTGACTTTCTTGCCCTGGATTTGCTCGATCTTCACCGGGCCGGCCCAGCCCTGGATGGTTTTTTCCTGCAGGGAGAAGTCCTTGGTGGCCTCGTAGGTCAGCAGCGCACCCACTTCCTGTGCCAGTTCACGAAAATTCTTGGTGCTGATGTCCGCGCGGCGCATCAGGCCGAGTTTGTGGCGGATCAGGGGGTGTTTAACCTCGTGGATTGGCATGTCGTCACCTTTGGGTCTGAGACCGGGGATAAGCCGGCTGTGTCGGAGTAAATGGCGCAAGGATACCGTATCTGGCAGGTCGCGTCAGGCACTGAAAAGGGAAAACCCGTAAGGGCTGGTACGGATCTTGCGATCACCTTTTCAAACGACGCGTCAGCGTCAGAAATCCGACCCCTTGAATGCCGGCAGGCACGGCCACGCGGAGAGTTTCCAGGCATGGACAGAGCTTTAGTCCTGAATAACGTCAAATCCCTGACGCGGGGAAACCTGGGCGTGCCCATCATGCTGATGGGCTTGCTGGGCATGATGATTCTGCCCATGCCGGCGTTTATGCTGGACGTTTTCTTTACGTTCAACATAACCCTTTCCATCGTGATTCTGCTGGTGTGTGTCTATGCGCTGCGGCCCATGGAGTTTGCGTCTTTTCCCACCGTTCTGCTGGTAGCCACGCTGTTGCGTCTGGCGTTGAACGTGGCGTCTACCCGCATTGTGCTGCTCGAGGGTCACGAGGGCGGGGATGCCGCCGGTAAGGTGATCGAATCCTTCGGCGCGGTGCTGATCGGCGGCAATTACGCCGTGGGCCTGGTGGTGTTCGCCATTCTGATGATCATCAACTTTCTGGTGGTCACCAAGGGTGCCGGCCGGGTGTCCGAGGTCAGTGCGCGTTTTACCCTCGACGCCATGCCGGGCAAGCAGATGGCCATCGACGCCGACCTCAACGCGGGACTGATCAATCAGGACGAAGCCAAATTCCGCCGGGCGGAAATCGCCCAGGAAGCGGATTTCTACGGCTCCATGGACGGTGCCAGCAAATTCGTCAAAGGCGATGCCGTGGCCGGCCTGCTGATTCTGGCAATCAACATCATCGGTGGTGTCGCCATCGGTATGGTGCAGCACGGTCTGGATTTCGGCACCGCCATGCAGAACTACGCACTGCTGACCATCGGTGATGGTCTGGTGGCCCAGATTCCGTCACTGCTGCTGTCCACGTCCGCTGCCATCATGGTCACCCGGGTGACGTCCAGCCAGGACATGGGCGGGCAGATTCTTCATCAGATGTTCAACGCCCCCAAAGCGCTGGGCATTGCTGCTGCCATCCTGATCATCCTTGGTCTGATCCCTGGCATGCCCCACCTGGCGTTCCTGGGCCTCGGCAGCATCGCCGCGGCTGCTGCCTACTTTATCTGGAAGCGGGAGCAGCAGACCATCGAGGAAGAACAGGCCTTTCCGGTGCGGGGCGGCGGTACCCGGCCCGCAGGCCGCGATCTGGTGCCGGGCGACGGCGGCGATCAGGGCCAGGCATTACCGGCCCCCGGCGAAACCCGGGAACTGGGCTGGGATGACGTGGCAACCGTCGACATCGTCGGGCTGGAGGTGGGCTACCGGTTGATCCCGCTGGTGGACAAGTCCCAGGGCGGGCAACTGCTGAGTCGCATCAAGGGCGTTCGCAAGAAACTGTCCCAGGATCTGGGTTTTCTGATGCCGTCGGTGCATATCCGCGACAACCTCGACCTGATGCCCAACGTGTATCGCATAACCCTGATGGGGGTCACGCTGGCTGAGGCGGAAATTCATCCGGACCGGGAACTGGCGATCGATCCTGGTCAGGTTTTTGGAAAGATTGAGGGTATTGACGGCAAGGACCCGGCCTTTGGTCTGGATGCCTGCTGGATTGAACCGGAAAAGAAAGATCAGGCCCAGACTCTGGGGTACACCGTGGTGGACGCCAGTACCGTGGTGGCCACACACCTGAACCAGGTGCTGCAGAAACACGCCCACGAGCTGCTGGGTCACGAAGAAACCCAGAAATGGCTGGACCAGCTGGAAAAAGTGTCTCCCAAGCTGGCGGAAGAGCTGGTGCCCACCACCGTGTCCATCAGCCTGTTGCTGAAGGTGCTGCAGAATCTGCTGAAGGAAGAGGTGCCGATTCGCGACATGCGCTCCATCGCCGAGGCCATCGTCAACGTTCACCCCAGAAGTCAGGACCCCCGGCTGCTCACCACGGTAGCCCGCCAGTCGCTGCGGCGGATGATTGTGCAAAGCATCTGCGGTAACGAACAGGAAATCCCGGTGATCACCCTCGATCCGGACTTGGAACAGTTATTGCTGAAGTCCATGCAACAGAGTCAACAATCCGGCGGTCAGGAAGACATCGGGCTGGTGCTGGAGCCGAACATGGTCGAGAAGCTGCAGCGTTCACTGCAGGACAGTGTTCAGCGCCAGGAGATGCTCGGCAAACCGGCAATACTGCTGGTGTCGGGCCCGCTCAGGCCGGTGCTGGCGAAGTTCGCCAGTTACGGGGTGGAAAGGCTACACGTGCTTTCCTACCAGGAAATTCCGGACAACAAACAGATCACCATTGTGGCTTCCGTCGGCCAGTAACGGCCGCGGACGACAAAGCGGACAACGCAGGCGCGGCGTTGCCGGTGGAGGATGAGGCATCATGAAAGTAAAACGTTTTTTTGCTCAGAGCATGGCCGAAGCTTTAAAGCAGGTGCGGGAACAGATGGGCCCGGACGCCGTGATTCTCTCCAATCGCCGAGTAGACGGTGGCGTCGAAATTGTGACGGCGCTGGATTACGACGAAAACATGGCGCGTCAGCGTCTTGGTGATCGGGCCCGGGAAGCCACCAACGGATCGAAACTGGCGGAAATGCAGGCGGAACAACATCGCCGGCTGGAGCAGGAGCTGGGTCGTTCCCGTGATCGCATCCGCGAGGTGCGGGAAAAACGCGCGAGTCTCGGGGCCGGATACGCTGGCGCCGCCGGGCTTCTTGACGATGCCACTCTGGAACTTCAGTCGGAAGCCACAGCATCAGCCGCGCCTGCCATGTCGGCGGCGCAGGCCAGTGGCAGCTATTCCGACGAACTGGCGCAGATGCGCGCCGAGATCAGCTCCTTGCGTGACCTGATGGGCGCCCAGAACCCGAAGGTGGAGCCAGCGAGCCCCGCCTCCAACGCAGTGCAGCAGCGGTTGTCCGAGCGCTTGCAGGAATTCGGTCTTGGACTGGCGCTTGCCAACTCTCTGTCACGTCGCCACAAGGGTGGCCGCCTCGAGGATGGCTGGAAGCTGTCGCTGAAGATGCTGGCCACCGGTGTTAAAACTGCCCGTCAGGAATGGCTGGATGAGGGCGGTGTGTACGCGCTGGTCGGACCGACCGGCTCGGGCAAAACCACCACCATCGGTAAACTGGCGGCCCGGCATGTGCTGCGGCACGGCGCCGATTCTCTCGCGCTGGTGACCACCGACCGTTACCGTGTTGCGGCCCACGAACAACTGTTCGTGTTCGGTCGTATCCTCAACGTGCCGGTGCGGGTGGTGGATGAGAGCCATTCCCTGGATGATATCCTCGATGAGCTTTCCGATCGCCACCTGGTGTTGATTGACACGGCCGGCCTCACCAGCACCGATAAAGGATACCAGCAGCAGTTGTCTGAACTGGCCCGCAGCCACCACCGGATTCGTACCCATCTGGTGGTTTCAGCCACCAGCCAGCCGCGCATTATGAAATCCGTGTTGCATTGCTATAAGATGGCAAATCTTGCGGGTTGTGTCATGACCAAAATTGACGAAGCCCTTACACTGGGTGAGTCTCTGGGATTTGTCATGGAATCCGGTTTACCGGTGGCCTATTACACGGATGGCCAGAAGATTCCGGAAGACCTGCATCACGCCGAGGCGGTACCACTGGTCCGGCTGGCGGTAGAACGGCTGAAAACACTCCAGCAACAGCAGGCGGTGGCAGAGGGGGCCTGAACAATACCCCGCCGTACCGGATGACGGACGATCCGGCGCGCAGTATGCGCCGTTGAACAACAACTGAGCCTTCGGTCAAACGTGGCGAGAGACGAACCAAGTATGAGCAAACCACATCCGGTACAGGTGATCGCAGTGTCCGGCGGCAAGGGCGGCGTTGGCAAAAGCAATATTTCGGTTAACCTCGGCATTGCCCTGGCGCAAAAGGGCCGGCGGGTCGTGTTGCTGGATGCCGATCTTGGCCTGGCGAACATCGACGTGCTGCTGGGCATCACCGCCAACCGCAACGTGGCGGATGTGCTCGCCGGCGACTGCGACCTGCGGGATATTCTGGTGAACGGCCCCGGTGGCATCCGCATCGTACCGGCCTCTTCGGGCACCCAGCGCATGACGCAGCTCAGCGCCATGGAACACGCCGGCCTGATCAACGCGTTCAGCGAACTGGGTGACCAGATCGACGTGCTCATCGTCGATACCGCCGCCGGCATTTCCGAATCCGTGGTCAGTTTTCTGCGCGCCTCTCAGGAGCTCCTGCTGGTGGTGTGTGACGAACCCACCTCCATCACCGACTGCTACGCGCTGATCAAACTGATGAACCGTGACTATGGAACCAACCGGTTCCGGATCCTGGCCAATCAGGTGCGCAACGAGCAGGAAGGCCGACATCTTTTTGAAAAACTCACCCGTGTGACCGAGCGGTTTCTCGATGTGGCACTACAATATGTAGGGATGGTGCCTTACGACGAGGCTGTCAAAAAAGCGGTGCAGAGGCAGAAAGCTGTGCTGGATGCCTACCCGCGAGCGAAGGCATCGCTGGCCATCAAGGCGCTGGCTGAAAAAGTCGACAGCTGGCCACTGCCGTCGTCTCCCCGTGGCCATCTGGAGTTTTTCGTGGAGCGGCTCGTCGAAGTCTGAAATTGATCCTGTCACCAAGAAGCTGGATACATGGCATTGGCGAAAAACCTGGGAATGTACCAAAAAGCCGTTGAAAGCAGCGGCTCCCGACTGGTGGAGGAACACGCCCCACTGGTCAAGAAGATCGCGTTGCACCTGATGGCCCGGTTGCCGGCATCGGTTCAACTCGACGACCTCATGCAGGCCGGCATGATCGGCCTGCTGGAAGCGGCCCAGCGATACAGTTCCGCCAAGGGCGCTACCTTCGAAACCTACGCTGGCATCCGCATTCGCGGGGCCATGGTGGATGAGATCCGCAAAGGCGACTGGGTTCCCCGTTCTGTTCACCGTAATGCCCGCCGGATTTCCCAGGCCATCAAGGCCGTGGAAGACCGTTTTGGTCGTGAGGCCCAGGATCAGGAAGTGGCAGAAGAACTGGGCGTCAGCCTGCAGGAGTACCATTCCAGCCTGAGCGATGCCAACAGTGGCCGTCTTTTTAGCCTTGATGAGCTCAATGAATCCGGCGAGCTGCCGATAGAAGAAGTAGACGCCAGTGATAACCCGCTGGACGGCATCACCTCCGATGCCTTCCGGAGGAGTCTGGCAGAGGCTATCGAAGAATTGCCGGAACGCGAAAAACTGGTACTCAGCCTGTATTACCAGGAGGAGTTGAACCTCAAGGAAATCGGTGCGGTTCTCGGGGTCAGTGAAAGCCGGGTCAGCCAGATTCACAGCCAGGCTGCCCTGCGACTGAAAGGGCGCCTGTCAGGCTGGCAGCAGGAGAGTGGCGCTCTGTAGCTTTTGGTAACCGGCGCTTTACAACCGGGCCAAACACCACACAATAAGCGGTTAATCCGCTGGCCTGCCGAAACACCGGCAGAACGATAAAATGCATTCCGGGTGTCACAAACTGGAGGTCCCTTTGGACAAGAACATGAAAATCCTCATTGTGGACGATTTTTCCACAATGCGACGGATCATCAAGAATCTCCTGCGCGATCTTGGCTTTACCAACACCGACGAAGCGGACGATGGCAACACCGCGTTGCCCATGCTGCGCAGCGGTAAATACGATTTTCTGGTCACCGACTGGAACATGCCGGGGATGTCCGGGTTTGATCTGCTCAAGGCGGTCAGGGCGGATGAAAACCTCAAGACCCTGCCGGTGTTGATGGTAACCGCCGAAGCAAAGCGGGACCAGATCGTGGCGGCGGCGCAGGCCGGCGTAAACGGCTATGTGGTCAAACCGTTCACGGCTGCGGTTCTCAAGGAGAAGATTGAGAAAATCTTCGAACGAATCCAGTAACCAGAGGTCGGATGGGCTCTTATGAGCGATAGCAAAAAGAATCCGCAGGACCTCGACCCGGAGGTAACCGAAAAGCTCCGCGAGCAGGCGAACGCCCTGGCGGAACAGGTGAACGCCGGTAATTATGCCGGTGCCATGACCCTGATCAATGACCTCAGCGAGGTTCGGGATCAAAGTCTGTATCGGGAGGTAGGGCGATTGACGCGCAGCCTCCACGAGGCCATTCGCAATTTCCAGATTGACCCTCGTAACGCTGAGCAGCAGGAAGCGCTGTCGAAAATGACCGACGCGTCTGACCGCCTGGAATACGTGGTGAAAATGACCGGCCAGGCCGCCAACCGCACCATGGACCTGGTGGAAGACGCCATGCCAAGGGCGCACGCCATGCGGGATGAGGCGGCCCGTTTGCGGGATGAATGGCAACGTTTGCGGCGGCGGGAGATGCAGCCGGCGGAGTTCCGCGATCTGTATGGCCGGATCGACACTTTCTTCATCACCCTGACCCAGGATGCCGACACGATTTACGGCAACCTGTCCGAAATTCTGCTGGCCCAGGATTTTCAGGATCTCACCGGACAGGTGATCCAGAAAGTCACCGCCCTGGTCAAGGAAGTGGAAGAACACCTGTTGAGCCTGGTGGTCATGGCCAGCCATGTGGACCAGCTGACCGGCACGGTGCATGAGATCGAGTCAAAGGAAGTGTCGGCAGAGCAGGGCGTTGGTCCGCAGATGAAAGCCGAGGAACGCGAAGATGTGGTATCGGGTCAGGACGATGTTGATGATCTGCTGTCCAGTCTCGGATTCTGAATCAAGAGGGTAACCCATGGCGTTTGATGCCGATGAAGAGATTCTGCAGGACTTCCTGGTTGAAGCGGGCGAGATACTCGAGAAACTGTCCGAGCAGTTGGTCGATCTGGAGCAGAATCCTAACGACAGCGATCTTCTCAACGCCATTTTCCGCGGTTTCCACACCGTAAAAGGCGGTGCCGGGTTCCTTCAGCTGGACGCCCTGGTCAATTGCTGCCACTCCGCTGAAAACGTGTTCGATATTCTCCGCAATCACAAGCGCAAAGTGGATTCGGAGCTGATGGACGTGGTGCTGGAGACGCTGGATAACGTCAACGCTATGTTCGAGCAGGTCCGCAATCACGAGGAGCTGACCCCGGCCCCGGCGGCTCTGATCGCCCGACTGGACGCCCTTGCCGAACCGGCGACCGCCTCTGCCGCGCCCGCCGCCGCTGAAACCGCCGGCGACGACCATGGCGACATTACGGATGACGAGTTCGAACAGCTGCTGGACGCGTTGAGTGATGATCCTACCCCGGCCGCACCGGAACAGGCATCAGCTGCCGATGCCGGTGGCAACGCCAGCAATGGTGGCGACGATATCACCGACGACGAATTCGAGGCGTTACTGGACCAGCTCCACGGCAAGGGGCAGTTCGCCGGCGCACCGGCGGATGAAGAGGTACCCGCACCGGAAGCCGCGGCCAGTGGCGACGATCTGATTTCTGACGACGAGTTCGAGAACCTGCTGGATCAGCTCCATGGCAAGGGGGGAAGTCCGACTGCGGATGCGGCGAGCAAGCCTGCCGGAGGTGCCGACAAAGCGCCCGCCGAGGCCAGCACACCGGCGCCGGCCCGCGCCGAGGTCAAAGCCCCCGCAGCGACGCCCGCCAAGGATAACGCACCGGTGGCCGAAACCACCGTGCGGGTCGACACCAAGCGTCTCGACGACATCATGAACATGGTGGGCGAGTTGGTGCTGGTGCGTAATCGCCTGCAGCGCCTGGGTGCCGCGAGCGAAGACGAGCACATGCACAAGGCGGTCTCCAATCTTGATGTGGTCACCACCGATCTGCAAGCGGCAGTGATGCAGACCCGCATGCAGCCCATCAAGAAAGTCTTCGGCCGTTTCCCGCGGGTGGTCCGGGATCTGGCCCGCAGTCTCAAGAAAGAAGTGAACCTGGTGATGCACGGCGAGGAGACCGACCTCGACAAGAACCTGGTCGAGGCCCTGTCGGACCCGCTGGTTCACCTCGTCCGCAACTCCGTGGACCACGGCATTGAAGCGCCCGACGTCCGCGAGAAAGCGGGCAAGCCCCGGGTCGGCACCGTTACGCTGAACGCGGAGCAGGAAGGCGACCACATTCTGTTATCCATCGAGGACGACGGTGCTGGCATGAACCCGGAGGTGCTGCGCCGCAAGGCCGTGGAAAAGGGACTGTACGATCAGGATGCGGCAGACCGGCTGACCAACACCGAATGCTATAACCTGATTTTTGCCGCCGGTTTTTCCACCAAGGATCAGATCTCGGATGTGTCTGGCCGTGGTGTCGGCATGGACGTGGTCAAGACCAAGATCAGCCAGCTCAACGGCCAACTCGGCGTGGAGTCGGAACTTGGCAAAGGCTCACGGATCGTGATCAAGGTGCCCCTGACACTCGCGATCATGCCCACGCTGATGATCAACCTGGGGGATCAGTCTTTTGCCCTGCCGCTGGTGAATGTGGTGGAGATTTTCCACCTGAATCTGAGCAAGACCAACGTGGTGGACGGCCGTGAGTGTATTGTGGTCCGTGACAAGGTGTTCCCGCTGTTCCATATCAAGCGCTGGCTGGTGAAAGGCGCGCAGGCACAACAGGAGCCGGAAAACGCCCATGTGGTGATCGTTGCCATGGGAACACGGCAGGTCGGGTTCGTGGTGGACCAGCTGGTGGGCCAGGAAGAGGTGGTGATCAAACCTCTGGGCCGTGCCCTGCAGGGCACGCCGGGTATGGCCGGTGCCACCATTACCGGCGATGGTCGCATTGCCCTGATTATTGACGTTCCCAGCCTGCTCCAGCACTACGGCTGAGGCGCACGGAGTCGACAAGGTTTAGGAGAAATGGATGACAGTTTCCGTCCTGGTTGTTGATGACTCAGGATTTTTCCGCAAGCGCCTGACGGAAATCCTGACCGCATCCGGTCAGATCAAGGTGGTGGGTGTGGCAACCAACGGCCGCGAGGGCGTGGAACTGGCGGAGAAGCTGCGCCCTGACGTCATCACCATGGACTATGAAATGCCGATTCTGGACGGCATCTCAGCGGTGCGGGAGATCATGAAAAGGCACCCGACGCCGGTGCTGATGTTCTCCTCCCTGACGTACGAGGGTGCCCGGGTCACGCTGGACGCCCTGGAGGCCGGCGCGGTTGATTTCCTGCCCAAGAATTTCGAGGACATCGCACGGGATTCCAGCCAGTTGCAGAGAATCCTCATTGACCGGGTGCTGGATGTGGCCGGCAGTCGCCCTGGCGGCAGAGCCTCGCCCCCGCCCAGACCGGCCCCGTCCCCCGCTACGCAGGAAACTCCGGTTACCCGCGCCCGTATTGAGCGCTCGGCGCCGCCAACCCGGGTGCCTGCGCCTGCTCCCGCGTCGCAGCCTCAGGCCCCGCAACGGCCGACTCGGCGCGCACCGGCGCGGCACTTTGCGGTGGTGGCTATCGGTACCTCCACGGGCGGCCCGGTGGCGCTGCAGCGAGTGCTGACCGCGTTGCCGGCCAGTTTTCCCGCTCCCATTGTACTGGTTCAGCACATGCCCGCCAGTTTCACGCCGGCGTTCGCCGAGCGTCTCAACAAACTGTGCCGGATCGAGGTCCGCCAGGCGGAAGATGGCGACATCCTGCGCCCGGGGCTGGCGCTGCTTGCCCCTGGCGGTAAACAGATGATGATCGAGAACCGCAGCGGCCAGGCGCGGGTGCGCATCCTGCCCGGAGACGACCGCCTCAATTACAAGCCCTGCGTCGATGTGACCTTTGGATCCCTGGCCCGGAGCTTCCCCGGTAAGACCCTCGGGGTCATCCTCACCGGCATGGGGGCCGACGGCAAGGAAGGTTGCCGGTTGATGAAGCAGAGCGGCTCGGTGATCTGGTCCCAGGATGAGAAAACCTCGGTGATCTACGGTATGCCCATGGCGGTTGCCAAAGCCGGCCTGACCGACGAAGTACTGCCTCTCAACGACATCGGCCCGCGGCTGATAGAGGGGGTGAGCTGATGGATATTCTCAGCCTGCTCGGCATCATTCTGGCCTTTGCGGCCATTCTGGGCGGCAATCTGCTCGAAGGCGGAGCCATCAGTTCCCTGTTCAACGGCCCGGCGGCGCTGATCGTTATCGGCGGCACCCTCGCGGCCACCATCCTGCAAACGTCCTGGCCCTTGCTGAAACGGGCCTTTGTTCAGGTGCGCTGGGTGTTTGTGCCGCCCTATGTCAGCCTCGAGGATGGCATTGGCAAGGTGATCGACTGGAGTGTCAAGGCCCGTAAACAGGGTCTTCTGGGTCTTGAGGGGCTGGCGGAAAAAGAGCCGGAACGCTTCGCCCGCAAGGGGTTGCAGTTACTGGTGGATGGCGCCGAAACCGAAACCATCCGCAGCATCATGGAAGTGGATCTGGATTGCCGCGAACAGCGGGATCTGGAGTCCGCCAAGGTGTTTGAGGCCATGGGCGGTTACTCACCCACCATTGGCATCATTGGCGCGGTGATGGGTCTGATTCAGGTCATGACCAACCTTGAGGATCCCCAGTCCCTGGGCAGCGGCATCGCGACCGCCTTTGTGGCCACCATCTATGGCGTGGCGCTGGCCAACCTGCTGTTCTTTCCGGTGGCGAACAAGATGCGGGGCATAGTCCGTGAGCGCACCCGCTACGAAGACATGATGATAGACGGCATCATTGCCATCGCCGAGGGTGAAAATCCCAAATCCATAGAGCTGCGCTTGCGGGGTTTCCTGCAGTGAGGGTGGGGTAACCGTATGCGGCGCCGCAGGCAGAGCGAGGAAGACCTCCACAACAAAGAGCGTTGGCTGATCTCCTACGCCGATTTCATCACCCTGTTGTTTGCGTTCTTTGTGGTGATGTATTCGGTATCGTCAGTGAACGAAGGCAAGTACAAGGTACTCTCCGAAACCCTGACCGGGGTGTTCAACGTGCCCCAGCGTTCCATTGAGCCCATCGCCGTGGGCAACCAGCCACGCCAGGGCGACGCCGCGTCGGCCGATGACGTGATCATTCCGGAAGTCACCGAAGCACCGCGCAATCCGGACATCAGTGAGGAGGGTCGGACCGAGGCGCTGCGGGCCATGGCCGATCAACTGGCATTGGAATTTGACGAACTGATCAACCAGGGCGTGGTCACGCTGGAGACCAACGAGCGCTGGCTGGAGCTCAACCTGCCCGACAGTCTGCTGTTCAGCAGCGGCGCTGCCGAGCCCCATTACGATGGCTTTGACGTGGTGGCGAAGATTGCCGGCGTGCTGCGCAATCGCGACAACGCGGTCAAGGTGGAGGGATTCACCGACAACCGCCCCATCCGCACCAATGCGTTTCCCTCCAACTGGGAACTGTCGACGGCCCGTGCCGCCGCGGTGGTGCGTATCCTGACCATGGAAGGGGTCGAGGCGGAGCGGCTGGCGGCCGTCGGTTACGGCCAGCATCAACCGGTTGCCCGTAACGATACCGAAGAGGGTCGGCGCCGCAACCGGCGCGTGGTGCTGATGATATCCCGCGATGCCAGCGTCCGCGGCGCCATGCGCTGACAATTTCAACCGGAGGTGTTCAAGTTGCGCCTTGTATGGCCGATACCATGGGGTAGGCGGGGCTTTGTGTGTCAGCATGATCGGGAAAGTTAGAGTGGAGAGCGTAACGTGCGAATCTGGGCGGTAGCCAATCAGAAAGGCGGTGTCGGAAAAACCACTTCGGTGGTGGCGCTGGCCGGGTTGCTGGCCGGACGAGGAAAGCGTGTGCTGGTGGTGGATCTGGACCCCCACGGCTCACTGACCAGCTGGTTCGGATACGACCCGGATACCCTGGCCCACAGTGTGTTCGACCTGTTTCAACATCAGGGCAAGGTGCCCGAGGGCCTGCCGGCACAACTGGTCACCGAAACCAGCTGCCCCGGCGTCTCGTTGCTGCCGGCCAGCACTGCGCTGGCAACACTGGAGCGGCGGATGGTCGGCGTTGAGGGCATGGGTCTGATCGTCTCCCGGGCGCTGGCCCAGCTTTGGGACGATTTCGACTACGTGATCCTCGACAACACTCCGTCACTGGGGGTATTGATGGTGAACGCCCTGGCCGCCACGCAGTATCTGGTGATTCCGGTGCAAACGGAATTTCTGGCGATCAAGGGCCTCGAGCGCATGCTGCATACCCTGCAGATGGTGATGCGCTCCCAGAAGAACGAGCTTGCTTACACCATTGTGCCCACCATGTTCGACCGCCGCACCCAGGCTTCCGTCAAGAGCCTGAACCTGCTCCGCAAGACCTATCCGGACACCCTCTGGCGTTTCGCCATCCCGGTTGACACCAAATTCCGCGATGCCAGCCAGGCCGGCGTGGTACCGTCGTCGCTGGATGCCGCGACTCATGGCGTACGGGCTTACAGCCACCTGCTGGATGATCTGCTGGCGACAACCGGCGCCGGGCGGGAGCACAAACATGGCTGACGATAATTTGACGAAACTGGCGGATCCTGCCAACGCCATTGCCAGTTATCTGGACGAGTTGCTGCATACCGCAACCGATACGGCACGCAATGAGGACATCGAAGAGATTCGGGAAATCCGGACGGTCGCGGATACTCAAAAGGTACAGGAGGCGCCGGAGGTTGAGATCGAACCTGTGGCGGTACCCCCGGCACCTGAGCCTGCTGTCATAAAAGTGGCAGAGCCTGTGCCCACGACCGAGCCCGAGCCCTTGCCGCAGGCACCGGAAGAGCCAGAAGCGCCGCCGTCGCGCCCGGAATGGTCGGGGCAGCCGTTCGAGTGCCTGATCTTTACTGTGGCGGGCCTGCAGTTGGCAGTACCACTGATTCTGCTGGGTGCCATCCACCGCATTGAAGAGAACATCAAGCCGATTCCGGGCAGCCCCCGCTGGTACATGGGGATCCGTGCCGATCGGGATCAGAACCTGAGGGTGGTGGACACCGCCGAGTGGATCATGGCCGGCCGTGTGCCGCCGAACGCGCGGGAGAACTACCGCTTTGTGATCCGTCTGGACAACAGTGAGTGGGGTCTGGCCTGTGACGATGTCGCCCAGTCGTTCACCCTGAAGCCGGACGAGGTGCGCTGGCGCACCGCCCGCAGCAAGCGCCCCTGGCTGGCGGGTACCGTTGTCAATCATATGTGCGCGTTGATTGATGTGCGCACCATGGCCGATCTGCTGGTCCGCGCCGAGCGCGAGCATCACCTGGATCTGAGCTGACAAGACGTTACGGATTGATACCGTGCAGTGCTGGCACGGTTTGTGCCCATAACTATAGTATTGGGCACTGATGATGATTTTTTGACGATCAGGTTGCCCGCCGGGCAGCCAAAGAGGAGATACAACGCTATGGCATCCCCGAGCGGACAACAACATCAGGCCCAGGACGATCAGGTACTCCAGTACGTGACCTTCCGCCTGGATGACGAGACCTACGGCCTGAACGTCATGCAGATTCAGGAAGTACTGAGATACACGGAAATTGCTCCGGTACCGGGTGCTCCGGATTACGTGCTTGGCATCATCAACCTGCGGGGCAACGTGGTCACCGTCATCGATACCCGTCGCCGCTTCGGCCTGGCGGACTCGGAAGTGACCGACGCCACCCGCATCGTGGTGATGGAATCGGCCAATCAGGTGATGGGCATTCTGGTGGATTCCGTGGCCGAGGTGGTTTACCTGAAGGCCAGTGAGATTGAAACCGCACCGAACGTGGGTAACGAGGAAAGCGCCAAGTTTATCCAGGGCGTGTGCAATAAAGATGGCGAACTGATCATTCTGGTCGAGTTCGACAAGATGTTGTCAGACCACGAGTGGGCTGAAATCGCGTCACTGTAACCTCCGAACCCTTTTCGGAGCAGGCCGGCATGATGAACGCTCCCGTGGCTTAACCTAGCTTAGGACGTTCATCATGTTTGCAGAATACGCTTCCCTGATCCCCTGGATTATGACCACCGTCGTTATTGCGCTGCTGGCCGTTCAGGGTATCCTGTCGCGCCGCGAGCTCGGCCGCCTGCGCAGTCAGCTCAAGGAGCGGTGCGACACCCTCGGTCGCGAACTCCACGCCACCACCAGCGGCAGCATGGGCGTGGGCCAGCGCCTGGTGACCTGTGAGCGTCAGCTGCACGAGCTGCGCAGTGCGCTGGACGAAATGCGCCAGAACGATCCCCTGAGAATCTCCTACGACGAAGCATCACGCCTGGTGGATCTTGGTGCGGATATCGACGATCTTATGAATACCTGCGGTATTTCCCGTCCCGAAGCCGAACTGGTCTCTGCGCTTCGCAAGCGACAGGCTGCCTGAACACCCGAAAACCTGTGATCAGTCCGACGCTGGGTTGCTGGCGTCTTCGGGCGTCTTGCCTTGCAGGTTGAAGGCAAAGGCCAGAATTTCCGCGATAATCTGGTACAGGGTTTCCGGGATCTCCTCGTTCAGGTCGAGGCGCGCCAGAATGCTGGCCAGTTCGGGGTTTTCGTAGAGTGGCACGTTGTGTTCCCGGGCAATCCGGATGATTTCCTCGGCCAGTTCATGGGTGCCGGTGGCGGCAATCGTGGGTGCGGTCTTGCCGTCATACTTCAGCGCTACCGCCGCATTGGCGCTCTGTTTCTGCTTGTCTTCGGTCATGCTCGGGTATCCACTAAACGGTGTTCCAGTCGCGTGGTGGCGCCCTTGGGGTTGCCCCGGCGACACTCCAGGTCGGTGACCTCCAGGCCCAGGTCCGACAGGCTCTGGCGCAAAGAGGGTAGCGACTGTTGCACGTGGGCCAGAGTGGCCTGCTTCTCGGCCCACACCCGGGCAGACACCTGCTGCTGACGCAGTGCCACATCAAAGTGAATGGGGCCGGCATCGTCCAGATCCATGGCCAGAGACAACCGCCACTCGGCAATGCCGGCGGCACGTTTGGCCCCACCACTTCCTTCATCCTGGCGTTCGTGTTCGATTCGCACCTGGGCCAGACGCGGCTCGTTCTGTGGGGTCACCCAGGGCAGCTCCAGCAACAGCGTTGCCGTCGGCGCCGGGGCGTCGGCGCTGGTGCGGGTGGACAATACCTGGCTGTGCAACTGGTTTACCGTGATCCGGTTCAGCATGCCGGCCAGCAGGCGCAGCATCTGGCCTACCGTTGCCGGCTCGGCCGTGCTCTGTGGCGGTGGTGGTGCCAGTGCATTGGGAAATTGCAGCGGGGCCTGAATCAGCGCTGGAGTGGCCAGCGGTGTCAGCCGGTTGAACTGTTCCGGGCCGTTACCCTGTTGCGTCAACAGGGTGGTAATGATGCGGGCCAGGGCCAGCTTCAGGTCCGGGAGTGCCGGATCGCGGGTCTGGGCCAGTCGTGCTTCTGCGAACAACCCGCTCTCGGCGATCCACTGGCGCACCTGTTGGCCAGTTTCGTTGCTGGCGCCCGGGGTGGCGAGGTTGGTGCTGACCGGCAGGCGGCTGAGCAGCTGTTCAATGGCCTGGCGCACCGGGGCGGGCAGGGGCTGTGGCTTCAGCGCCGAGGGCGGAGCGCTGCCGCCGGCGTCCGGGCGCATGCCCTGAGTCAGGCTGGCGAGGATTCGCACCAGGCCGGCATCAATGCTTTGCTGCCAGGGCAGCCGCTGCGCCAGCGCGCGGGCGATGCCGGCTTCCTGGGCCGGTGCCAGTTTGCCCAGCAACTGCAGCTCATTTCCGGCCCGCATGATCTTGACCCAGTCACCGGGCTCCAGGGCGGTGTCCCCCACCGCCGCCTGCACGGGCAGGGAACGCCCCCGGACCTCCAGCAGCAGTTGCGCCCCGGCGCCGGGCTGGCGGTTTATCACCTCGGCAACACGGGCGAGCAGTGTTTCCCGGTTTGCCACCTTCAACTGGTCCAGCTGCTGGCGTGCAGACACGGCCGCCGCCGGTTGTTGAGATTCCCGGCCAGGGGACGACGCCAGCGGTCGGGGCTGGTCGCCGGTTGGCGGTGGGGTGGGGTTACCGTTTGGTAATTTCATCTGTATCGATTTGATTCCGGACAAGAGTATTCAAGGCACGGTTTCGTTATAATACGCCGCGCCGGTAACCATTGCCTGCCTGAAACCTCTGTTTTCCCTCGAACCCTGTGTGCGGATGGGGAAGCAGAATCGAATGTTTGCAACGACGGATCTGCCACCCGTGTTGTGCAAAATCTGGGGCCCTGATGTCTGAGCCGTTGTTACAGGCCATGAATCTGCAGTGTGAGCGTGACGACCGGATGCTGTTCCGGGATCTCTCCTTTTCCATACTGCCCGGTACTCTGACCCGTGTCGAGGGCCCCAACGGTTCCGGTAAAACAACCCTGCTGCGGATTCTGGCAGGCCTGAACGATGCCTGGTCCGGAGATCTGCACTGGCTTGGCAAGCCTCTTGCCCACCAGCGTGATGAATTTCTCCACAACATGCTGTATATCGGCCACCGGCCCGGCATCAAACCCCTGTTGACGCCTCTGGAAAACCTGCGGGCGCTGATGGCAGGGCGAAAAACCGTGAGTGACTCCGTGTTGATGCAGGCGCTGGCCGGCACCGGCTTGTCCGGCTTCGAAGATGTGCCCTGCCGGCGGCTGTCTGCCGGCCAGCAGCGGCGGGTAGCGCTGGCGCGGCTGCTGATTGCGGACGAGCCCCTGTGGATCCTCGATGAGGTCTTCACGGCGATTGATATCGACGGCGTGGCGGCGCTCGAAAGCCTGCTGGTGGAGCGAGCCCGGGCCGGAGGCGCAATTGTGGTGACCACGCACCATGATCTGCAGTTGCCCGCCATGCAGCGGCTATCCCTGGGAGGTGGCGATGCCTTCTGAAGCCCGCGTGCGCCTGCGTCCGGCTCATGAGGCGATCGGCGTTCTGCCCGCAATGAAGGCGGTTTTCCTGAGGGATCTCAGGACCGCTTTCCGCCAGCGCCAGGATCTGCTGAATCCGCTGCTGTTTTTTGTCATGGTGGTGTCGCTCTTTCCTCTCGGGGTGAGCCCGGAAGTAGCATTTCTGCGACAGGCCGGGACCGGTATCCTGTGGGTGGCGGCGTTACTCTCGGTCCTGCTGTCTCTGGATCACCTGTTCCGCCATGATTTTGACGACGGTACGCTGGAGCAACTGGTGTTGCAGCCGCAACCGCTGTTCCTGCTGGTTCTGGCCAAAACCCTGGCGCACTGGGTGCTGACCGGGCTGCCGCTGGTGTTGCTGGCGCCCCTGTTGGGGGTGATGGTGCATCTGGACGGGAACTCTATTGCGGTTTTGTGTCTAACGCTGCTGATCGGAACGCCGGTGCTGAGCCTGATCGGGGCCATCGGCGCCGCGCTCACCCTGGGCTTGAGGTCGGCCGGCGTGCTCTTGTCTCTGCTGATCATTCCGCTGTACATTCCGGTGCTGATTTTCGGCACCGGTACGGTGGCAGCGGCGGCGGACGGGGCGCCGGTGGGCGGGTACATGGCGCTGCTGGGAGCGTTTCTGGTGCTGGCTCTGACGCTGGCGCCATTCGCCTCGGCGGCGGCACTGCGAATCAGTCTGTCCAACAGTTAAAAAGGGTATTACCTGATGTGGCAATTCTTTCACAAGCTGGGCTCGCCGAAGTGGTTCTTCGGCATTGCAAACAGGCTGATGCCCTGGCTGTTGTGGGGTGGGGCGGCGCTGTTGTTGGCCGGCCTGGTCTGGGGGCTGGCGTTTGCCCCCAAGGATTACCTGCAGGGCAACAGCTACCGAATCATCTTCATTCATGTGCCATCCGCCTTTCTGGCCCAATCCGTATACATCATGATGGCGGTGGCGGCGGTGGTCACTCTGGTCTGGCGGATGAAGCTGGCGGACGTGTTTGTCAAAGCGGCGGCGCCGGTCGGCGCGGTGCTTACGTTCCTCGCCCTGTTCACCGGGGCTGTCTGGGGTAAGCCCACCTGGGGTACTTGGTGGATCTGGGACGCGCGGCTGACGTCCATGCTGATTCTGCTGTTTCTGTATTTCGGTGTCATCGCCCTGGGCGCGGCAATCTCCGATGAGAAATCCTCGGCGCGGGCGGTGGCGGTTCTGGTGCTGGTCGGGGTGGTGAATATACCTATCATCAAGTATTCCGTGGAGTGGTGGAATACCCTGCACCAGCCCGCCACGTTCAAGCTGACAGAAAAGCCCTCGATGCCCATGGAAATGTGGGTGCCCCTGTTGCTGTCGGTGCTGGGGCTCTATCTGATTTTTGGCTGGTTTGCCTGCCTGCGCATGCAAACGGAAATACTCATTCGCGAACGCCGTACCCGCTGGGTCAAAGAGCTGGTGCAGGCGGAAGGTAACTGATCACATGGCGTTTGATTCTCTAACTGCGTTTATCGTCATGGAAGGCCACGGTCCCTATGTCTGGACCTGTTATGGCGTGTTCTTTTTGTTGCTGGGGGCGCTGGTTTACTGGTCGCTGCTGCAGCGTCGCCGGGCAGTGTCTGCCCAGCGCCGCGACCTGGCCCGCGCTGCGGCTGGTCAGTCTGCCACTCCCCAGACCACGGTTGGCGCAAGCTTCAACCGGGTTCACGAATCTCAAGACTGAACGGCAGGAAACCGATGCATCCGATCCGAAGAAAACGACTGACCATTGTGCTGTTTTTGCTGGCAGGGATTGCCGTTGCTGTCGGGCTGACCACCTATGCCCTGCGCCAGAATATCAACCTGTTCTACGACCCCAGCCAGATCGCGGCCGGTGAAGCGCCGCTGGATGTCCGAATCCGCGCCGGCGGTATGGTCGAGGAAGGATCGGTGCTGCGGGATTCCGAGAGCCTGAAGGTGGAGTTCAAGGTCACCGATTTCAATTCGTCGGTGCTGGTGGAATACACCGGTATTCTGCCGGACCTGTTTGCCGAAGGGCAGGGGGTGGTCGCCATGGGCCGGATGACTGACAACGGCCGGTTTGTGGCCGATCAGGTGCTGGCAAAACACGACGAGAATTACATGCCACCGGAAGTGGCCGAAGCTCTGGAAAGAGCCTCGGCAGCCAAGCATAAGACCGGTGACAGCAGTAGCGCAGACACGGCCTACTGAGACGATTTCTATTTGCTGATGTTGGGAGAGGTCTGATGTATCCGGAACTCGGACAGTTTGCGCTGATACTCGCGCTGTTGCTCGCCGTACTGCTTTCCGTGGTCCCGCTGGTGGGCTCGGTGTCCGGTCGTGACAATCTGCAGGCGTTTGCACGCCCGCTCTCGGCCGGTTTGTTCGTGTTCGTCGCCATTGCTTTCGCGATTCTCACCTACGCCTTTCTGATTGATGACTTCTCTGTGGCCTATGTCGCCAATAACAGCAACAGCATGTTGCCCTGGTACTACAAGTTCAGTGCGGTCTGGGGCGGTCATGAAGGCTCACTGTTGCTGTGGATTCTGATGCTGGCAGGCTGGACGCTCGCCGTCGCAGTGTTCAGCCGCCGCTTGCCATCGGTGATGATTGCCCAGGTATTGGCGGTCATGGGCATGATCACCGTGGGTTTCCTGCTGTTCATCATCCTGACCTCCAATCCGTTTGACCGGATGCTGCCGAACGTGCCGGCCGACGGCAACGACCTAAATCCGCTGCTGCAGGATTTCGGGCTGATCGTTCACCCGCCGATGCTGTACATGGGGTATGTGGGCTTTTCGGTTGCCTTCGCGTTCGCCATTGCCGCGCTGATTAATGGCAAGCTGGATGCGGCCTGGGCCCGCTGGTCGCGTCCCTGGACCACGGTGGCCTGGGCCTTCCTGTCGCTGGGCATTGCCCTCGGCAGCTGGTGGGCCTATTACGAGCTGGGCTGGGGTGGCTGGTGGTTCTGGGATCCGGTGGAAAACGCCTCGTTGCTGCCCTGGCTGTCGGGTACAGCGTTGATGCACTCGCTTGCGGTGACGGAAAAACGCGGCGTGTTCAAGAGCTGGACGGTACTTCTGGCCATCGTCACCTTCTCACTGAGCCTGCTGGGCACCTTCCTGGTCCGCTCCGGTGTGCTGACCTCGGTGCATGCGTTTGCCTCTGACCCCGAGCGCGGCACGTTCCTGCTGGCGTTGCTGGCCATAACCATTGTATCCAGCCTGCTACTTTATGCGGTTCGTGCCCCGGTCGTGCATGTCCGTGCCCGCTACGGCTCGATGTCGCGGGAGATATTCCTGCTCCTGAACAACGTGCTGCTGGTGGCCGCCACCCTGCTGGTTCTGATCGGAACCCTGTACCCGCTGGTGCTGGATTATCTCGACATGGGCCGGTTGTCCATCGGTGAGCCGTTCTTCAATCTCACCTTCAGCCCGCTGGCCGTGGCCACCGGATTGCTGATGGGCGCCGGTGTGTTCTCGCGCTGGAAGAAAACTGACGGGGGTTGGCTGGGTCGTAAACTGTTGTGGCCGCTGGCAGTCAGCCTGCTGGCGACCACCGCGGTGATGGTGATTTACGGTGGGTTCAAGCCGTGGGCCTTCGTGGGCTGTTTCGCAGCGGTGTGGGTGTCGGTCGCGACCCTCTGGGATCTGTGGGACAAGTCGGCGTCCAGAAAAGGGCGTGTTCACGGCCTCAAGCGCCAGTCCCGCAGCTATTACGGCATGGTGCTCGGCCATCTGGGCATGGCCATCACCATGGCCGGCGCCACCGTGGTTTCCAATTACGGGATCGAGCGCGATGTGCGCATGAGCCCCGGTGACACCGCAATGGTGGGGGATTACCAGGTCGAGTTTATCGAGATCGGTGATCGCCGCGGGCAGAATTTCACGGCCCAGTACGGCACCTTTGAAGTGACGCTGGACGGAGATCCTGTTTCGGTTCTGTACCCGGAAAAGCGCCAGTACCTGGTGCAGACCAGTGTCATGACCGAGGCAGGTATTGATGCCGGACTGTTCCGCGATGTGTTTGTCGCGGTCGGTGAACGCATCAGCGACGACGCCTGGGCGATCCGGCTGCAATACAAGCCGCTGGTGCGCTGGCTGTGGCTGGGCTCGATTTTCATGGCTGCCGGCGGCTTCCTGGCCATCGCGGACCGGCGCTATCGTGTCCGCGACAAGGCTACCGAGAAGCAAGCGGCCACTGCGCCCGCGCCCCGGGGCGACGCCGCGGAGGCCCTGTCATGAAGCGCATGTTTCTGTTTCTGCCGGTGATTTTGGTCATCGTGCTTGGCGTGGTGCTGTTCGCCGGTATCGGTAAGGATCCCAATCGCCTGGAATCTGCGCTGATTGGCAAACCCGTGCCGGCTTTTAACCTGTCCGATCTCGCCGACGCTGAGCGGCAACTGGACGGTGAGGTTTTCCGGGGTGAGGTGTCGCTGTTGAATGTGTGGGGCACCTGGTGTCCCGCCTGCCGCGACGAGCACGACGACCTGTTGTGGCTGGCCGAGGACAAGGGCGTGCGCATTATCGGCCTGAATTACAAGGACAATCGTGAAGACGCGTTGGTCTGGCTGGAGCGCCTGGGCGACCCCTACGCGGTGACTATCTACGACCCCCGGGGCACACTGGGCTTTGATCTGGGTGTCTACGGCGCGCCGGAAACCTACGTGATCGACGCCGAGGGCATTGTGCGGCATCGCCACGTGGGCGTGGTGAATGAAAAAGTCTGGAAAGAAGACCTGGAACCGCTGGTGACTCGTTACCGGGAGGGCGCGTGATGGTCCGTTCGTTTGCCCTCTGTCTGCTGCTGGCGATGCTGCCACTGACGGTGTCCGCCGACGAGGCCAACATTCAGGGCTTCGATAACCTCGCGGAGGAACAACGCTACCGTGAGCTGATATCCGAGCTGCGTTGCCCGAAGTGTCAGAACCAGAACATTGCCGATTCCAATGCGCCGATTTCCAAGGACATGCGGGATGCGGTCTATCTGATGATGCAGGATGGCGCCTCTGACGACGCCATTGTCAGTTCCCTGGTGGATCGCTTCGGCGAGTTTGTGCGCTACAACCCGGAGGTGGACCGTCGTACCTTTTTACTGTGGGCGACACCCGCCATTGCCGTGGGTATCGGCCTGCTGGTGGTCGGCGGCATTGTGATACGGTCGCGCCGCCGCGGTGAGCAGGGCGCCAGCCTCACTGCCGAGGAGCAGGCCCGGGTCAGCAAGTTGCTGGCCGGCGAAGACCGGAACAACCGCTCCTGATCTGATGTTTCCACTCTCTTTCAATACGTTACGAACCTCCTATGACTGATACTCTATTCTGGATTCTTGCTGCAGCGCTGATATGTCTGGCGCTGGCTTTTATTATCTGGCCGCTGTTCTCACACCGCGCGGATCGTCGCGCCCAACTGGATCTGCGCAATCAGAATCTGATGGCCTATCGCTCCCGCATGGAGGAGCTCGACAGCGAATACCAGGCCGGCATTCTCGATGAGGAGAATTACCGGCAACTGCGCGAAGAGCTGGCGGGCAGCATGCTGGACGATGTCCCGGACGCTGACAATGGCCCGGCCGGTGGGGTAACTCCCGGGCGGGGCCGCCGCAGCGCCCTGGCCATTGCTCTGGTCAGTTTTCTGGCGGTACCCGCGGCCGCGGTGTACATGTACCAGCAGTGGGGCGCCATGGACGACGTTGCGCAATACCGTGCCATGCAGGAAATGACCGCGTCCGGTGACGATCGTGTCCAGCAGATGACCCGGCTCACCGAACAGTTGCGGGAACGCCTTGTGGCCAAGCCCGACAATAGCGATGGCTGGGCCATGCTCGGGCGCAGCTACATGCGTCTGGAGCAGTACGAGGATGCCGCCTGGGCGTTCGAACAGCTGGCCGGCCAGGTGCAGGATGACCAGCAGTCCGAGGCCACGGCCTGGGGGCTGTCTGCCCAGGCGCTGTTCTTTGACAGCCAGGGTGCTCTGAACGATGACGTCACCCGGGCGATCGGCAAGGCACGGGCGCTGGATCCGGACGAGGTCAATGCGTTGGGGCTGCTCGGCATCTCTGCGTTCAGTGGGGAAAACTATGAACAGGCCATTGGCTATTGGGAACGTATTGTCGACGTGGCACCGGATCATCCGCAGATTGCGTCCATTCGTGAGGGCATCCGCGAGGCCTATCAACGGCTCGGCCGGGATGCGCCTGAACAGGAGGTCGCGGAGGCCAGCGGCCCCGGTGTTACGGTGCGGGTTGAACTGACGGAAGCCTTCGAGGGACAGATCCCCGATGACACCACGCTGTTTGTGTTTGCCCGCAGCACGGATCGGGACAATCGCGTTCCGCTGGCGGTGGCGCGTCTGACCGCTGGGGATCTGCCAGCGGATATCCGGCTTGACGACCGCTACACCATGTCGCCGGAAAACCGGCTGTCGGACGCCGCTGAAGTCTTGCTGGTGGCTCGACTGTCACCGTCCGGCACGGCGGCGGCCCAGGAGGGCGACTGGCAGGGTGTGTTGGCGGATCCGGTTGCGGTGAACGACAACCGCGAGGTTGCTGCGACCCTGGTGATTGATCACCAGCTGCGGGACTGAAGCCGGCCGCCGAATCCGGGCTCACGATCACGAGTGACCGGTCAGCCCCTCCGGATACAGAGGAGGCAGGCTGTCTGCCTGCCTGGTCGGGGCAGCACGATCGCCGCGAACCCGCTTGAGGGTGGCGACCAGCGCTGCGCCTTGCCAAAGTTCCTGATCTTGCCCGGGCTTGCCGAACAGGTGGCGTTGCAGAGCCTCAAGCTGCTCATTCAGGCGCGGGTCGTCCACATGGGCTGTGACCTCGGCAACGCTGTCAAACGAATGGTCGATACCACTGCAGTGGGACAAATGCCGGTTCGCCCACTGCGGCAGCAGCCTGAGGGTGTCCGAGGATCCGGCGTTGGCTGCTTTGCACAGCTGTTCGAACAGGACTTTTTCGCTTTCGTCTGTGGCCACCGGCTGGCCACGCTGCCCCGTATCCTTTCTGCCCTTTGCGCGCCACCACAAGCCCGCTGTCGCCAGCCAGGCCACGGCCAGAATCAGACTGAGCCACGGCCAGAAACCGGAATCCTCCGGCATGGCCGGGGCAGCTTGCTCGACGGTGTCGGTGCCTGTGTCGGGCTTTTCGACCTGGCGGGGTGACGGGGCCGGGACCTGCCCCGGTGGCGCTTCTACGGCAAGGGTTCGGGCAGGAATCACGGCAAATTTTTCCTCGTCAGCCCCGGTATCCCACCAGGCAATGCGTATCTCCGGCACAATCAGGTTGCCCGGCTGCACCGGCACCATGGCCGTGGTCTGGGTCAGGCTTGAAGTGAGGCCGTCGCCGGTGGCGTCGGTGTTACGTTCAGGGGTTTCCGGATAGGTGCGGATGCCGGGTACGTCCATTCCGGTAAACGGTGGCAGCGTTTCGGCGGGCAACCCCTCCGCCCTCAGTGCCAGCGTGCGGGTCAGATTCTGGCCGGTGCTCAGGGTCTGGTTTTCAGGCAGCCCGGACTCTGTCAGTTCCAGGCTGCGCGCCGGCAGCCAGGTATCTCCGCTGAAACTGTCCGGTATGGCCTTCACCGGGATATCGAACAGGTCTTCGCTGTCATGCAGGAACTTCAGTTGGCCGTCGGGGGTGCGTGCCCGCCCCTCGAAACGGATGGTGTTGAGGCTGAATTCGCCGGGCTGCTGGGGATAGATCGCGTAACGCCGCTCCACCACGCGGAAACGTGCGCCGTCGCGGTAGCGGCTGTACTCCCGTTGTTTGCCCAGAGTTTCAATGATCGCGTCCGGGTGCTCGGGTTCGGACAGCTCGCCACGGATCAGATTGCCGCTGAAAAACAGCTTGATGGTCAGTACCAGCTGCTCCTGAACGTACACTTCGTCTTTGTCAGTGGACAGCTCAATGAAGCTGTCCCGCGGTTCCTCGCTGTCTTGCTGAGGTGGACTTCCACTCATCACATTGATATCCACCGGTTCTGATTGCGCGTCCTGGAAGGTCAGGGCCGGGATGGTCAGCCTGCCGGTGGTTTTTGGTGCCAGCTCGAACGTCCAGGTGATTTCGCCCATCATTTCATTGTTGACGGTGCGGATGCTGTAGCGCTGGTTGCGCCCGACAATGTCGAAGTCTTCCTCGACTTTTTCAATGTCCGGTGACGGCAGGCTGGAAATGTCCAGATCGAACAGATTGCCGAGGTTGATGTCGATCTTCATGCTGCCCCGCACATTGAGCGTCAGCACCTCACCCTCGTAGAGGTTTGTTCTGTCCGGCTCCACTGTAAGCTCATTGTCTGCCCAGGCGGGCCACGCCAGGCAGAACAGCATGGCGGTCAGGAATAAGGGGGTCGCAAGCCGCTTTACCATGGGGTATCGCCCTCGTCGGATTGAGTATCTCGTTGCTGGTACTGCTGCAGGAATTTCCGCCGCAACAGGCCGCCAGGATCGTCCGGAATTCGCCTCAGCCACTGCTCCTGGCCCTGGGTGAGCGGCGCTTCGGTCAATTCTGCCGGCGCTTGTTGCTGCTGGCCGTTGGCGTCGTTGCCGGTGGCAGACTCCGCGGCGTCAGAGGGCTGCTGCGGTGGCTCATTGGCATTCTCCTGGCCGGACTGTTCACCACTCTGGCTATTCTGCTGCTCGCCGCTTTCTTCGCTGTCTTGCTGGCCGCGCTCCTGATCACTCTCCTGACCACTCTGGTCGCCCTGCTGGCTGTCGGGATCCTGTTCACCGCTGTTGCTGTCATTGCCTTGTTGATTCTGGTCGCTGTCGCTGCCGTTGTCGTCGTTGTTCTGATTCTCCTGGTCGCTGTCCCCGGATTGGTTTTCGGACTGTTGCTGTTTCAGCAGTTGCTCCACCAGATCCCGGTTGACGCGGGCATCTTCCATCTCGGGTTCCGCTTCCAGCGCTTCGTCATAGGCCTTGATGGCCTCCTCCAGTTTGCCGGCGCGGGCCAGGGCGTTGCCGCGGTTGTAATCGGACCGCGGCGTCGCGGCGCGGCCAAACGATTCGGCCGCGGCTTCGTAATCCTGATTCCGGTACTCTGCGCTGCCGCGCCATTCCGGGCTCTCCAGTTCCGTGGCGGCGCTCGCCGGGTCTTCGGCGATCAGCGCCGGTGCCCGTTGGTCCTCGCGCGCCCAGAGCTCCGCCCAGCTCAGCGCCATGGCCGGCCTCGGTGCCAGTGGCAGCAGGGTAAACAGCAACAGGGCAAGGGCGCCTTTGCGCCATCCGATCAGGATCAGCGGCAGGGCCAGCCACAGCAGCCAGTAACCGTCGTCCTGAAAACGATTGACGGTGAGATCCCGCTCGCTGTCCTGCCACTCAGTGGCGTCCTCGGACCGCAGGCGCAGGTTGGTGATGTCGGTGTCGTCGATGGTGAGGCGCTGGCTGCGCCCGCCGTTGCGGCTGGCCAGTTGCTGCAATGCCGACGGGCTGGCCTTGGCCATGACGATGTTGCCGTTTTCGCGGATAAAGCCCTGTTTGGGTAACGGAATGGGGCCGCCTTCCGCGGTACCGACGATCAGGGTGCTCAAGGGGAACGGGCTGTTTTTCAGGGTTTCGGTAATGCGATCCTGGTAGCGGTCGCTGACATTGTCGGTCAACAGCAGCAGCTTGCCGTTCCCAGGGGCGCCTTGCTCCAGCAATTCCAGCCCTCGTGCAACGCCGAGATCGGCGCGGTTTCCGGGCGCCGGCATGATCACCGGGTCGAGCACATCCAGCAAACCGATGATGGTGTTGCGGTCGTCCGTCAGTGGGCTGACAGCGTGGGCGTCGGCCGCATACACCACCAGCGCGGTGAGGCTGCCCTCCCGCTGATCGAGAATGTCGCGGATCTTGCGTTTGGCGAGGGTGAGGCGATCGGGCTCCACATCCGTGGCCAGCATCGACAACGACAGATCCAGCACCACCACCAGACTGTCATTCTGTTGCTGCAGCGGCGTTGGCACCTGCCGCCAGGCCGGGCCTGCCAGCGCAACCGACAGGATCAGCAGCGCTGCGGCCGACGCCAGCAGGGGCGAACGGCTGTGCCCGCCGGACTGGCCATGGTGGGTGATGACCGGGCGCAGCAGCGGCTCCGGGATAATTCGTGCCCAGCCGCTGTCGCTCTGGCGGGCTTTACGGAACACCAGGGGCAGTAACGGAATGGCCAGCAGGAGCAACAGCCACAGCGGGCGCAGAAAGTGGAAGTCAGACATGGCGCGGCCCCCGTTGTTCCCGCTGACGCTGGTTATCCGGGCTGTTTACCCTCGCCGCCCGCGCCAGTTTGAGGGCCTGCAACAGCAGCCAGAGCAGGACCGCCGCGGCGGCCGGCCAGACAAACAGGTCCGTTACCGGACGGTAACGCTTGCCCTCAAGCTCTATGGGTTCGAGCTGATCAATGCTCTGGTAGATCATTTCCAGTTCCGGCAGGCTGCGGGCGCGGAAGTATTCGCCGCCGGTCTGCTCGGCCATGCCCTCCAGAAGGGCTTCATCGAGATCCCGTGACGGGTTCACCTGCCGGGAGCCCAGCAAGCCGCGCTGGATCATGGATTCGGCGCCAATGCCGATGGTGTAGATGCGTACACCGGTTGCCTTGGCAATCTCGGTGGCCTTATCGGGGGTGATCTCACCGGCGGTATTGGCGCCATCGGTCAGCAGGATCACCACGCGCTGTTCCTGGGGACGATCGCGCAGCCGTTTGACTGCCAGTCCGATGGCATCGCCGATGGCGGTGGCGCGACCGGCCATGCCGATGCCGGATTCATTCAGCAGTGTGCGTACCGTGGCCAGATCAAAGGTCAGCGGCGCCTGGATGTAGGGTTCGGTGCCGAACAGCAGGAGACCCAGGCGATCCCCCTCACGACGCTGGATAAAGTCATCCACCACCCGTTTCACCGCCTGCAGGCGGTTGATGCCGCGGCCCTGAATGATCATGTCCTGCTCATCCATGCTGGGTGAGATATCCACTGCCAGTAGCAGATCACGGCCGCTGACCGGCATTTGCACCGGCTCACCCACGTGTTGCGGGCGGGCTGCCGCCACCACCAGCAACAGCCAGGCCAGCAGCAGAATCAGCGCCTGCCACCAGGGCAAGCGGCTGCCGCTGCGGCTGACCCCGGGGAGATCCGACAGCCAGTGCCCGACGGGCAGCACTGGTGCATCGACCGATTGCCCTGAACGCCTGACCAGGCGGACCAACAACGGCGCCAGCACCAGCAGCAACACCCAGGGATAGGCAAGACTCAGCATGACTGACCCCCAAGCCACGCCCGTGCGAAGGCGATGGCGCTGTCCGGGTCCGCCGACGCGGTCGGTTGCCAGCTGCTGGTGACCATGGCCTCAACGGTGGGCCGCGACGCCACCCGGTCTTTCGGACTGGTTTTCAGCAGGAAGTCCGCCCACTGATCGCCGCTCATGGCCTCCGGGCGCTCCGTCGGGTAGCGTGTGCGGGCACACTGTTTCAGCAAGGCATTGAGCCGGGCAAACCACTCGGGAGAAGCGGTGCGGGACCGGGCCAGCAGGTCCAGCTCCCGGCGGGCAATCCGCAACCAGCGGTTTCTGCGCCGGTGGCGGCGAATCATCAGGAAGAGCACCGCCAGTGCGATCAGCACCAGCACCAACAACAGCCACCAGCCCGGTGCCGGGGGCCAGAAGCCGCCGGTTTCGGGAAGCTGGATGTCCCGCAGCTGGCTCAGGGGATCCTGTTCCATCAGCCGATCCTCCCCCGGGGGCCCAGCAGGGATTGCAGCACGATGGCTGGCTCATCCCCGGTCATCACGGTCGCCGGCCGCACGCCTGCGGTGCGGAAACAGTCGTCAAGTTCGGCTTCGTGATGCGCCACTTTGTCGTGCCAGGCCTGCTGGAATGTCGGATTGCCGGCATCGAACCACACCGGGCCGTCCTCACCGGCTACAGCGAAGCGCCCGCTATCCGGCAGCTCCAGCTCCAACGGGTCGGCAATGCGCAGGGCGCTGACGGCATTGTGCCGGGCCAGCGCTCCCAATAGTCGGGGGGTATCCATTGTGAGGTTGAGGAAATCACTGATCACAAAGATGCGGCTACCGGTGTGGGCGACGCGCCGGGCCTCGCCAAGCGCGGTGTCCAGATTGGCAGTCAGCGAGGTTGTCCGCACATCCGGCGCGCGCGGGTTGTCCGGCAGCTTCTGTTGTTTCGCCAGGGTGTCGAGCAGTTGCAGCACGGATTTTTTGCGTCGGGCAGGGCGCTGCACGGTCAGCTCCCGGCCATTGAATACAATGCCCCCGACCTGATCTCCGGACCACAGCGCCAACCAGGACAGAATGCCGGCCATTTGCGCGCAGCGTACCTGTTTGTAGGCCCCGGTGCTGGCAAAGAACAGGGTGGGCCCGAGATCACACAGCAGCAGCACCGGCCGCTCCCGTTCCTCTTCGTACAGTTTGGTGTGGGGGGATTGGCGGCGGGCGGTCACCCGCCAGTCTATGCTGCGGATGTCATCGCCCGGCTGATACTGCCTCACCTCCGCGAACGCCATGCCTCTGCCCCGTTGTGGCGACCTTTGCAGGCCGGCCTGCTGGCTGCGCACCGGCCGTGCGGCTGGCAGCTTCAGCGCCCTGGCGTCCGCCTGAAGGCGGATCAGCGCGGGCAGGTCGATATGGGTGGCGTGAGGTGAGAGCATCATTGCGTATGATCAGGCGGTTACGGGAACGTGATCAATCAGTCTCTGAATCACCGTGTCAGCCGTCATGCCTTCCGCTTCCGCCTCGAAGGTCAGCAGAATGCGGTGGCGAAGCACGTCAAAGGCAATCTGGCGCACATCGTCGGGGCTGACGTAGTCGCGGCCATCGAGCCAGGCCAGGGCGCGGGCGCAGCGATCCAGCGCGATGGTGCCACGGGGGCTGGCGCCGAAGGCGGTCCAGCGCGCCAGCTCCGGATCCAGGCTTTGCGGGTTACGCGTGGCCAATACCAGCGCCAGCAGATATTGCTCGACCGGCTCGGCCATGTAGATGTCGCCAATCTCGCGGCGTGCCTGGAACACCTGGTCCGCGGTCAGCCGCACTTCCGCCGCCGGTTGCCCCTGCCGGTAATCGTTTCTGGCCAGATGGAGAATGGCTTTCTCGGCATCGGCCGACGGGTAGTCAATCACCACGTGCATCAGGAACCGGTCAAGCTGGGCTTCCGGCAGCGGGTAGGTGCCCTCCTGCTCAATCGGGTTCTGGGTGGCCATTACCATGAACAGCGGGTCGAGGGGAAAGGTGCGCATGCCGACACTGACCTGACGCTCGCCCATGGCTTCGAGCAATGCCGACTGCACTTTTGCCGGTGCCCGGTTGATTTCGTCAGCCAGCACCAGATTGTGGAAGATCGGGCCGTGCTGGAAATCGAACTGGCCGGTTTCGGCGCGGTAGATCTCACTGCCGGTGACGTCCGACGGCAGCAGGTCGGGGGTGAACTGGATTCGGTGAAAGTCTCCTTCGAGATGCTCCGCAAGCGCCTTGATGGCCGTGGTTTTGGCCAGACCCGGTGCCCCTTCAACCAGCAGATGGCCGTCTGCCAGTAACGCAATCAGCAGCCGGTCTACCAGCTTTTCCTGACCTATGATCCTTTTGGCTAACTGAGATCTAAGCTCCCCGAACGTATGCTGTAATGACATGGGTAATCGTTGTTCCTGTGTGGAGGCTCTTTGCGTACGTAGTTGCCGCAGTTTTCGCATTTGGTCGGCAAAAATCAAGGGCTTGACTATGCTTATGTGACGATACCCTGATTACGTTTATTTCACACTAACCGAGGTCGACTATGAATGCGCTGACGGTGGCCAGCAAGGATCAGTTCTTCGAACAGCTGGCTGAAGCTTTCGCACAGAAAATTGCGAAAACCGAAGCAAAAAAGATCAGTGAATTTGCCAAGCAACATTACGCGCACATTCCTCTTGAGGAGCTGGTCAGTCGACGATTTTCGGATACCTACGGAGCAGTACTCGCGGCCTGGCAGTTCCTGCAGAAACGCAGCGCGGAAGAAACCCCTGTGGCGGTGTTCAACCCGGATCTGGAGAGCGATGGCTGGCAGTCCACCCACACCGTCATCTTCATCCTGCATCCGAACATTCCGTTCCTGATCGATTCCCTGCGCATTGCCATCAACCAGCGGGAAATCGGTACCCATTCGATCCAGCATTCTATCCTGCGGGTCGACCGCAACGACGACGGCAAGCTGCAGAAACTGCATTCCACCAAGAAATCCAGCGCCGGCTCCGAATACGAAGCGTTCATTGTGCTGGAGATTGATCGCCACAGCGACCCGAAGGATCTGCGCGAGCTGGAGCAGGTGCTGCAGACCATCCTCCACGAAGTACGGATCGCCGTCGAGGATTTCCCGGTGGTCACCAGCAAGGTAAACGAGATTCTGGCGGAACTGGACGCCACCACAGCAGGCATCAGCGACGACGACAAGGAAGAAGCACGGGCGTTTCTGACCTGGCTGTTGGGGGATCGTTTTACCTTTCTCGGGTACGACGAATACGACTTCGCCAAGGACAAGAGCGGCATGGTGGTTCGCCGGGTGGAGAATTCCGAACTCGGCATTCTGCGGGTCAACAACGAGCGTCCGGACCGGGTGCGGCTGAACGAGCTGCCCCAGCGAACCCGGCACGAGATGACCCGCACCGACGACATTTTCATTTTTGCCAAATCGGCGCAGCGGTCCCGCGTTCACCGCCCGGCCTACCCGGATTACATCGCGGTGAAGAAATTCAACAGCAAGGGTGAAGTGGTGGGCGAGCGCCGCTTCCTCGGCCTGTACACCGCCCGCGCCTACAACGAACGGCCCGACGAAATCCCACTGCTGCGCCGCAAGTTCGAACTGGTGATGAAGAAATCCGGCTTCCTGCGGGAGGATTATGCCGGCAAGGAGCTCGAACAGATCCTGACGCTGTATCCCCGTGATGAGCTGTTCCAGATCGAGCCCCAGGAGCTGCTGGGTGTGGCCAAAAGCATTCTCTACATCCAGGAGCGGCGGCGGATCGAGCTGTTCATGCGTGAAGACGTGTATGGCCAGTTTGTGACCTGCCTGGCGTTCTTCCCACGGGACATCTACAACACCGAGTTGCGCCTGAAGGTGGAGCAGGTGTTGCTGGTTCGCCTGGAAGCGGAAGATATCGAGTTCGTGACCCACTTTTCCGAGTCGGTGCTGGCGCGGGTGCAGTTCACCATTCGCGTTCCCCAGGTGGAGAATCGCCAGCTGCCAATAGCCGAGATTCGCGAAAAGGTGATCGAGCTGGCCCAATCCTGGCGCGATGGCCTGGCGGAGGCGCTCAACGAAGTGTACGGCGAGGAGCAGGGTAACGAGCTGCACCGGTTGTATTCCGGCGGTTTCCCCGCCAGTTACACCGACATGTTCTCGCCCCGCCGCGCTGCCATCGATCTGGAGCACATCGCCGGCGCCGCCGCCGGCCAGCTGACCATGAGTTTCTACCGGGCGCTGGAGGAAGAGGAGAGCGTTCTTCACTTCAAACTGTTCTACGCCGACGAGCCCCTGCCACTGTCGGATGTCATGCCGATCTTCGACAACCTCGGCTTCCGTGTGATCGGGGAGCACCCGTTCGAGGTCAGCGACCGTCACGGCAAGGTGGTGTGGATTCACGATTTCACGCTGCAGGCGTACAGCGGCCGCGTGGTGGATATCCATCGCATCCGTCCGATCTTCGAGGATCTGTTCCGCCGGGTCTGGTACGGCGATGCCGAGAACGATGCCTTCAACCGGTTGCTGCTGTCGTCCTACATGAGCTGGCGGCAGATTGCCCTGCTGCGAACCTACGCCCGCTACATGCGGCAGATCCGCTTCTCCAACAGCCAGACGTTCATCTCCAACACCCTGGTCAATCACGTGGATCTGGCGCAAATGCTGCTGGAGTTCTTCGAAGTACGCTTCAACCCCGAGCGTTACCAGAGCGAAGGCAAGAGCCGGGCCGCCCAGCAGAAGCTGGAGATCGAGTTCAATGCCGGCCTGGACAATGTCGAGAACCTCAGTGAGGACCGCGTGCTGCGCCTGTACCTGGAGCTGATCCAGGCCACCCTGCGCACCAACTATTTCCAGCGCGATGATGACGGCAATAATAAGCCATACATCAGCGTCAAATTCGATCCCACCCAGATTCCGGACATGCCGCTGCCCATGCCGATGTTCGAAATCTTCGTGTATTCGCCGCGGGTGGAAGGGGTGCACCTGCGGGGTGGCAAAGTGGCCCGCGGCGGGCTGCGCTGGTCTGACCGCTTCGAGGACTACCGCACCGAGATTCTCGGCCTGGTGAAAGCCCAGCAGGTGAAGAACGCGGTGATCGTGCCCGTCGGCGCCAAAGGCGGTTTTGTCGCCAAACAACTGCCGGACCCGTCCGATCGCGAAGCCTTCCAGGCAGAGGGGATCGAAGCCTACAAAACCTTTATCCGTGGTCTGCTGGACATTACTGACAACCTGGTGGACGCCGGCATTCAGCCTCCGGAGCAGGTGATCCGTCACGATGACGACGACCACTACCTGGTGGTCGCGGCCGACAAGGGCACAGCCACCTTCTCCGACATCGCCAATGGCCTCTCTGCGGAGTACGGCTTCTGGATGGGCGACGCCTTTGCTTCCGGGGGCAGCAATGGCTACGACCACAAGAAAATGGGCATCACCGCGCGGGGTGCCTGGGTCTCAGTGGAGCGGCATTTCCGCGAAATGGGCATCAACCCTGCGCTGGACGAGTTCAGCGCCATCGGCATTGGCGATATGGGCGGCGACGTGTTCGGTAACGGTCTGCTGTGCTCCGAGAAAACCCGTCTGGTGGCGGCGTTCAACCATGTGCACATCTTCATCGATCCGACCCCGGACGCCGAGAAGAGCTATAAGGAACGCAAGCGTCTGTTCGAGCTGCCACGCTCGTCCTGGACCGATTACGACAGCAAGCTGATCTCCAAGGGCGGGGGTGTCTTCAGCCGCAGCGCCAAGTCCATTCCGGTCAGCCCGGAAATGAAGAAGCTGCTGGGCATCAAGTCGGACCGGGTGCCGCCGAACATGCTGATCACCCACATTCTCAAGGCACAGGTGGACCTGCTCTGGTTTGGTGGCATCGGCACCTACGTCAAAGGCCAGGCCGAGACCCACGCTGACGTTGGCGACAAGGCCAACGACGGACTGCGGATCAACGGTGCCGAACTGCGTTGCAAGGTGGTCGGCGAGGGCGGCAACCTGGGCATGACCCAGCTGGGCCGCATCGAGTTTGCCCTCAACGGTGGCCGCCTGAACACCGATTTCATCGACAACTCCGGCGGCGTGGACTGTTCCGACCACGAAGTGAACATGAAGATCCTACTGAACCGGGCGGTGGCCCTGGGCGATCTGACCGCCAAGCAGCGCAACGTCATGCTTGAGGACATGACCGACGATGTCGGCGACCTGGTGCTGAAGAACAACTACCGCCAGACCCAGGCCATCAGTATCGCCAGCGTCGATGCCACCGGCCGCATGGAAGAGTACCGGCGGTTGATGAATACCCTGGAGAGCGAGGGCAAGCTCAATCGTGCACTGGAATTCCTGCCGGAGGATGAGACACTGTCTGAGCGCAAGCTCGACAAGAAAGGCCTGACCCGCCCCGAGCTGTCGGTGCTGATTTCCTACGTCAAAGGGGATCTCAAGCAGACGCTGATCGCCAGCTCACTGCCGGACGAACCCCTGCTGGCGGGTGAAATGTACAAGGTGTTCCCCCAGGCGCTGACCCGCAAGTTTTCCGATGAGCTCGGCGAGCACCAGCTGCGGCGGGAAATCATTGCCACCCAGATCGCCAACGACATGGTCAACCACATGGGGATCACCTTTGTGGAGCGCCTGTCGCAGTCCACCGGTGCTGATCCGGCGTCGATTGCCCTGGCCTGGATCATCGCCCGGGACGTGTTCCGCCTGGACACCTGGTGGGACAAGATCGAATCCCTCGATTTCCACATTCCGGCAAAACTGCAGATGGAGCTGATGAACGACCTGATGCGCCTGGTGCGGCGCTCTGTGCGCTGGCTGTTGCGTAACCGTCGTGCCGAACTCAACATTCAGAGCCATATGGAGCGGTTCGCCGACAGCGTCTGGAAAATCACCGCCGATCTGCCGGACTACCTTGGCGAACAGGCGCGCTCCCACTGGGACAAACGTTTCAACGAACTGCTGGAAGCCGGGCTGCCTAAAGAGCTGGCCTCGGTGTTGGCCGGTACCAGCTATCTGTATTCCTCGCTAGGCATTATCGAGGCTCGGGAAGCCACCGGCCTGCCGCTGAAAACGGTCGCCAATCTGTATTATGATCTGGGCGAACGGCTGGATCTGAGCTGGTTCGCCAATGCCATCGCCGCGCTGATTCCGGCGTCGCACTGGCAGGCGCTGGCGCGGGAAAGCTTCCGCGAGGATCTGGATTGGCAACAGCGGGCCCTCACCACCGGGGTGCTCAGGCTGGCCGGCAGTGCCAAGGACGTGCCGACCTGCGTGGAGGGCTGGATGGCGAGGCACGAGGGCATGATCAGTCGCTGGAAATCCATGCTCACCGAACTGAAAGGGGTTCGCGAACCGGAGTACGCCATGTTCTCGGTGGCGCTGCGGGAATTGCTGGATCTGGCGCAATCCACGATGCACAGCAGTCACGTGGATGGCGACATTCAGACAAACTGAGTATTGCGTTAAGCCGCTGATTCCCGTTCAATTCCGCTACAGGTTCATTTTACGGGGAGAATGCAAATGGGGCAGCTTGACCACCTTCTGGAAAAAAACAAATCCTGGGCCGACGGCATCAAGGCCCAGGATCCCCAGTTTTTTCATCGTTTATCCAATCAGCAGGCACCGGAGTATCTGTGGATCGGCTGTGCGGACAGCCGCGTTCCGGCAAACCAGATCGTCGATCTGATGCCCGGCGAACTGTTTGTTCACCGCAATGTTGCCAACGTGGTGGTGCACACCGACTTCAATTGCCTGTCTGTTCTGCAGTTCGCCATCGAGGTGCTGAAGGTCAAGCACATCCTGGTGGTGGGCCATTACGGCTGCGGCGGGGTGAAGGCGGCGATGATGAACGAAGGCTTCGGCCTGATCAGTAACTGGCTGCGCCACGTCCAGGACGTGCGCGACAAGCATCAGTCAGTGCTGGATGCTCTGGCCAGTGATCAGGACCGGGTGGATCGCCTCTGCGAACTGAACGTGGTGGAGCAGGTGGGACACGTGTGTCAGAACACCATCGTGCAGGAGGCGTGGCGCCGGGGCCAGCCACTGACCGTTCATGGCTTCGTTTACGACGTTGCCGATGGCATCCTGCGGGATATGGGGCTGTCCATCGCCAGTGAGGAAGAGCGCGATGCGGTGCAGACCAACAGCGTGGAAGAGCTGATTTTACGGCCTGTCCGGTCAGGGCGTCAGAAAAAGTAACCCGAAAACTGTCAAATTCTGTCAAAAATTCGTGATAGGGGTCACTAACTGACCCCGCGGGTCATCACAGTTCACCCCGGACTGATTCGGTACACTTGTTCCGTTGTTAGCGAGGAGGTGGAACCATGCGAGATCTGATGCAAAAAGCGTTGAGTGCCCTGAATCAGCTTAAAAACGCTGAGGGTTCGGCTGATCAAAACCGCAGGAGCGAGCCATCCCGTCCGTCTGCGCAGCGGGAAGACTGGGATATGTCCCCGGAAGACGCGCTGCGGGTGGGCACCGTCGCCCGCTACAAGTAAACGGCGCGGACTCTCACTGCACCGGATAGCCAAGTCTCCCAAGACTCCGGGACCATTTCCGGTTAGAGTATCCCGCCTGTACACCAGCCCGGGATACTCGAACGACATGTCTGCTTTGCCCAACGCCCACGAAGCCCTGCTCAAGAACCGTGACCTCATTGTTGGCCGTCTGGCCCTGGTCGGCCTGTCCGATACCGCGCTGTTGTCCGAATTGTCTGACGGCGGTCTGGCGCTGACCGACCATGCCGGTGTGTTTGCCAGAACCCCGGCACTGAACGGCTGGCAACTGGCCTTCGGGTATGACGACGCGGCCCTGCACGGCGATGTTGCTGACACGGTGGTGGTGTTTCTGCCCAAGGCGCGGGCAGAGCTGGCTTTTCGGCTGGCCCTGGCAGGGCATCTGGCGGCGGCCGGGGCGAGACTGATCCTGATCGGGGAGAAGCGCGAGGGCATCGCCGGTGCCGTCAAGCAGCTCAAGGAGGTCGCGCCGGAGGCCAGCAAGGTCGACAGCGCCCGCCATTGCCAGGTGTGGCTGGCCGACAGCTTTGCCACTGCTGACGGGTTTGACCTTGAGCACTGGATGAGTTGGCATAGCGTCGACGCGGCCGGTGTCCAGGTGCCCGTGGCCGGGTTACCGGGAATCTTCAGTGATGGCGAACCGGATCATGGCACCCTGATGCTGCTGCAAACCCTGGCGGACCTGCCACTGCCGCGGGGTCATTCCCTGGATTTTGCCTGCGGCTCGGGTGTGATTGGCAGCTGGATTCAGGCGTGGCAGCGGGCCGGCGGCATTGAGCCCGCGCCGATTGATGCGGTGGATGTGCAGTCACAGGCGGTGATTTGCACCCGTGCGACCTACCAGAGAAACCAGACCCTGGGAGACGTGCTGGCATCCGACGGGTTGGCTGCGGTCACCCGGAAGTACCGCGCCATTGTCACCAACCCGCCGTTTCATGCCGGTGTCCGCACTGATACCACCATGACGGAACAATTCCTGCGGCAAGCGGCCGCGCATCTTCAGCCTGGGGGAGAACTGCGGCTGGTGGCGAACAGCTTCCTGCCCTATGAGGCGCTGATCCGCAGAACCATCGGCCCGGTCACTCGCCTTGCTGGCGACAAGCGCTTCACGGTGTATTCCGCCAAACGCCAGACATAAAAAAGCCCCTGGGGTGAGGGGCAAAAGGTTGCTTCCAACACTAAAACGGAGCCAACCTGAAATCAGTCCTGCTTGGCAGCCTCGTCAGCCTGCTCGCGGGTAGGGCGGCGCGGCGCCAGCTCACGTACCTGCTCGAGCAAACGGCGAGCTTCAGACTCGGCGCGGTTGCGGGCCTCAGTCAGTTTGGGCTTGACCTCTGCCTCATAGGTTTTGCCGGCCTTGTCGGTAAAGTAGGCGGTCATCATGTTGGCATCCCACCACAGCTTTTTACGCAGGTCGTAGGTTGCCACGTCGAGGCGCAGCGTCAGCTCGCGGAAGGTCGGGTTCTTGCTGCGAATCTGGCTGACCACTTCAGACAGGCTGCGGGGCTCAGACACGTCGGCACCCAGGCTGGCCAGTACTTTCTTGAGCTCGACGGACGCCTTGTCCAGTTGCGGGCGAAGCTGGTCTTCAAAGCGCTTGCCGGCGGCCTGAACAGATTCAAAACGGGTTTTGATGGAGTCGCGGATCATAGGGTGTCTCTCGTGTGTATTCGGTTTCAAAACAACTTGCAGACCACCTTAGGGTTAATTTCTAGAATAATCAGCCTAGAATGGACACGCCTCTGAACCCTGTCTGATTTGGTGCCTGAAATGACAAGCGACACCCTGAAAACCCCCGATCGGAATCTGCGCCTGGAACGCCCCGGCAACACCGACCCGACCCTGAGGGCCTGGGATGCTGCAGACGAACTGTTGCTGGAGCAGGCTGCTGCCTGGATCGCCACCTCTGGCGGGCCGCCACGGGTGCTGGTGCTGGACGATCAGTTCGGTGCCTTGACGCTGGGGCTGGGCCAGTTCGATACCGTGTCTCTGGCCGACAGCGCCTCTCTGACCAACGCTCTTGAGCGCAACAGCGTGGCCAATAACCTGATCGCTGCACCCCCGTTGAGCTGGCTGGCACCGCCAGAGGGGCCCTTCGATGCCGTGGTCATGCGCATTCCCCGCCAACTGGACTACCTGAGCTGGCTGCTGCGATGGGTAAACAGTGTTCTGGCTCCCGATGGCGTGGTCATTGCCGGCGGCATGATCAAACATTTGCCAGATCGCAGTGCCGAGGTGTTCAACGAACTGCTCCAGACCCGCCAGGTATGCCCGGCCAGGAAAAAAGCCCGCGTGGTTGTCTGCGGGCAGGGCAGTGCAACACTGGACGGATGGCCGGGGCAGTGGAAGGGTTATGTGATCGATGGATACGATCGTGCGGTAGAGGGCCTGCCGGCAGTGTTTGCCCGGGAGCGCCTGGATATCGGCAGCCGCCTGTTATTTCCCGCCATTGGCAGCATCGCGGCGTCACTGCCTGCGGATGCCCGGGTGCTGGATCTTGCCTGCGGTAACGGCGTTCTGGGTCTGGAGCTGCTGCGGGCGCGGCCAGAGGTGGCGGTGGCGTTCAGTGATGTGTCGAGTCAGGCCGTGGCCAGCGCCCGCCACAATGTGCAGGAACTGGCGCCCGATGCCGTCGCCGAATTCCACCACGCAGACGGTGTGCCTGCTGAGGTCGGGGCGTTTGATCTGATCCTGTTGAACCCGCCCTTCCATGAAGGCGGCGTGGTCGGGGATCACATCGCCCTGCGGCTGTTTCGGCAGGCGGCCGAACATCTCGCCCGGGACGGGCAGCTATTGATCGTGGGCAACCGCCACCTTGGCTACCACCGCAGTCTCAAGCGCTACTTCCCGGTGGTTCAGCAATTGCAGGCCGACCCGAAGTTCGTGGTGTTCTCTGCCCGTCATCAGGACAGCGGAGCCGGGCGGTCGTAGCCGAGCCGTGCCAGGGTGTCGACGATGGTCTGGGTCTGGCTGTCGATCTCGATGTTGACGACATCGCCTTCTTGGAGGTCACCGAACGTGGTGGCCCTGAGGGTTTCCGGAATCAGGTGCACATTGAACCGGTTTCCGGTGACTTCGCCGATGGTCAGGCTGGCGCCGTTGATCGCAATGTAGCCTTTGGGAAAGATGTACCGCGCCCAGGCATCCGGCACTTCGAATTCCAGGGTGACGTTGTTTTCCGGACGTTCAATGGTGGTGACGGTGGCGGTGGTGTGAACGTGGCCCGACAGCAGGTGCCCGCCAATTTCGTCGCCGATCCGTGCCGCCCGCTCGAAGTTGACCCGATCGTTCTCGCCCAGGGCGCCCAGGGTGGTCAGCCTCAGGGTTTCCTGCATGGCATCAAAATACAGGCAGTCACCGTCCTGCCGGGTAACGGTCAGGCAGGTGCCGTTGATCGCCACGGAAGCGCCGATGGTCACGCCGCCGGTGTGTCCGGCAGGAAGCCGAATGGCGTAAGTGTTCAGGCCCGGGGCCGGGGACACGGTCTCGATGGTGGCAACGCCTTGGACAATACCTGTAAACATGAACTTGCCTCTGATCAGGGGCGGCTGCAACTGGCCGCCTGGAAACTCCGTGGAAGCATAGCGATACGACCCGGCGATGCCAAGGGTTCAAGGTTCCCGGCAAATGGCCGATAGCCTAGATGGAATCCATTCAAACAGGCTGGGTGGCGGGCCGCTGACAGCAGCCGTCGTGGGTACAGAGTTATGGCAGAGAGCAGATTGAAAGCCGCAACCGGCGCCGAGCAGATGCCCGGTGAACCGGTATTGCGACAGGGCCGCGCGGCAGACCCGGTACCTGCGCCGATTACGTCACCATCGCCCGCCAGGTCACAGGCGGTATCGACGGTGGCGCCGCCGGCAAAAGACCCCGCCGTGGCCGCTGGCGCGGAGCCGCCGGCAAGCGATGTTGACAGGGATGACCTGGGCCCGGCTGAACCAGCCACAGCGACTTCACCGGCTGTACCGGAATCCGGCCAGGACCAGTCTGAGCAGGAGGAAAGTCCGGCAGCGATTGAAAAAGCCCTGGCGGAAACCCGGCAGCGCAAGCTACGCCTGATGCTCAAGCAGTGTGACCGGGTGCTGTTGATGGATTTCGATCTTCTGGCCATGTCGGGCTGGCCCGACAACTATTCCCTCGCCGCCGCTAGGCGTAACCGTGACCTATGGCTATTCAGTGCGCTGCTGGCGGCGCTGGTATTTCTGAGCGGCCTCACCGGGTTTGTGCCCGCGTGGATTGCCGGTGGCGGGTTCGGTGCCTTCGTTATCATCCTTATGCTGGGTGTGCCGGCGATTCGCCGCATTTACACTGCACGCCCGTCCTACCTGGATCTGGTGATCAAACGCCAGCGCTTGTTGCGGGATGCCCGCAAGCACATTGAGCATCTGGAAGATAAGGAAGGACTGGTCTGGCAGTGCGCCCGCATGGCGGAGTTCAACGCCTCGCTCCGATCCTCCCGGTTCAGCGATCTACTGGCGCTGTCCGAGCAGCGGGCACTGGCCCGTAACATGACCCGCCGCGAGTACATCCGTCTGTATCTGATCTATCTTCTGGAGGCGGAAAAGGCGTATGACCGGGTGCAGAAAGCCTTCTTTGATGGCAATCAGCAAGCCATGGACCGGGGCTGGGCGTCGGTGGCCGCGTCGCCGGGGCAGAGAGCTTGACATAACAGTGTCTCAAACGTATGTTTCAAACAGACGTTTGCTAGAGGCACTGAAAACAATATGGCTCAGTCTGATACCGTTGACCGCATTCTGGATGCTGCTGAAGAGTTGTTCGCCGATCGGGGCTTCTCCGAAACCTCGCTGCGAATGATCACCAGTAAGGCTAAAGTAAACCTCGCGGCTGTCAATTACCATTTCGGGTCGAAAAACGCGCTGATTCATGCGGTGTTTGCCCGCTTCCTGACGCCGTTTTCGGCCACGCTGGAAAACGCCTTCAACGATCTGGAAGAGCGCTGTGATGGCCATCCGCCAACACTCAACCAGACCCTCTGGGCCCTGACCGAAAGTGCCGTGCGCATGCCTCAGCGTAACGAGAACGGCATCTCCATTTTCATGCGCCTGCTCGGTCTTGCTTATACCCAGTCCCAGGGGCATCTGCGCAAGTTTCTGGAGCAGGAATACAGCCAGCCGTTCAGCCGCTTCATGCGTCTGCTCAAGGAAGCCACGCCGCAGCTGTCCGCGGTTGACCGCTACTGGCGCATCCAGTTCATGCTCGGTGCTACCGCGTTCACCATGTCCAGCAGTGATGCCCTCAGAGACATCCTGCAGAACAAGCTGGGCGTGGAGACAACCGTGCAGGAAATTGCCGCCCGCCTGGTGCCGTTCCTGGCCGCAGGCATGCAGGCTCAGGACACCGTGTTGATGCCCTCGCTCAGCGAAGCACCGGTTGCCTGAATTGTCTGCTGTCGGTTAGGCTTCCGGATTGGCCATGGCTATCCGGAGCTTCGCTGCACATGAGTACCCAAGAGGGCGCCGCGCCTCACCTGCGAATCAGTATTGCTGACCAATCTCTGGCGCTCATCGGTGCCGACGGCACTCGCCTGTTTGAGCGTCCCGTGTCCACCGCACTGAACGGCCCCGGCGAGCAGAACGCCAGTGGTTGCACCCCCCGTGGCAAGCACGTTATCCGCGCCATGGTGGGCGATGGCCTGCCGGAAAACACCGTGTTCGTTGCCCGCCGCCCCACCGGCGAAATCTACTCTCCAGAACTGGCCGCCCGGCATCCCCGGCGCGACTGGATACTGTCCCGCATTCTCTGGCTGTGTGGCTGCGAGCCGGGAAAAAATCGCGGTGCCGGGGTCGATAGTTTTCGGCGCTTCATATACATTCACGGCACACCGGATACCGAGCCCATGGGCGTGGCAAAATCCCATGGCTGTATTCGCATGCGCAATGCTGATGTCATCGCGCTGTTCGATCTGGTCGAGCCCGGCACCGTTGTCATTATCTACGAGGCCTGAGCGGTTCCGACCGCCCAGATTCACCTGACACTGAATTGATCACCGGGGACATGAATGATCGGAGAACTGCAGGCGACCATAAACAGCTGGATTGAAAACTGGGACCTGTTGTCGGAGAGCTGGCGGGTCGGCATTGTGGTGTTCGCCCTGGTGTCCGGGACCGCGACGGCCGCCTACGTGGCCAGCTTCGTAGTGGGTGCCCTGGAAAGACGCTTCGCGAAGACGAAGAACCTCTGGGACGACACCTTTCTGCACGCGGCAAGAAAGCCGGTGGTCGCCTTTGTCTGGATCCAGGGTGTGTACTGGGCCGCCGAGGTGGCCTACCGCTATTCCGAGGCCGAGATATTCTCGATCAATGAAAAGCTGCTGCAGATCGGATTCGTCTGGGTGTTGGTGTGGGCGCTGTTGCGGCTGATCAAGGAAGGTGAGGGCATCCTGACGTCGCCGGTGAAGATGGTCACTCCGATGGATTACACCACGGTCAACGCCGTCAGCAAGCTGTCCCGTGCGGTCGTAATCATCACCGCGGTGCTGATCGCCATGCAATCCCTTGGCTACAGCATTTCCGGTGTGCTGGCGTTTGGTGGCGTTGGTGGTATTGCCGTGGGTTTCGCGGCCAAGGACCTGCTGGCCAACTTCTTTGGCGGGTTCATTATCCATCTGGACCGGCCGTTCAAGGTCGGCGACTGGGTGCGTTCACCGGACCGGAACATTGAGGGCACGGTTGAGCACATCGGCTGGCGGCTGACCACCGTGCGCACCTTTGATAAACGCCCGCTCTACGTGCCCAACGCCGCGTTCACCACCATTGCGGTCGAGAACCCGTCCCGCATGAGCCACCGCCGTATTTCCGAAACCATTGGTATTCGCTACGCAGATGTTCGCGAGATCGCCACCATTGTCTCCGAAATACGCACCATGCTGGAGAACCACGAGGACATAGAAAGCGAGCAGACGCTGATCGTGAATTTCCTGACGTTCAACGCGTCTTCCCTCGATATCATGGTGTACTGCTTCACCAAGACTACCCAATGGGTGAAGTTCCATGAGGTCAAGCAGGACGTGTTGCTGAAGATCAGTGAAATCATTGAGAACCACGGCGCGGAAGTGGCTTTCCCGACACGCACCTTGCATGTGGCAGACAGCCTGCGTCTGGCCAGCGCAGACAGCCAGAAATCCGACAAGGTCGGCGACGACGGGCCCATCGAGAACGACGACCAGGGGTCTGACAAATCCCATGCCTCCCAGCGCACCCGCCAGGGATCGTCAGCGGAAGCCACCGGCGGTGCCGACTGAGATGATCCAGGAGAGAGTGAATTCATGAGCAGTGCAGCAGCGCCGGCCCCGGTCGGCATCATCGGTGGTACCGGACTGACAACGCTGTCAGGCCTTGAAATCACCGGCGAGCGGGACGTGCAAACGCCCTGGGGCGAGCCTTCATCCGCGCTGGTTGAAGGGCGGCTTGGTGACCAGCCGGTGATTTTCCTGTCGCGCCATGGTAATCCCCATCGCATTCCACCCCATCAGGTGAACTACCGGGCCAACCTGTGGGCGCTTGAAAAGGCCGGGGTCCGAACCGTGGTGGGCGTTAACGCCGTTGGTGGCATCCATCCAGCGATGGGGCCTGCCCACATTGTCATTCCTGAGCAGATTATCGATTACACCTGGGGGCGTGGCAGTACCTTTTTCGAGGGAGAGCTGGACGGCGTCACCCACATTGATTTCACCTTCCCCTACACGGAATCCGCCCGGGCAGTGGTGATCGGGGCGGCCCGTGATCTTGGCCTGTCGTTCTCGGATTTTGGCGTCTACGGCGCAACCCAGGGCCCGCGACTGGAAACCGCGGCTGAAATTGTCCGCATGGAGCGGGACGGCTGCGATCTGGTGGGCATGACCGGCATGCCCGAGGCGGCGCTCGCCGCCGAGCTGAGGCTGAATTATGTGTGCCTGGGTCTGGTGGTGAACTGGGCGGCCGGCAAGTCCGATCACATCATTACCATGGACGAAATTGAGGCCGCCATTGATCAGGGTATGTCAGGGGTGAAACGGATTCTTGAAGAATCCATCAGCGGGCTTGGCGCCCTCAGCCCTCAACCCGCCTGAAAAACACCAATACGCCGATGGTGGGGGAGTCGATGAAGTGAACTTCCTCACTGCGCATGCGCCGGGTTTCCCGAATCCAGGTCAGCAGTTCCGCTTTGGCCGCCAGTGCGGCCGGGGCGCTGTCCGGGTTGATGTCTCCACCTTCGGCAAGCGAGCCGGTTGAGCCGTCACCCTCCACCGGGGTGTTGAATGCATCGGAATCGCCGGTTTCAGCGGCATTGTTGTCGATGCGCTCATCGCTCTGAACCGGGCTGATCGAGGCGCCGGCCGGCTGCCAGTGATTCAGGTTCACGCCCACGTGCAGGTAGCGCTGGCGATCGATGGTGATGTGCCCTTCCACTTCGCGGTGGCCGGCCTCGGCCAGCCAGTCGCCCACCGCGACCCGCAAGGGTTCGCCGTCGTAATCCGGTGGGAAAGACTGGTACCAGCCTGCAGACATCAGCACCCGGTAACGGCCGCTGTTTTCCAGCCGCTGGGCGGCGGAGCGCAGATGCAGATCACGGTTCGGTGCCAGGCTGAGTGTGGACTGAACGCTGCCGTCCTCGCCGACCACTTTCATCATGCCGGCGATGTCGTCGGCCGATTCCGGCACCCGGCTGGCCATGCGCTCCTGCACGTTTTCCGGATCGACAATGCGCTCCACAATCACGATTTCGGCCCGGTAGTAGTTGTCCCGTGACTGCGCACCGGCGTACATGGGGGCGAGCGCCAGCAGGGCGGCGACGAAGGTTATCAGGGCCTTTCCGGGCAGGTCATAACCGGGCATTCGCAAGGGCTGTACTCCACTGTGTCAGTTGCTGTCTGTCGGCGAGCCTCTACCGGTGTATCACGTGGTCAGCTGGCCGAGCATGTCGGAAATGCCGTCGAGTTTACCACCGGTTGAGTCATCCTTCAGCCGGAACCGGAAACTGTTGGCCCCTTCGAGGCGGTACTGGTCCGGTGCGGATTGCATTTTTTTAACCAGAATCAGCGGGTCGACCGGCGTGGTTGCGCCGAACTCCAGCCGCGCCCACTCCTTTCCCGCATCGATTTTGACAATGCCCAGGGCCTCCGCCTGCAGGCGAAGTTCGGTCTGGCGCATCAGGTTTTTGGCCGGCTCCGGTAACAAACCGAAGCGGTCAATCATCTCAACCTGAAGTTCTTTTAATTCTTCTTTTTTACCGACGCTGGCGATGCGCTTGTACAGCATCAGCCGGTTGTGCACATCCGGCAGGTAGTCGTCCGGGATCAGTGCCGGAATGCGCAGGTTCATCTCGGTGCCGTGGCTCAGGGGCAGGTCGGCGTTGGGGGTGCGGCCCTCGCGAATGGCTTTGACCGCTTCGTCCAGCAGCTGCATGTACAGGGTGAAGCCGATGCTTTCGATCTGGCCACTCTGTTCCTCGCCGAGCAGTTCGCCGGCGCCGCGGATTTCCAGATCGTGGGTGGCCAGCATGAAGCCGGCGCCCAGATCCTGCGCTTCGGAAATGGCGTCCAGCCGCTTCTTTGCGTCTGCGGTGATGGAGCGCGGTGGCGGCGTCAGCAGATAGGCGTAGGCCTGGTGGTGCGAGCGACCAACCCGACCCCGCAGCTGGTGCAGCTGAGCAAGACCGAACTTGTCAGCGCGCTCGATGATGATGGTATTGGCGCTGGGGATGTCGATACCGGTTTCCACAATGGTGGTGCACACCAGCACGTTGAAGCGCTTGTGGTAGAAGTCCGACATGATCTGTTCCAGTTCCCGCTCGCGCATCTGGCCGTGGGCAACACCGACGCGGGCCTCCGGGATGAGCCTGCGCAGGTCCTCGGCGGTCTTCTGGATGGTGGACACGTCGTTGTGGAGGAAATACACCTGACCACCCCGCAGGATCTCCCGCAGGATGGCTTCCTTGACCATGGCGTCGTCGCGCTGGCGCACGAAGGTTTTTACCGACAGCCGCCGCGCCGGCGGCGTGGCGATGATGGACAGATCCCGCAGGTGGCCCATGGCCATGTTCAGGGTTCGGGGAATCGGTGTCGCGGTGAGCGTCAGCATGTCCACTTCCGCACGCAGGGCTTTCAGTCGTTCCTTCTGCTGCACACCGAAGCGGTGCTCCTCATCAATGATCACCAGCCCCAGGTTCTTGAATTTGATGTCACCCTGAAGCAGTTTGTGGGTGCCGATCACGATGTCTGCATTGCCCGACTCGATGGCAGCCATGGCCTTGCTGGTCTGGGCGCCACTGCGGAAGCGGCTGAGCAGCTCCACATTCACCGCGGTATCGGAAAAGCGGTCACGGAACGATTCGTAGTGCTGCTGGGCGAGCAGGGTGGTGGGCACCAGCACCGCCACCTGCTTGCCGGAGAAAGTGGCCATGAAGGCGGCGCGCATCGCCACCTCGGTTTTACCGAAGCCCACATCGCCGCACACCAGGCGATCCATGGGGCGTTCGTTGGTCATGTCCTCGAACACCGATTCGATGGCGATCTGCTGATCCGGGGTTTCCTCGAAGGGGAAGCCGGCAGCAAAGCTGCGGTAGGCTTCCTTCGGATCCTCAAACGAGAAGCCTTTGCGGGCCTCGCGGCGGGCATACACATCCAGCAGCTCGGCCGCGGTGTCGCGGATTTTCTCCAGCGCCTTCTGTTTGGCGCTGCTCCAGCGGTCGGTGCCCAGCTTGTGCAGCGGCGCATGCTCGGTATCGGAACCGCTGTAGCGGGAGATCAGGTGGAGGCTGGAAACCGGCACATACAGCTTGGCATTGCCGGCGTATTCCAGCATCAGAAACTCGTTGGCTTCCCCCTCCACGGTGATGGTTTCCAGGCCCTGATAACGGCCTACGCCGTGGTCGATGTGCACCACCGGCGCACCGATGCGCAGTTCGGACAGGTCGCGATAACCGGAATCGTCCACTTCCGTGGGTTTTTCCCGCCGCCGCCGCTGCAATACCCGCTCGCCGAACAGCGCAGTTTCAGTGATCAGCGCCAGGTGCTGGCCGGGCAGCAGCAGGCCCTGCTCCATGGGCGCGATGGTGATGCCGAGCTTGCAGTCCGGGCTGCTGAGGAAGGACTGCCAGCTGTCGAGGGTTTCCAGCCTGACGTTCTGATCCGACAGATTGTCGATCAAGGCTTCCCGGCGGCCGGATGATTCGGCACACAGCAAGACCCGGCCCCCGAATTCCTCAACGAAACGCTTCAGGCGACCCGCCGGATCGGCAGCGCGCCCGTCCATCGCCACATCGGGCAGTTCGCTGGCACCGCAATTCTCGGCGCCGGCACCGTCGACGTTGCCGGTAGTCATGGTCACGCGCGGAAAATGCTTGAGGTGGCCGAACAGCTCGTCCTGCTGCAGGAACAGCTCGGTCGGCGGCAGAATCGGGCGCAGCCGGTCGTGGCGACGGTCTTCGTGACGGGCGCGGGTATCCACATCGAAATGGGAAACCGCCTCGTTGAGGCCATCCGCCGTGAACACGTGGGTGCCCGCGGGCAAATAATCGAACAGCGTGGCGGTTTCGTCGAAAAACAGCGGCAGATAATATTCGATGCCCGGGGGCGTAATGCCGTGGGTCACGTCCTGATAGATCGGCGCATTCTTGTCGGCGTGGGGAAAGTGCTCGAACCAGCGGTTGCGGAAGCCGGAGCGGGCTTCCTTGTTCCAGGGAAACTCGTTCGCCGGCAGCAGCTCAATGCGCTCGATGCGGTCGATGGAGCGCTGGGTTTCCGGATCAAACGTGCGCAGGGTTTCGATTTCGTCATCGAACAGGTCGATGCGGAACGGCTGTGTGGCGCCCATGGGAAAAATGTCGAGGATGGCGCCCCGCACCGCGTATTCACCGTGCTCGTAGACATTTTCGGCATGGCGGTAGCCGGCGGATTCCAGCTGCAGCCGCCAGTTGTCGATATCCAGCGATTGGCCAACTTCCAGCAACAGTGTGTTGCCCTGCAAATAGCTCACCGGGGGCAACCGGTGCATCAGCGTGCGCGCCGGCACCACCAGCACGCCGTGGCGGGTGGCAGGCAGGCGATGCAGGGTGCGGATGCGCCGGGACGTAATGTCCTGGTGCGGTGAGAACAGATCGTAGGGCAGGGTTTCCCAGTCCGGCAGTGACAGCAGTTCCAGCCCGCTGCCGGTCACCGCTGCGCCATCTTCTTCCGCGGGCAGCCCGAGATAGAAGCGCATGGCTTGCTCAAGCTGAATGGCTTCGTCAGTGCTGCGGGTGATCACCAGGGTCAGGCCATGATGCTGGCGTGCGCTCTCGCAGATGGCCAGTGCATCACTGCTGCCATGCAATTGGCCCCATTGGCGATGATCGCCGGCTTTGGCGGGAAAAGCCGGGGCGACCAGCGTGGGGGCATTCCGGGAAGAGGCACCGTCGGTCATGGGCGTGTTCAATCTCCTGCTGGGTAAAGTCCGGGGCGGCGAGGCGCGTATTCTACATGCCCGCAAGCGGCCTGTCCGCAATGCGGGGCAGAGCGTCTAAGAACGGAATCGGCGTCTGTATTTGCGGTCTGGCGGTTTAAGTTGGATAATATGCGCCCTATTTTCCAAGTGCCAACTGCAGAGGTTCAAGCGTGAGTCACGAACAGATCAACCAGCACCTGTCTAACTGGACCGACAGAGAATCCACTGCGGAAGCGATGATTCCGCTGATCGGCCGTCTGTACCGCAAGAACAATGTGGTCACGTCCGTCTACGGTCGCGCCATCATCAATCAGTCCGTTATCGGGATCATTCGTGCTCACCGTTTCGTGCGCCAGGTAGAAGACAGCGGGCTGTCGGTTCACGACACGCTGCCCATCCTGCAGGCCATGGACAAGATGGAGCTTGGCACGGCCCACGTGGACATCGGCAAGCTGGCGGTCAAGTTCAAGGCTGAGGGCGGTTCGCTCGAAGATTTTCTCAACCGTGAAATCGGCCCGATTGTCGGCCAGTACGCGGCGCAGTCCGAGCAGAACGCCGAGAACGGCACCAAGGACGTTGTACTGTACGGTTTCGGTCGTATCGGCCGGTTGCTGGCGCGCATCCTGATCGAAAAGGCCGGCGGCGGTAACAACCTGCGCCTGCGGGCGATCGTGGTTCGCCAGGGCGGCGCCGAGAACGATCTCGAAAAGCGCGCCAGCCTGCTGCGTCGTGACTCCGTGCACGGTCCTTTCGATGGCACCATTACTGTCGACGCCGAGAACTCCGCGCTGATCGCCAACGGTAACTACATCCAAGTGATCTACTCCAAAGGCCCGGATCAGGTGAACTACAACGATTACGGCATCGATAACGCCATCGTAATCGACAACACCGGTATCTGGCGTGACGAGGCCGGCCTTGGCCTGCATCTGAAGTCCAAGGGTGTGAGCCGCGTGATCCTGACTGCGCCAGGTAAGGGCGACATCAAGAACATCGTGTATGGCATCAACAACGACTGGATCACGGACGAAGACAAGATTCTGTCAGCGGCCTCCTGTACCACCAACGCGATCACGCCGGTACTGAAGGCGATTCATGACGAATACGGGATCGAGGACGGCCACGTTGAAACCGTTCACTCGTACACCAACGACCAGAACCTGATCGACAACTACCACAAGGGCAGCCGCCGTGGCCGCAGTGCCGCGCTCAACATGGTGATCACCGAGACCGGTGCCGCCAAGGCGGTCGCCAAGGCGCTGCCGGAGCTGAAAGGCAAGCTGACCGGCAACGCTATCCGCGTGCCGACTCCGAACGTATCCATGGCCATTCTTAACCTGAACCTCAAGAAAGACGTGGATGTTGAGGGCGTGAACGAGTACCTGCGTGAAATGGCGCTGCACTCTGAGCTGCAGAAGCAGATCGATTTCGTCAACTCGCCGGAAGTGGTGTCTACCGACTTCGTGGGCTCCCGCCATGCCGGTATCGTCGACTCCCAGGCAACCATTGCCGGTGGCAAGCGACTGATCCTGTACGTCTGGTACGACAACGAGTTTGGCTACAGTGCCCAGGTGGTTCGTGTGGTGAACCAGATGGCCGGCGTGACTTACCCGATTTTCCCCAAGCGCGCCCGCGACTGATCTTTCCCTGAAGGATCCCGAAACCCCGTCAGTTCGCGCTGGCGGGGTTTCTTTTTTTGGCCTCGAATAAACTGTTGCAAGTTACGTTCGGGCACAAAGTCCGCGGGGTTTCTGGTGGAAATGAGGTTAACTAATCTCTATAATTGGCGCGATTTTGGGTACGTCTGGCACCCCGTTTCTCAACATTTCCTGGGCCGCAGGAGTCGGGCGTTACAAATCCATAGAATAGTTTCTGATGATTGGATGAGGCTAATGATCAAGATCAAAAAAGGCCTGGATCTTCCCATCAGCGGCGCTCCCGAACAGACCATTACTGATGGCAAAGCCGTTCGCCACGTGGCGTTGATCGGTTTTGACTATAACGGCATGAAGCCGACGATGGCTGTGAAAGAGGGAGACCGTGTCAAGCGCGGTACGCTGCTGTTCACGGACAAGAAGACCGAGGGCGTTCGTTACACTTCACCGGCCGCCGGTGTGGTGAAAGAAATTAACCGCGGTGAGCGCCGCGTGTTCCAGTCGGTTGTTGTCGAGATCGACGGCGACGACGCGGAAACTTTTGCGCGCTACAGCGATGCCGACCTGGCGGGCCTCGAGCGCCAGCAGGTGGTTGATAATCTGGTTGAATCCGGTCTGTGGACCACGCTGAGAACGCGTCCCTACAGCAAGGTGCCCACCATTGATTCCGCACCTCATTCTATTTTCGTGTCCGTGATGGACACCAACCCCCTGGCCGCTGATCCGACCGTGATCATCCGTGAAAACGGCGCCGCGTTCGAAAAAGGCGTGAAAATCCTGGGCAAGTTGACCACCGGCAAGGTGTTTGTGACCGGCAAGCCGGGCTCAGACGTGCCGGTTCCCAAGGCGGATAACGTCGAGGTTCATCAGTTTGACGGCGTTCATCCGGCGGGTAACGTGGGAACTCACATCCACTACCTCGACCCGATTGCCGGCAACAAGGTGGTCTGGTCCATCGGTTACCAGGACGTCATCGACATCGCCAAACTGTTCGAAACCGGGGAACTTCCGGTCGAGCGCGTTGTCGCCATTGGTGGGCCGAAAGCCGCCAAGCCCCGTCTGGTGCGCACCCGTGTTGGTGCCAATCTGGACGAGCTGCTGGCAGACGAAGTAGCCACAGACTGCGACGTGCGGGTGATTTCCGGCTCGGTATTCGGTGGTCGCCGCAGCGACGGTCCCTGTGCTTACCTCGGCCGTTTCGCCAACCAGGTTTCGGTACTGGAAGAGGGCAACAAGCGCGAATTCATGGGCTGGCTGTCTCCGGGGCCGAATCGGTTCTCTACCCTGAACATCTACGTGTCCAAGCTGATGTCCGGCAAGCTGTTCAATTTCACCACCACCACCAATGGCAGTGAACGCGCGATGGTTCCGGCCGGTGTCTACGAGCGGATCATGCCGCTGGACATCCTGCCCACCCAGCTGCTTCGCTCGCTGATTGTCGGTGATACCGAAATGGCACAGAAGCTTGGCGCACTGGAACTGGATGAAGAAGATCTGGCGCTGTGCACCTTTGTGTGCCCGGGTAAATATGAATATGGTCCGATTCTCCGCGAGAACCTGACCCGAATCGAGATCGAGGGCTAATACGATGGCTATCAGACAGTTTCTCGATGGAATCGAGCATCACTTTGAGAAGGGTGGCAAGTACGAGCGCTGGTATGCGCTGTACGAAGCAGTAGACACCATTTTCTACACCCCTGGCAAAGTGACTTCCACCACCGCACACGTGCGTGACGGCGTTGACCTCAAGCGCATCATGATCACCGTGTGGATGTGTACCTTCCCTGCGATGTTCTTCGGCATGTGGAACATCGGTTTTCAGGCCAACAGTTACCTTGCAACCAACCCGGATGCATTGATCGGCGACGGCGGCCTGCGGACTGCGTTCATTCAGGCGCTGGCAGTCACCGGCTCCGGTGCGGGTGTCTGGGATAACTTCGTCTATGGCATGGCGTATTTCATACCCATCTACGCCGTCACCTTCGTGGTCGGTGGTTTCTGGGAAGTGCTGTTCGCGACGGTTCGTCGTCACGAAGTCAACGAAGGCTTCTTCGTCACGTCTGTGCTGTTTGCCTTGATCTGCCCGCCGACTATTCCGCTTTGGCAGGTGGCTCTGGGCATTACCTTCGGTGTGGTTATCGGTAAGGAAGTGTTCGGCGGTACCGGCAAGAACTTCCTGAACCCGGCCCTGACCGGTCGTGCGTTCCTGTACTTCGCCTACCCGGCACAGATTTCCGGCGACACCGTCTGGACAGCCGTGGACGGCTTCAGTGGTGCCACGGCGCTGAGCTGGGCCGCCAGTGGCGGCCTCGAGGCTCTGGAAACCCAGATCGGCTGGATGAACGCGTTTGTGGGCACTGTGCAGGGCTCCATGGGCGAAACCTCCACGCTGGCGGTGCTGATTGGTGGCGCGATTCTGCTGATGATGAAGATCGCCTCCTACCGCATTGTCGGAGGTGTGTTGATCGGCATGATCGCCACGTCCTTGCTGTTGAACATGGTCGGCTCCGACACCAACCCGTTCTTTGCGGTGCCGGCGCACTGGCATCTGGTGATGGGCGGTTTCGCATTCGGCATGATGTTCATGGCAACCGACCCGGTTTCGGCGGCGATGACCAACACCGGCCGCTGGTGCTTCGGCATTCTGGTGGGTGTGATGACGGTACTGATCCGTGTGGTCAACCCGGCCTTCCCGGAAGGCATCATGCTGGCGATTCTGTTCGCCAACCTGTTTGCACCGCTGATGGACCATTATGTGGTTCAGGCCAACATCAAACGGAGGCTCGCTCGTGGCTAAAGCTAAAGAAACCGTCTCCAGAACGCTGATTGTGGCCCTGGTACTGAGTGTGGTTTTCTCGGTGGTGGTTTCCACCGCCGCGGTCTCGCTCCGACCGGCTCAGATCAAGAACCAGAATCTGGACATCAAAACCAACATCCTGGCGGCTGCTGGCATGCTGCAAAGCGGCGACAGCGCTGACGATATCGAGGAAGCGTTCGCCCGTTTTGACGTGCGCCTGCTGGACCTCGACAGCGGTGATTTTGTCGAGCCTTCGGACGTCGGCGTGGAAGACCCCATGAAGTACGACATGTACAAGGCGGCTTCCGACCCACAGATGTCCACCAACATTCCGAGCTCGGAAGACAAGGCCGGCATCAAGCGCCGTCCGAACGTGGCCAAGATCTTCACCCTGACCGAGAACGACGAACTGGTTCGTGTGGTGTTGCCGGTACACGGCTACGGTCTGTGGTCCACGCTGTATGGCTTCGTGTCACTGGAAGGTGACGCCAACACCATCGAGGGTCTGGGCTTCTACGATCACGCAGAAACCCCCGGTCTGGGTGGTGAAGTGGACAACCCGCGCTGGAAAAGCCAGTGGGTGGGCAAAGAAGTCTACGGCGATGAGCTTGAAGAGCCGCAGATCCGCCTGGTCAAAGGTGGTGTAAGCGCCGGTGCGTCAGAGCGCGAGCACAAGGTTGACGCACTTTCCGGTGCAACGCTGACCAGCCGTGGTGTAGAGCAGCTGGTCAACTACTGGATGGGCGACCGTGGCTATGCACCGTTCCTGAAAAAACTTCGTGAAGGGGAGGTCTGATCATGGCAGACGCTTCAGCCAAACAGGTTCTCTTCGAGCCGATTTTCAGTAACAACCCGATCGCCCTGCAGATCCTCGGAATCTGCTCGGCGCTGGCGGTAACCACCAGCATGAACGTAACCCTGGTTATGTGCGCGGCGGTTATTGCAGTAACGGCGTTTTCCAACCTGGCGGTATCGTTGGTTCGCACACAGATCCCGGGCAGCATCCGGATCATCGTGCAGATGACCATCATCGCCTCGCTGGTTATCGTGGTGGACCAGGTGCTCAAGGCCTACGCCTACGAGATTTCCAAGCAGCTCTCGGTATTCGTGGGTCTGATCATCACCAACTGCATCGTAATGGGCCGCGCGGAAGGCTTTGCGATGAAGAACGGCCCCTACCTGAGTTTCCTCGACGGCATCGGTAACGGTCTGGGCTATTCGGTGCTGCTGCTCTTTGTCGCGTTCTTCCGTGAACTGCTGGGCGCAGGATCCCTGTTCGGGGTTTCCCTGATGCCGGTGGTCAACGAGGGTGGCTGGTACGTGCCGAACGGCATGATGCTGCTGCCGCCGAGCGCGTTCTTCATCATCGGTCTTGCGATCTGGGCACTGCGTGTCTGGAAGCCTGAGCAGGTGGAAGAGGCGGATTACAAGATGTCGCGTCATACCGCCAAGGAGGCCTTCTGATGGAACACTATATCAGCCTGATTCTGAAGGCCATTTTCGTTGAGAACATGGCGCTGGCCTTCTTCCTCGGGATGTGTACCTTCCTGGCCATCTCGAAGAAGATCGAAGCGGCTCTGGGTCTCGGCATTGCCGTCATTGTGGTGTTGACGGTGACGGTGCCGGTCAACAACCTGCTGTACAACAGCATCCTTCGTGACGGCGCGCTGGAGTGGGCCGGGTTGTCGAATGTGGACCTGAGCTTTCTCGGACTTATTACGTATATCGGTGTAATCGCTGCGATTGTTCAGATCATGGAAATGGTTCTGGACAAGTACATTCCCGCGCTCTACGCCGCGTTGGGTGTGTTCCTGCCGCTGATCACAGTGAACTGCGCCATCCTCGGCGCGTCGCTGTTCATGGTTGAGCGGGACTACACCTTCGGTGAGAGTGTGGTGTACGGCTTCGGTGCCGGTGTGGGCTGGGCGCTGGCGATTGTCGCGCTGGCCGGCATCCGCGAAAAACTGAAGTACAGCGATGTGCCTCCGGGGCTGCGTGGCCTGGGCATCACCTTCATCACTGTGGGTCTGATGTCACTTGGCTTCATGTCGTTCTCAGGTATTTCACTGTAATCAACCCGGTGATTCGGTTTAACGAAAAGGCGAGACCATGAGTACTGAAATTATTCTCGGCGTGGTCATGTTCACCGTTATCGTACTGGCGCTGGTTGCGATTATTCTCGCGGCCCGTTCAAAGCTGGTAAGCACCGGTGATGTGACCATCGAAATCAATGACGACCCGGAACACACGCTGACCACCGAAGCCGGTGGCAAGCTGCTGGGAACGCTGGCAGGTAACGGTATTTTCCTGTCCTCCGCCTGCGGTGGCGGCGGCACCTGCGCCCAGTGCAAGTGTAAGGTTCTGGAAGGTGGCGGCGCCATGCTGCCCACGGAAAAGACTCACTTCACCAACCGTGAAGAGAAAGAAGGCTGGCGCCTGTCATGCCAGGTGCCGGTGAAGCAGGACATGAAGGTCGAAGTCCCGGAAGAGTTCTTCGGCGTGAAGAAATGGGAATGCGAAGTGGTGTCCAACCATAACGTGGCCACCTTCATCAAGGAACTGGTCCTGAAGCTGCCGGAAGGCGAGGAAGTGGACTTCCGCGCCGGCGGTTACGTACAGCTCGAGTGCCCTCCCTACGAGATCGATTTCAAGGATTTCGTAATCGAGGAAGAGTTCCACGAAGACTGGGACAAGCACAACATCTGGCGTTACAAGGCCATTAACAAGGAAGACACCATCCGCGCTTACTCCATGGCGAACTACCCGGAAGAGAAAGGTGTCCTCAAGTTCAACATCCGTATCGCGACACCGCCTCCGGGGACTGATCACCTGCCGGGCATCATGTCCAGCTACGTGTTCAACCTGAAGCCGGGTGACAAAGTGACGGTGATGGGGCCGTTTGGTGAGTTCTTCGCCAAGAAGACCGACGCCGAAATGGTGTTCATCGGTGGTGGTGCCGGCATGGCGCCGATGCGCTCCCACATCTTTGACCAGCTCAAGCGCCTGAACTCGAAGCGCAAGATCAGCTTCTGGTACGGTGCCCGCAGTGTCCGCGAGATGTTCTACGTGGAAGACTTCGACGGCCTGGCCGAGGAAAACGACAACTTCGAGTGGCACGTTGCCCTGTCAGACGCGCTGCCCGAGGACAATTGGGAAGGCCCGACCGGCTTTATCCACAACGTGTTGTACGAAAACTATCTGAAGGACCATCCGGCTCCGGAAGACTGTGAGTTCTACATGTGTGGACCCCCAATCATGAACGCCTCGGTGATCAAGATGCTCAAGGATCTTGGAGTCGAAGACGAGAACATCATGCTGGATGACTTCGGAGGGTAATCAGCTCAGATGACATCCCGCATGTTCCGACCCGCCAGGGTGGCGGTGGCCAGCGTCTTCATGACGCTGGCCCTGGTCGCGCTGGCGGGTTGTTCGTTTGAGAAGGAAGAGCAGATCTGGGAGATTGCCGGACCGGTGTTCGGCACCCGCTATCATATCAACGTCGTATTGACCGAAGACGAGGCCCGGCTTGAGAATCTGGGTGAGGGTATCGAGGAGGTTCTCGACGGGGTGGACGCGTCCATGTCCACCTGGCGCGACGATTCCGAGCTCTCCCGGCTGAACAGCCGCGACGACCAATCCGAATGGACGGACATATCGGCGCCGTTGTACGAGGTGCTGGTCAGTGCCGCTGACGTCTCCAGCCTGACCGATGGGGCGTTCGACATCACCATCGGCCCTGTGGTCAATCTCTGGGGATTCGGCCCTGAAGCCCGCCTGGACAAAGTGCCCGATGACGACGAGCTGGCAGCCAGGCTGGATGCAACCGGGTATGAAAAGCTCGAGTTGAGGGCGGAGCCCCCGGCCATTCGGGCCAGCAAGCCCCAGTACATCGATCTTTCAGCCATCGCCAAGGGTTACGGTGTAGACGCTGTGGCCCGCTATCTCGAGAGTGCCGGTGTGACGTCGTACCTCGTCGAGATTGGCGGCGAAGTGCGGGTCAACGGCCGCAAACCGGACGGCAGCGCGTGGCGGTTGGCCATCGAAGAGCCGGTGTCGGAGCAGCGCCAGATCAACCGGGTGGTGGCACTCGACCAGCACGCCATGGCGACGTCCGGCGACTATCGTAACTATTACGAATCGGAAGGCCGGCGTTATTCGCATACAATAGACCCTGATACCGGTCGGCCCATTGTGCACAATCTCGCGTCGGTCACCGTGATCGCCGAGAACGCCATGCTGGCGGATGCACTGGCAACGGGGTTCAACGTTATGGGATACGAACGGGCACAGGCGCTGGCCACCCGCGAAAACATAGCGGCTTATTTCATTGTGCGTCGTGATGGCGGGTTCGAGACCCATCACACCCCCGCATTCACGTCGTACCTTACTCAGTAAAGGGGAGGCCTTATGGGTACCTTTCTGTTGGTTTTGTTGATTGTTTCGGTTCTGGTGGCCGCCATGTCGGTGGGTGTTATTTTTGGCCGCAAGCCCATCAGCGGCACCTGTGGTGGTATCGGTGCCCTGGGCATCAGCCAGTCCTGCGATATCTGTGGTGGCAACACCCAGAAATGCGAAGAGGAGAATGAGCGGGTTGCCAACGAGGGCAATGCTGCGAACTCGCTGAGTTACGACGCCACCAAGAAATAATAAGACAGTTTCACGCGTATCACTTTGCGACGTACTTAAGGAGTCACTGCACGCATGGCAGAACATCATTACGACGTCGTCGTTATCGGCGCTGGTCCTTCCGGAGAAGGTGCAGCGATGAATGCGACGAAACACGGTAAACGTGTCGCGATCATCGAAGACAAGCCCACCGTTGGTGGTAACTGCACCCACTGGGGAACCATCCCCTCCAAGGCGCTGCGTCACTCCGTCAAGCAGATCATCACCTTTAACACCAACCAGATGTTCCGGGACATCGGTGAGCCGCGCTGGTTCTCCTTTCCGCGGGTTCTGCAGAACGCCCAGAAAGTGATCGGCAAGCAGGTCAAGCTGCGCACCCAGTTCTACGCCCGCAACCGGGTGGAACTGATCAACGGTCGCGCCTATTTTCTGGACGCCAACCGCATCGAGGTGCGTGGCGCCAAGTCGGCAGAAATCCTGCACTTCAAGCAGGCGATCATCGCCACCGGTTCACGGCCGTACCTGCCGCCGGATGTGGATTTCCGCCACCACCGTATTTACAACTCGGATTCCATCCTCAACCTGTCCCACACCCCGCGTACGCTGATTATTTACGGTGCCGGCGTTATCGGTTCGGAATACGCCTCGATCTTTGCCGGCCTGGGCGTGAAGGTGGACCTGATCAACCCGGGCAGCCGCCTGCTTAACTTCCTTGATGATGAAATCTCTGACGCACTGAGCTACCACCTGCGTAACAACGGTGTACTGGTGCGGCACAACGAGGAATACGAGAAAGTAGACGGCGATGACCACGGCGTGGTGCTGTCACTGAAATCCGGCAAGAAAATTCGCGCCGATGCGTTCCTGTGGTGCAACGGGCGCAGCGGTAACACCGAGAAACTGGGGGTTGAGAACATCGGTCTGGTGCCCAACGGCCGTGGCCAGCTGGCGGTGGACGAGCATTACCGCACCGAGGTCGAGAACATCTACGCCGCCGGCGATGTGATCGGTTGGCCGAGTCTGGCCAGTGCCGCCTACGACCAGGGCCGTTCGGCATCGTCTGACATCGTGCATGACGAGTATTTCCGCTACGTCTCGGACGTGCCCACGGGGATTTACACCATCCCCGAGATTAGCTCTGTCGGCAAGACTGAGCGGGAGCTGACCGAAGCCAAGGTGCCCTACGAAGTGGGCCAGGCGTTTTTCAAGGACCTGGCGCGAGCACAGATCACCGGCGATGCCGTGGGCATGCTGAAAATCCTGTTCCACCGTGAGTCGCGTGAAATTCTGGGCATTCACTGTTTTGGTGACCAGGCGGCCGAGATCGTTCACATCGGCCAGGCCATCATGAACCAGAAAGGCGAAGCCAATTCGTTGAATTACTTCATCAACACCACGTTCAATTATCCGACCATGGCGGAAGCCTACCGGGTGGCGGCCCTGAACGGCCTGAATCGCATTTTCTGAGTTGGTAGAAAGCAAAAAACCGGGTGTCGGAAGAAAGTCCGCCACCCGGTTTTTTATGACCGAAGGCTCAGTTGGTGGACAGGGCCGCGGGTTCGCCCGTGCTGTCCGCCGAATCGCTGCGCGCCAGAGCCAGAACGGAATTGGCGCGGTTATCAAAGAACATGCGGGTGCTGGTGGGGAAGTCCGAAATGATGCTGTCCACACCCTGCTGTTCCAGCTCCAGCATGTCGTGGATACGGTTCACCGTCCAGGCGGACACGTGCATGCCGCGCCGGTGGGCGTCCTCCACAATGGCCTTGCTGCAGATTTTCCAGTTGATGCACAGGTAATCGCAATGCAGACGCGCCGCCAGGTTGACCGGGCGCGGGAACTTCTTCTCGGTCACCAGGCCAATGCGGATCTGGGTATCGCGCCGGCGCATCTGTTGCAGGAACCAGGTATCCGACGATGTCACCGCCACCTGTTGGAATAGATTGCGCCGCTGAATAATCTCGGTCAGGCGGTTGCACAGGATGTTGAGCCGCTGGCGACTGTCTTTCTTGACCTCAAGCTGCAGGTGCTCAAGATCCGGAAATTCGTCCAGCAGATCTTCCAGCGACGGCACGCCCACCTTGCGGGGCCAGGGTGTGTTGTTGTGCCGGGCGTCCATGGCGGCCAGCTCGTCCGCAGTGTAATTGGCCACAGCGCCTTTCTGGCCAGTGGTGCGGTCCACGGTCAGGTCGTGAATGATCACCGGCTTGCCGTCTTTGGACAGCACCAGATCAAACTCGAAATGACGAATGCCGTGGCGATAGGCGTGGCTAAACCCCGCCAGGGTATTTTCCGGGGCTTCGCCCTTGGCCCCCCGGTGTCCGTACACAATCATTCTGTAGCTGATTCCTTCAAGCGTTGGTAAATGGCCTGGCGTTGCTTCCAGGTATCGTGGCACAGGCGAATATCTTCAAGGTACGCCGGTAATTCCCGCATCAGCAGGGCCTGGGGGCCGTCTACCAGCGCTTTCTCCGGTTTCGGGTGGAAATCCACCAGTACCATGTTGGCACCGGCAATGACGCCCTGAGCGGTGGCGTGCATGACATCGAGGATGCCATCGGGCGCCCGGTCGCGGCTGCCCACCGAGTGCGACGGGTCCACACACACCGGCATACGGGTCAGCCGCTTGACCGCAGGCACATGGGCAAAGTCCACCATGTTGCGGTGTGGCTGGCCGGCCTCAGTTTTCATGCCGCGCAAACAGAAGATCACATTGGCGTTCCCCTCGCTGGCCAGATATTCCGCCGCGTTCAGGGATTCGTTCAGGGTAATGCCGAACCCGCGCTTCAACAGCACCGGGTAAGTGCTCTGGCGGCCAATCGCCTTCAGCAGCTCGAAATTCTGGGTGTTACGGGTGCCCACCTGCAGCATCACCCCGGTGGGCCGGCCGAGCTTTTCAAGGCAGGTGTCGATTTCCTCGATGTGGCTCTCGTGGGTAATCTCCATGGCAATCACCTTGATGCCATGCTTCCCGGCTTTCTCGAACACCCAGGGCAAGCACCCTTTGCCGTGGCCCTGGAACGAATAGGGGTTGGTGCGCGGCTTGTAGGCGCCCATGCGGGTGCAGACCTCGCCGTACTCTTCCAGTGCCTGCATCATCATTTCGACGTGCTCCGGCACATCCACGGCGCAGAGGCCAGCAAAGATGTTCAGGTTTGACTGGCTGAACTCCACCCCGTTGTAGGTAAAGCCACTCTGGCGGCGATCATCGCGATGGCGACCCAGAATGCGGTAGTCATCGGATATGCGGATCGCCCGCTCCACCGCAGGCAGGGCCTCGATCTCTTCCTTGTCGAGGGACTTGGTATCGCCGAGCAGGTAGATTTCCGTCAACCGCTGGGTGGCACCCTGAATCTCATGAACCCGCACGGTGACCCCGGGCAGGTGCTCCAGAAAGTGCAAGGTCTGCCGGTAGGCTTCGCTGTCCAGCGGGGTGTCGGGATGAAGAATGGCTAACATGATCGCTCCTTGTTCGGTGCTGTGGGGTCAGCTCGCGGCTTCGGCCCGGTGGCGTGCCTGCATGTATTCGCGGTGATTAAGATGGAGCAGATCCGCCATCCTGCGAATCAGGTGTTCTTCGTACTTGTCGATGCGGCCATCGGCAAAGGCCACCCGCCAGATGTTCTCCAGCAACGACTGCTTGGCGGGCTGATCCAGGTGTTCGTTGATCTGCCCGGTGAACTCGTAGAGCGAGGTGGCGTCGTCCGCGTGGCTGAGCGCATCCTGCAGGATGTCTTCCGCTTCTTCCCGGGTCACGTTGTGCACGTTCACCGCCAGATCGAGAATGGCTTGCAATTCCCGGTCGTCTTCGTTGTTGTCCACACGGGACAGCTGAACCATCAGGGCGGTGGCGGCGACGGCCAGTTGGTGCTGGTCCGGCGCTTCGCGGGTGTCACCCTCACTGGGGGCAAACAACTGCTTCAGGCGTTCGATCATGGTGTGGCAGATCCTCCTGTGTTTGCGAATGGGGTCAGGCAGCGGTCGCCAGCCTGCGCACCCGGCTCTCCAGCTCGATCTGGTCCGCGGCAAAGCGGCGGATGCCATCGGCCAGCTTTTCGGTGGCCATGGCGTCTTCATTGGATTCCCAGCGGAACAGGCGTTCATCCAGTGTGCCGGGCTTGTCCGGGCTGCTGGCCGTGGCCGGGGAGAGTTGGCGCTCAAGCGTACCGGTATCGTCCTTCAGTTCCTGCAACAGGGCAGGGCTGATGGTGAGGCGGTCACAACCCGCCAGCATCTCGATCTCACCGATGTTGCGGAAGCTGGCGCCCATCACCACGGTTTTATAACCGTTGGCCTTGTAGTAATTGTAGATGCGGGAAACCGACTGCACGCCGGGATCTTCTGCCGCCGGGTAGCTGTCACGGCCGCTGTTGGCCAGGTGCCAGTCCAGAATGCGGCCCACGAACGGGGAGATCAGGAATGCCCCGGCGTCGGCACAGGCGGCGGCCTGAATGAACGAGAACAGCAGCGTCAGATTGCAGCGAATGCCTTCTTTTTCCAGTTGCTCCGCGGCGCGGATGCCCTCCCAGGTGGAGGCAATCTTGATCAGCACCCGGCTGGTGTCCACGCCTTGCTGGTCATAAAGCGCAATCAGGCGGCGGGCACGGGCCAGGGTGGCGCCGGTATCGAACGACAGGCGGGCATCCACCTCGGTGGAGACCACGCCGGGAATCAGTTCCAGAATCTCACGACCGGCCAGCACCGCCAGGGCATCGGTGGCGTACGCCAGTTGCTCGGCATCCGACCCGCCCTGGCGGCTGGCCATGGCGACGGCCTTGTCCAGCATCGGCCGGTAGGCGTCAGACGCCGCCGCTTTTAACAGCAGCGACGGGTTGGTGGTGGCATCTTCCGGGCGCCATTGGGCAATGGCTTGCAGATCACCGGTATCGGCAACCACCGTGGTCATGGTTTTCAGTTGTTCAAGTTTGCTGGTCATTCGTCGTCCTGTCATCCCGCTGGATTCGTTATTGGAGCACCCGCTCCCTGGGTGTTGGCGCGCATCTCACGCAGAGTTTGCGGCAATTTCCCTACAATAACGGGCTGGTCTGACAGGAACAAGACAACAAAAGGTATAGATCCGATTAAGCCGGCGCTATTACCGGTTTTTCCGGCTCGTGGACGCGCGCCAGGGCTTCTTCGATCACTTCCAGCCCGGCCCCGGATTTGTGGGCATTCTCGCTGATGTGGCGGCGGAACTGACGCCCCCCGGGCTGGCCGTGGAACAACCCCAGCAGGTGACGTGACATGTGTGTAAGGAACACGCCCCGTTCCAGCTCACGCTGGATAAACGGCAGCGTTGCCCGCAATGCTTCATGGCGGCTCTGTACCGGCGCGGTCTGCCCGAAGAACTCGGGATCGACCCCCGCCAGCAACCAGGGGTTGTGGTACGCCTCCCGGCCCAGCATCACGCCGTCGGTGTGCTCCAGGTGCTGGTGACACTCCTCGAAGGTTTTGATGCCGCCGTTGATGATGATCTCCAGCTCTGGGTATTTCGCCTTCAGGCGATACACCCAGTCGTACTTCAGCGGCGGAATGTCGCGGTTTTCCTTGGGGCTCAGGCCCTCAAGGATCGCAATGCGGGCGTGAACAATAAACGTACGGCAACCGGCGGCGGCAACCTTCTCCACAAACTCGCACAGATCGTCCCAGGACTCCCGGCCATCAATCCCGATCCGGTGCTTGACCGTTACCGGCAGACCAGTGGCGTCAATCATCGCCCGCACGCCCTCGGCCACCTTGTCCGGATGCCCCATCAGGCAGGCACCGATCATGTTGTTCTGCACCCGATCGCTGGGGCAGCCCACATTCAGGTTCACCTCATCAAACCCATACTGCTCCGCCAACTTCGCACAATGCGCCAGCTCACCGGCATCACTGCCGCCCAGCTGCAACGCCAGCGGGTACTCCGCCTCGTTATGACGCAGAAAGCGGGCAGTATCGCCATGGATCAACGCACCGGTGGTCACCATTTCCGTGTACAGCAGCGTATTGCGGCTAAGCTGGCGTGCCAGGTAACGGTAGTGGGTGGTGGTCCAGTCCATCATGGGGGCGACGCAGAACTTCCGGGAAAGTTCTGTCACGGAACGACTCGCATCCGCAGCCGAATCTTCACGATGTTCGGCTTTACTCTCTGAAATCATTGGGTGTCCACTTCGGAAAACATTTACTTGGACGGTATTCTATCAGGAATAGAGGATGCGATTCCGTAGGGTTTTGGCGAAAAACTAGACAGATTGGGAGGTGGGGAACCCTTTTAGGATTTGCCACTACTCAGCGGAGTTTACAGACAAAGCTGACAGGGTCCATGAAACAGTGATTGCCTATAGCTCCCGGCAATGAGAACAGCTTCGGCGATTTTCGAAACTCAAAAAGACGGTAAAGATGAAACTGTTCTTGGAATTCTTCTGAAAACGAAACCTCGTTTCTCGAGGCGTAAAACGGTGTTTCTCTGGCGAACGCGGTGGTTTTTACTTCCAGAAAACGTTCTTTCCCCGAGATGTCATAAGACAGGATGTCATAACCCAGGCCATCCCCCTGTGATTGCGACACATGTTCGATGCGGTCCGCGAGTGCCTTTTTTCCCGCGGATCTGAGCCTGAATTCCTCGTACTCCATCACCAATAGCTCACCAGCCGCACCAAGAGCAGCGTTGCGGGCCTCTTGAGCGACGTAGTCGCGCTTTGAGGGTGACCTCTTTACGGCGTAAGCCGGGTGATTTTCTTTTACTTCGTTAGAGGGCGTTGGTGCATCGACCACAAGTTTAGAAAGCTCGATGCCGCTGGGCATAAAGGCGGGCTGCTCCACTGCAAATTGTGAAGCGCGATCGAACTCCGGGTGAGTATTGATCCACGCTTCGAGGTAATGTGCCAAGGCCTCTTGATAATTACCCCTTGGCTTGTACCCGGGAATCCAGAAACAGTTCAAATCGCGAAGAACGGCACTAATGTTCTGGTGCTTTAGCTCAACCGCGCCGTTGCTGCGTCCGTCCAGTTGCTCTAGAAGAGCCCTCCGATGCGCAGTTTTGTTGTAACTCTGCCCAGCTAGCTCCAGCGTTAGCATCTTCATGTAATCAGCGACCGTTAAGGCAATTTCTCGGTCGGTCCAATGCTGTCCAGTGGCCATGGGAGCTGATCTCTCATTTGTCTAAAATGGGGGAGCTGCAGGCATAGTGCCCCAGTATCCAATGCGTGGCAATTGTTCACTTTTCTGAACAATAGCGAGACTGTTGACGGGATGTACCGATATGATTTGGCTATGCTCCAATACAGCAAAACGCTACCCCAAAGCAGTTCAGTGAAGGGAAAAACGGGAATGCCATTGAATCCCTATAACCTCCGGGCCGAAGACTTCTTTGCTCAGTATCAGTCGCTGTCCTTCGAACAGGTCCACAATGACTGGGTTCCCCAACTGGACAACAAAACCGGACTGGCTCTCGATGTCGGTGCCGGCAGCGGACGGGATGCACTGGCTCTGGCTGAACGGGGCTGGGATGTGGTTGCGGTTGAACCGGCGGCTGAGCTTCGTAGGCTGGGTGAGTCGGCCACTGCTCACCGGAGTATCCAGTGGGTCGACGACTCGTTGCCCGACCTTACGCAGATTCGCAAGCTGAGTTATCGATTCGATCTGATTCTGGTGTCCGCGGTCTGGATGCACCTGCCGCCGACCATGCGAGACAGGGCATTCCGAATACTGACGGAATTGCTGGGGCCTTCCGGGTTGCTGGTCATAACTCTGCGGCACGGACCGGGGGATGGTGAGCGGGAGTTTCACGAGGTTTCGAAAGCCGAGCTGGACAGGCTTGCCCGTCAGCGGGCGGTAATGCCGGTTCCTGTACCGGAGATGCGGTGCACCGATCAGCTCAATCGCCCGGATGTGTGGTGGGAAACGGCGGTGTACAGATTGCCGGATGACGGCACCGGCGCACTTCCCACGCTTCGTCACATCATCGTTAATGACAACAAATCATCAACGTACAAATTGGGTCTTCTGCGCACGCTGGTGCGCATTGCGGACAGTGCTCCGGGACTTGTGCTCAAGCGGACGGATGATTGGGTGGAGCTACCACTTGGGGCTGTCGGGCTGTTCTGGTTGATGCTCTATCATCCGCTGGTGTTGCGCCATCGCTTGCGGCAAGCTCCGGGCTCAGGGGGTTATGGGTTTGCCGCAGAGGACTTTTACAGTCTTGAAAAGCTGACACCGCTGGATTTTCGCGTTGGTCTGTCGCTTGCAGCAGATCAGGCGCCGGTGGTTCTGCGGGCAATTCGGGTTGCTGCCGCCAATATTCTCAAGAACCCGGCCCGTTTCACGACCTGGCCGGGAAGCAATCGTTCAATCTTCGAGGGTGGCGCTGCCAGGTTTACCATCAGGAATGAGCCTGCACGCCTGGACCGTGAGACGCTCGCCAGGTTCGGTCAGTTCCGTGTGCCCGCTCTGCTTTGGGATACGTTAAGTCGCTACGCCTGCTGGATTGAGCCCGCCATCGTCAATGAATGGATCAATCTGATGGGCAGCTGGGAAGTGCGCTACTCCACAGACAGTTATCATCAGGCGTTGCGGTGGGTGGAAGGTCGCCGGGACACGTCTGGGGTCCGTAAGCTCGTGGATCAGCAGTTATCGAGGGGGCAGGTCGAGTGTGTGTGGACGGCCCGCAATCTGGCAAAGATCAGCTATGACATCGATCACTGCTTTCCGTGGTCGCGCTGGAACAACAACGACCTCTGGAATTTGTTGCCGGCAACACATCGCGCCAATGCGGCCAAATCCGAAAAGCTGCCTTCAGACTCACTGCTCAAGCAAGCGCGGCCGCGGATTATCGAGTGGTGGGAACAGGCGATTATCGGAACCGATCGCGAACCTCAATTCTTCTCCGAGGCAGAAGCGGCTTTGCCATTGCTGAATGACAAGCGCACCGTTGAAGGCGTTTTCGAAAGTATGCTGCAGCAACGATTGCGATTGAAGACCAATCTTCAACTGGCCGAATGGCTTGGCATCTGACCATTATCCCGCCGCCAGACCTGCGGCGCCTTCCCCGTCCAACTCTTGAACGCCCGCGTGAAATTCGCGGGGTCTGCATAACCCAGCAGTTCACTGATGCTCTGAACCTCCAGGTCGGAGCTGGCCAGCAGGTGGCAGCTGTCGCGGCGGCGCACGTCGTCCAGAATCTGTTTGTAGCTCAGGCCCTGTTCATGCAGCCGCCGCCGCAGGGTTCTGGGTGTCAGGCACAGCTTGTTGGCAAGTTGCTCCGGGGTGGGGTAGCCGTGCTGGTCCAGCACCAGGTGCGCGCGGATCTGGCGGGCGATGTCGTTGTCGGTTTCGGTCAGTGCGCTTTCCCGCTCACACTGGGCCAGCGCCTGGGCCAGGCCTTCGGGGTTGGCGGTGGGCAGGGGCTCGTCCAGCCATGCGGCATCGCCGCCCAGGAGCACTCCGGCACTGGGCATGTTGAAGCGTACCCCCGGCACCTGCTGCTGGCGGCGCTGGTATCCCGGCGGCTCGGGCCCCCGCAGCCAGATTTCCCGTTCACTGGGCTGCATCGGCTGCACAAACTCCATGCCCCGAACAATGCTGGTCAGGATCGAGCTGAACATCAGTTCCCGCAGCGGCTCGGGCAGGGGTACTTCCGGTTCGATCTCAAAGAACAGGTTGGTTTCGGTCTCTCGCACAGTCATCAGCACGCCACGCCCCCGCAGGTTCCAGAACCGCTCCAGAATCGCGATGGCTTTCCGCGGTGTGGGGGCGCACATCAGGGCGTAGCCCAGGCTGCCGTGGGCGGTCAGCGGCAGGCGCATTCCGCTGTCGAATCCCAGCGCGGTATCGCCAATGGCGGCGTGTACCGAGGCGAATACCTGCAGGGTCTGCAGATAGGAAATGCGGCCCGCCGGGTCGTCCAGGGCGCCGGGGGGCAGGCCGGCCTGCTGCAGTATGTCAGCGGGCTCCGCACCCAGCTCCCGCGCCACTTCCACAAACATGCGAGGGTAGGTCACGGGCTGGTTCGGCTGTCGGGTCCAGCCGGGCAGGTCCGTGGGAACGGTGTAACGCTGGGTGTTGCTCAAGGTTGGCCACCAATGACAAGTGCTTTGTCCGCCAAACATCTCACGGGGGCGGGGCGATGACCAGTACTCTGGAGGCCATATTACAAGAAATCCCGACTTCAGGAGTCTGCCCTATGACCTCAGCCGTGAATGCCAAAGCCATTCGTATGTCCAGAGGCAAGCCTGCCAAGCCGCCCCTGAGCGTGATTCCCCAGGTGCGCCGCCCGAATATTGATCTGGCGGAGGATGTGCCGAAATACTGGTGGGACAACGATCCGGTCAAAACGCTGCTGCTGGCAGCACTGTCTGCATCGTTCCCACCGGGCGAAACCTTCTTCATTGACACCGTGCGCCACTACCAGGATCGTATTACCGATCCGGAACTGAAGAAAGCGGTGCGTGGGTTTATCGGGCAGGAGGCGCACCACTCGCGGGAACACAAGCTGCTGAATGGCTTCCTGGAGGAGCGGGGCATTGGTCTTGGTCGCCTGGAAACCGAAATTCAGGCGTTCATGGACTGGATGCGCAAGAACTTCAGCCCCGAGCGGCAACTGGCCCACACCGTCGCCGTTGAGCATTTCACGGCCATGATGGCGGAAGAGTTCCTGCTGAAGTATGATGCGCTGGATGAAATGGACCCCCGCATGGCCAAGATCTGGGCATGGCATGCTATTGAGGAGTCTGAGCATAAGGCGGTGGCGTTTGACGTCTACAAAGCCGTGGGTGGCCGTGAGAGTGTGCGGTTGCAGGAAATGCTGGTGGTGAGTGTGCTTTTTCCCGTATTTACCAGCATTCACTTGGTACAGTTGATGAAAGAAGATGGTCAGCTGGGCAATCTGAAGTCCTGGGCGGGTGCGTTCAAATACATGTGGGGCAAGCCCGGCGTGTTTCGCAAACTTGTGCCATCCTACCTGAAGTTTTACAGCCCGAAGTTTCACCCCTGGAATCACGATGCCCGTTCGCTGGTTGAAAAAGCCAAGGCGAAATGGCTCGGCGAGTAAGGTTCCAACACTCAATAAAAAAGGAAGAATGAATGACCGCTTATACCGCTGTTCTGTTGTACGCCGGATGGATGCTGATCCTGGCGCTGATTTATGCCGTACCCCGTGTGCCTCAGGCCCTCACTGGCGCCAAACCGATTGATAGCTGGGAGCGCAACAAGCAGCCGATCGATGCGCCGATTCTGCAGCGGGCCAAGGCGGCGCACCTGAACTGCATCGAGAACTTCGCGGTGTTTGCGGCGGTGGTGGTGGTGGCCGGGCTGATGAACCGGCTGGAAGCGATCGGTGGCCTGGCCGCATTCGTGCTCTACGCGCGGATTGCCCAGAGCGTGGTGCACATCAGCGGTACCTCGTTTATCCAGATCCTGCTGCGGGCCACGTTCTTCCTGATCCAGATCGTGCTGGTGCTGGTGATGGTTTACCGCTTGCTGCTCGGCTGACCGACGCGCTCCGATAACCATTACAGGGATAGTCCATGAAAGACTGCATTTTTATCACCGGCGCGGCCGCCGGTATCGGTCGTGAGACCGCGCTGCTGTTTGCCGCCAAAGGCTGGTTTGTTGGCGCGGCGGATCGGGATGAGGCGGCGCTGGTGGCGTTACGGGAAGAGCTGGGTGAAGATCGTTGCAGCACCCACGTGATGGATGTGGTGGATGAGGCCTCGGTGACGCGGGGCCTCGCGGAGTTTGCCGAGCGCACCGGCGGCCAGCTGCGGCTGCTGCACAACAACGCCGGCATTCTGCGAGTGGGGCCGTTCGAGGAGATTACGTTGGCGGTCCATCGCGCGGTGGTCGAGATCAACGTGATCGGCCTGATGACGGTTCTGCATGCGGCGTTCCCGTATCTGAAAGCCACGCCCGATGCGCAGGTGGTGAACATGAGTTCGGCCTCTGCCGCTTACGGCATTCCGGATTTCGCGTCCTATTCCGCCAGCAAGCACGCGGTGCGGGCCATGACGGAGGCGCTGGATATTGAGTGGGAGCCCCACGGTATCCGCGTGTGCGATCTGATGCCGCCGTTTGTCAGAACCGCCATGGTGCAGCAGAATGAGCACAGCTCCCGGCTGTTCGAGCGCCTGGGGGTAAATCTGACACCGGATCTGGTGGCTGCGCAGGTCTGGGCGCAGGTGGAACAGCCGCGCCTGCACCGGCCCATCTCCCTGCAGTTCCGTGCGCTGTGGCCCATTGCCAAATCGGCGCCGGCTTCCGTGACCCGCTCCGTGCTGCGCAAGCTCTGGCGCAAGTAGCATCTGCGGCATCAAGACGCCGGCGGGCTGATTTTGTTATTCTCTCGGGCTTTACAGGCACGGGGCTCGGGGGAATGACGCAATGCCGGTGATGGTTCAGGCGCTGGTGCCTGTTTTCGCGCTGATCGTGATGGGGCACCTGTTCCGGCGCTGTAATTTCCCCGGCGACGGCTTCTGGCTGCAGGCCGAGCGCTTTACCTATTACGTGCTGTTTCCCGCCATGCTGGTCTACAAGCTGGGCCAGGCCCGCTTGCCCGCCTCTGCCTACGGCGACATCCTCCTATTGATCGTGGCCATGTTGCTGGTGATGACGCTGCTGCTGGCGTTACTGCAAGGGTTCTGGCGCTGGCCAGGGCCGGTGTTCTCTTCCGTGTTTCAGGGCGGTATCCGCTTCAATTCTTACGTGGGCCTGGCGGCGGCCGGCATGCTGCTGGGTGACGAGGGGCTGTCACTGATCGCCATTGCCGTGGCCATCAAGGTACCGCTGCTGAATCTGCTCTGCATTCTGATGTTTTCGCTGACGGCGGCGCAGGGGCCGCTGCAGTGGCGGCCGGTGCTGAAAGCCATTGTCACCAATCCGCTGATTGTGGGTTCTGTGATCGGTGTGACCTGGAGCTTCTTCCAGATCGGCTTCCATCCGTTGGTGGCCGGTATACTGGCGCCGTTGAGCGATCTGGCGCTGCCCATGGGGCTGATGACCGTGGGCGCCGGGTTGCAGCTGAAAGCCTTGCGGGGCGAGTCCATGCCATTTCTGGTGGCATCGGTGGCCAAGCTGGTGGCGTTTCCGCTGATTACCGCCGGGTTGGCGCTGTTGCTGGGGTTGGAAGGGATGCTGGTGCAGGTGGCCGTGCTGCTGGCGGCACTGCCCACGGCGACGTCGTCCTACATCCTGGCGCGTCAGCTCGGTGGTGACGCGCCGTTGATGGCCGGCATCATCAGTGGCCAGACCTTGCTGGCCATGATGTCGATTCCCCTAGTGCTCGGGGTGCTCTGGTAAAGCTTAAAGGCTTACCGGGTTTTCTCTGGCAGGCAGCTCAGCGCGTTGTCCGCAATACCCTGCAGGAAGTTCACGTAGCCGTCGCGGTCGGATTCAACGTCTGTGGCCAGCGGATCCCAGGTGCTGAAGGTGATGTCCAGGCCGTCGGTGATGGAGCGCCACCACTGGCGGTTGAACTGGGGCTCGGTGAGCAGGCAGGGCTGATTGGCGGCACGCAGTTTGTCCTGCACCTCGGCAATGTGGCGGGCGCCCGGAGACAGTTCCGGATTCAGCGTCAGCACCCCTTCCAGCTTCAGGTTGAAATGCCCGGCGTAACGGGTAAAGGCATCGTGGTAGGCAAACAGGCTGATGTCGGCCAGCGGCTCCAGACGGTGGCGGATGTTGTCTTCGGCTTCCCGCAGGGAGGTTTCGAAGTGGGCGAGATTGGCATCCAGGGCCTCGGTGTCGGCACCTTCAAGCTGTGACAGTGCCCGGTGGATATCCTGTGCCATGTCCAGCGCCAGTGCCGGGTCGAGCCAGATGTGCGGGTCTTCGCCGTCGCCGTGATCGTGGGCGTGGGCGTCGTTGTGATCGTCGTTGTGGTCGTCGTGATGGCCATGATGGTGTGCATCAACAGCCTCTGCTTCCGGTACCTCATCACCGTGCATCAGCGATACCGCTCTTGCCTTGAACTCCTCGCCGCCGAGCAGGCGCGACAGGAAGGTTTCCATTTCGGGACCCACCCAGAAAATGACGTCGGCGTTTTCCAGGGCCCGGCGCTGGGAGGGGCGCATGGTGTAGTTGTGGGGGCTGGAGCCTGCGGGGACCAGGCTGGTGACTTGTACATCGTCTGGTGCAACCGCTTTGACCAGCAGTTCGACCGGTTTGATGGACGTAACCACCTGAGTGGCCGCCAGGGTGGACAGCGGGCTGAGCAGCGCAGCCAGTCCCAGCGCAACGGCGCCGGTACGAGAAAGATTGGACATGGTGGATCGGGCTCTGATTCTGAATTGATACGTTATAATATAACAATCGCACTGACAGGGAAAGGCTGTGTGGCGTTGCCCTCATGCGAAATTGCTCCCGGGCCGTTATAATGCGTGGCTTTCCAGTCGGCCACTTATCTACCAGGATTGTTTCATGACCGTACGTACCCGAATTGCCCCGTCACCCACCGGTGATCCACACGTTGGTACCGCCTTCGTGGCCCTGTTCAACCTGTGCTTCGCCCGTCAGCACGGTGGCCAGTTCATTCTGCGTATCGAAGACACCGACCAGGCCCGCAGCACCGGCGAGTCCGAGCAGGACATTCTGCGTGCCCTGCGCTGGCTCGGTCTGGACTGGGACGAAGGTCCGGATGTGGGCGGCCCGCACGGCCCCTATCGGCAATCCGAGCGTAAGGACTCCTATCGTCAATACGCCCTGGACCTGGTGACCGCCGGTCACGCCTTTTACTGCTTCCGCACCCCGGAAGAACTGGACGCAATCCGCGAGGAGCGCAAGGCCCAGGGCCTGAATCCGGGCATCAAGGGCGATCTGGAGCTGCCCGAGGAAGAGGTGAAGCGTCGTCTGGACGCCGGCGACCCCTATGTGATTCGTATGAAGGTGCCAGATGAGGGGGTGTGCGAGATCCGCGACATGCTCCGTGGCACCATCGAGATCGACTGGTCCCAGGTGGACTGCCAGATCCTGCTGAAATCCGACGGCATGCCCACCTACCACCTGGCCAACGTGGTGGACGACCACCTGATGGACATCACCCACGTGCTGCGGGGGGAGGAGTGGATCAACTCCGCACCCAAGCACAAGCTGCTGTACCAATACTTCGGCTGGGACATGCCCGAGCTGTGCCACCTGCCGTTGCTGCGCAACCCGGACAAGAGCAAGTTGTCCAAGCGCAAGAACCCCACCAGCATCAATTTCTATGAGCGCATGGGCTTCCTGCCGGAGGCGGTGACCAACTACCTGGGCCGCATGGGCTGGTCGATGCCCGACGAGCGGGAAAAGTTCACCCTCAACGAGATGATCGAGAACTTCGACATTCAGCGGGTATCCCTGGGTGGCCCGGTGTTCGATGTGGAAAAACTGCGCTGGCTGAACGGCATGTGGCTGCGCGAGGACCTGAGCGACGACCAGTTCGTGGAGAAGATGCGCCACTGGTGGTTCAACGAAGACGCCCTGCGGGCGCTGATTCCGCACATCAAGGGCAGGGCGGAAGTGTTTTCCGATGTGGCCCCGATGGCGGCGTTCATGTTCTCCGGCATGCTTAACCTCAAGCCGGAAGACTTTGCCCACAACAAGCTGGAAGAAGCCCAGATCAAACGGGTGCTGCAGTTCACCCTGTGGAAACTGGAGGCCCAGCGCCACTGGAGCAAGGACAACATCTTTGCCGACATCAAGACCCTGGCCAAGGCCATGGACCTGAAAATGGGCGACTTCATGTTCTCCATCTTCGTGGCCATTGCCGGCACGCCGAATTCCTGGTCGGTGATGGATTCCATGGCGTTGCTGGGTCCGGATATGACCCGTTCGCGGTTGCGCCACGCCCTTGACGTGATGGGAGGCTTCTCCAAGAAAGAAACCAAGAAAGTGGAGAAAGAATACGCCGCGTTGCTCGCGGAATAACCGCTTTGTTGAAGAAGTAAACGGAATGAACAGGGAAGTTCAGAAAACTGAAAAAAATGGAGATTAAAGGTTGACGCCCATAGGGCGGATCCTTAATATACGCAGCCGTTGAGGGGCCATAGCTCAGCTGGGAGAGCGCAACACTGGCAGTGTTGAGGTCAGCGGTTCGATCCCGCTTGGCTCCACCAATTTCTAGTCCCCTTCGTCTAGTGGCCTAGGACTCCGCCCTTTCACGGCGGCAACAGGGGTTCGAACCCCCTAGGGGACGCCAATACGGCTTGACGGTTTAGTCCACCGGAAAGCCATCAAAAAAACCGCCTTCGGGCGGTTTTTTTGTGTCTGGAGAAAACGCCGCCCCGGTAGGGGCTGCCTGGCTCAGCGGGCGGCGATCGCGCCTTTGCCAACCCCTTCGTACGCTTTCACCCGAATGCTATCCTCCGGGAACTCCGCTTTCAGCTCATCCGCCATGTGCGCGGCAATCAGTTCAACCGTGGTGTCGGTGGTCATCATGTACACCCGCTGCTCTGGCAGGGTGAGCGCGAACTCGCCCTGATTAGCCTCGTACTCGAAGGTCACGTAGGCCACGCCGTTCTCGTCCACCCAGCGACCGCTGACGTCTTCTTCCGAGCCGACATAGATGTCACACCACAAGGTTGCCCAGCGCTTCTCCAGGTCGTAGTCCCGGTGGCCGTTGCGATCGATACGGATGGGGGAGCGGTGGCCGTGGGCGATGCGCTGGCAGTTACCGAGGTGCTTCTTCAGGCCATGGACATAGTGGTAATAGCAGCCTTCGATCACTTCCTCGCGCAGGTGAATCTGCACATCGGTCACGTTACCCGGCAGCACCGCCAATAATTCCCGCTCCAGCAGCGCCGCCACGGCGGAGGGCACCACGCGCTCGGCAGACAACCAGACAACGGCCTCATCCGGCCCGCGGTGGACAATGCGTGAGCCGTCGGTGAGTGTCCAGGTGAAGGTGTCTGGCTTTTCCTCGGTCCAGGCAACGCCCTCGTAGCCCCGGGGCACCACCAGGCGGTGGTCCACCAGCTCGTCGATCACCCGCTTGATGGTGCGTTTCACATTGCTGAAATCGAACACCATGCCCTGCTCGTCCAGTTCACCGCCCAGGACCACATCGGCAATCCAGCTTTCACCCACCAGACCCCGGTTCGGATCCAGGTAGGCAAAATCGATAACGGTCAGGTTGTCCACAAACAGGTGATTCATCGGGAAGTCCGAACAGGATGAGGTTGATTGATGGGCGGATTCTAGCAAAAATCCGGGTACGCGAGCAGTCTGTCGATGCGTCCGCGTCAATTTGCTGTCCCGTGGGAGGGCCACACCATAGACAAATCACCGAAGGCCAGCCATGAGCAATTCCCCGCACTGGTGCTGGCGGCGGGTGCCTCGCGACGTATGGGGCGCAGCAAGACCCTGCTGGAAACCGGGCAGGGTACGCTGCTGGATCAGGCGATACGGCAGGCCAGGCTGATGAGTGGCCGGGTGACGGTGGCCACCGGTGCCGGGTATCCGCTGATGCGCTTTCGCGGTCGGGTTCAGCCGGCGTGCTGGTTGCCGGTGGCGGATTGGCGTGAGGGAATGGCTGCCTCGTTGCGGGCGGGAATTGGTAGCCTGGGGGCAGACGCCCGGGGCGTGTTTGTGGTGCTGGCGGACCAGCCGTTACTGGATCCGGCCGCGCTGATGGCGATGGGAAAGGCCGCGCGTTTCATGCCGGATCAGCCGGTAGCGGCGGATTATGGCGGCCGGCCCGGGGTGCCTGCCTGGCTGCCGCGCTGGTTGTGGCCAGACATTCTGGCCCTGGAGGGTGATTGCGGGGCGTCGTCGGTGCTGTTGGCCGCCGGTGCCACCCGTGTGGAGATCCCCGGGGTGGCAGACGATGTCGACACTCCGGTGGACTGGGCGGCGGTCCGGCTGCAGCTCAGCCGAACAGACCCGACAACCAGGCAATGCCGACGGTAAAGACGCCCAGGCTGACCGCCAGCCCCAGGGTATAAAGCTTCGAGGTCGCGGCGCGCTGCTGCGCCACGAACAGGTCGATGGTGCGCTGGGCGATGTCTTCCGCGGTTTCCCGGGAGATCTCGTGGGCCTGCTGGATGGCCTCCGATTGCAGGGTCTGCCAGAACTCGGTGTCGATGGTCTGCACGCTGGTGATGTGGTCCTTCAGCTCTGCCATGTGCTCACCGGTGAAACCGCTGTTGCGGGCCAGCTCTTTCTTCAGTTCGGCCAGTTCCCGGCCAAGATTCAGGTTCACTTCGGCGGCCACGTCGTCCCGCAGGTTGCGGGTGCGCTCATCCACCAGCTCGGAAACCGCCCTGAATTTTTCCTCCACCGCGGCGTCCTGTTTCTTGCTGGCATCGTCCAGCGCACGCTTGAGGTGGTCATAATGTTCATCAAACAGATCGCTCAGCAGCTCGTGCAGGCGGTTGTTGATGTGGGTTTTGACCGCCGAGCGGGCAATCTGCTCGACCAGGTCGTCTTCGGCCTCGGCTTTCACCTCCGGCTCTTTGGCGACCACGATGGGCTCCTCGGAGATCGCGCCCTGGGTCACATCCGTGTCGAGCTGCTCCAGCACCAGGCTCAGGCCCTCGGTCTGGGGCGGCTTGGTGAGGATGTTGTACACGCCGAAATTGCGGGCTTCCTCCATGAACGACGACGACTTCTTCGACGTGCACATAATGATGGGAATGCCGGCCGTGGTGGGATTGCCCTTGATGGCCTTGGTGGCTTCCACACCGTTCATGCCCGGCATCAGGTGGTCCATGAAAATCACATCCGGACGCTGGTTACTGTTGAGGAAATCCAGAGCTTCTTCCGCAGAACCTGCCATACTGACTTCCATGTCCCGGCTTTCCAGCAGTTTGCTCAGGGCAAATCGCGCTACCTTAGAGTCGTCTACCAGAAGTGCGTTCTTGATCGCCATGTCACAACCTCAACCTGTCAGAGCTTTGCGTTCATTATCGGGCTGATGACTTACCAGCCTTCCAGTTGCGGGCACTGGGTGGCCCGGTAACTCTTGTCCCGATAACACACACCGGGTTCTGTGGTGCGGGCGGTGAAGACTTCACCGGCCGCGGTGGTCAGGCGGACCTGGCCGTAGGGTTCGCCGAGCTTGAAGGTGGCTTCAATGGAGCTGCCGTTGGGGTTGCGCAGCAGACCCTTGCCGTGGAACTTGCCCTCAATGTACTCGCCTTCGTATTTTTTGCCGTCGGCAAACACCTCGGCACCGTTGCCGTGGAAATCGCCGTTGGAGAACTCGCCCTCGTAATGCCGGCCATCGGGGTAGGTGAGGCTGCCGCTGCCGTGGAACTCGTCATTGCGGAAGCCGCCCACGTACAGCATGCCATCGGCGGTGGTCATGGAACCGTGACCGTTCAGCCGGCCCTGTGCCCACTGGCCGGTGAGGATGTCGCCGTTCTCCAGGGTGAGCGTGCCCTGGCCGTGAAACTGGTCGGCCACGAACTGGCCGGTGTAGCGGTTGTTGTCGGCGCTGCGCCACTCGCCTTCGCCCTCGCGGCGGCCCTCGTTCCAGTCGCCGCTGTAGCGGCTGCCGTCGGGGTACCAGGCGGTGCCTTTGCCGTGGAACTGGCCATCCACAAAGTGCCCTTCATAGCGTAGGCCGTTGTTGTCTTCGTAGCTGCCGTCGCCGGTGCGTACGCCGCCAATCCAGCTGCCATCACGGAAGTTGACGGTGGTGTAGGCTTCCAGCTTGCCGACCAGGGTTCTGTTCTGGCCTGCCTCCATGGCGACGGTCTGGCTCCACGGTTTGAAGCCGTCCTTGCTGATGGTGACCTCATAGCGGCCAGGATCCAGTTCCAGATCGAGGCGGGTGGCGCCGTAATCGCGACCATTGATAGTGACTTTGTCGCCCACCACATTCGAGCGCAGCACCAGTTTGCCGGTGGTTGGGGGTGGTGCCACGGGCTCCGGGGCGACGTCGGTGCGGGTGTTCATGGCGGAGGGTGGCTCGGCCAGCGCAACCACCGTCGGATTTTCCGGCATCGGGGAAATCGAGAAGGGCTCGGCGGTGATCGCCTCACGGGGCACGTCCACAACACTCGGGATGTCCTGCGGCGGCTCATAGAGCTGCTCAGGTTCGGGTTCGAATTCGGGCTCCGGTTCCGGGGCAGGCCGGGACTGTGTCGGGGCTTTGGTGCTGGCTTTGGCGCCGGTTTTGGCAATCTGGGCTTGCGGGGTTTCGGGTTCGGCGCTGAACGCGTCAACCAGCGGCATGTCCTCGCGCACCGAGGCAAACCCTGCCGTGACCAATAGCATGAGGGCCAGTGCGTTGATGAACAGAAGGGGTCTGAAATCGACCATGGGAAACCTCGCATTCCTGCATTCCGGACCCCATCATATTAACCAGCGAATGCAACGTTATGTAACAGAAAGTGTCTGAACTTAACGAGAATGCAGGCCGTATCACACTTTGGCCGGAAGCTGGTCATGATTGAGCTGTTCCCAGGAGCGCATATACACGTCGGCCTCATATTCATAGGGCGAGCGGAATGGGGTCAGCACAAAATCGAACACCAGAAAGAAGAAGCCCACAGAGGCCCAGGCAATGGCCAGGGTGCTCAGGGTGGTGGCCTGAACTTCGGGGTTGGATTCCACGAAGTTCTGCAGCATGGGGATGAGATCCGAGGCCATGACCACTGGATTGAAGCTGGAGAGCACAAAGGGCACCCAGAAGGCGATAAACACCGGGAAAAAGCCGAACGACCATAGAATTCGACGCAGCAGGTAGACGGCCGCTTCGCGCCAGTAGCGCTGTCGAACCTCCGGCACCTTGCGGATCTGCTCGATGTAGCGGCGGCGCTCGGCCCACCAGGCAGCAACTTCCGGAGCCTGAACGGAACCCTTTCTCGGGGTGGTATGGCTGTCTGCAATGGTCATGGATTCGGGCGCTACCTTCTGGTTACAGGACGGATGCATGATAATCGATAGACCGTGTTACCCTACAACCCTCAATTTGTTAACGACAGGATAGACTGAATGGCCGCTGTGATCGACAACGCAACCCATCCTGCTTTCGAGAAGCTTCGCAGCCACCAGATCGGCACGCTGAATGTGACCGTGGAAGAGTACCGCCACCGCAAAACCGGGGCGCGGCACCTGCATCTGGCCGCCGATAATGACGAGAACGTCTTCTTTGTGGCGCTGCGAACCTTCCCGATGGATTCGACCGGCGTGGCCCACATTCTGGAACACACGGCGCTGTGCGGCAGCGAGCGGTACCCGGTGCGGGATCCGTTTTTCATGATGATCCGCCGTTCCCTGAACACCTTCATGAATGCCTTTACCAGCAGCGACTGGACCGCCTATCCGTTTGCCAGCATGAACCGCAAGGATTTTGACAATCTGCTGTCGGTGTATCTGGATTCGGTATTTTTCTCCAAGCTGGATCCGCTGGATTTTGCCCAGGAAGGCCATCGCCTGGAATTCGACAAGCCGGAGGATCCGTCAACGGATCTGGTGTACCGCGGCGTGGTCTACAACGAGATGAAAGGGGCGATGAGTTCCGCCACCTCCCAGTTGTGGCAGAACCTGTCGAGCCACCTGTTTCCGACCACCACCTACCATTACAACAGTGGCGGTGAGCCAGACCACATTGTGGATCTGGAGTACGAAGATCTGGTGAAGTTCTACCGCCACCATTACCACCCCAGCAACGCCATTTTTGCCACCTACGGCGACATTCCCGCCCATGAGCACCACGAACGCTTTGAAGAGCTGGCGCTGAAGCGCTTCGACCGGCTCGACATTGAACTGCCGGTGCGGGACGAGAAACGCCTGTTTGCGCCGGTGAGGGTAGAGCAGGGTTACGCCGTCAACGAGGGCGAGCCAACCGACCACAAGACCCACATCGTGATGGGCTGGTTGCTGGGCCACAGCTTTGATCTGCAGGAAAACCTGGAAGGCCAGTTGCTCTCTGCGGTGCTGCTGGAGAACAGTGCGTCGCCGTTGATGCGGGCCCTGGAAACCACCGACATCGGCCATTCGCCGTCGCCCATGTGCGGTCTGGAGGATTCCAACCGCGAGATGACGTTTGTGTGCGGTATTGAAGGCAGCGAGCCGGATCAGCACAAGGCTCTCGAAGCGCTGATCGAGGAGACGTTACAAAAGGTGGTCGAGGAGGGGGTCAGTGAAGATCGCCTGGAAGCCATTCTGCACCAGCTTGAACTGCACCAGCGGGAAATTGCCGGCGACCAGCTCCCCTATGGCCTGCAACTGATCATGAGCGCCATTTCGCCGATGGTTCACGGCGGTGATCCGGTGGAGCTGCTGGATCTGGAGCCGGTGCTGGCGCACATGCGTGAGAAGATCCGTGATCCTCAGTATGTGCCGGGGCTGATTCGCAGCAAGCTGCTGGAGAATCCCCATCGGGTCACGCTGACGTTGCGCCCTGACGAGAAGCTGGAAAGCCACCGTCAGCAGGCCATTCGCGAGGCCCTGGCACGGCGCAAGGCCGCCCTGACCGACGAAGAGGTGCGCCAGATTGTCGAGCGGGCCCGGGCGCTGGAAGAGCGGCAGCAGCGCAAGGACGACGATTCCATTCTGCCAAAGGTGGATCTGTCTGATGTGCCGCTGCAGATGCCGGAGCCGGAAAGCCGCTACGACGGCGACATCGCCGCGACGGTGTTTGCCCGCGGTACCAACGGTCTGGTGTACGAGCAGGTGGTGTTGCCGGTGCCGGCACTGACCGAGGAAGAGCTGTTGTTGCTGCCGTATTACACCACGCTGATTCCGGAGGTGGGCTGCGGCGATCTGGATTACCTGCAGATGCAGGACCGCATTTCCGCCGAATCCGGTGGTATCAGCGCGTCCTTTTCCGCCAAGGGGCGGATTGATGACGTGCAGGATCTGACCGGTTACCTGATCTTTAACGGTAAGGCGCTGGCCCGCAATCGCAGTGCCCTGACCCGGCTGCTCAACGACGTCTTCCACGGCGCCCGGTTCGACGAGACCGAGCGGGTGCGTGAGCTGGTGGCGCAGATTCGCGCCCGTCGCGAGCAGGCGGTCACCGGCAGCGGTCACGGCCTGGCCATGGGCGCTGCCTCCCAGGGCATGAGCCCGGGCGCCTGGCTGTCTTTCCGTATCGGCGGTCTGGAAGCCATTCGTGGCACCAAGGCGCTGGACAAGGCGTTGAACGATCCGACGGAGCTGCAGGCATTCTGTGATCGCCTGGCGGCGCTGCACGAAAAAGTTCGCCAGCAGACCCGTGAGTTCCTGGTGATCGGCGAGCAGGACCAGCTCGACCCGATGCTGGACGATCTCAAATCCTGCTGGAAGCCGGTGGCCGCAACCGCCGGGGAGCTCTGGAAGATAGCACCGGTGAATTACGCCACCCGCGAGGCCTGGGTGACCTCCACTCAGGTGAATTTCTGCGCCAAGGCCTACAGCACCGTGGCGGTGGATCATCCCGACGCGGCGGCACTGACGGTACTGGGCGGCTTCCTGCGCAACGGCTACCTGCACCGGGCGATTCGTGAAAAAGGCGGCGCCTATGGCGGTGGCGCGGGACAGGACAGCGTGAACGGCGCGTTCCGGTTCTTCTCCTACCGCGACCCGCGCCTGGAGGAAACCCTGGAGGATTTCGACAACGCGCTGGTCTGGCTGCAGGAAACCGAGCACGATCCGCAGGAGCTGGAGGAGTCTATCCTTGGTGTGGTGGGGCAACTGGACCGGCCGCGTTCACCGGCCGGTGCTGCGCGCCATGCCTTCCACAACAAGCTGTTCGGTCGCACGCCGGAGCAGCGGGCCACGTTCCGTGAGCGGGTGCTGGCGGTGACACTGGAGGATCTGAAACGGGTAGCCAAGGAATGGCTGGTCCCGGAGAAGGCCAGTGTTGCGGTGGTGACCAGTCCGGAAAACCGGGCCCGGGCCGAGGCGCTGGGGCTGAACATCCAGGAACTGTGACCCGCCCGTGAACCGCTGATCCGCCGGGTCAGCGGTTTCGTTTCAGCCCGGTGGCAACCATGATCCGGGTTGAAATCTCCTCGACCGAATAGGCCGTGGTGTTGAGGAAGGGAATCCGTTCACGCCGGTACATCAGCTCAATCTCCTCGATTTCGTGCATGCACTGCTTCATCGAGGAGTAGCGTGAGTTGGGCTTCCGTTCATTGCGGATGGTCGCCAGGCGCTCCGGCTCAATGGTCAACCCGAAGATTTTCTCCTTGTGGGGTTTCAGCGCCCCGGGCATCTGCTGGTCTTCCAGGTCTTCCTCGGTAATCGGGTAGTTCGCGGCTTTCACCCCGTATTGCAGTGCGAGGTAAAGGCAGGTGGGGGTTTTCCCGCTGCGCGAGGCGCCCACCAGAATCAGATCTGCCTCGTCATAATGGCGGGTGCGCGCGCCGTCATCGTTGTCCAGGGCAAAGTTGACCGCCTTGATGCGGCGCTCGTAACTGCCCTCGTTACTGATGGCGTGGGATTTACCCACCGAGTAGGACGACGATGACTGCAGTTCCTGCTCCAGCGGGTTCAGGAAGGTGCCGAAGATGTCCACCATGAAGCCGTCGGCGGTGGAGATGATATCGCGGATGTCGCCGTTCACGATGGTGTCGAACACCAGCGGGCGATTCTGGTCGGTTTCCGATGCCTTGTTGATGCGCTTGACCATGTCACGCGCCTTGTCCTGGTCGTCGATGTAGGGCACGGTCACGCGCTCGAAATCGATCTTTTCAAACTGGGCCAGCAGGCTGTTGCCGAGGGCTTCGGCGGTCAGGCCGGTGCCGTCAGAGATAAAGAATGCAGTTCGTTTCATGGTGGTTCGTCCGGCTCCGGATTCGACGGGTACCCTAGGTAATCGCCACAGGTTACAGTATCATACACGCCAAGTTCGAGACTGCGCAGCGCAGTTTGCTCTAATGAATCAAGGGAGACGTGCTTTGGAAGATTACATTATCTGGTTTGACCACCTGGGAATGTCCGATGTTGACCGGGTTGGCGGTAAGAACGCCTCTCTCGGTGAAATGATCAGTAATCTTGCCAATGCAGGTGTTACCGTTCCCGGTGGCTTTGCCACCACGGCCCACGCCTACCGTGAATTCCTCGCCACTGACGGCCTCAAAGACAAGATCGACCAGGCGCTGGACGCCCTAGACGTGAACGACGTCAACGAGCTGGCGAAAGTGGGCGCGCGCATTCGTCAGTGGGTCATCGATACCCCGTTCCCGGATGCTCTGGACAAAGCGCTGGCAGACAACTACGCCAAACTGCGCGATGGCAACGACCACATGGCGGTGGCCGTACGGTCGTCCGCCACCGCGGAAGATCTGCCCGATGCCTCGTTTGCCGGCCAGCAGGAGACCTTCCTGAACGTGGTGGGGCTTGAGCAGGTGCGCACCTCGGTGAAGGAAGTGTTCGCATCGCTGTTCAATGACCGCGCCATTTCCTACCGGGTGCACCACGGCTTCGACCACAAGCTGGTGGCGCTGTCTGCGGGCATTCAGAAGATGGTGCGCAGTGAAACAGCGGCCAGTGGCGTAATGTTTACCCTGGATACCGAATCCGGCTTCCGCGATGTGGTGTTTGTGACCGGTTCCTACGGCCTCGGCGAAACCGTGGTGCAGGGTGCGGTCAACCCGGATGAGTTCTACGTGCACAAGCCGACACTTGCAGCTGGTCGCCCTGCGGTGCTGCGCCGCAACCTGGGCAGCAAGGCCATCAAGATGATTTACCACACCAGTCCCGGTGAAGGTCAGTTTGTGGAAACCGTGAAGGTGGAGCAGGAAGACCGTAACCGTTTCTGCATCACCGATGCTGAAGTGGAAGAGCTGGCCAAACAGGCCATGATCATCGAAAAGCATTACCAGCGTCCGATGGACATCGAGTGGGCGAAAGACGGCGACGACGGCCGCATCTACATCGTTCAGGCGCGCCCGGAAACCGTGAAGAGTCGCGCCTCTGCCAACGTGATGGAGCGCTACCTGCTGAACGAAACCGGCAAGGTGCTGGTGGAAGGGCGCAGTATCGGCCACAAGATCGGTAGCGGTCCGGTCAAGATTGTGAACAGCATCAATGAGATGGACCGGGTCCAGCCAGGCGACGTGCTGGTCACCGATATGACCGACCCGGACTGGGAGCCGGTCATGAAGCGGGCTTCCGCCATCGTGACGGACCGTGGCGGGCGCACCTGCCACGCCGCCATCATTGCCCGCGAACTGGGTATTCCGGCGGTGGTGGGCTGTGGTGACGCCACCGAAGTGCTGAAAGACGGTCAGGCAGTGACGGTCTCCTGCGCCGAAGGCGACACCGGCATGATCTACGAGGGCGCCCTGGACTTCGAATTGCGGGAAAACACCGTGGATTCCATGCCGGCCATTCCGTTCAAGATCATGATGAACGTGGGCAACCCGGACCGGGCGTTTGATTTCCAGGCACTGCCCAACGAAGGGGTGGGTCTGGCCCGTCTGGAGTTCATCATCAACCGCATGATCGGGGTGCACCCGAAGGCACTGCTGAACTTTGATGGCCTGCCGCGGGACATCAAGCAGACCGTTGAAAAGCGCATTTCAGGCTATACCTCGCCGGTGGATTTCTACGTGGACAAGCTGGTGGAGGGTATTTCCACTCTGGCCGCCGCGTTCTGGCCGAAAAAGGTCATCGTGCGCCTGTCGGATTTCAAGTCCAACGAATACGCCAACCTGATCGGCGGCACGCTCTACGAGCCGGACGAAGAAAACCCCATGCTCGGCTTCCGTGGCGCGTCCCGCTACATTTCGGAAACCTTCCGTGACTGTTTCGAGCTCGAATGCCGCGCGCTGAAGCGGGTCCGCAATGAAATGGGGCTGACCAACGTGGAAGTGATGGTGCCATTTGTTCGTACCGTCGGCGAAGCGGAACAGGTGGTCAGCCTGCTGGCGGAAAACGGTCTCAAGCGCGGCGACAACGGACTGCGCGTGATCATGATGTGCGAGCTGCCGGCCAACGCCATTCTGGCGGATCAGTTCCTGGAGCATTTTGATGGCTTCTCCATCGGCTCCAACGACCTGACCCAGCTCACCCTGGGTCTGGACCGGGATTCCGGCATAATCGCGCACCTGTTTGATGAGCGTAACGATGCGGTCAAGGCTCTGCTGTCCAACGCCATCCAGGCCTGCAAGAAGGCCAACAAGTACATCGGCATTTGCGGGCAGGGTCCGTCGGACCATCCGGATCTGGCCAAGTGGCTGATGGATCAGGGGATCGATACGGTGTCACTGAACCCGGATTCGGTACTGGATACCTGGTTCTTCCTGGCCGACGAGAAGATCGACTGAATTCATTTCCCGGAGAAGGAGAGTAACAACGTGGCGGATATCATAACCCCGGACCTGTGTGACGAATTTCCGGAAGTGCTGGTCGCCGAGCCCGGCTTTAACAACTATGGCGGTATCAAGGCTTTTGGCGGCGAGATCGTGACCGTGAAATGCTTTGAAGACAACTCCGTGGTAAAGGAGCAGGTGGGTCTGCCGGGCAACGGCCGGGTCATGGTGGTGGACGGTGGTGCGTCAAAGCGCCACGCACTGCTGGGCGACATGCTGGCAGAAAAGGCCGCGAGCAACGGTTGGGCCGGCCTGATTATCTATGGCTGCGTGCGCGATGTGGATGAGATCGGCAACACCGCCCTGGGCGTTCAGGCGCTGGGAACCTTTCCGCGCAAGAGCGAAAAGCGTGGCCTGGGGGATCTGAACGTGCCCGTGACCTTCCACGGTGTGACCTTTCAGCCCGGTCACTACGTGTATGCCGACAACAATGGCATTATTGTGTCCGAGAAGCCGCTGGTCTGATGCGGGGCAGAAAGCAATAACACGTACAAAAACGGCGGCCAGTGGCCGCCGTTTTTGTGTCAGCGAGTGACTTCGCTGATGTTGGCACCGAGCAGAAAGCCTTCGCCTTCAGGCTCACAGCGAACCACCTCGCAGACCGTTTCCAGGGGTGGAAACTGATCGCTGGTGGGGCGAAGCACGGTTTTCAGCTCTTCACCGACCGCCACCGGCCGATCAACGTACAGCTGCATGCCGGCGGCACTCAGGTCACGGCAGGTGCCGATAAACGTCTCACCCTTGTTGTTGGTGATTTCAATCTCGGAATTCACCTGCATGCGATGGAAATCGCGCTTTTCCGAATAATCTTTCATAGAGTTACGCCCAGTTATCGGTTTTTCTTGTTGGTTTGAGCATTGGAATAATCAGGGCAAGCAGAACCCCGCCCAGCACCAGTGCAGCGCCCAGCAGCATGAAATCGGATTCCTTGCTGGCTTCAAGACGCTCGTTCTCGGCGGTGAGTACTTCCAGATCGTTCCGCAGTTTCTGGTTCTCTTCACGCAGTTCACCATTGCGTTGCTGAAGATTCAGGGAATCAGCAGCCACTTCCTTGATACGGCTCAGCTCCTGCTGCAATTGTTCCGTACGGCCCGACAGTGACGTCTCGGAGTTGCGCAGCTCGTCCCGCTCGGCGGTGACTTCATTCAGCTGTTCCCGGGTCTGGTTGAGCTCGCTGCGTGCGCTTTCCAGGTTGCGGGTGGCGCGCTGAAGCAGGTCTCGCGCAATCGGGGTATCGCTGAGGTATTGGGTCGACACCCAGCCATCGTTGCCTTTGGGAGTGCGCACCCGGGTGTAATTCTCGTTCTCGCCCTCAAGCACCTCCAGCGCTGTGCCGCTGGGCACGGCGTTTTCGATGATCCGGTATTGGGATCCCGGGCCGGAGCGGACCGGCAGATAGAGCTGGTCATCGACGTATACGGTTCTCGCCTGCGCAACCGCTACGGAGGAGACGACAACGAGAACACTGAGAATAAGGCGAATGAGCGTCACGGGCTTTTTTTCCTGAGTTTGGCGAGTATCGGGCATAAAATGATAAGTGCGCAATTTTGTCACAGCTTTCCCTGCATTCAAGCGGCGTATTATTACAATACGCTCATGGACGCATGGCCTGGTTCACGGCAGAACAGCCTTGAAAGGCTTAACCGTTACCTTCTGGTAGACACCGGCGTCCACGTAGGGATCGGCGTCAGCCCAGCTCTGTGCGGCGTCCAGGGAATCGAACTCGGCGATGACCAGGCTGCCGGTGAAGCCGGCGTCACCGGGCTCGGGGGTGTCCAGCGCCGGGTGGGGGCCCGCTACCAATAGCCGCCCCTCTGCTTTAAGCGCCTGCAGCCGCTCGATGTGGGCCGGGCGCGCGGTCTGGCGCAACGGCAGGCTGTTCTCCACATCTTCGCTGATGATGGCGTAGTACATAGGGTTCTCCGGAACGTTGTTTGGTACAGGCAATCGGTTGGCTGGTACACTGCCAGCGTGTGTTGCCCTTTAGCTTCAGGAATGAATGTGACTATACCCCAAGAGTCTGTTTTCTGCATTGATCTGCATTGCCACAGCACCGCTTCAGACGGGGCGCTGCCGCCTGCCGATCTGGTGCGCCGGGCTGCCGGGAAGGGGGTCACTCATCTGGCGCTCACCGATCACGACACCATTGAGGGTCTGTCTGAGGCCCGCGCCGAGGCGGCGGTATCCGGTGTGCAACTGATCAACGGCACGGAACTGTCCTGCCTCTGGAAAACCCAGACCATCCACATTGTGGGCCTGGATTTTGACGCTGACAGCCCGGCCTTCCGGCAGGCGCTGGCGCAACAGCATGAAAACCGCTGGGCGCGGGCACGGATGATCGTTGATCGACTGCAGAAAATCGGCGTGACCGACCTGCTGGACAAGGCCACGGCGGCCGCCGGCGGCGATGTGCCGGGCCGACCGCATTTTGCCCGGGTTCTGGTGGATGAGGGCAAGGTGAAAGACAGCGCCCAGGCGTTCAAACGCTATCTGGGCGCCGGCAAGCCGGGGGATGTCCGGGCGTTCTGGCCCGACCTTGCCGAGGTGGTGCAGTGGATTACCGATGCCGGGGGCATTGCGGTTCTGGCCCACCCCCGCAAGTACAAGCTGACAGCCACCAAGCTGCGCAACCTGGTTCACGATTTCATCAGGGCAGGGGGGCGCTCCATCGAGGTATCTACCTCGGGGCAATCCAGCGGTGATCTGGGGTTTCTGGCGGAGTTGTGCCGAAGGCAGGAGCTACTGGCGTCCCAGGGCAGTGATTTTCACTTTCCCGGTGCCCCCTGGTGTGAGCTGGGTCATATCATGAAAATGCCAGACGGGCTGGAGCCGGTCTGGCATCATTTCAGAGAACCTGTGGGCTGCTCCGCGCCGGCTTAATCCGGGGCGTGATACAGCAGATGCAGGTCGGTCAGTGAATCGGGAATAGCGTCCGCCATCTGTCGGGACAGCTTCTCGCTGTTGCGGACATTCTGGAAGTCCTCATCCTCGAACAGGCCCGAGAGGGTCAGCATCGGCACCAGCAGATCGGCAGTTTCTTCCTCGCCACCCGCCTGCAGCCACTCATCTTCACTCTCCAGGAAGGTGTCAACGAAACCCGCACACCAGTTTTCCAGCGCGTTCATCGGGTCGCCGTCTTCCGGCTCTGGAAGTTCGAGGGGCTGCCCCATGTCCAGAGCGTGAGCCATGGCACGAGTCAGTTGGCTGACGCAGTGGCTGAAGATCTCCGGCACCTGACCGTCGGGAAGCTGGTCGCTTCCCGTGGCCAGGCGAAAGACATCTTCGGCGGTCAGTTCAACCGGTCCGACAACACTGGCACACACCACGCCGTGAAGCCCGAAAAAGTCCAGGGCTTCATCACCCCAGGGCTCCGCAAACAGAATGTCTTCCAGTGCTTCGATGTCCGAATTGGATAGCATGCCTTAATTACTCCCGGCCTTTTTGGCCTCTTCCGCTGCTCGCTGACGTTTGCGAACCTCTCGCGGATCATTGTAGGCGCGTCCGGGCGTTACCGGTACATCCGGTGCCTTTTCAGCGCTGGTAGGTTCGGCTGCTTTTTCCGGTTGCTTGCTATCCGGCTCCGGCTGCTTCGCAGGTGCTTCGGCCTTCGCTGCCGGCTCGGCCGCTGGCTTGGCGCTCTCTGGCTGCAAAGCCGGCTTTTCCGCTTTCGGTGCAGGCTGCTCCGCTTTGGCTTCTGGCTGCTCCGCTTTGGCGTCTGACTTTTCGGCTTTGGCAGCCGGCTGTTCCGGCTGGGCTTCTGCCTTGGGCTTCCTCGCAGCAGCTGCCGGCCTGGCGTTGTCGGCCTTGGGAGTCTGCGGAGCGGCTTCGGATTTCGCCGGTTTGGCGGGTTCTGCAGGTTTGGCTGCCTCCTCCGCAGGCTTATCTGCGGAGGAGGCAGCCAAACCTGCAGAACCCGCCAAACC
>UEXM01000030.1_pt1 | contig 173487 bp, 157 predicted proteins | sample 1796661 | NCBI WGS metagenome assembly UEXM01 (sample SAMEA4772469, study PRJEB27181) | metagenome | reverse complement strand
AAACTGGCTTATCCGGAGTATTGGCAACCCGGTCGGGAATATTGGGCTAGATCCATCGCCAACTGAATTTAAAACGCCCAAACGCAACGAACCCCGGAAAAACCGGGGTTCGTCAGCAATCTGAAACCCCGGTTTATCCGGGGTTTTTTGTGTCTGGGACAGCCCCCGTGCCCCGTGCCTTGAGGCGATAGAACTCTTCAATCACGCCGGCCATGGCCTCCGGGCAGTAGGGCCGCAGGCCGCTCAGCACCAGACGTTTGCTGACTTCACCCACAGCGGTGCCGCCGGCGATCAGTTGGTATTCAAGCAGAACGTTGCCGCGTTTCCCGGCGGCGTCCAGAGAGGCGTTGCTCAGCTCGAGATCCGGCGACGGCAGCTCCAGGCTGGTGAGGGCGAGGCTCATGCTCTCGTACATGACCATCGGCCGGTCAGGATTGAACATCACCCCGTTCGATTCCATCAACGGCTTCAGGGTATGGGGGAAGTTCTTGCCGGAGGCCGCCACGTAGGCGCGGGTAATGTCCTCGATCAGTTGTTCGTCCGTGGTGTGGGCACCACTGCGGGTCACTTCGATGTAGACCTTGCCTGCCTCATCGCAGACTTCTATGCCGCTCGCGGTGTCCACGAATTGCAGCGGCACGCCGGCACCCAGCAGGCTGCGGAAGCGGAAGGTCATGTGCTCCGAGAGCCCGAAGCGGGCCACCACGATGGCGAACAGCAGGTCGCCGGGTACGCAGAAGCGGCGGGCATCCGTATCGTGAATGGGGTTGAAGTCCCCCGCGATTTCTTTGGCGAACAGGCTGGCCTGGGGGGCGGAGATGTGTACGCGCCCGTCCTGGACGGAGTGGAAACGATCGAGAAACATGCGCTGCCTATACTGGATGCCAGAGTGTGGTGGTTCGGTTTCTGTGGCACACGATACGCTGACGAGCGGCCGTTGGGTATTCGCTATTGGTCAAGATCCCGGAGTCGTCAAAGGATCAGTATAGCAAAGCTCTATCAAACAGTTTGGGGCAATTAATTTGAGCATTGGCTTGCCAGCCCGTATCTTCGCCTCAACTTAATCTATTGTCCCGTTTCAGCATCTTAAAGGAGAAGCACGACTATGTTGGATGCCAGCATCAAGGAACAACTTAAGGCTTACATGGACAAGCTGCAGCAGCCGATCGAGCTGGTGGCTGCCTATGATGACGGCCCCAAGTCCCAGGAGCTGCGTGAGCTGCTGGAAGAGCTGGAGCCGATGTCTGCCAAGATCAGCCTGCGCACCGAGGAAGATCCTGATGTGCGCCGTCCGTCCTTTGCCATCAACCGTGTGGGTACCGACATCGGCGTGCGCTTCGCCGGCATCCCCATGGGCCACGAGTTCACATCGCTGGTTCTGGCCCTGCTGCAGGTGGGCGGCCATCCGTCCAAAGCCGCTCAGGACGTGATCGAGCAGGTGCAGTCGCTGGACGGCGAGTTCGAATTCGAGACCTATTTCTCCCTGTCCTGTCAGAACTGCCCGGACGTGGTTCAGGCGCTGAACCTGATGAGCGTGCTCAACCCGAAGATCCGGCACACCTCCATTGATGGCGCGCTGTTCCAGGACGAGGTGGAAAAGCGTGAAGTTATGGCGGTGCCGAGTGTCTACCTGAACGGTGAGACCTTCGGCCAGGGCCGCATGACCATGGAAGAAATCGTCGCCAAGCTGGACACCAATTCCGACGCCCGTGAGGCCGAGAAGATCAACGGCAAAGACGCGTTCGAGGTGTTGGTCATCGGCGGTGGCCCGGCAGGCTCGGCCGCGGCCATCTACGCCGCGCGGAAGGGGATTTCCACCGGGATCGCTGCCGAGCGCTTTGGCGGGCAGGTCGCCGACACCATGGGCATCGAGAACCTGATTTCTGTGCCGTACACCGAAGGTCCCAAGCTGGTTGCCGCCATGGAGCAGCACGTCAAGGAATACGACGTCGATATCATGAACATGCAGCGCGCCGAGAAGCTGATTCCGGCGGCCCGCAAGGGCGGTCTGCACGAGGTGCGCCTGGCCAACGGTGCGTCTCTGAGAGCCCGCACTCTGGTGCTCTCCACCGGCGCCCGCTGGCGCCAGATGGGGGTTCCGGGTGAGGAAGAATACCGTAACAAGGGCGTGGCCTACTGCCCGCACTGCGACGGTCCGCTGTTCAAGGGCAAGCGCGTGGCGGTCATTGGCGGTGGTAATTCCGGCGTGGAAGCGGCCATTGATCTGGCCGGTATTGTCGGCCATGTCACGTTGATCGAGTTCGGCGCGGAGATGCGTGCGGATGAGGTACTGCAGAAGAAACTGCGCAGCCTGAAGAACGTGGAGATCATCACTTCCGGCCAGACCACCGAGATCACGGGTGAGAGTGGCAAGGTGAACGGACTGCAGTACACCGACCGCAACAGCGGTGAGAGCCATCATGTGGCGCTGGAAGGTGTGTTTGTGCAGATCGGTCTGGTGCCCAACACCGAGTGGCTGAAGGGCGACATCGAGCTGAGCCAGCACGGCGAGATCATCGTCAACGAGCGGGGCGAAACCTCCCTTCCGGGTGTGTTCGCGGCCGGTGACGCCACCACCGTGCCCTACAAGCAGATCGTCATCTCCATGGGTGAGGGCTCGAAAGCCGCCCTGAGCGCCTTCGACTTCCTGATCCGGAACTCGGCGGAAGACAGTGACAGCGAGCAGGACAGCGCCGCGGCGTAACCTGTTGTTGCCAGGCTGTGAAACAGGCACCGGTTATGCCGGTGCCTTTTTTATGGGCGGCTGGAAATCCCCTTGTCTGCCCGCCGGCGCGCATATAGCCTTACAGGTCTGTGTCGGGTCGCCGCGTTGTCCAAGGAGTATTAAAACTGCATGTTGTCTCGTGCCTGTCTGTTTTGCATCGGTCTGGTCTGTTGCCTGGTGGTTCGCACCGTGGACGCTGACCAACGTCCTCACGTGGTGTTCCTGTCTCCCGATGACTCCAACTTCTGGACCATGACCGCCGGTTTCATGGAAGAGGTTGCGGCTGACCTCGACATGGATCTGGAAGTCCGCTTTGACCATGACCGGCACCGGTTCAGCTATCAGCAGCTTGCCGAGCGGGTACTCAACCGGAAGCAGCGGCCGGACTACCTGGTGTTCATGGCCAAGGAAAACGTTACCGAACCCATGCTGACCCTGGCCCATGAGGCGGGGGTGAAGACTTTCACCTTCAACACCGAGATTCCACAGGCCGCCCAGGCGACGCTGGGCTTGCCGCGCGAGACGCTGGCCAACTGGATCGGTCATGTGGTTCCGGACAACGTGCAGTCCGGACAGGTTCTTGCCGAGATCCTCGCCGGGCAGGCGCGTCAACTGAGCAAGGCCGAACACCGCGCACCCACCAGGATGATCGCGCTTAGCGGAACGCTGGACTCGTCCGCCGCCAAGGACCGGAATCTGGGGTTGGAGAAGGTGGCCGACGGCGAACAGATCAAGCTGATGCAACTGATCTACGCCGACTGGAGCCGGCAACAGGCGGAGGAAAAAACCCGCGTACTGTTATCGCGGTATTCGGGCATCACCGCTATCTGGAGCGCCAGCGACGGCATGGCCATGGGCGCGATTGACGCGATCAGGCAAACCGGCAGAGCATCGGGTCAGGACATCGTCGTCGGCGGTATGGACTGGGAGCCTCAGGCACTGGCGGCTGTTCGCAGGGGGGAGCTTGCGGTGAGCCTTGGCCGGCATTTTATGGGAGGCGGGCTGGTGCTTTTGCTCCTGCACGATTACCACAAAGGCTACGATTTCGCCTCGGCCTCGTCATCCGCCGCGCTGAAGTATCAGCTTCAGCCGGCCACACCAAGTAATCTGGACAGGGTAGAGCGGGTGATGCGACCGGAGAGTTGGCGGAGGGTGGATTTCCGCGCCTTCAGCCGGGTTCATAATCCCGATCTGGACGGGCAGGTACTCAGCGCAAATCAGGTGATGGACGGATTCATGGCTGCACTCGCGGCTGACGCTGGCGCCAGCCAGCAACCCTGAATCCGCCGAGCCGCTTTCAACCGAGATCGGTTTGCAGACTGCCGGACGTCACAGGCTGCCCGGACGCATCTGAAAAAAGATGGGGATAGGCGGCCTCGATGCCTTCAACGATGAACCCATGGGGTACGTCATCGAACACGCCATGGTCATTCACATATTCCATGTGCGCGCGGCCGGACTCGGTGAATTCCTGGAAAATGGAATCGTTCACCCCGTCAAATTCCAGCGGTTCCACCTTCATCAGTTCGCACAGCTGGCGATTGAATGCCGGGGTGGCCTTCACCCAGCGCCCATCCAGGTACAGTTCAATAAAGCCGTGCATACGGAAAATATCCGACTGGAGCCATTCAATCAGCCTGGGGCTGGAAAGGTGGTTGCGCACATCCGCCAGACCCAGACGGCTGGGAATGCCGATGGAACGGGCCGCAGCGCCCAGCAGTACCGCCTTCGGAATGCAGTAGGTCTCGCCGCTTTGCAGCGCGTAGCTGGCGCTGAACGTGGCCGGATCGGTGCGGAACACGTAGGGGTTGTAGTTGATGCTGTCACGCACTGCGAGGTACAACGCCCTGATCCGTGCCACCGGGTCGTTCGGCACATCCTCAAGCTGAGCGGCAATCCAGGATTTCAGTTCCGGGTTGTCGAAATCAAAAAATTCGGTAGGTTGAAGATAGCGTTCCATAGGGCGGATCCAGGTTCGGCGCATCGGACCTTCATCGTGGCCAATTAGCAAGCTACACGCAATAGCCATTTCCACCAAGGCCATTGCCCGGTTTGCTCACGGTTTTCAAGCGCACGACTTCCGGGCATTGTGATCGTCCGGGCAAGAGTTCAGGGAGAGGATACAACCGCTATGACACTGCAGACACTTCTGGGTATCGAGTTACCCATCATTCAGGCTCCGATGGCGGGCGTTCAGGGCAGTGAGCTGGCACTGGCGGTGTCCAATGCCGGCGGTCTGGGGTCGTTGCCCTGCGCCATGCTGGAACCCGACGCCCTGCGCGCAGAGCTGGCAACCCTGGCGGCGGGTACCTCGAGGCCCTTCAATGTGAATTTCTTCGCGCACCGTTCTCCGCAGCCTGACGAGGCCCGGGAGCGGGCATGGCGGAAAGTGCTGGCGCCTTATTATCAGGAGCACGGCATTGATCCGGACGCAGTGCCGGTGGGAGGCGGTCGCACCCCGTTCAACGCGGCGGCCGCCGAGCTTGTCGAGATCTACCGGCCGGCGGTGGTCAGTTTCCATTTCGGGCTGCCGGATGCTGCCTTGTTGGACCGGGTCAGAGCCACCGGTGCGAAAGTGCTCTCCTCCGCCACCACGGTTGAAGAGGCCGTATGGCTGGAGGAACGCGGTGTGGATGCCATCATTGCCCAGGGCCTGGAAGCCGGCGGTCACCGGGGTATTTTTCTGACCCGGGACATGAGCACACAGATGGGAACGTTTGCCCTGCTGCCCCAGGTGGTTGAAGCCGTGGGTTGCCCGGTGATCGCCGCGGGCGGGATTGCAGATGCGCAGGGCATCCGTGCCGCCATGGGTCTGGGCGCCGCCGGTGTGCAGTTGGGCACGGCGTTCCTGTTGTGTCCGGAAGCCACCACCCGGCCGATTCATCGCGAGATCCTGAGAAGCCCGCAGGCGCGCCACACGGCCCTGACCAATCTGTTCTCCGGCGGACCGGCGCGGGGCATCATGAACCGGGTAATGAGAGAGCTTGGTCCGATCTGTGACGCAGCACCGGCGTTTCCGCTGGCCACCTCCGCCATAGCCCCCTTGCGGGCCAAAGCCGAGGCAGCGGGCAGCGGTGACTTTTCACCGCTGTGGTCCGGACAGAACGCCTCCGGTTGCCGCGACCTGCCGGCGGGCGAGCTGGTGCGCCAGTTGGCTGGGGCCTTGTGACCGCATTTCTGGCGGACATGACGCTGTCTGCAGCCCTGGGTCAGATCTGTGGTCTGATCGCGCTGGGCTTCTGTATTGCCGGCTTCGCCAATAAAAACGACGACCGGCTGATGGTGTTGCTGATTTCCGCGAACGTGGCCTTTGCGCTGATGTTTGCGTTTTTCGCCAGTTGGACGGCGGCGGCGCTGACGGTGCTGGTGATTCTTCGGATTGCCCTGGCGCGGAAGTTTCAGGGCAGCTGGCGCATCATGGCGGCGATCCTGGCCATCAATCTGCTGGTGGCCGCGGTCACCTGGCGCGAGGCGACGGATATTTTTCCGTTGACGGCGGCGGTGCTGGGTACTGTCGGCATGTTCATGCTGCGCGGCATACCGCTGCGGGTGGTGCTCGGGCTGGCGGCGCTGGCGTGGATGCTGAACAACATCGTGATTGGTTCTGTGGGCGGTACGCTGGCGGAAGCCATGGTGCTGGTGACCAACCTCATCACCATCGTTCGCCTGCATCGCCTGAAAACAAAATACTTGTCGAATGAATGACCGGTAACACGACTGACTGGCCAGAGATGGAAAACAATGGTTAGCTAACGTAAGGCTGAAGATCGCAACAGGGAGGTTGGCATTCTGGACCTGGAAACCTTGTATCACCGCCACTCCAGGCAGGTACTGGCAACACTGATTCGCCTGCTGGGGGAATTTGACCTGGCGGAGGAAGCATTGCAGGAGGCCTTTGCGGCTGCGGCCCAGCAATGGCCGGCCGAGGGCGTTCCGGATAACCCCCGGGCCTGGCTGATCCGTTGTGGCCAGAACCGGGGGATTGACCAGATCCGGCGGCGACAGACCGTTCGCGGACACGCCGACGAGCTGGCCTGGCTGATGGACAACGCCGAAACCCCCGACCTGGCGGAGACATCCCTGCAGGATGATCAGTTGCGGCTGATCTTCACCTGCTGCCATCCGGCGCTGGCGGTGGATGCCCAACTGGCCCTGACGCTGCGGGAAGTGTGCGGCCTCACCACCGAGCAGGTCGCGCGGGCGCTGTTGCAGAAGCCCACCACGCTGGCCCAGAAAATTGTCCGCGCCAAGCGCAAGATCCGTGAGGCCGGCATCCCCTACGAGGTTCCCGAAGACAAGCACCTGCCAGAGCGCCTGGGCGCCGTGCTCCATGTGATCTACCTGATGTTCAATGAAGGCTACGCCCGCACGGAGGGCGAGCATTTCATTGACGCCAGCCTCACCGCCGAAGCCATCCGGCTGGCGGAGCTGCTGGCCACGCTGTTGCCGGACGCCGACGTGTTCGGATTGATCGCGCTGATGCGACTGCAGGATGCCCGCAAACTGGCGCGGGTGGATGCCCAAGGCGAACTGGTGACGCTGCAGGATCAGGACCGCAGCCTGTGGAACGTGGAGCAGATCCGCGTGGGGAAGGCCTGGCTGATGCGCGCGCTGGCCCATGCGCCCGCCGGTGCCTACACCCTGCAGGCCGCTATCGCCGCCGCACACGCCGACGCCGTGTCCTATGAGCAGACAGACTGGGAAGACATCGCCGGCCTCTACGATCTGCTGTATCAACGCTCGCCCACACCGGTGGTTGCCCTGAACCGGGCGGTGGCGGTGGCCATGGTGGAAGGGCCGGAAACCGGCATTGCCCTGCTGGAGGGCCTGTCCTCCCATAAGGCTATCCACAACTATTATCTGTTTCATGCCGCCCTGGCGGACCTGTATCGGCGGGGCGGAGATCACTCTCAGGCCCGGGCGGCCTATGAACGGGCACTGGCGCTGACGAGCCAGGCCCGGGAACAGCGCTTTCTGCGGAGCCGGTTGGCCGGACTGGATCCGCAGGAACGGGGGAAATAATCCCGGCCGGTGTCGAAATCACCGGCGGATGCACGACAACTCCATGGGACACGATAAAGGAGCCCTCCCATGAAATACGTGGCACTGGTTTACTACCGGGAACAGATCATCAACGACATGACCGAACAGCAGTGGCATGACCTGAATCAGGAGTGCATCCGCTGTGTGGAGAGTCTGACCGACAAGGGCAAGTACCTGGCCGGCCAGGCGCTGCAGCCGGTGGACAATGCCACCACGGTGCGAGTCCGGGATGGCGAGGTGCTGATATCGGATGGTCCTTTCGCTGAAACCAAAGAACAGCTGGCTGGCTTCTATCTGCTGGACGCCCGCGACCTGAACGAGGCGCTGCAACTGGCAAGCCGTATCCCCCCGGCGCGCCTCGGGAGCGTGGAAGTGCGTCCGGTGCGGGAATTGCCGCCCAGGGACTGAACCGCGCCAGCACGGATTCAAACAGGAGCAATTGCGATGACTTACGTAGACGGTTTTGTCGCGGCGGTACCCACCGCCAATAAAGACAAATACATCAAGCACGCCAGCGATGCGGCCGCGGTGTTCCGCGAGCACGGGGCCCTGAGCCTGGTGGAATGCTGGGGCGATGATGTGCCCGAGGGCAAGGTTACCTCCTTCCCCATGGCGGTGAAATGCGAACCCGGGGAGACCGTGGTGTTTTCCTGGATCACCTGGCCGTCAAAGGAGGTGCGTAACGCCGGAATGGCCAGGGTGATGGAGGATCCGCGCCTGAAGCCGGACGTGAATCCCATGCCCTTCGATGGCAAGCGCCTGATTTACGGGGGCTTCCAGATGGTAGTGGACGAATAGCCCGCTTTCCGGGACTGACCCGCTGAACGCATGGCAACCGGGAGCTTGGCCAATCCCCCGGTTGCCGTAACTCGTTAGCGTTGACTCATAGCTGGCCCCACGTTGTCTAATCTGTGTCAGGGCCTGATAAGAATCCACACGGAGCGAGGCCGCTACCATGAGCCAACAACATTTTGATGTACTGATCATCGGCGCTGGGGTGTCCGGCATTGGCATGGCGTGTCACCTGAAACGCGAGTGTCCGGGCAAGTCGTTTGCCATCCTCGAACGCCGCCAGTCTCTGGGTGGCACCTGGGATTTGTTCCGCTACCCCGGCATCCGGTCCGACTCCGACATGTTCACCTTCGGCTACAATTTCCGCCCGTGGACCGGCGGCAAGGTATTGGCGGACGGTGCTTCCATCAAGAACTACGTGAAAGAGACCGCCGAGGAAAACGGGGTCGACAAGCACATCCGGTACGGTCTCGCGGTCAAGACCGCGGACTGGTCGAGCACTGACAAGTGCTGGCAGGTGACGGCCCAGCGCGAGGAAACCGGTGAGACCGAAACCTTCACCGCCGGTTTCATGGTGGGTTGCACCGGTTACTACAATTACGACAAGGGCTACAAGCCTGACTTCCCCGGTGAGGAGAACTTCAAGGGCCAGGTGGTTCACCCCCAGCACTGGCCGGAAAACCTCGATTACACCGGCAAGAAGGTGGTGGTGATCGGCAGTGGTGCTACCGCGATTACCCTGGTGCCGACCATGGCGGAGAAGGCGGCCCATGTCACCATGCTGCAGCGCTCGCCGACGTATCTGATGCCGCTGCCTTCCACCGACAAGGTTACTCTGGCGTTGCAGAAAGTGTTGCCCGCCAAGACCGCCTACAAGCTGACCCGCGCCCGCAACATCTCCGTTGCCCGCCTGCTGTATGAGCGTTCGCGCAAGAGCCCGAAAGCCATGCGTCGGCTGTTTCTGAGCGTGATCAAGCAACAGGTGAACGGCAAGGCCGACATGCGTCACTTCACGCCGGACTACAATCCCTGGGACCAGCGCCTGTGTGTGGTCAAGGACGGCGACCTGTTCAAGGCGCTGAAAGCGGGCAAGGCCGACATTGCCACCGATCACATCGAGTGTTTCACCGAAACCGGCATTCGCCTCAAGTCCGGTGAAGAGCTGGCGGCGGACATCATCATTCCGGCCACCGGCCTGGAAATCCAGATGCTGGGCGGCATCGAGCCGGCGGTGGACGGCGAGCCGGTGGTGATGAAAGACAAGATCATCTACAAGAACGTGCTGGTGGAGGGTGTGCCCAACGCCGGGATGATCTTCGGCTACACCAACATCTCCTGGACCCTGAAAGCAGACATTGCCAGCGAGTACCTGTGCCGGCTGATCAACCACATGGACCGCAAGGGCACGCGTGTGGTGATTCCGCGGGATACCGAGAACAGCCTTGGCGAGGACACCATCCTGGGCGCGCTCAGCTCTGGCTACATCAAGCGTGCTGAGGACAGGCTGCCGAAGCAGGGTACCCACGGCCCGTGGAAAGGCTCACAGAACTATCTGGAAGACGTGAAGGTGCTGCGGTTCGAGCCCATTGAGGACGGTTACCTGGAGTTTGACGGCAAGCGCCCGCGGAACGCGTCCGAGGCCGGCAGCACCGGCTTCCTGCGGCCGCTGCGCTCGGCGCTGTTCGGTTCCTGACAGGTCCGGAAGCTTCAGACTGGTTACCATAGTCAACTATGAGTCTGTGCAAGAATGTGTCAGGCTCTTGGCCTTTGGTATTTTGAGCACAGGCTACGTTGTATGTCGCGCACCAGCAAAAAAAGAAACAAGCCCCTGTGGCACCCGGCTTACTGGCCCTCGTGGCTGATCGTTTTCACGCTCTATCTGCTTTCGTTATTGCCCATGTCGGCCAAACAGCGTTTTGGCCGGCGCCTCGGGTGCTTTCTGGAGCGCAAGCTCAAATCCCGTTCACGGGTTGCCCACACCAACCTCAGTGCCTGCCTGCCGGAGCTGGATGACCGCGCCCGTCAACAACTGGTGCAGGACAATTTCGTGGCCTGCACCCGCGGCTTTCTGGAAAGTACCCACGCCTGGTGGCGGGACATGTCCGGCTATTACGACACCACCGAGATGCACGGTCTGGAGAATCTGGAGGCAGCCAGAGCGCAGAACCGCGGTGTGCTGCTGATCGGGGGCCACTACAGCATTTTTGATTTTGCCCTGCCGTTGATTGCCTGCAAGCTCGACAAACCGGGGTACATGTACCGGCCCAACAACAACCCGGTCATCGACCGCATGATTGAAAACGGGCGGCGCCGCCATTTCAATATCCGGCCTTTTTCCAAGCGGCAGTTGCCGCGAATGATGAAGTTCCTGAAGGAGGGTGGCCAGGTGTGGTTTGCCTGTGATCAGGATTTCGGCAAAAAAACCGAGCTGTTCGTGCCGTTTTTCGGGGTGGATGCCGGCTGCATCACGTCACCCAGCTACATTGCCCGGGAATCCGGCGCGGCGGTGATCTGTGTCAGTCACCTGCGCCTTCCCGATGGCCATTATCGTGTGGAGTTCTCCCCCATTCAGGAGGATTTCGGCGAGGACACAACCCGCGATGCTGCAACCTGGAATCGCTTTATTGAATCCACCATCCGCGAGTATCCCGACCAGTACCTGTGGCTGCACAAACGGTTCAAGAGCCGGCCAGAGGGTGCTGAGAAAGTTTACTAGCCGGCTCTGTTATCACCGTTTATGCATGGCGGAAAAAATGGGCAGTTACTTTCGGCCCAGATAGCGACGAATCGTATCCTGCCAGCTTGCCGATTCCGTCACCGTCAGCACCTGTTCGGACACCGGCCCACGAATTCCGCTGCCCGCAGGCAAGGCAAAACCGTAAAGCTGTTGCTGGAAGATGTCCGGCAGCAGTGTAAGCCGCTTCTTACCCATCTGCATATTGCGATACTGCATCAGCGCCCGGTCATACACCACCGCGTCCGTCTCGCCATTAGCGACCGACAGCATGGCGGCAGCCAGGTCCGGATACAGCTGGTGCCGTATACGCTCGTCACGCAGGTAAGCTTCGCTGGCCGTTCCGTCGACAGTCGCGACATTGGCGCTGACCAGATCTTCCGGTCCCCGGATCTGATGCTGAAGGTTGCTGACGGTCAGTGAGGAAGTGATGGCGGCGGTAAAGCTGGCGACCATGATCAACCCGGCAAACATCCACGCCAGGGCGACGGCGCGCCCGGCAAAGGACACCGGAGCCTTGTCACCGTAACCGACGGTGGTCATGGTGACGGCGGCCCACCAGAAACTGGCGCCGATGCCCTTGATGGGATCGCCGCCGAACTGTTCCGGATTGCGCTTGCGCTCGAACAGCCACAGTACAAAGCCCACGCCCAGCAGCAGCGCACCGAGCGCAATGATCACGCTGACAAACTGCCAACTGATCAGTGCCCGCAAGCTCGCCCACAGGCCCTGCTCCGGTGCAGGTGGCACCGCAATTGACAGGCCTGTCTGGAAGAACGGGTGGGTAAAGTCGAACTTTGCCTCCCGCTCGGCAGTCATGGTCAGGGCGCCGACAGCGACGTCGATATCGCCGCTCTCCACCTGGGCGAGCAGCTCCTTGAAGGACAGCGGAACCAGGGTGTAGTCACGGCCGATGCCGCTGGCGACTTCCCGCCACAGCTCCACACTGATCCCTTCCCATTCACCGGATTCCGCTTCCACCACAAACGGTGGCACCGGGGTGATCCCCACTTTCAATGGCTCGGATTGAGCGGACAGCTGGCCTGCAGCCAGCGTCAGCAGTACCAGGGCGATCAGACGGCTCCATGTTTTCATCACTTTCTCCCATCCATGGCGCATTATTCGAACGACGAGCTGATCACATCGCGGTAGTTCCGGATCCGCTGCACATAGTGCACCGGCTCATAGCCACGGGCATACCCGTAACGGGTCTGTGGGTAGTACCGTTTGTCGGCTTTCAGGGGCAGAACTTCTTTCATGTCATCCCAGGAATCCGGGTTTTTACCCAGGTCCCGCGCCAGCTGGCGGGCGTCCAGCAGGTGCCCCCGGCCAATGTTGTAGCTGGCCAGTGCCAGGAAGGTGCGGTCCGGTTCCGGAATGGTGTCCGGCAGACGACGATGGCGATCGGCCAGGTAGCGCGCGCCGCCGTCTATGGCTGCAACCGGATCCAGTCGATCGGTTACGCCGAGGGACTGTGCCGTATTCTGGGTCAGCATCATGATGCCGCGAACGCCGGTGGGTGACACCGCGGTCGGATCCCAGTGAGACTCCTGGTAGGACAGGGCTGCCAACAGGTCTGCGGGCATGCCGGTGGTGGCTTCCGCTTCGGCAAAGTGATTGACGAAATTGGGCAGGCGGTCGTCGATGCGGCGGTTCAGGGCCCGCAGGTCGACAAAATCGAATTCGCCAATGTAGGCGTAGTAGCGGTTCTCCATATAGCCGATGGCTTCGTCACCGGCGGTGCTGTTCATCCACTCGCGGGCGCTGTCCGCCAGATCGGTGGCGCCTGCGGGCAGGTACCAGCCCAGGTTCTTGCCTGTGGTCAGGTTCATCGCGACTTCGAGGTGAGGGAAGTGGCGGCGCATGACCTGCACGATGTTGGAGTCGGCAACGGTGCAGTCGAGCGATTGCTCAGCCACGGCCGAAAGCAGGATTTCCGTGGTCCGGCTGTCATCCTCCTCGAACTTGATGCCTTCGTGCTCCGTTGCCAGGCCGTTCAGGGTTTCCACGTAGCTGGAACCCGCGGTCACGGTTATGGCGACGTCGGTCATGGCATCAGGTGTGCGGGGCATCGGGCGCATTTCCCGGTGGCACACCAGTTGTTCGGTAATTTCGGTGTGGGCCGGACCCTGTGTAAAGCGCTCTGTCCGCGACGGCAGGTGTGTCAGGCCGGCAGCGGCAAGGTGGGTCTCGCCAGATTCCAGGGCTTCGATGACCTCGGCGGTGGAGTCGTACATGGTCCAGTTCACCTGCCAGCCCTTGCTCTCGGCAAACCGGGCGATCAGGCTGTGCTCCGGGCCGATGGGATTCTCATGGCGGTCCAGGTAATAGGTGGTGGAACCATTGCGGGTTGCGACTTCCAGAGTGCCGGTTTCTTCGGGAGGTGCCAGCTGTTTGGAGGGCTTGGAACTGGCACTTTCGCTCTGACCACAACCTGCCAGGGTGGTGAGCAGGCAGGCAGACACAGCGTACTTCAGAATCGGAGTCATCACAGACCTCTTCTATTTATGCATTGTCCGTCGAGTTACGAATCGGTAACCGAACTGTATCACCCCCGAAACGGTGAAATAAGTATTTACCGCTACTTAAGCCCCTGATGAGTGACCAATTGGCCCGTTAAGGGAAGATAAAAATGGCGATACCTGGCGGGTTTTGCGGGGCTTCCTTACACTGGGCTTTCCACGTTCGATGGATGCCCCATGCACGCCTTGTTCAGTTCCTGTCTAGCCTATGCCGCATTATTGGCCGGCGTGTTGGCTTTTTTGCCCGGCGCGGGGTTGCTCGGAGCGCTGGCGGTCAGTCTGGCCGTGGTGTTGGGCTGGCGCTCCATGCGAATGGTGCCCCGGGTTGTGTTCATCGTCGCCGGGTTGGCGCTGGTGTTCGCGCTGGGGCGTGATCCGGCGCTGATTGCCGGCGCCGCCACCAACATGACCCGCCTGGCCGGACTGATCCTGGCGGTGCTGTTGTTGTCGTCGGTACTGGCTCGCTCCCGGGACCTGCAAAAAATCTCCTCCAGTCTGTTCAGCGGTGCGCCCCGCGCCCGCTATGCCAGTGTTACCTTCGGCACGGCTCTGGTTGCCGTGCCTCTGAATTTCGGTTCGGTTGCCGTGGTGGGCAGCCTGATTGCCGAGCGCATTCGCACCGACGGCGATAGCAGTGCCATCCGTAACGGCACCCGAGCGGTGCTCCGTGGTTTCGGCGTGTCGCCGATCTGGTCACCTCTGTCGATTTCCGTGGCGCTCACCCTGACATTGTTGCCCGGGCTGGGCAGTGCGCAGTTGCTTTCGGTTGCCCTGCCGTTCGCGTTGCTGGTGTTACTGGCGGGTTTTTTCTGGCGTGAGTCTGAGCCGGTTGCGATCGCAGCGACGCCGGAGGACCGCGCCGGGTGGGCGAGCTGGTTGCGATTCGGCGGCATTATTGCCGCCATCTGTGTCGGGGTGTTCCTGTTCAGCCACACCTATGGCCTCAGTTACGCCCGTTCGGTGACGCTGAGTTGCCTGTCGGTGGTGGTGCTGGGCTGGGTGTTGTCCTGGTTCAATGGTAATAACCCCAGGCTGCCGAACATGGCCAACGTCAGTAACGAGCTGGCCATTGTGGGCGGCTCGGCGTTTATCGGTTCCATCATCAGTGCCGTGGTGCTGGGCCAGATGGGCGGTGCGGTCATTTTACCCGTCTGGGCCTGGCCACTGCTGGCGGCGCTGGTGCCCTGGGGCTTTTTCCTCGCCGGGCTTGCGGGGGTCAATCCGATCGTGATGGGCACCCTGGCAGGCGGTATCCTCGGTTCGGTGTGGCCCGGCGATGCCGTGCTGGGCCTGGGTTTCGCCATGGTCTCGGGTTGGGGCGTAGCTGCCTTCGGTACCCCGTTCGCGGCCAACGCGCTGATCATGGAGCGGCTGACCGGTTACCGGGCCCGAGATGCCTCACTGCGGTGGAGCCTGATGTTGTCGTTGAGCGCACTGGTTCTTGCCAGCGTGATCGCTTCCATTCTCACGATCTGGCTGGCGTGATCTGACTGGCACGGCGGCATTGCGCGGGGAACAAATAGCGGCCTACTGAAAAGCACCTATGGCTATTTTCCGGGCCCTCTGTTACCGTGCCTGCATCCTGCCTCTAAGGATTTCCGCAGTTTCCGGCACCAGTGCCGCTTTGCGACCCATCCGATACGACCTGTCAGAGGACGTCACCCCGTTACCGGCGCGTGACCGTAGTCGTCTTTTTTTCCATGAATTTTCATGGCATCTGCCCGCATTCGCCGACGACGGTGTTCGTGGAGGCAGAATCAATCAAGAGTACTTATATGAATTTTTCTTCCCTCGGTTTGTCCGAGCAGCTCGTCCGTGCCACTTCCGATCAGGGTTACGATACCCCTTCGCCCATTCAGCTTCAGGCCATTCCTGCGGTGCTGTCGGGTCGCGATGTGATGGCTGCGGCCCAGACGGGCACCGGTAAAACCGCCGGATTTACACTGCCGATCCTGCAGCGCCTGGGTGAAAACCCGCGCAATGGCAAAGGCCCCCGCGCGTTGATCCTGACGCCTACACGAGAGCTGGCAGCACAGGTTCACGACAGCGTGAATCTTTACAGCAAATACATTCCCACCAAGGCTGCAGTGGTCTTCGGTGGCGTGAAAATCAATCCGCAGATGATGAAGCTGCGCAAAGGCGTTGACGTTCTGGTGGCCACGCCGGGTCGTTTGATGGATCTGTACCAGCAGAACGCTGTGCGCTTCAACGAAGTGGAATTCCTGGTGCTGGACGAGGCCGACCGCATGCTGGACATGGGCTTTATCCGCGACATCCGCAAGATTCTTGCGCTGCTGCCGGCCAAGCGCCAGAACCTGCTGTTCTCTGCGACCTTCTCAAGCGAGATCCGCAGTCTGGCGGAAGGCCTGCTGAATAACCCGGTGCAGGTTGAAGTGGCTGCTCGCAACACCTCGGCGGAAAACATCATTCAGTCGGTGTACCCGGTCGATCAGAGCCAGAAAACCGCGCTGCTCAGCAAGCTGGTACGCGATAACAGCTGGGAACAGGTGCTGGTGTTTACCCGTACCAAGCACGGTGCCAACCGCCTGACCCAGAAACTGGAAAAAGACGGTATCACCGCCGCTGCCATTCATGGCAACAAGTCCCAGGGTGCCCGTACCCGCGCCCTGGCTGACTTCAAGGCCGGCGAAGTGCGTGTGCTGGTGGCGACTGACATCGCTGCCCGCGGTCTGGACATCAAGCAGCTGCCCCAGGTCGTGAACTTTGAGCTACCCAACGTGCCGGAAGATTACGTGCACCGTATCGGCCGTACCGGTCGTGCTGGCGAAAGCGGCCATGCGCTGTCTCTGGTCAGCGCCGATGAAGGCAAGATGCTGGCGGGTATCGAACGGCTGATCAAGAAGCAGTTGCCGCGCAAGAGCATGGAAGGCTTTGAGCCGACCAACAACCTGCCGCTGAAGCCGAAGGCCAAAGCCGACCCCAGCCGTGCGCGCAATCGCAACGGTAACGGCGGTGGTAACGGCAAGCCCGGCGGCAATGGCCGCAGCTTTGGCCCCAAGCCCGGCGGTCGCAGTGGTGGCCGCAGCCAGAACGGCGGTGGCGGCCGGGCGAGGCGTTCACCCCAGCGTGAAAGTGCCTGATCCACAGTCCGCTGTAGATCTGGTGTAAAAAAGCCGCCGGGGCTCTGACCTCGGCGGCTTTTTTTATGTGCAATTCAATGGTGCGCGTTTTCGCTTGGTTGTGGCGCGCGTGACCTGAAACAGTGCGCCCGCCTGTATTACAAATCTATGACGTAGTCGTCAGAAATTTTGCAAACTGCTGTTTATATTGAAAAATAAGTGTTGGCACGGTCGTTGCTAAGCCTTAGGGGAGTGTTTCCAAACTGTAACCCTTAAGGTGGTCCAATGAAAAAGCAATCCCTTCGAATGATGGTTTCCTTGTTGAGCGCCGGTGTCATCGGAGCCGTTGCTGTTCCCTCCGTGGCGTCTGCAGAAACCACAGCAAATGTCAGCGTTGTCAGCAACTACATCTTCCGTGGCGTGACCCAGACCGACGGTGCCGCAGCGGTTCAGGGTGGTATTGATTATGCCAATGAATCGGGCCTGTACGTTGGCAGCTGGGCGTCCACCGTAGATTTCGGTCCGGGTACCGCCGCCAGCTACGAGCTTGATCTGTACGCCGGTTTCGCCGGGGAAGCTGCTGGCCTCGGCTATGACGTGGGCTACATCTTCTACGCCTACCCGGATGAACAGACCAACATCGACTTCGGTGAAATCTACGGCGAGCTGAGCTACAGCCTGTTTGCGGCGGGTGTGGCGTACACGGTGAACAGTGAAAACCAGGATGCCCTCTTTGACACCGGCGATATCTACTACTACCTGTCAGCCGGTGTGCCTTTGGCTAACGACTTCAGCCTGAGCCTGACTGCGGGTTACTACGACTTCGACGTGGATGGTGACCCCGGCTTTGAAGACGCGAGCTATACCCACTATGCCGCGGGTATTGCCAAGGATGCCGGCGAGTTCGGTGAAGTCAGCTTTAACTTTGAGTACGCTGACGAGGATAATGCAGAAAAGGACAAAACTGAGTTCTGGCTGGGCTGGAGCAAGAGCTTCTGATCATCGCCAGACTCTCAAGCCGCAGTTAAAAAAGGGAGCCGAATGGCTCCCTTTTTTTCCCGATCCGGCCCGGTTGGCTCAGAACCGGTAGATGAACCCCACCATGTAAACCATGGGATCGATTTCAACCTCGGTGGTGATCTCGCCCACTTCCGTGTCACCCGACAGTGCGGTAATGGTGGCGTCGGTCTCCAGATCCACCCACCAGATGGCTGCGTTCAGACCAAAATTCTCGCTCAGCATGTAGTCCACGCCCAGTTCCAGGGCGACTCCGACGCTGTCATCCAGATCCAGTTTGGAACCGTCCACGGTGCCCGCCGGTGTGCCGAAGTTGGCCTGAGCCACCGAGTCGATCACGGTGTTGAGCGTGTCGGTGGTTTTTTCCTCGAAGAAGGTGGTGTAGTTCACGCCCACGCCGGCGTAGGGTTGCAGCCGCGATGCGCTGTCCATCGGGAAGTACTGCAGCGTCAGCGTCGGTGGCAGATGTTTGGTTTCTGCCAGTTTGCCAAAGCCTTCCAGGCCATCGGCGCCGCTGATGTTGTGCTTGAACGGCGTGGCGCCCAGCACGCCGATACCAATGTGGGAGGTCACCATATAGGTCGCGGTTATCCCCAGCTGGTTGTTGCTGTCGACCGCCACACCGGTGCCGGGCAGCGCCAGCTCCTGGCCTGCCAGCGGGCCTTTTCCGGTGAACGCGAGATCACTGCTGGAATCATCGGGAGCGACGTGGGCGGGACCTATCCGCACCATGAAATCACCGGCTTCATAAGCCTGGGCAACGGGCGCTGCCGCCAGTATGCCGGCTGCCAGAACGCTGAGGGTAAATGCACGGGACATCACAATCTCCTTGAACCTGAATAGTCGATGGCTACAGGTTAAGGACAACAGCGGGGGAGAACTTGATGTAGAGCAAGTGCGCGTGCCCGTGGCTCAACAGCTCGCGGAGAGATTGATTCAACTCAAAAAAACGGCAGCTGGGGGTGTTCTGCGGATTGTCAGCCGGTCTTCTTTTTGCTGTCCGACGGGTTGAGTTGGCCGATGTCATCGCCCGGCACAAAGACGTCACGAACGGTCAGCGGCTTGCCGTCAGCGTCACGGACATACACCGGCAGTATGGTACGGCCGGTTTCACGGTCTCTCAGGTCCAGCGGAGCCTGATCCGGCGCGGGATTCCATTTATCGCCCCACTGGCGCAGGGCAATCACGATCGGGAACAGGTCACGACCCTTTTCGGTCAAGCGGTATTCAAAGCGGGAGCCGTGTTCGCCCACATCCACTTTTTTCAGGACCTCGTTATCCACCAGCCGGGCCAGACGGTCACAGAGGATGTTGCGGGCAATGCCCAACTCCTGCTGAAAATCCACGAAACGCCGTGTGCCGTGCATCGCATGCAACACGATCAGCAGCGACCACCAGTCACCCACCTCGTTGAGGGCGCGGGCGACGGAGCAATTGGAATCATCAAAACGTTTTCTGGCCATGTTCCGGAGTGTACAGAATAGGGTTGCATTTTAAAACCAGATTCAATAGGGTTGCTTTACGAAACCAAATTGATGAGGTTGCTATAGTCCATGAGCATGAATCTCGGTCCCATGTTTGAACCGTTTGAAATTCACAACCTGACGCTGCGCAACCGCGTGGCCATGGCCCCGATGACCCGCAACTTCTCCCCGGGCAATGTCCCCGGTGATGATGTGGTGGCCTACTATCGTCGCCGTGCCGAAAACGGGGTCGGCCTGCTGATCACCGAGGGCACCACCGTGAATCACCCGGGTGCGAACGGTTACCCGAATGTGCCCTTCTTCCACGGCGATGAGTCCCTCGCCGGCTGGAAAAACGTGGTCGATGCGGTCCACGAAGCCGGTGGTGCCATTTTCCCGCAGCTCTGGCACGTGGGTGCGGTGCGCAAGGAAGGTGTTGAGCCGGATCCCTCCGTGCCCGGTTACAGCCCGTCCGGCCTGTTCGCGCCGGGCAAGCCCAACGGCAAGGCCATGAGCAAGGGTGACATTGACGATGTGATCACCGCCTTCGCCGACGCCGCCCAGGACGCCAAGGCGCTGGGTTTTGACGGCGTCGAGATCCACGGTGCCCACGGTTACCTGCTGGATCAGTTCCTGTGGGAAGGCACCAACCAGCGGGACGACGAATACGGCGGCAGCATGGAAAACCGCCTGCGTTTCGTGGTGGAAATTGTCGAAGCCGTGCGCCATCGCGTGGGCCCGGATTACCCGATCATGCTGCGGTTCTCCCAGTGGAAGCAGCAGGACTACGAAGCGAAACTGGTCAACACCCCGGAAGAGCTGGAGCAGTTCCTCAAGCCTCTGGTAGATGCCGGTGTCGATATTTTCCACGCCTCCACACGCCGTTTCTGGGAGCCGGAATTCGAAGGCTCTGATCTAAACCTCGCGGGCTGGACCCAGAAGCTGAGCGGCAAGCCGACCATGTCGGTGGGCAGCGTGGGCCTGACCGAAGACTTCATCAGCGGCACCTTCGCCAGCAAGAAGGAAGCGGTGGAGCAGTCCGGCATTGATGAGCTGGTGGAGCGCATGAACAATCATGAGTTCGAGCTGATCGCCGTCGGCCGCGCTCTGCTGCAGGACCCGGAATGGCTGGTGAAAGTGAAAGAAGGCCGGTTGAACGACGTGGAAGCGTTCGCCAAGAAGTCCCTGGCCAAACTTTATTGAGTCCCCGCCGCAGCGCTGATGTGAAGGGCGCCGTTGAGCCGTCTTGAGGCCCAACGGCGCCGGCGCGTCAGCCTCTCAGCCCGGTCACCAGTTTGTCGATGCTGTCCTTGGCATCGCCAAACAGCATGCGGGTGTTGTCCTTGAAGAACAGCGGGTTCTCGACACCGGAATAGCCGGTGGCCATGCCCCGCTTGAGGACAACCACCTGCCGGGCTTTCCAGACTTCCAGTACCGGCATGCCGGCAATCGGGCTGCCCGGATCCTCAGCCGCGGCCGGGTTGACGGTGTCATTGGCGCCGATCACCAGTACCACGTCGGTTTCCGGGAAGTCGGCGTTGATCTCGTCCATTTCCAGCACGATGTCGTAAGGCACGTGGGCTTCCGCCAGCAGCACGTTCATGTGCCCGGGCAAACGCCCGGCAACCGGGTGGATGCCGAACCGCACATTCACGCCCCGCTCCCGCAGAATCTTGGTCATTTCGCTGACGCCGTTCTGGGCCTGGGCCACCGCCATGCCGTAACCGGGCACGATGATCACCGAATCGGCGTTGCGCAGTTCCTCGCAGACATCATCGGCACTGGATTCGTAGACGCTCTGATCAGAGTCGGCCGCGCTTGAGCTGCTCGTTGTCTGACCGAAGCCACCGAGGATCACACTGATAAAGGACCGGTTCATGGCCTTGCACATGATGTAGCTGAGAATGGCACCGCTGCTGCCCACCAGGGCACCCACCACGATCAGCAGGTCGTTGCCCAGCATGAAACCGATAGAGGCCGCCGCCCATCCGGAATAGCTGTTGAGCATGGACACCACCACCGGCATGTCGGCACCGCCGATGGCCATGATCAGGTGAATCCCCAGCACCGAGGCGATGACCGTCATCAGTACCAGGGCAATGATGCCCAAGGCCATGCTGTCCGTACCGAGGAACCAGGCGCCGAGGAAGACGCAGGCGATGACGGCAACCAGATTCATCAGGTGCCGGCCGGGCAGGGTCAGCGCCTTGCTGTCGATGCGACCGTCCAGCTTGCCGCAGGCCACCAGCGACCCGGTGAAGGTCACCGCGCCGATAAAGATCCCCACGAAGACTTCCACCAGTTTGATGGTGTGTTCCGCGCCGGTGGTGGCGATCAGCGGTTCGATATAGCCGGAGAAACCCACCAGCACTGCCGCCAGCCCCACGAAGCTGTGCAGCAGCGCCACCAGCTGGGGCATCTGGGTCATCTCCACTTTGTTGGCAATGGGGATACCGATGCCGGCACCGAGCAGCACGGCAATCACGATGGGAATCACGCCGCCGTCCACGCTGGCGAGGGTGGCCCCCACCGCGATGATAATGCCGGCGACGCCGTAGAGGTTACCGCGCCGGGCGGATTCCTGGTGGCTGAGGCCACCGAGGCTGAGAATGAAGCAGATACTTGCGACCACGTAGGCCACGCTCACCAGTCCTGTACTCATATCGGGCGCCTCCTACTTGCGGAACATTTTGAGCATGCGATGGGTGACCCGGAAGCCGCCCCCCACGTTGATGCTGGCGATCAGCACCGCGACAAAGGCCATGATGCCAACGGCGATATTCTCGGCCTGGGCCAGATGCAGAATGGCACCAATCACGATGATGCCGCTGATGGCATTGGTCACGCTCATCAGGGGGGTGTGCAGGGACGGGGTCACATTCCAGATCACCTGCCAGCCGATAAAGCAGGCCAGTACGAACACGGTAAAGTGCTGCAGAAAGCTCTCCGGTGCGTAGGCTCCGACGCCATACAGCGCCAGCGCGGTGACCACCAGCAGAACACCCCGGCCGATCAGGCTGCGGCGGTCGGCGTGTTTTTTGGCGGCGGCTTTCTCGGCCGCGGAGGGCTCTTCCGTGCCCGGCGCCGGCTTGGGACTGACCGGCGCCTCCGGCTGGGGTGGCGGCCAGGTAATGTCATGCTCCCGCACCACGGTCAGGCCACGGATCACGTCGTCTTCCATATTGACCACGGGCTTGCCGTCTTTCTCCGGCGTCAGCTCGGTGAGCAGGTGCACCAGGTTGGTGGCGTAGAGATCGCTGGCCACCTTGGCCATACGGCTGGGCAGATCGGTGTAGCCGATCAGCGTGACGTCGTGATGATGGGCCACTTTGCCCGGCTCGGTCAGCTCGCAGTTACCGCCGCGCTCCGACGCCAGATCCACAATCACGCTGCCGGGCTTCATGGATTTCACCATGTCGGCGGTGATCAGTTTCGGCGCCGGCTTGCCGGGAATCAGCGCGGTGGTGATGATGATATCCACCTCCTTGGCCTGCTCCGCAAACAGCGCCATTTCAGCCTTGATGAACTCGTCGCTCATCTGTTTGGCGTAGCCGCCGGAGCCGCTGCCGTCCTCGTCCGCGAAATCCAGCATCAGGAACTCGGCGCCCATGCTCTCGACCTGTTCCTTCACCTCCAGCCGGGTATCAAAGGCCCGCACCACGGCACCCATGCTGTTGGCCGCGCCAATCGCCGCCAGACCCGCCACCCCGGCACCGATCACCATGATTTTCGCCGGTGGCACCTTGCCCGCCGCGGTGACCTGCCCGGTAAAGAACCGACCGAAGTTATTGGCCGCCTCGATTACCGCCCGGTAGCCCGCAATGTTGGCCATGGCACTGAGCGCATCCATTTTCTGGGCGCGGCTGATGCGGGGCAGGCTGTCGATGGCAAACGAGGTGATCTTGCGGGCGGCGAGTTTTTCCAGCAGCTCGGCGTTCTGTGCCGGCCAGAGGTAGCTGACCAGGAACGCCCCTTCTTTCATCAGGTCCACTTCGTGCTTGCCCAGGCTGGGGTTGTCCATGGGCGCACGCACCTTGAGGATCACGTCCGCCTGCTGCCACAGGGCGGTGGTGTCAGCGGCGATGACGGCGTCTACTCTCTCGTAGGCGTCATCGGCGTAGTGCGCGGCCTCGCCGGCGCCGGCCTCCACGACGACCTCGTAACCGAGACCAATCAGCTTGTGGACCGATGGCGGCGTGGCTGCCACCCTGCGTTCATCCTTGAAGATTTCCTTGGGGATTCCGATTTTCATGGTGGGTACGACCTCCGGATTGCCCGATGAACCAAGTAGTTGGATAACCCAATACTAGTTCAAGCTGCCAGATCTGCCCGGAGGTTGTTGAAAACAGGCCGCCTCGGTACTCAGGCGCGGGATCGGGCCAGTGATTCCACCTCGGTCTGCGACAGGTTATCCAGCATGGCACCGCGGAACTGGCGGTTGATAAAGCGCTCGGTTTCCAACTGGATGCTTTCCCGCTGTTCCGGCTTCTCGATGTAGTCCATGGCGCGGATCAGAATGTAGCGGATGGTCATGCGGGAAATTTCGTGGATGGTCTCCGGCGGCACGGCGCTGACCAGTTGCCGGTCGATGATGTCTTCGGCCATCTCCCGGGCGCTGGCGTTCAACTGCGCTTCCAGTGCCCGCCGCAGCAACGGTGAGGGGCCATGCAGCTCCCGCACGGCGACGGTGGTGGCTGCCGGATTGGACTGGAAATAGCGATACACGAAGGTCACGGTATCGTGAGAAGCCTGCTCCGAACTGGCCGCCATCCGCCGCAATTCCCGCACGCCAGATTTCATGTCCTCGGCGATGTACCCCAGAACCTGCAGTCCGAACTCGTCGAGATTCTTGAAGTGACGATAGAAGGTATTCGGATTCAGTCCCGCCTCACGGGCCAGTTCCCGCAGGCCCAGCGAGGTCAGGCTGCGGGTTTCGGTGATCAGGCGCAGGCCGGCCTGCACCAGCTTCAATTTCCCGCCAGTTAAAACGTTCATACAGTTCCCACCCAAGTTTGATGGTTGAGTTGGGCCGTTGGGGCTTCCGAAAATGCTCGTAGCCATGGATGGCGGAGAGCAAGCGTACATGGACGTACTTGCAGCGGTTTTCGGAAGCCCCAACGGCCCGGCTCGACCTGCCCGCCAGGTCCGTGGAGTCAGGACAAACCGTTGTCTCCTTGGGCCAAACGATGCTTTTCTGAATTCAAAAAGTATACAGCTGTCTACTTCGTTGTGTATACATGTGTATACCGTCAATCATCATGGCGAAACAGACAGCAACAGGCAAGGCCGAATGGCCAGCGAACAATGAGGTAGGGTTATGAATCAGTCAGCACAGATTGCCATCATCGGTACCGGTTTCTCCGGACTGGGCATGGGCATCAAACTCAAGGAAGCGGGTTACGACAACTTCGTCATTCTCGAGCAGAGTGACGACATCGGCGGCACCTGGCATGAGAACCACTACCCGGGGTGTGCCTGTGACGTGCAATCCGCCCTGTACTCGTTCTCGTTTGAACAGAATCCTGACTGGAGCCGCATGTACGCCCAGCAGAAAGAGATCAAAGCCTATCTCAAGCGCTGTGCCGAAAAGTACGGCCTGACCAAACACATCAAGCTGAACACCCACGTGGCCGGCGCCCGCTTTGACGAGAAAACCCAGAGCTGGACGGTGGAAACCTGCGACAGCCCGAAGCTCTGGGCCTACATGCAGAACAAGGGCCTGAATCCCGGCGACAAGCTGGATCGCAAGGACAAGGAGCTGCCGAAATTCAGCTCGTTCAAGGCTGACATTGTGGTGTCCGGCATGGGTGGCCTGAGCACCCCCGCGTACCCGAACGTCAAAGGCATCGAAACCTTCACCGGCACCAGCTTCCACTCCCAGGACTGGGATCACAGCTACGACTTCAAAGGCAAGCGGGTGGCGGTGATCGGCACCGGCGCCTCGGCCATTCAGTTCGTGCCGGAAGTGGCCAAAGAAGCCGGCCATCTGGATTTGTACCAGCGTACGCCGCCGTGGATCGTACCCAAGCCGGACCGCGAGATCCGTCCGCTGGAAAAATTGATGTTCCGCAAGTTCCCGCAGACCCTCAACGCCTTCCGCCAGAGCATCTACTGGATGCTGGAAGCCCGAGTGCTGGGCTTTGTAGGCAACCCACGTATTCTCAAGATCGGCGAGTTGCAGGCCCGTCGTCACATTCGTAACCAGATCAAGGACAAGGAACTGCGCAAGAAGGTGACCCCGGACTTCCACTTCGGCTGCAAGCGGGTGCTGATCTCCAACAACTACTACCCGGCGCTGGCTCAGGACAACGTCGACGTGCTCACCGACGGCATCCGGGAAGTGCGCGGTAACGTGATTGTGGACAACAACGGCAACGAGCGGGAAGTGGACTGCATCATCTACGGCACCGGCTTCAAGGCCCAGGACCCGATTCCCGCCGGTATGGTCTATGGCCGCAACGGTCAGGACCTGCTGGACGCCTGGAAAGACGGCGCTGAAGCCTACAAGGGCAGTGCCATTGCCGGGTTCCCCAACTTCTTCATGCTGATGGGCCCGAACACCGGCCTCGGTCACAGCTCCATGGTGTACATGATCGAAAGCCAGATTCAGTACGTGCTGGATGCCCTGAAGAAGATGGACAAGCACGGCTGGAAGAGCGTGGAGGTGAAGGAAGACGCGCTCAGCCAGTACAACGCCTCGATTCACGCCAAGCTGGGCGAGTCGGTGTGGCAGACCGGGTGCAAGAGCTGGTACGTGAACGAAAACGGCAAGAACACCACGCTGTGGCCGGGCTTCACCTGGCAGTTCCGCCAGCAGACCAAGCGGTTTGATGCGGCGCAGTATGTGTGTGAGCCGGCTGGCGAACTGGCCGGTGACGCCGTTGCTGCCAGTGCTTGAGGAATGCCAGTAAAAACCTGAGAAACGTCAGAAAAAAAGGGGCCTTAGGGCCCCTTTTTCGGTCTATGACTGACCGGTTAGCTCAGCGATTAACTCACCAGGGTGCCGCCATCCACTGCCAGGCATTGCCCGGTAATATGCCGCCCGGCCTCGGAGGCCAGTAACACCGCAGCGCCTTTGAGATCTTCCTCGCCACCAAAACGCTTCAGCGGGATCCGCTCCAGCATGGTGTCACCCTGGGCGTCCAGCAGGCCCTGGGACATTTTCGAGGGGAAGAAGCCCGGGCACAGGGCGTTCACGTTGATGTTGTAATGCCCCCACTCGGACGCCAGCGCGCGGGTGAAGTTCACCATGGCGCCCTTGCTGGTGTTGTAGGCGATGGTTTTCATGCCTTCCGGATTGCCGGACAGGCCCGCGATGGAGGCGATGTTGATCACCTTGCCGGTCTTGCGGGGAATCATGCAACGCTTGCCCACGGTCTGGGTGAGGAAGAACGAGGCGTTGACGTTCAGGTTCATCACCTTCATCCAGCCTTCCGCCGGGTAGTCTTCGGCGGGCGCACCCCAGGTGGCGCCGGCGTTGTTGATGAGGATGTCGATGTCACCCAGCTGGCTGACGACCTGATCCACCACCGCAGGAATGCCCTGCAGGTCGGACAGATCCGCCGCAATCGTCACCACTTCCACGCCCTGGGCTTCCAGGTGCGCCTTGGCCTCATCCAGTTCGTGCTGCTTGCGGGCGCTGATGGCGATTCGTGCGCCCAGCTCGCCCAGGGCTTCGGCCATCTGCAGACCCAGGCCACGGGAGCCGCCGGTAATAAAGGCGACTTTGCCGGTCAGGTCCAGTAACTGTTTTACACTCATCATGCTCTCCTTGAGGGTTCAGGCGGTCTTCGCCAGCAGGCCGTCGCTGACCTGGGCCAGGTGATGATCGGCATCGCCGAACAGCAGGTTGATCAGGGTCAGGCGCTTGAACAGGTGGGCGGCGAACATCTCGTCGGTCACGCCCATGCCACCGTGCAATTGTACCCCTTCCTGACCCACATACCGTGCGGCCTGGCCCACCAGAGTCTTGGCCATGGAGATCGCTTCACGGCGGCGGGCGCGGTCATCGGAGTCCGCTTCGCTGGCGGCCAGAATGGCCATGGTTTTGGCCTGTTCGGTGTGGATGAACATGTCCGCCATGCGGTGCTGCAGCGCCTGGAACTTGCCGATGGGCACGCCGAACTGCTTGCGGGTCTTGATGTACTCCAGGGTCGCGGCGTTCATGGCTTCCATGGCGCCCACGGCTTCGGCACACAGCGCGGCAATGCCCAGATCCACCGTTTTCTCGATGATCGGAAAGGCGTCATCAAGGGTGCCAATCAGCTTGTCGGCGCTGACCGCCACCTTATTGAAGTGGATCTCGGCGGTGCGGTGGCCATCGTGGGTGGCAAAGTCGTCCACCGTGACGCCTTTCGCGCCTCGGTCCACCAGGAACAGCGACAGCCCGGATTCATCGTTGACGTCGCCGCTGGTGCGGGCGGAGACAATCAACTGACTCGCCTGGCCACCGTGCAACACTGCGGTCTTCTGGCCGCTGATCAGGAACTGGTCGCCGTCCTTGCGGGCGGTGGTCTGCACATAGCTGAGATTGTAGCGGGCACCTGGCTCGCTGTGGGCCAGAGCCAGCAGCCGCTCACCGCTGGCGATGCCCGGCAGGATATCGGCTTTCTGGGCCTCGCTTCCGGCATCCCGGATCAGCCCGCCGGCCAGCACTACCGTGGCCAGATAGGGTTCCACCACCAGACCGCGGCCGAGATTCTCCATCACCACCAGGGTGTCGATGGCGTTGCCGCCCAGCCCGTCATAGTCCTCCGGAAAGGTGAACCCGAGCAGGCCCATCTCCGCCAGTGCGGACCAGGTGGCGGGATCGGTGCCGTGCCCGGACTGGATGATCTCCCCGCGCTTTTCGAAACTGTATTCGTTGGTCACGAAGCGGCGCAGGGAATCGCTGAGCATTTGCTGTTCTTCGGTCAGATCAAAATTCATAAGGTTTTCTCCAAACTTCCAGGCTGCCGAATGGGTTACAGGCCAAGCACGAGTTGCGCGATGATATTGCGCTGAATCTCGTTGGACCCGCCAAAGATCGACAGCTTGCGCATGTTGAAGTAATCGCCGGCGGCTGGGGTGGCATCGATCGAGCCGCTGCGCGGACCGTTGTAGTCCAGTTCCAGTGCGTCCGGAATATGGGCGATGGCATCCTGACCGGTGGCTTCCATCAGCATTTCGAACAGCTGCTGACCAATCTCGGTGCCACGGATCTTCAGGATCGACGCCTGCGGCCCGGGGCCACGCTTGTCTGTCAGCACCCGCAACACCGTCAGCTCCAGCGCTCGCAGTTCCATATCCAGCTGCGCCAGGCGGTCGCGGAAGCGGGTATTCTCGATCAGCGGCCGCTGGCCATCCTGCTCTTCCCGCGCCACGGCCTTGAGCCGCTTCATCAACGCCTTCCACTGACCCACATTGGCCAGGCCGGTGCGCTCATGGCCCAGCAGGAATTTGGCGTAGGTCCAGCCCTGGTTCTCCTCACCGATCAGGTTCTCGGCGGGCACTTTTACGTTGTCGAAGTAGACCTCGTTTATCTCATGCTCGCCGTCCAGCATGATAATGGGGCGCACTTCGATGCCCGGGGTGTTCATATCGATCAGCAGGAAGGAAATGCCTTGCTGCGGTTTGCCTTCGGTGCTGGTGCGCACGAGGCAGAATATCCAGTCGGCGTGTTGGCCCAGGGTGGTCCAGGTTTTCTGGCCGTTGACCACGTAGTGATCGCCCTCGAGCTTTGCGCTGGTGCGCAACGAGGCCAGATCTGAACCGGCGCCGGGCTCGGAATAGCCCTGGCACCACCAGTCTTCGCCACTGAGAATGCCCGGCAGAAAGCGCTGTTTCTGCGCGTCGTTGCCAAAGGTCATGATCACCGGAGCGACCATGCGCAACCCGAAATCCAGCTGGCGGGGTGCACCGGCGAGGGCACACTCTTCCTCGAAGATAATCTGCTGAATCGGATCCCATCCGGTGCCGCCAATTTCTTTTGGCCAGGTGGAAGCGCCCCAGCCTTTATCAAACAGAATCCTCTGCCAGCGTTCGGTCATGGCTTTGTCCGGGCGCAGGCGTTTTTGCACCCGTTCGCGGATGTCGTCCGGCAGGTTGTCGTCCAGAAACTGTCGAACTTCGGCGCGGAACGCCTCTTGTTCCGGGGTGTAGTTCAAATCCATGGTGCACCTCTTGTCTGGTGGCTGAGGTAGATGATTTTTGGCTTTTGGAGCTGCCTTGTAGTTTTAATGCTTGGTCTTCTGGCTTGGGCGGCTGCGTCGGTTGGGAACCCCCTTTCAAAACACGCTCCTTCGGCCCATCCCTGGGGCGCTTGGGCTCCGCCATCCATGGCTCCGCACAGTTTTGAAAGGGGGTTCCCAACCAACGCTTCGAGTCTCTGCGTGCCTGCTTTAACAAATTGTCTTTCGCGGTTCTGGCCCAGCGTTCTAACAATGCACCTGTTGGCCATTGCACAAAGCTCGGGGCGCCTGTCAGGTATAGGTGTCCAAAACCGTGCGGAGCCATGGATGGCGGAGCCCGAGCGTCACAGGGATGTGCCGTAAGGAGCGTGTTTTGGACACCTATACCTGACAGGTGCCCTCCACCCAGGTTTCAGGCAATCACAGCTTTAGGCCACCTCAAACAACCCGGCAGCACCCATACCCGTACCGACGCACATGGTAACGACGACGTATTTGACGCCACGGCGCTTGCCTTCGATCAGGGCGTGGCCGACCAGGCGGGAACCGGTGGTGCCGTAGGGGTGGCCGACCGCGATGGCGCCGCCGTTGACGTTCAGGTGGTCCATCGGGATGCCGAGTTTGCGCTGGCAGTAGAGGACCTGAACAGCGAAGGCTTCGTTGAGCTCCCACAGGCCGATATCGTCGACCGTCAGGCCGGCGCGCTTGAGCAGTTTGGGCACGGCGAAGACCGGGCCGATGCCCATTTCGTCCGGCTCGCAACCAGCAACGGCGAAGCCGCGGAAGATACCGAGCGGAGTCGCGCCGCGCTGTTCGGCGATTTTGCTGTCCATCAGCACGCAGGCCGAGGCGCCGTCAGAGAACTGACTGGCGTTGCCGGCGGTGACGACGCCGCCTTCCATTGCCGAGCGGATCTTGCTGACGCCTTCCAGGTTGGTGTCCGGGCGAATGCCTTCGTCCTGGCTGACGGTGACTTCCTGGCTGCTGAGCTGGCCGGTGGCCTTGTCGGCGACGCCCATGGTGGTGGTGATGGGCACGATTTCGTCGTCGAACTTGCCGTCCTCACGGGCCTTGGCGGCCAGGTTCTGGCTGCGCACGCCGTATTCGTCCATGTCTTCTTTCTTGATGCCGTAGCGCTTGGCCACGGTTTCAGCGGTATCCAGCATCGACCAGTACAGCTCCGGCTTGTTCTTCGCCAGCCAGGGTTCCATGAAGTAGTTCTGGTTGACGTTGGCCTGCACGGTGGAGATGGATTCAACACCGCCGGCAACCATCACCGGCACCCGATCCACGGCGATGTGGTGGGCCGCCATGGCGATGGCCTGCAGGCCGGACGAGCAGAAGCGGTTGATGGTGGCTCCGGCTACGGAGACTGGCAGGCCGGCACGGATGGCGCCCATGCGGGCGACGTCGTTACCGGTAGAGCCCTCGGGCAGGGCGCAGCCCATCAGCACGTCTTCGATTTCGTTGGGGTCGACTTTCGAGCGCTCGACCGCGTGCTGGATGGCGTGGCCCGCCAGGGTGGCGCCGTGGGTCATGTTCAGACCGCCGCGCCAGGATTTGGCCAGGGGCGTGCGGGCGGTGGATACGATGACAACATCATTGGACATAACAATTCTCCTCAGGTCGGTGCTGCGGTCCTTCGATAAGGAATAGGCAGCCCCGGATCAATTCGTGGACCGGTTATTTAGCGTCGAAACCCTTGCCTTCCTCAGCGCGCTTGGCCAGCAGCGCTGCCGGCTCCCAGAAGCCTGGCTGGGTGTGGCGGTCTTCGGTGAAGGCCTGCATGGCGCGCACCACGTTGGGCAGACCGACTTCTTCGGCGTAACGCATGGGGCCGCCGCGGAACACGGGGAAGCCGTAACCGGTCAGGTACACCATGTCGATGTCGGAGGCGCGCTGGGCGATGCCTTCGTCCAGAATCTGTGCGCCTTCGTTCACCAGGGCGTAGACACAGCGCTCGACGATTTCCTGGTTGCTGATCTTGCGCGGGGTGATGCCCAGCTCGGCGCGCACTTCGTCCACCACCTTGTCCACTTCCGGGTCGTGCAGGGCGTTGCGGTTGCCCGGCTCGTAGCGGTAGAAACCGGCGCCGGTCTTCTGGCCGTAGCGGCCCATCTCGCACAGGCGGTCGGCGACCACCATCTTCACCATGTCCGGGTTTTCTTCATACTGTCGTTTGCGGATGGCCCAGCCAATATCGCCGCCGGCCAGGTCCGCCATGCGCAGCGGCCCCATGGCAAAACCGAATTTCTCGATGGCCTTGTCGATCTGCTGCACGCTGGCGCCTTCCTCCAGCATCAGCAGGGCTTCGCGCTGGTACTGGTTGATCATGCGGTTGCCGATAAAGCCGTCGCACACACCGGACACCACAGCAGTCTTTTTGATCGCCTTGGCCAGCTTCATGGCGGTGGCCAGGACGTCCTTGGCGGTTTTCTCGCCGCGCACCACTTCCAGCAGCTTCATGATGTTCGCCGGGCTGAAGAAGTGCAGGCCGATGACGTCTTGCGGACGTTTGGTGAAGCTGGCGATCTTGTTCAGATCCAGAGTGGAGGTGTTGGAGGCCAGGATGGCGCCGGGCTTGCAGACTTCGTCCAGCTTCTCGAACACGGACTGTTTGACGCCCATTTCCTCGAACACGGCTTCGATCACCAGGTCGACGTCGCTCAGATCGTCATAGGTGAGGGAGGGCTTGAGCAGCGCGATTTTGGCGTTGGCTTTGTCCTCGCTCATGCGGCCTTTCTTGACCTGGCTTTCATAGACTTTCTGGATGGCGGCCACGCCACGGTCCAGACCTTCCTGCTTCATTTCCACCAGGGTCACCGGGATGCCGGCGTTGAGGAAGTTGATGCTGATGCCGGTGCCCATGGTGCCGCCACCAATGACGCCCACGGACTTGATGTCGCGAACCGGGGTATCGGACGGCACATCGGCAATCTTGCTGGTCAGACGCTCGGAGAAGAACGCGTGGCGCAGGGCCCGGGATTCCGGCGTCTGCATCAGGTTAACGAACGCTTCGCGCTCCACCTCCATGCCCTTGTCGAACGGCATGGTAACGGCGGCCTTCACGGCTTCAACACACTTCAGCGGCGCCGGGTAGTTCTTGGTCATGGCGCCGACGGTGTTCTGGGTAAACATGAAAAAGCCTTCCGGATTCGGGTGCTTGGCTTTCAGGTCACGCACTTTCTTCAGCGGCAGGTTCTCGCTGACCACCTTGGTGGCGTAGGCGATGGCGGCGTCCAGCAGCTCGCCGTCAACGATCTCGTCAAACAGCGCGCTGCCCTTGAACTGCTTCGCCGGCACGATGCTGCCGGAGACGATCATGTTCACCGCGTGCTCGGCACCGATCACCCGCGGCAGGCGCTGGGTACCGCCGGCACCGGGCAGCAGGCCGAGTTTTACTTCCGGCAGGGCAATCTGGGCATCCGGCCTGGCGATGCGGTAATGACAACCCAGCGCCAGTTCCAGGCCGCCACCCATGCAGGCACCGCTGATGGCCGCGATCACCGGCTTGCGGCTGCTTTCCACGTAGTTGATCACGGTGTTCAGGTTGGGCTCGGCGGTGGCTTTGGATGAGCCGAACTCGCTGATGTCGGCGCCGCCGGAGAAGGCACGGTCGGAGCCGATCAGCACCACGGCCTTTACCGCATCATCGGCTTCCGCCTTGCGGATGCCGTCGACAATACCCCGGCGCAGATCGAAGCCGAGGCCGTTGACCGGTGGATTGTCGAGGCGAATGACGGCGATGTTGCCGGTCACATCGTAATGGGCAGTACTCATAGGGCAGCTCCCTGTTATTGGCATCGGGTTGAATCCGGATTGTGCACAGACGCTGTATTGAATTATCCATACACTGGTGTATTGTTTGTCCATACACTAATGTATGTTTCAGGCAGGGTCAACGCTTTCAAACTTGTGGCCGCCGTTGATGTAGAATTCACACCCAATCGCCAGCAGCAGGACCAGAATCCAATATGACGGACGCCAAACCGCCGAAACGCTCGCGCCGCAAGACGCCGGAAAAAGCGCAACTGACCCGCGACGACTGGCTGGATGCTGCGGCCGGGGAGATTGCGGCGGGCGGATTCGGCCACCTGCGGGTACTGACGCTGGCCAAAAAGCTTGGTGTTACCCGCGGCAGTTTCTACTGGCATTTCAAGGATCATGAGGACCTGGTGGTCAGCTTTCTCGATCGCTGGCGGGACCGCCGCCTCCACGAACTGCAGTACTGGAAGCCCAAAGGCGGGGATGTGGAAACCGAGCTGCGGCAGATCCTGGAGCTGCTGCTGACCGATGCCTCCCGCAACATCCGGCGCCTGCAGGTGGAACTGGCGGTGCGGGATTTTGCCCGCCGTAACGACTACGCTGCGGACCTGGTCACCGAAGTGGATGAGGCGCGGATCAGTCAGAACTGTGAGCTCTATGAACGGCTCAGCAGCAATCCCCAGCGCATCCGTGACCTGTCTCTGCTGATGTACGTGGCCACCATCGGATCCCAGGTGGTACTCACCGGCAAGAAGGGTGACGCTGAAACCATTCGTCGGGTGGAAGACCTGATGGCGCGGGTGGCACTGGGTCAGCGTGACGATGAGCGTGATGGCAACTAGAGGCCTGGCTCTGCTGGTGCTCGGGCTCTGCGCCACAGCCGTGGGCGCAACCGGGTCTGCCTGCCTGGACAGCGCCAAAACCGAACTTGAGGCGCTGTACTGCAACGTGGTCATTGAAGGGCAGGGAGCGGGGCTGCCTTCGCCCACCGATTTCAAACGCAACGACCCGGCGGTGCAGGCGCTGCTGCTGCGTCGTCCTGCCGCTCGTCTTGGCCTTGACGTGCCGGAGGTCAACGGCACGTCGACGACGCCGGCGCCCAACTCCGGACAAGCACAACCAGCCGCTGAGCAACCGGCGGAAAGACCCGACCCGGCCCGCCGGCTGAACGGCTGTCGGCTGGAGGGCCAGCGCATTACCTGCCCGCAGCGCCGTTTCGAACTGGCCATGAATCAGCCCAACAGCAAGCTGGCCAAGGGTGTGCTGGGGCCGGATAACCGTCTCGGTCTTACTCCGTTTGCCGGTAACCGCAGTGACGAGGACGCGGTCCGGCGTTACCTGTCAGACGCGTACGATCGCTACATTCCGAAAATGGTGGAGATCGGCCTTGGTGCCAACACCATGAGCTTCACCGCCTTTCATCATGCCTTCCATACCACTGAAGACGCGGGTGTCGACTTTGCCCGGCGTATGGAACAGACCTTCTCCCTGCTCAAACAGGACAAAAAAACTCTCGCGGTCAAAGCCCGCTATCACGACAACCTGCCACAGGATCTGTCCTTGTGTGAGGTGATCAATGCCGACATCATCGTGTGCGACGATGTCGGCACCAACTGGGTGTTTGTCGCGCCGTCCCGATAGCCCCCTTACAGGATGCCCGCCGGGCGGCCCAGATCCCGCAATACGGTCTCCATAACCATGGGGCTCCACAGCAGGCGATGATGCCCCAGGCCCTGGGTGCGCAAGAGGGTGGCGTTTTCCCAGTTGTGGTAGATGCGTTCACTCTCCTGCGGCGAAATGGAATTGTCGTCGTCATCGATCACGATCAGCCCGCGCTGGGTGAGTGACGGTGACAGGGCTTCCAGGTCCAGCTGCTCCCAGACCGAGCGGCCGAAACGCTCCTCCATCAGTCGCAAGTGCACGCCGAGCACCTGCGGGCTCAGCCCCAGTTGCCGGCCGAGACCGCGCATTACCGCGCTCAGGCTGACCGGGGGTGCCAGCATGGCCAGATAGCTCGGCTGCAGGCCGTCAGCGATGGCCCGGGCCACCGCGATACAGCCCATGGAGTGGGCCAGAATGCCGTGAACCTGCCCCACACTGGCGGCCACTTTCAGGATCACCTCTGCCATATCGAACAGGTTGGTGCTGTCGCCCTCGGCGCGACCGTGGGCCGGGGCATCGAACAGCACCACGCGATAGCCGGACTCCACCAGCGGGCTCACCCAGGCGCCATATTGTATGCCGGCGCCGGCCCAGCCGTGCACGCCCAGCACCACCGGCCCCTGGCCCCAGGAATACACCGGGATGGTATTGCTGCCGTGATGAAGCTGGGTGTGGCTGTCGGCGCAGTCCAGCAGGTACTCGTAGCGCGACGGCATGGGCAGACGGGACGGCTTGAGGGCCATGTGATGCACCAGCCGGCCCGCCTTCTCCGGCGACACCCGGGCATACAACTGCAGTGCCAGCCGGGTGGCTGAAAGCCCGACATGGCGGGCCGGCTGGCGTGCTGGTGGGCGCTGAAAGTTCTCGAAATGAGCGTTCAGTTGTGAGGTCATGGTGAAAGTCCTTCTTCCTGCATTGGTGGATGACAGGTTCAGGTTAGGACTTGCCGGCGGCCAGCAGGAGTGTCATATTTGACATATAAAGTGCGAAAAGAGCCATAACCATGTTTACCATCGCGATTGTTGCGTTCCCCAACTGCCATGCCTCCGGTGTGCACGGCGTGATGGACTTCTTCACCGTGGCCAATTATTGCGGCCGCAGTCCCGCGGGACGCAGCGAGCCCCTGTTCAATTGCCAGGTGGTCACGGTGGATGATCAACCGGTGCGCGGGTACAGCGGTGCGGTGGTCACGCCCACGGCCAAGCGGGAGAGTTTGCATGCGGATCTGATCGTGGTGGGCTCCTCGGTTGAGGCAGCCGTGGGTGAACACCGGCTTGAGCAAACCCTGGCGCCGTCGAGGCACCTGCACGGCTGGCTGCGGAGCGCGCTGGAGCGGGGCGCGGTGCTGGCCAGTGTCTGCACCGGCAGCTTTGTGCTGGCGGAAGCCGGCTTGCTGGACGATCAGGTCGCGACTACCCACTGGCGCGCCGCACCGCTGTTCCGCCGTCGCTATCCGCACCTGCGTCTGGAGGAGGAGCATCTGGTGGTGGATAACGGTCAGGTGATCTGTGCCGGTGGCGCCACCGCGTTCGTGGATTTGTGCATTTATCTGGTGGAGCGGTTCGCCTCCCCGGCCGTGGCGCTGGCGTGCAGCAAGATGCTGGTGTTGGACGGCCGGCGCACGGAGCAAACACCCTACATGGCGTTCTACAGCCAGAAAGCCCATCAGGATGGGGCCATTCGCAAGGCCCAGGGCTGGCTTGAACAGCACTACGCCGAGGCGCTGACCATCGACGACGTGGCCGCCGTGGCCGGGCTGGGTCCCCGCACTTTCAAGCGGCGCTTCAAGGACGCCACCGGGGAAACGCCCCTCGGCTATCTGCAGCATTTGCGGATCGAGGCGGCCAAACACTTGCTGGAATCCAGCCGTGAACAGACCGCGCGGATTATCTGGAGCGTGGGCTATGAAGACGCCAGCTCGTTCCGGCGGCTGTTCAAGCGCACCGTGGGCTGTACCATGGAGCAGTACCGCAAACGGTTCAGCTATGTGTCGCCGGTGGAGGCCCACAGCGTCGCCACCGGCTAGCCCCGGATACGTTCAGTCCCTTACGGCGCCCGGGCACCGCTGCCGCTATGCTGTACCGCTTTGATCTCTGGCCGGATGTTCCGAATGATTGACGTGTTTTTCAGTACCTACATCAGCAGTACCATTCGCTTCCTGTTCCTGCTGGCGCCGTTCTTTGTGGTGACCATGTTCCTGGCTCTGACCCGGGGCTTGCCGGTGTCGGAGAAGAACTCGATCATTCGCCGCTCCACGGTGTCTGCCCTGATTCTGGGGCTGGTGCTGTTCTTTGCCGGCCCGCTGTTGTTCAGCGCCATTGGCATCACCCTGAACTCGTTCCGCATCGGTGCCGGCAGCCTGCTGTTTCTGACCGCCATCAGCCTGGTCACCAGCGGCACCCGCAACCATGCCACCGGTCTGCCGGAAGAGGATCGGGATGACATTGCCGTGGTGCCGCTGGCGATCCCGGTGATGATCGGTCCGGCCACCATCGGTGCGATTCTGGTTTACGGGGCCGAACTCAAGGCGGTGCCGGAGGTGGCTGGCGGGCTGCTCGGTCTGGTGTCCGGGCTGCTGATTCTGGCGGTTCTGTTGCGGTTGTCGGGGTATCTGGAGAAAGCGCTCGGTAAAACCGGCCTGAATATCCTGTCCAAGATCAGCGGGCTGATTCTGTCGGCCATGGCCGCTGAAATTGTGCTGACCGGGATTGCGGGTTTTATGGCCTCGAACTAGATAGAGTAAAAAAATATCCACCGGTTTGCCCAACCCCACCAGGAGGCCGCTATGGCTGCCAATACCATTGAACTGAACCGTCGTCGTCATAATTTTGAGGGCGTGGAGTCGATCTGGTTGTTCGGGTATGGCTCGCTGATCTACAAGGTGGATTTCCCCTTTCTGGAGCAGCGCCCGGCGTCGATTGATGGCTGGGTCCGGCGGTTCTGGCAGGGCTCACACGACCATCGCGGTACGCCCGAGGCGCCGGGCCGAGTCGTCACACTGATCCAGAAATCCGGTGCTGTCTGCAAGGGCATGGCCTATAGGGTTTCGCCCGGCGTGTTTGAGCATCTGGACCACCGTGAGAAAAACGGGTATCTGAGATTGAGTGTCCGGTTGACGTTCGATGACGGCAGTCAAAGTGACGGCCTCGTCTACATCGCCACCGAGGACAACGAGGCTTTTCTCGGTGCAGCAGCGGACGTTGATATCGCACGCCAGATTGCCCGAGCCGTCGGCCCGAGCGGGCCCAATTCCGAGTACCTCTTTCGCCTCGCGGATTCGCTCAGAAGGCTGGGCGACCACTGCTCTCACACCTTCGCCATTGAATCTTGTCTGCAATCTATCGGGAAAAACGACATCTGAGGGCGCCGGACTGTAAAGCCATCAGGGTGTTACGTAAAGGATATGCAAAGCCCGGCCTGAACCCCTGACATCCGCCTTCCGATCCGTATTCTGAACTCAGGCACGCCACCAAACTGGACGTCGCGACACCTGAGAGTGGAATGAATCGGGAGAATCCTCATGAAACGATTTCTGATAGGCAGCTGTATCCTTGGCTTGTTGATGGCCACGTCACCGGCCATGGCGGATTCCTGGCGAGGGCACGGTCACCCGCCCGGGATCCAGAAGCAGATCGAGCGGGGCAAGATGGTTCCGCCAGGGCACCAGAAGAAGTTCCTGTTTTCCCGGCATCGGGATCACGGTTACGATCGCGGATACCGCGATCACCGCCGTGACAAGCACTGGAGTAAGCACGAGAAGCGACACCACAAGAAGAAGCACAGTTATGAGAATCGCTACCGGTACGATGACCGCCGGGGTTATCGGGGGGAGTACCGGCGCGGCCATCACCAGAAGTACCGTTCTGGTTACCACCACACCTACAAAGGTTACGATGGCCGCATTTCCAATGAGCACCGCGTTGCGCGGATCATCCGTGATACTCAGGTGCTGATCGAGGCTTCCCGCCGCTGAGTGGTGGGGTTGAAGCCCCGGGCCGGCGCTCTGCGCCGGTGCTTCAGCCCGATCATGATCAGGGGCACCACGATCATGATGCTGCCGGCGAGGAAGTACAGGTCGGGCACTTCGCCGAACCAGATCCAGCCGATGCCGACGGCCCAGATCAGCCCGGTGTATTCGGCGCTGGTCACCTGGTTGGCATCCACCTGGCGGTAGGCCAGCAGTACGGTGATGTTGTACCCCAGGATAAACAGTGCTGACCCCAGGGCACTGATCAGTATGGTGCTGTCCCAGCTGGCACCTTCCCACCATGCCAGCGCGCCGGCGGCCGGCAGGATCAGCAGGTAGTTCAGAAACAGTTTGTGGACAGTGGATTGCTGTGTGGGCAGCCGCCGCACCATCACTGCGTTGATGGCCAGTGCAAAGGCAGACGCCAGGGCGGCAACGGCGGCCCAGTTGAATTCCATCGGTCGCAGGATCACCACGATGCCGGTGAAGCCGCTGAACACGGCGAACACGCTCAGGGGTGTCAGTTTTTCCCGGAAGATGAAAACGGACAGCACCATCACGAGAATCGGCGCGGCGTAGAAGATGGCGTTGGCGGTGGCCAGCGGCAGATGGCCCAGTGCCACCACCATGCACAGGATGCCGGCCAGGTGAATGTGAGCCCGCAGGGTGTGGATTCTGACGCCGGCGAACAGCGCCTTGCAGTTAAGTTGTCCGGCCAGTGGCAGCAACAGCAGCAGGGTGATCACGCAGCGCAGGAAGGCAAACTGGAAGATCGGCGCGCCCGGCTCCAGCAGCTTGATGAATACGTCTGAAATCAGTGCCATGGCGTTGCCGATCACCAGCAGGAGAATGGCGCTGTTTACGGTTTTTCCTGACATTTCGTTGACCTCAAACTTGTTACTGCGGTGTTCGAGCAGGTTGGGTAAAGCCCTTCCGAAAACCGCTGTGAATACGTCCGTGTACGCTTGCTCTGCGCCATCCATGGCTCCGAGCATTTTCGGAAGGGCTCTACCCAACCTGCTCCCATACTTCTGTGTTTGTCCCGCACAGCAGTGAGAACTGACCGTGCCGTGTTCCTCGGATCGAGTGGTTGCATTCTAGGGCTGTGCTAATATCCGATAAAATGATCTTTAATCATCAATCATTAGATATTTAGATAATGAAACTACCCCCACTGAAATCCCTCCCGGTCTTCGAGGCCGTCGCCCGCCTCAACAGCTTCTCGCTGGCGGCGGAAGAACTGGCGGTCAGTCAGAGTGCTGTCAGCCATCAGATCAAGCAGCTGGAAACCTATCTGGGAGAAACCCTGTTCAATCGCACGGGGCGGTATCTGGCGATGACCGAGGAAGGCCGGCAGTATCTGGAGGCGGTCAGTTCCGCGCTGTTGCAGATCGAGCGGGCCAGTGAGCAGTTGCTGGGGCACGAGGAGTCGCGGTTGCGGCTGTCGGTGTTCAGCTCGTTTGCGGTGCGCTGGCTGGCGCCAAGGTTGCCGGAGTTGCAGCGCTCGCACCCGCAGGTGGAGCTGTCGCTGGAGATGAGCAGCGAGAATCCGGTGCTGTCGGATCGGGTGGCGGACTGTTTTATCACCATCAAACCGGATTCCCCGGCCTTCAGTTACGAGTTGCTGTACAAAGAGCGGCTGTTCCCGGTGTGCAGTCAGGATTTCTGGCAGCGAATGCGGCGGGAACTGGCGCTGGACGACGCGTCGGCTAAGGTGGATTCGGTGTCGTTAACGCCGGAGCAGGTGGCGTTGTTTCCGTTGCTCTCCACCCACAGCATCTACGACAAGCAGTCGGGTGACTGGGAAGCCTGGTATCACCAGGCCGGTCTGGCGTTACCCGCGTCCAGTCGCTTGCTGCACTCCAGTCACATGCTGCTGTCGCTGGAGGCGGCGCGGTTCCATCAGGGCATTGCCCTCACCAACGATTACATGCTGAGTACGCGCAAGGATTCCGAGGATTTCGTGAAGTTGCCCTGCCATTTCGTGGTGACGGGCGACCGCTTCTATTTTGCCTGGAAAACCAGCCGGCGCCGGGAGCGGGGCATTCAGTTGCTCCGGCGCTGGCTGGTGGCGCAGGCGGTGGAGGGCGGCCTGCGGAGTATCAGTGAGAGTGACGAGGCGTCTGATGCCTGAGGGTTACAGATACTGGTATCGCAGCAGCCGGTGTTTGATGCGCTCGAGGATGACCTGATCGATGACGGCGGCCAGCACGGCAATTACCAGGATGTTGGTCATGACACCGGTCATGTCAGCAATTTCGCCGGAATAGGCCAAGGATTTGCCCAGCCCGGCACTGAATCCCACGATCATCTCGGCGGAGATCAGCGCCCGCCAGGCGTTGCCGAACGCTAACTGGGCGCCGGTGATCAGTTCCGGCGTGACCGCCGGGAAGTACACCCGCTTCAGCATCTGCATCTTCGAGGCACCCATCACCCGCGCAGCGGAGATGTGCACTCTCTCGACGCTCTCGGTGGCGTTCATCACGCTCAGGGCAGTGGGGAAGAAGGCGCCGATGGCGACCACCACAATGATCGGCAGATTGCCGAAGCCCATGAGGATCAGGAACAGCGGCACCCAGGCAATCGACGGGATCGACTGCAGGATGATGATCGCCGCTTTCAGGGTGCTGCGAACCGCATTCAGTGTGCCACCGACCAGTCCGAGTACGATGCCGAAGAACAACGCGGCACCATAGCCGATGCCGAGGCGGCTCATGCTGTTGCCGAGGCCTTCGTAGAATTCGGCGCTGTTCAGCTCTTCCCAGAGGCGAATCAGCGCGGTGTGTACGTCCGGCATCAGGAAATCCGGCAGGAACCACGCCGCCACCTGCCAGAAAAACAGGATGACGGCGATGGCCAGGACGTAGGCGCGCTTGCTGGCAACGCCGGTGGTCTGGGTGCTACTCATGCTTACAGCTCGCGGGCCTCTTGCCAGGACAGGTCAAGCAGCGCGTCCACATCGAACGCTTCACCAGCAGGCAGAATGCCCTGCTCCTGCATGATGCCGGCCAGTTCCTTCATCCGCGCAATGTCGTCTTCCGTCAGTTTGGCGCTGAAGTCGTTGGTGCGGATGGCGTCGGCAATAACTTTCTCGGAGGACACCTCACCCTGGTTCAGGGATTTCACCACGGACTCCTTGATGAAGTAGTCGGTGATCAGCGGGGCGGCTTCGTCCGGGGAGTTCTCCAGCATGTCGATGGCGTCGCGCTGGGCGTCGAGTGCGGCCCAGAGCACGTCTTTGCGTTTCTCCAGGGTCTCACCGGAGGTGATCACCACCATGCACGGGAACGGCCAGACTTCGCCGATCTCATAGATCTCTTTGACCGGTGCCACCAGTTTGGCGATGCTGGCGTAGGGTTCGAACAGAAATGCGCTTTCCACACGTCCGCCCACCAGCGACTGAATGGCCACCGACGGCGCCACGCCCATGATGTTGAGCTCATTCGGCTTCAGGCCCGCTTCTGCCAGGGTCACGCCCTTGAGGACGATGTCGGCGGTGCTGCCCTGTTTCTGGGAGGCGAGGTTCTTGCCTTTGAGGCCCGCGATGTCGTCAATGCCGGCATCTTCACGCACCAGCATGGCGTGATAACCGCGCTGGGCGCCGCCCACGATTTTCAGGTCCGCCCCGCGGGAGGCCCAGGTAAAGGCGTTGGAGAAACCCAGCACGCCGATGTCCAGCTGACCGCCGACGATGCCCTTGATCAGGTCGGTGCCAGAGCTGAACTCGATCAGTTCGGCGTCCAGCCCGTACTTTTTGTAGAGCTCGGCTTCATAGGCAAGCATGGCCTGGGCGTCATCCATCACACGCACGTAGCCAACCCGGAACTCTTCGGCGGCATGAACAGGGCTGACCAGCGCGAGGGCGAGGGCAGCGGTAACAATCCAGCGAATCATTTGATGTCTCCTTCCGCAACAGAGGCGTGCGTTGTGGTTGTGTCGGTGTCGATACCCAGCAGGTTCAGTACTTCCCGACGGATGTCGGCGAACGCTGTCAGGTCGTGGGTTTTGGGGATGTGGCCCAGGGTAATCTCCTTGAGAATCACGGCCGGTCGTTTGCTGAACACCAGTACCCGGTCTGCCAGGTACAGGGCTTCATCAACGTCGTGGGTGACCAGCACCACGGTTGGGCGCTCTTCCTCGATCAGATCCTTGAGTACGCTCTGCAGCGTCATGCGGGTCAGTGCGTCGAGGGCACCAAAAGGTTCGTCCAGCAGCAACACCTGGGGACGGGCAATAAAGGCGCGGGCCAGAGCACAGCGCTGACGCATGCCGCCGGACACCTGATGGGGGTAATAATCCTCGAAACCGTCCAGCTTGACCCGTGCCAGCCACTTGCGGGCCTCCGGCAGTGCCGCCTTGCGGGGGGTGTCCTGAAATTCCAGCGCCAGAGCAATGTTGTCGATCAGCGTCATCCAGGGGTACAGGGCGTGTTCCTGAAACACCAGGGTGCGTTTCGGAGACGGTTTGGCAACGGATTGCCCATCGGCGCTGAGGGTGCCACTGGAAGGTTGCTCCAGCCCGGCGACCATGTGCAGCAGGGTGGATTTGCCACAGCCGGAGGGACCGACCAGCGCAACGATCTCACCGGTGCCGATGGTGCTGTCGAACTGTTTGATCACATTGAGGTCACCAAACGACTTGGTGACCTCGCTGAACTGAAGTTCCATATAGCCTGCCGGAATATCGTTATATTCATAGAGGAAATATCAATCCTCTATTTTATAACTGACAGGCTGATCAAAAAAAGTGCATTCTTCAGGTTTCGCCACCGCCGGGGCGGGGAGCGAGGGGGTTAATCCTCGTCCCGCGGCGGGCGCTCCACCACTTTGCGCTTGCCCTTGGCGCAGCGCGACAGGGCTTTCAGGCCGTCGCCCTCGAAGGCGTCCACCCGAATAACGTCGTACAACGCTTCCAGCGCCTCCAGAAGCTTGTCACATTCGGCTTCCTTGATGATGCCCTTGTCGCACGCCCAGTCCACCAACTCCTTGCGCTGGTGCCCCATCAGCAAGGCAATGCCGTCGATCTCGTCCTCGTTACGGCTGCGAATGGCTTCGTGCAGGCGGTTGCGCATGTCCACGGTTTCATTGGCCAGCCGATAGGCGTTCAGTACCCGCCCCAGCGGATCGTCCGGATCGGTGTTGATGTAGGCGCCGCGACTGACCCGCTGGCGCACCGGGGTGTCCTTGACGATGGTGTCTGCCACCCGCGCCCCGAGTTTGTCATCGGGACCGTTGAGACCCGTGGCGCCCAGCGGGAACACCAGCAGCCGCAACGGCCAGCGCAGGGCCGGCACCGGGAAGTTGATGATGGCATCGCGCATGGCGTCCTGCAGGTCCCGCAGGCAGGTTTTCAGGCACCACTCCACCAGCGGGCGCTGGTCGTCCGGATAGCCTTCCTCGTGCCACTGTTTGATGACGGCGGTGGCGTAGTACAGATGCACCAGGCAATCCGCCATCCGGCCGGACAGGCGCTGGCGTGCTTTCAGGCCACCACCGACGGTCAGCAGGGTCACGTCGGTCATCAGGGCAAAGGCAGCGGAGAAGCGCGCCAGCTGGCGGTAACAGGGCTTGATATCGCCCTGGCGTGGCACGCTTTCCAGCATGCCCCGGGTCAGCCCCAGCACAAACGCCCGCAGCGCATTGCGGGTGGTGTGGGCGATGTGACGATAGAAAATGCCGTCGAATTTCCGGACGGCCTTGTCCTCATCTTCCATGCCCGCGGCTTCGATTTCCTCGACGATAAACGGATGGCAGCGAATAGAGCCCTGCCCGAAGATCATCAGGCTGCGGGTCAGGATATTGGCGCCTTCCACGGTAATGCCGATGGGAACGGCCTGGTAGGCGCGGGCCAGGAAGTTGCGGGGGCCGGTGATCACGCCGCGGCCGGCGACAACGTCCATGGCGTGGTTGATCACCTCGCGCATCAGATCGGTGTTGCGGTATTTCAGCACGGCCGAGGGCACCGCCGGGCGCACGCCCCGGTCCAGCATGCCGGAGGTCAGCAAGCGCGCGGCATCCATCATGTAGGTGTAGCCGGCGATGGGCTCCAGGGCTTCCTGAACCCCTTCAAACTGGCTGATGGAACGGCCGAACTGCTCCCGTGTCAGGGCGTAGGAGCCGGTGGCCAGGCTGGCGACCTTGCCGGCACCGGTGCCCAGCGCGGGCAGGGAAATCGAGCGCCCGATCGACAGGCATTCCAGCAGCATGGTCCAGCCCTTGCCGAGCATGTCCTGGCCGCCGATCACCTGGTCCATGGGGATGAACACCTCGTTGCCCCAGGTGGGCCCGTTCATGAACACCGTGTTCATCGGCAGGTGGCGGGCGCCGGCATTCACGCCGTCGGTCTCCCGCGGCACCATGACGCAGGTCACGCCGATGTCGTCGCGATCACCCAGCAACTTGTCCGGATCGTACACCTTGATGGCCAGGCCAATCAGCGTCGCCACCGGGGCCAGGGTAATGTAGCGCTTGTTCCAGGTGACTTTCAGGCCCAGTACTTCTTTACCTTCCCACTGCCCCTTGCAGACGATGCCCTTGTCAGGGATAGCACCGGCATCGGAGCCGGCCACCGGTGAGGTCAGGGCAAAGCAGGGAATCTCCTCGCCACCGGCCAGACGGGGCAGGTAGTGTTGCTTCTGCTCATCGGTGCCGTAGTGCATCAGCAGTTCGCCGGGCCCGAGGGAGTTGGGCACCATCACTGTGACGGCGGCGGAGACACTGCGGGTGGAGATCTTCATCACGATCTCGGAGTGGGCGGTGTTGGAGAAGCCGAGGCCGCCGTCTTCCTTGGGGATGACCAGTCCGAAGAAGCCGTTCTCACGGATGAACTCCCAGACTTTGTCTGGCAGGTCGTATTCCTCGTGGGTGATTTTCCAGTCATCCAGCATGGCGCAGAGTTTTTCCACCGGGCCGTCGAGAAAGGCCTGTTCCTCGCTGGTCAGGTGGGCGGGCTTGGCATCAAGCAGCTTCGACCATTGTGGCTGACCGGAGAACAGCTCGCCGTCCCAGTCAACAGAGCCGGATTTGAGCGCTTCGGATTCGGTTTCGGAGAGTTTCGGCAGGCGGTTGCGCACCCATCCCAGCAGCGGGCGGCTGAGCTTGTCGAGGCGAAAATCGCCGGGGAACACCAGCAGCAGGGCCAGTGCCAGCAGGCCACCGCCAAACAACAGGCTGAGCAGGTGCCAGTCGTCCTGGATGAAGCCGGCCACGGTGGCGATGACCATCACGGCGGCCGCCGCTTTCCCGCCAATTCCCAGATAAATCAACACCAGTGCACTGATCAGAAGGAGCAGAACGCTCATGAACAGACCTCCGTATCGAGAGTGAAATCAAGCAGATCTGTCCCTAACCATCGGTCAAAGACTGGTCAGTTGCAAGCGGCCGACCCGGATTCTGGCCTGTTTTCCGGGTGTCACAGGTAGCCGGCGGCAAACACCAGGCCGAGGACAACGGGCATCACCACCAGGCTGCCCAGGTTGCTGATCAGTACCAGTGACGCCACTTTGTGGGGCTCCTGCTGGTACTGCTCCGCCACCATGTAGTTCAGCACCGCAGGTGGCAGGGCGGCGAACACCCAGAGCGACGCGATCTGCAGGCCTGGCAGGTCCAGCAGGGCGATCATCGGCCACGCCAGAATCAGCCCTGACGCCGGGCAGGCGATGGCACCGAGCATGCCCAGTTTCCAGTCCCGGAAATCCACGTCGAGCATGCGAACCCCCAGGGCAAACAGCATCAGCGGGATACAGATACTGCCGAGCATATCCATGCTTTCCAGCAGCCAGCCCGGTATCGGTACCCCCGCCAGGTTCACCGTCAGGCCGGCAATGCTGGCAAACACAATGGGCAGGCGCAGGCGCTGGAGGATCGAGGTGTGGGGGTCCAGCATGTACAGTCCGACGGAAAAGTGCAGCAGCATTTCCACGATGAACAGCACGATCGCGGCCGGCAACGCCGCATCCCCGAACGCCAGTACCAGGATCGGAATACCCATGTTGCCGGAGTTGTTGAACATCATCGGCGGCAGAAAGGTTTTCAGGTTCAGGTTCAGCACCCGTGCCAGCGGGTACAGCAACAGGCCCGATCCCAGCACCACCACGGTGGCGGCCAGCGCCAGGCTGGCGTAGTCCTGCAGCGGCGCCTTCTGATCGGCCAGCACGGCAAACACCAGCAGCGGCACGAACAGTTCCATGTTGAGCTTGTTGAGACCCTGGATATCCGGGGTACGGTAGCGACCATACAGCGCGCCACAACCGGCAATCAGAAACACCGGTAACATCGTGGACAGGATCTGACCAATCATTCGCAGGCTCCGACAGGTTCGCCGCAACAACGGGCGGGCACAAACCGTTAGGTTCGCAAGTATCCACGGTGATGGGCAAGTGAAACCTGCCCGTGTTCGACCAAAGCCCAAGGAGGCGTCAGTATCGCAAGGACACCCGCTTGCAGCGGTCCACACGGCTGTCACAGAATGAGGGTCGTCTCACACCAACCGGAGTAGACCGTGGCCACCGATTTCGACAACCCCGTCCGCCGTGAACAGACCTGTTCGGTAAAATTCGACGCCCGCAAAGCCGTTTTCGGGCGGGAGGACGTGATGCCCCTGTGGGTGGCGGACATGGATTTTGCCGCGCCGGCAGCGGTCACCCGGGCGCTGGAAGCCCGGGCCCGACACCCGGTATATGGCTACACCCTGTTTCCGGACAGCCTCTATCAATCGATGATCGACTGGTTTGCCGATCGCCATGGCTGGGCTATCGAGCGTGAGTGGATTCTGATGGCGCCCGGCGTGGTGCCGTCGCTGCACGCCGCCTGTCTGGCTTTCGCCGGCGCGGGTGAGGGGGTGATCATCCAGCCCCCGGTCTATCCGCCGTTTTTCAGTTCGGTCCGACAGACCGGCCGCACCGTGATTGAAAACCCGTTGCGGGCAACGGAAGGACACTACCACATGGACCTGGCGCACCTGGAGACGTGCGCTTCCCGTGAGGATGCCCGCGTGCTGGTGCTGTGCTCCCCCCATAATCCGGTCGGACGGGTGTGGCGTGAACAGGAGCTGCAGCAGGTTCTGGACATTGCCCGGCGCCATCAGCTGGTGGTGCTGTCCGATGAAATCCATTGTGACCTGGTGTACCCCGACAAGCCCAGACATCACGTACTGGCGCGCCTCGCGGGACCGGACGACGCGCTGATCACCGCGGTCGCTCCCAGCAAAACCTTCAATATGCCGGGCCTCGGGCTGTCGGCACTGGTGGTGCCGGACCCGGCACGCCGTCAGGCCCTCAAAACCGTGTTTGATTCGATGCACATGAGCCAGTGCAATCCGTTCAGCATTACCGGATTTGAGGCGGGTTACCGACACGGAGCGCCCTGGCTGGAGGAGTTGCTGTCGTACCTCCAGGCCAACCGGGACTTCGTCGCAGAGCGCTTGCGCAGCCGCTTACCGGAGATTGTCATGACCGAGCCGGAGGGCTGCTACCTGCTCTGGCTCGACTGCCGGGCGCTGGCGCTGCCGGATGCGGAACTCAAACGCTTTTTCATTGAAGAGGCCGGTATTGGCATGAATCCCGGCATCACCTTCGGTGACGCCGGCCGTGGTTTTATGCGGATGAACATCGGCTGCCCCCGGGCGGTGCTGGCGGAGGCGCTGGAGCGCATGGAGCGGGCGCTTGGCGCAAGGTTCCGTTAACAACGGCCCGACAAGCTGTCAGTAATCTTTACAGTTGGCCCACTGCCGAAGTCCCCGGGTGATCTCAGGTGGTTGTTTTCTCGCCACTAAGCGTCAAGCGGTACGCCTGATGCTTTTGCCATGGAGCAGTATTCATTAACGGAATACGGGGATAACCCAGGGAGGCAAGTATGCCAAAATCGACACTGGCCACGTTGTTGGCTGTAGTATTATTTTTCCCAACGCTGGCAAGTGCAGCGCTGATATCTGCCAGCTATCAGGTGAACCTGCATGAAACAGATCCCGGATTGGTGGTGGACTCCACTGACATAGCTGCAAACCCGTTCTCTATTGAGCTGGATGCAGGTGAGAGCGAGTACTTCACGCTTTTCCGGATCTGGACCGATGAGTCGGCGGTAAACGGTGATGATCAGGTCGCGAAAGACATTTCCGTGGACTTCGATTTCACCTCACCGGAAGCTCTGTCAGGTTCTGTCACCGGTGACACGGTTGGCATCAAGGGCGGTTTCTTTGGCAGCTATCAGGCCGGGATGCTGACCTGGGATGGCGCCCTGGATCTGGCCTTTGGCGATGGCGGTCTGATGAGAGTGACTCTCTACGACGCCATGTTCAATGAGGGCTATCTGTGGGGCACTGCAGACGGCTGGAAACACGGCGCCAAGGTGAAGGCGAAGATCGAGCTGATCACCGACGCTGCGTCCGTTCCGGAGCCGGGCACGCTGGCTCTGTTGGGGTTGGGTCTGTTGGGGCTGGGCGTGAGAGCCCGTCGCCGCACCGTCTGATCCCTGTTGGGGAACTGCGCGAAACCCGGGTGACAACCCCGGGTTTTGTTGTTTTAGCGGTCAGCGTTGCCAGGGGGTGTCGGCTGGCTGCCGGCCCGGGTGGCCAGATACAACCCGGCAAGAATCAGCAGCCCACCCACGATGTGGAAGAGCCCCAGGCGCTCGTCCAGAAACAGGCCGGCCATGATGGAGGCAAATACCGGGGTCAGATACATGAACATGGCCGCCCGCGCCGGTCCGATCCGGTGTACACCGAAGTTCCAGAAGGCGTAGGCAAGAATGCCGGGGAAAAACGCGAAATACAGCAGCGGCATCAGGGTGGCCTGGCTGAGTTCGAAGCCGCCCTTGAACACCAGCAACTCGATCAGATAGAACGGCAGAATGATCAGTGTGCCCAGGGCTATCTGGGTGGTCAGAAACGTCAGCGCCGGCAGTGGCACTGCCTGGCGCCGCAGCAGTACCGAGAACAGCCCCCAACTGGCCACGGCGGCCACCATGATCAGATCACCGGGCTGGGCCTGCAGGTTCAGCAGCACCGAAAACCGGCCGCGGGCGACCACGGTGAGGATACCCAGCACCGCCAGCGCGATCCCCAGCACCTGAACGGGCCGGGTGCGGTCACCGAGCAGCAACCAGGCCAGCAATGCAATAAAAATGGGAATGGTGGCGTTGATCAACGCTATGTTGGTCGCCGTGGTGGTGATGGCGGCGTAATAAAGCAGGGAGTTGAACGCCGCCACACTGAAGGTGGCCAGTGCCACCATGGACCCCAGATACTGGCGGATGACCCGGCGGTGGCGCAGCACGCCGGGCAGACCGAAAGGCAGCAAAACCGCCAGCGCAATAACCCAGCGCCAGAACGACATGGACAGCGGCGGGATGCTCTCAATGGTGCCCTTGGCAACGACGGCGTTACCTGCCCAGAACAGCGGGGTCAGCACCAGACCAGCGTAGGCCAGCCATAACGATTTGGAAGATTGCATGGGTGCCATGGGAGTGGTTCGGCTCCTGTTGTTGCTTTCGTGCCCCGGGGTGCGGGCCCGGAACACGTCGGAAGCCGATAGCATACTACTCGCCGGGCACTTCTGCCTCCGTACCAACGTGGTAGGCGGCAAAGCCGGCCATCACCACCTGGTCCACCGCCATACCGATAATACGCCCGTCACTGATGGCGCGTATCGGATGCTGGGCATTGGTGATGGGATCCGCCACATAGCCCAGCACTTCGCCCTCGCTGACCCGCGCGCCAAGATCCACCTCGCTGAACAGAATGCCGCCGTTCGGCACCCGTACCCAGTTGGAATCGTAGTAGACCGGCTCGGGATCGCCCCAGACAAACATCCGCGAAATCATGCCTTCCTTGTCCAGCAGGCTGGTGAGGCTGTTCACACCGGCATCGATCTGATGTTCCTGAATACGGTGAGACTCACCGGCTTCCATGGTCACGGTGCGGATACCGGCCTCGACGGCGGCGGTGCGCAGCATGCCCGATGACCCGGAGCTGTGCACCACGGCCATGCGGTCAAAGCCACGGGTGAATGCGGCCACGTCGGGGTTGTTCATGTCCGCGCGCAGTTGCGGCAGGTTGGTCCGCTTCTGGGAACCGGTGTGGATATCCACCAGCATGTCGCATTTGCGGATCACGTTCTCGAACAGCGAGTGCGCGATGCGATCTGCCAGGCTGCCATCCGGGCTGCCCGGGAAATGGCGATTGAGATCCCGACGATCCGGCAGGTAGCGGGTGGCCTGCTGGAATCCCGGCAGGTTGACAATGGGGATCCCGACGACGCGTCCGGACAGCTTTTCCGGATTGAGGTCGTACACCGTGCGGCGCACAATCTCGATGCCGTTGAGTTCGTCACCATGAACGGCAGCCGTCAGGCACAGGGTGGGGCCGGGGTTGACGCCATTCACCACCAGCACGGGGGTGGGCTGGGACAGGCCAGCGATCTGGATGTTCGGTGACCAGGACAGCCGGGTCGACGTGCCGGGCCGTACTTCGGAACCCAGCAGCTCGAAGGTGGTGGCTTCCTCCGGTTCGGCGGCGTCAGCGGTGTCGTCGTCACTCGCCGGTTCCGGCACCGTGGCGATCTCCTTGAGATCGATGTCGGGAGCCACTTTGGCTGGCTCGTCCGTGTTGGCGTCTGCCGGCGGTTCATCCTGCGAGGTGTTGTTGCGCGCCGCCCTGGATGCGGCCTCCCGAAGCGGCAGAGAATTTTCCACGTCTTCGACGCTCTCATCCTCGGCCAATTCGGCAACCAGCATCTCCCTGTCGCTGATTTCCTGGTCAGCCAGCGCTGGCTGGGCAGCAGTCAGCGCCGCTGCAGTCAGAGCGCCAGCCAGTAAGGTGTATGACAGGTTGTGGAACCGGTTAAACAGCATAATTCCTCACAGATCGTCAGCCAGTCAGGGCACAGTCCCGCAACCGGCAGCGTAAACGGTCACTAGGATAAAGCGCCCCTGCGAACATGAATACGGCTGTGACAAAGGTTTAATGCCACCTTCATGAAGTCTTTGTTTATTTCCGCAAAATGGCGTAATAGATACATTTACAGGTGCCGTTTTACGTTCCTGTGACATTTATACGTGCTGAAGGGAGTGAACTGTATGGATCTTTTGCGAATTCTGGTTGCGATTTTGTTACCGCCGTTAGGCGTGTTTTTACAGGTAGGTATCGGCAAGCATTTCTGGATCAACATCCTGTTGACCCTTCTCGGCTACATTCCCGGCATCGTGCACGCGGTCTACATCATCGCCAAAAAATAGGCGACTGCGACCGGCCCGGGCACGCCCCGGGCTGAGTCAGGGGTTCGCTCCGCTCACCGACCAGACGCCGTCCTTCTCCCGGGCCTTGCCATCCGCCTTCAACTTCAACAGATGCGCCAGCGCCGAGCGTGCGGCCAGCCCGTGGATCGCCGCCGGCACGTCGTCGTAGGCCACGGCCGTCAGATCTTTCAGAGTCACCGGCGCAAGCTGCGCCAGGGCCCTGGTCACCTTGTGCTCCCGTGCCAGGCGATGGGTGATCAGGTAATCGATCACCGCCTCCGGATGCCCCATCAGAAAGCCGTGGGCTGGTGCAATAAAACGAATGGATTCCGCCAGCAGATCGTACAGCGCTTCCAGGTAGGCTTTCATATCCCCGTCGGGTGGATTGATCACCACGGTGGAGCCTTGCATGATGTGATCGCCGGAAAACAGCAGTTGCTGATCCAGCAGTAAATAGCAGATGTGATTCGATGCGTGACCCGGGGTATGAAGGGTCTTGAGGATGCCGGCCTCGGTGACAATCAGATCACCGTGTTCCGGTTGGTCATCGGGTGCAAACGCCTGATCCTGAGACGCCCCCGCGGGTGCCGGCAGTCCGAACACCCGGCAGCCGGTGCGGGCTTTCAGCACCGCCGTGGCCGGCGAATGATCCAGATGGGTGTGGGTCACCACCACCTGATCAATCACCCCGCCGGTCAGCGCCAGAATGCGCTCGATATGAGCCGCATTGTCCGGCCCGGGATCCAGCACGGTGAAGCGCTCATGGCCGAGCAGATAGGTGTTGGTGCCGGGCCCGGTCATCATCCCGGGGTTCGGCGCGGTCAGGCGGATCACCCCGGCCGCCACTTCCACCGGCTGCCCCGGCACGATCTCCGCACGGGTCGAACCTTCCCCCTCGGGATCCAGCTTGGCGGCCTCGTCATAAGCCGGCGAGCCCGGCTCCAGCATGATCTGCTGGCCTTTTCTCAGCGCCGGCCACGGCTGATCGGGGTACGGCTCCGGTGGGTTGGCGTGGGCATAGCGCATGAGTGCCTCGGTGCACTCGAAACTGCTGAGTATCCGCAACGTACGGATCGTTGGCAGCCCCAGCAAGCGCTTGCCGTCGCGATGCTCTGCCAACGCATCGGCCGGATTCAGCCAGACATGATCGATGGTCTCCACGCCATCATGGCAGGCGGTCTGGGCTTCGGGCGCCACGGTGACGAAAAACCGGGTATCGAACCGCCGTGGCGGCCCCGGTGGCGTGATCCAGTGCCCCAGGTAGGCCAACCGGTCCAGTGGAATGGCCAATCCGTGCTGAGCACACAACTGCGCCAGCGACCGCTGGCCGGCAAACAGTGCTTGCCGTTCGGCATGCACCGGGTGGTCGCCACCGATGGTGGCACCGTCGGCGTCCACCGCCACCAGAATCCCGGCTTCCTCGAAACACTCCCGCACCGCGGCCAGCATGTAATCGGCACCGCCCTCGTCCAGACTCAGGGTCTGACTGATCTGCGCATCTGCCGGCCCCAGGGCATGTTCCCGCGCCAACGGTTCCTGCTGATCCACGGCACCGCCGGGGAACACGTAATACCCGGGCAGAAATACCGCGTCCCAGGTGCGTTGCAGCAGCAGGACCTGCAGACCTTCTGCGGTGTCGCGTGTCAGAACCAGTGTGGCAGCAGGGCGAATATCCATAGACGTTCCGTTTTTGTTCAGGGCGCCGGGCCATGGGTGCAGGAAAGAGGTTGGGAGGCTGCTGTCAAAACACGCTCCTTTGGCCCATCCCTGGGGCGCTTGGGCTCCGCCATCCCTGGCTCCGCACAGTTTTGACAGCAGCCTCCCAACCTCTTTCGTCCAGCAACGAGGGGGCCGCTAATAAAAATTCAAGATAACCAATGTTTCGCCCGCTGTCTCGGGGTGATGGCAAGACAGCAAGGGAGTATCATGGCGTTTCTCCGAAATTTTCTCCCAGCAGGATACTGAACTTGGCTCGTATAAAGCTTTCATTCCCGGATGACGTATTTTGTTTTGAAACCCGGATGCCGGTTCGCATCACCGACATCAATGGCGCTAACCATCTGGGAAACGATGCGCTGATCTCCATGCTCTCCGAGGCGCGGGCCCAGTTCCTGGTGAAGTACGGCATCCAGGAAGCCGATCAGAACGGCGTGGGCATCATCGTGACGGACCTGGCCACCATGTACCAGTCGGAATCCTTCTTCCCGGAAATGCTGCGGTTTGAAGTGGGGCTGATGGACTTCAACAAGTATGGTGGCGATTTCGTGTTCCGCGTCAGTAAAGCCGACAGCGGGCAACCGGTGGCTCTGGCCAAGTACGGTTTCGTGTTCTTCAATTACCAGCGCAAGACCGTGGTGCCGATGCCGGAGACGTTCCGCTCACGCTTTGCCTGAGTGCTGCAGTTTGGCCATGCCGGCACGATAGAAGGTATAGGCCATGGTGCCGGCCAGCAGATTGCCCAGCAGCGCGCCGCTCATCAGCCCGGTCAGATCGCCCAGCCGGGCCCCGATCCACAGCAGTGGCAGAAAACACACGAACAGGCGCAGCGTGGATACCAGCAGTGCCCGCAGCGACAACCCCAGGGCATTGCACACCGACACCATCAGCATGCACACCCCCAGCCCGCTGTAGCTCAGCGGCACCCGCACCAGATAGTTGCCCAGCACCTCCTGCACTTCGGCATCGCTGGTGAACAGCTGCGCCACCAGCCCGGAGGCCAGTACCCAGATCAGGCCGATGGCCAGCTGCCAGGCCACCACAAAGCGCACCGCCAGCCGCACCAGCTTGCGGATCTGGCCGATGTCACCGGCGCCCAGCATGCGCCCGATCATCGGCGGCATCGACATGGTCAGCGCCAGCACCACCACAATGGAGAAAAACTCCAGCCGCGTGCCCAGCCCCCAGGCAGCAACCGCTGCCGAGCCGAATCCTGCCACCAGGGCGGTGGCCAGCATCGCCGAAGCCGGCGGCATCAGCTGGCTGACCATGGCCGGTGCCATGATGCCGTTGAGCTGCTTCAGGGTTTTGAGCAGATCCAGCTGGCGCAGCTCGAAGCTTATCCACTGTCGCTTCAGCAGCGCCGGGTAAATGATCAGCGCGCCGATGCCGAAGGCGGTAATCGTAGCCCAGGCCGCCCCCGGCAGGCCCCAGCCAAAAACAAAGATGTACAACGGATCAAGGGCGATGTTGAGCAGACTGGTGGCAATCATCAGATAGCCGGGCAAACGGGTGTCGCCGTGGGAGCGGCACACGCTGTACCCGAAATAGAGCATGGCGCCGGTCCACGCCGACACCAGCCAGGGCGCCCAGTACTGGTTGATCACCGGCCGCAGGGCGGCTTCCGCGCCCAGCAGGTTCAGAATGGGTCCCTGCAGCAGCCACACCGAGGCACACAGCAGTAGTGCGAGACTGGCACCCACCGTGATCACCAGACCGCCCAGCCGCTGGGCGCGCAGGTCGTCGCCCTGACCGAGGGTGCGGGAGATAATGGCGGTGGTGGCAATGCCGAGACCCACGTACATACCGCTGACCAGTTGTTGCATGGGCACGGTGAAGCCAAGGGCGGCCAGCGGATCTCGACCGAGCTGGCCGACAAACACGCTGTCGGCCAGCTGGAAGGTCATCAGTGAGAGCACCCCGAACAGCATGGGCCAGGTCATGGTGAAGAGCTGGCGGGCAAGGGAGGGATGGCCGGGTGTGGTACTCACTGTTGGACAGGTGCTCGAATCAGAACGTGAAGGGCGCCGTAGGTCGGGTTAGCGCAGCGTAACCCGACAGTCTACAGGATCAGGCCAGTATCAGAGTACCTTCAGCGCCGCGTCGTAGTCCGGCTCGTGCTTGATGTCATCGACCAGTTCGCTGTGCAGTACCTTGTTGCTTTCATCCAGCACGATCACCGCCCGTGCGCACAGTCCCGCCAGTGGGCCGCTCTGGATCGCCACGCCGTAATCCTGCTGGAAGCTGTAGTTACGGAAGCTGGACAGCGGAATCACCTCTTTCAGACCCTCGGCGCCGCAGAAGCGACCGGCGGCAAATGGCAGGTCGGCGGAGACAATCAGAACCACGGTGTTGTCGAGGCTGCTGGCCTGTTCATTGAACTTGCGGGTGGAAGCGGCGCACACACCGGTGTCGATGCTGGGGATGATGTTCAGGATTTTGCGCTTGCCGGCGTAGGCGTCGAGTTTGACGTCTTCCAGGCTGGTGTTGGTCAGGGTCAGTGGGGGTGCGTTGTCGCCGACCTTGGGGAAGGTGCCGCTGACGTCGATGGGATTGCCGTCGAGGTTGACGTTGCTCATGAGATGCTCCTGTTATCGGGTTTGTTCTGATTAGCCTACTCTGTTTAGCGCAGAATGGATTGTTTTGCACCCTCAGCTCGGGGGCGGGCCGCACTGGCAGACTCATAGTTGGGAGTTATCTTCTCACTTCTCTTCGGCTAATGTGTTGAAACTGATTGGGACTCGAAGCCCACTGCCGGATGGCGCTGAACCAGCAGCAGATAACTGATCAGGGCCGCGGCCGCGCAGGCGGCAATAACCGTGGCCATGACCAGCGAGGTGCCATCGTGCAGGTGGCCGACGAGAACCCCGGCCACGGCGGCGATGGCCATCTGGGTGAAGCCGAACAGGGCGGAGGCGGAACCGGCCATGTGAGGGAAGTTGGCCATGGCACCGGCCATGGTCTGGGGCAGCACCATGCCGACACCGATCATGAACAGGCTCTGGGGCAGGATCACGGCCCACACGCTGTAGACTTCAGCCAGCGCGAGGCCGGCCATGACCGCGCCCGCGCCAACGGCGATGGTCAGGCCGCGCACCAGGATCTGATCCGGCATCAGCCTGCTGCCGAGGCGGACGGCGGAGAGGTTGCCGATGATGTAGCCCACCACAATGCAGGCGAAGAACAGCCCGAAGTGCTCGGGTTCAACGCCGAGAAAATCGATCAGCACGAAGGACGAGCCCGACAGGAAAGCGAACAGGCCGGAGAAGATCAACGCGTTGGTCAGGGTATACCCGAGGAAACTGATGTCGGTGGCGATGCTGCGATAATTGCGCATCAGGCTGCACATCCGCAGCGGCTGGCGGTGCTTCGGGCTCATGGGCTCAGGAATGCCGAAGGCCACCACCACCGCCATGATCAGTGCGTAACCGGCCAGTGCCACAAAGATCGACGCCCAGCCCAGGCCGGACACCATAAACCCGCCGATGGTTGGCGCTACGGCCGGCGCCAGCGCCATGATGCTGGCCAGAATCGCCATGATGCGAGCGGCTTCGCGTGGAGTATAAATGTCGCGAATCGCGGCGCGGCCGAGTACGGGTCCGGCGGATCCACCGAGTGCCTGCAGGAAGCGGCACAGCATCAGGGTTTCGATATTGGTGGCGAAGGCACAGCCGATGCTGGCGAGGGCAAACAGCAAAAACCCGCCAATCATGATGGGCTTGCGCCCAAAGCGGTCTGCCAGCGGGCCGCAGACCAGTTGCGCCAGAGCAAAGCCCAGCATGTAAAGGCTCAGCGTCAGCTGCACCTGATCGGTGCCAGTGCCAAAATCGGCGCCAATCTGCGGCAAGGCTGGCAAATACATATCCGTCGCCAACGGCCCCAGAGCCACAGCAGCGGCGAGTAATATGGTTGTCCAGACACTGGTCAGTGCAAGCATGAAATTTTCCGGTCTAACCTGAAAGTGAGCGAGCGGGTAGTGGGGAGGGGCTTTTCGAAACCCTGCGGAGCCATGGATGGCGGAGCGGAGCTTACATGGATGTATTCATAGCGTGTTTCGGAAAGCCCCTCCCCACTACCTGCGACCTACTCGGAGTCAGAGAAGTCTACGCCCGGAACCGGTGTCAGATAACAACCGGAACCCTCATACAACGTATGAGCAAAATCGATTGATTAATCGTGAAGGCCATTCATGGTCGCGGCCACGGCGTTCACCTGGTTGCGGAGCCAGCGGTGGGCGGGGTCGTTCTGATTGCGGCGATGCCAGAGCATCAGCAGGGTGAAGGGTTTGAAATCGAAGGGCAGGGGCACCCGGGCAAAGCCGCGGAGTAAATGGTCACTCATCCGCTCCGGCGCCGTCGCCAGCATATCGGTACCACGCAGGAACTCCGGCAGGCCCGAGAAATTGGACACCGTTACCGCATTACGCCGGGTCAGCCCGCGGGTGTTCAGTGACGTTTCCAGGGCCGGCTTTTCACCGGTGGCGAACAGCAGCGACACATGGTCGGCCTTGAGGTAGTCCGCCATGTCCTGTGGCGGCGCCCGGTGATCCGGATCGTAGAACACCACCATCCGGTCTGCCATCAGTCCCCGCTGCATGATGTCCGTGGCCTCCGGCGCGTGAGGCGAGATAATCAGGTCGCAGACATCCTTGCGTAGCATATCGGCCGTAGGAATGCCGGAAGGAACCACCTGAAGCCGGATCCCCGGTGCCTCTTGCCGCAGGGTGCGGAGCAATCCCGGTAGTAACAGGTCGCGCTGATAATCGTTGGCCGCAATGGTGAAGGTGAACTCGGCCGTGGCCGGTGTGAACAGCGGGCCGCTGGACAGCGACTGCAGATCGTCCAGAATCTGCCGGACATGGGGTCCCGCCCTCAGCGCGTATTGGGTCGGCGCAATGCCGCGGCCGGACTTCACAAACAGCGGATCCCCCAGCGATTGCCGCAACCGGTCCAAAGTATGGCTCACCGCCGACTGACTGACCCCGAGCCGAACCGCCGCGCGGGACACGCTGCCCTCATCGAGCACCGTCAGGAAGGTGATCAGGGATCGGGTGTCGAGATTCAATGTATCGATGCTGTTCATGGATCGAAGTGTAATCCACTTCTACCCAGGTCGCCTACACAACCGGTTGGCGCTGTACTAGTGTAGAGTGAATGAACGCTCAATAATGGATGGAGGAACCATGACCCTCAGGCTCGTATTCGACGTCTACGGCACCCTGGTCGACCCCATGGGCATGGCCGACCTGTTGACACAGGACGCCGGCGACAAGGCACAAACCGTCAGCAGCCTGTGGCGTGAAAAGCAGCTGGAGTTCTCTTTCCGCCGCGGCCTGATGCGGGTTTACGAGGATTTCGGGGTGTGCACCCGTCAGGCCCTTCGCTACGCCATGGCCAGCCACCAACTGGGCCTGGCCAATGATCGCGAAGACGAGCTCATGGCCGCCTACCTCTCCCTGCCTGCGTTCGACGACGCGTTGCCGGTGCTGAAAGCCCTGCAAGGCAGGTACCCGCTGTTTGCCTTCTCCAACGGCAGCTACCCCGCGCTGGAGAAAGTGTTGGGCCACAACGGCCTGCTTGACCAGTTCGAGGGCCTGGTGTCCGTGGATGACATAAAAAGCTTCAAGCCCGACCCGGCGGTCTACGCTTACGCGCGAAGGGCAACCGGCGCCTGGGACGAACCGTTATGCCTGGTATCAAGCAACGCCTGGGATGTCATCGGTGCCCGAGCGGCGGGGCTGAAAGCGGTATGGGTCCAGCGAGATCCGAACAAGGTTTTCGAAGACTGGGGCATCAAGCCCTCAGCCGTTATACAAAGCCTGTCAGAACTCCCGAAAGCCCTGAAGCAAGTCTGAAACAGCTTTCAAATCATGCGGAAAAAACGAACTAGCCGCGGAGGCAGGCGAGAAGGGGGACGATTCCCAAAACATTCAAAGAAGCGAAGCTTCTCGTTTTGGGAATCGTCCCCCTTCTTGCCTGCCGGCCCCGACCGAAGCAGAAAAAAATCAGTCAGACCGCCCAGCCAGCCACTCCGCCAACTCCAGCCAGCTCTCCGCAGGCGCTTTGCTGCCCGCCAGAATCCCCATGTGGCCGCCGGGCACAACCCGGAACGTCTTGTCGGTAGAACTGACGTGGTCCATCACCCGCTTGGCTGCACCCGGAGTCGCCAGCGTGTCCTCCTGACCCGCGATGGCCAGTAAGTTGGCATTCACATTCCCCAGGCGGGCAACGTCTTCACCAATCTGGATTTCACCGTTCGATAACTGGTTGTCGATCCAGATCCGCACCACCGTGTCCTGAATGATGCCGCCGGGGTAAGCCACCATGCGGTCCAGAAACGCCGATGTGGTGGCGTGGTTACTGACAAACTCCCGGTCACCCAGGCGCACAATCAGTTCCCAGTAGCCCATCACACTGCCGATCGGATTGGTCAGCTTGAAGCCGATGGTGTTGGCCCAGCCGGGGGTGTGGAACCAGTGGGGTTTGACGTCGTGGATGCGAAAACCGGTGCGCTTGCGGACAAAATCCGCCACATCCGCCACCCGCTGGTACAGCAGTCCCATCAGCCCGGAAGCGTGGCTGTCGATGGGCAGCCCCAGCACCACCGCGTTGCGGATGTGCTGATCCTTGCTCAGCGCCGAGTAGAACAGGGTGAACATGCCGCCCATGCTCCAGCCGTGCAGCGACAGTTCCTGCTCGCCGCTGTGCTCACGTACCCGATTCAGGTACGCCGGCAGCAGCTCCGCCACGTAGGTATGCAGGTTGTAGTGACTGTGCTGGCGCGTGGGCATGCCCCAGTCAATCAGATACACCTCGAAGCCTTTCGCCCGCAGGAAACGCACCAGGCTGCGCTGCGGAAACAGATCGTAGATCAGCATGTTCACCGCCAGCGGCGGCACGATCACGATGGGCGTCTTGTGGGCCGTGGGTTCCACCATGATGGTTTTGCCATCCAGCTCGATGGCATCTTCCGCCAGCGGCGGGTAATAGCGCAGGCTGACCAACCCGTCGGTGTACAGCGTCTCGAACGGTGTCTGCCCGGCCTGAACCAGGCTGGCGGCACGGAAAACGCGATCGAAGGCATTACCCGCGTAAAGCGCGGTCTGCCGGGTAAGACCGGCCGCCTTGTCAGCAGCGGACTTGAAAAGGTTTGGCATGGGCATGTCCATGATGGGGTTGAAGCTCGCTGTAAATGCATTGGTCACCAGACTCCGGACCCCGAAGTCTGAGCGGCAAGGCTACCGCCGCCGCTGGCAATGAGCCATGGCACAATTGTCACATTCCGGTGGCACGCCGGTCACTTCGGGCCACTGCCCAATGACGCCTGTGGTTGATATGATTGCTGCCCATTGGATACAACAACCACAACAGGACCACCATGCTCAGCTTCCTGCCCGCTCCCGTTATCGGTGTTATCAACTCCATCCTGCTGGGGCTCAATACCCTGTTCTGGTGCCTGCTGCTCTACATTCCGGCGGTACTGAAACTGCTGATACCCCATAAAGGCTTCCGTGTGCTCTGTACCCGCGTCATCATCTGGATCTCGGAATCCTGGGTGGCCTGCAACACCGGCTGGATGAAGCTCACCCACGGTACCCGCTGGGATGTGAAAGGGGCAGAGAACCTGCAGCGGGAGAGTTGGTACCTGGTGCTGAGCAACCACCAGAGCTGGGTCGACATTTTCGCCATGCAGCGGGTGTTCAACCGCCGTGCGCCATTCCTCAAGTTCTTCCTGAAACAGCAACTGATCTGGGTGCCGGTGATTGGCCTGGCGTGGTGGGGGCTGGATTTCCCGTTCATGAAACGGTACACCCGGGAATACCTGATCAAGCATCCGGAGAAGCGCGGCGAAGATCTCAAGGCCACCCGCATCGCCTGTGAAAAGTTCCGCTACACCCCGGTGAGCGTGATGAATTTCGTGGAGGGCACCCGCTTTACCCAGGCCAAGCACGACAAACAGAAATCACCCTACACCCACTTGCTCACCCCCAAGGCCGGCGGCGTCGCGTTCGTGCTTGATGCCATGGGCGACTCGATCCAGACCCTGGTGGACGTCACCATCGCTTACCCCGATGGCGCACCCACGTTCTGGGATTTCATCTGTGGCCGGGTGACGGAAGTGAAAATGGAGATCCAGACGGTGACCATTCCGGAGCACCTGAAAGGGCGGGATTACTCGGCAGACGCCGAGCATCGTCGCAATGTCAAAGATTGGCTGGCGGAGCAGTGGCGGTCAAAGGATCAGCGGCTGACCGCCATGCTTGGGCAGGGTGGCGGTCAGCCAGACGCCGGACGCTAGTTTGACGCGAGGGCGTCAGCCAGCTCCGGGTAGACCTGGGAAGCGGCCTGCATGACCTCGTTGAACGAGGCTTCGGTACCGTAGGTGGTGCGTAGATAACTGGCCATATCCGTCAGCGATCGGAAACTCTGATCGGAGGTGGCGCGGATAAAATCCCAGCCTCCGGATGCCTCGATTGCAGTGTTCCGGCCGATCGATTTACCGGCCCCGGACCCGAGCATGCCGCCGAAGACACCGGCAAAGGGGATCGACTCCAGAGCCTTGTTGGCGGCGTAGGCACCTGCTACGCCACCGACAGCACTTCCCGCGGTGGCGCCGAGATTGGCATTGATGGCCTTGTTCACCCACTCTGCGGTAACGCCGTCACTGGTATAGGGGCTCAGGAAGGCACCGGAATTGTCGGGCACCACGAGATTCCGGAGGGCCGCAGCCTGTTGTTCCTGCTTTACTGTCTCCTGATGCTGTCTGATCGACAGCAGTTGATCTCGGTCAGGCCGCGCGCGCATGAGAACGACATCCCGTGGGTTCGTGTCGCCAGGCCCTTTCACACTGAGTCGGACCTGCGTTTCCGGCTGGCCCCGGATCAGCCAGACTAACTGTCTCAAGTCCAGCCCTACAGCACTGCGAAGGTCATCACCGGCGGTTTCAGCAACCGCTAAAACCCTGTCACCCACTTGCAGTTCACCACTTTGAGCGGCAGCTCCACCCGGTGTCAGGTAGTCTACAACGAATTCACCTGCCTCTTGACGGAGTGAGGCGCCGATCAACCCGTCGCCCGGGCGGTCACTATCCGAAACCGGAAAGCCACTGACATCCGCGTGAAACTCCCGCACTGCGAAGCCCGCTCCCTGAGAATAGCCGCCGCCACTGCAATACCAGTCTGCTGTTGCAGCATTAGCGCTTTCGGTGACCTGGTCTCGGGTTGGGTGGATGGTAATGGTTTCGCCTGCGAAGGTCTGGCGCGTGCAAACCCATCGATTGTTGTCCATAAATTGGGCCATCGTGACGCCCGTTTGGTTCGAGGATTGGACCGGCACTGGTGCCGATGCACAGCCACTGACCAGCGCAGCGATGACGGCAATCGCCGACAGTGAGACTGAAGAACGCGAGACGAATGCTACCATGTTCGTTTTCCTGATCGATCTACTGATTGAGGGCACCCAGCGTCTGCAGCGCCAGCTCCTGGCCCACATCGCGCAGGGAAACCTGTCGTTCCAGCTTCTCGAAGCCCCGGTCCGTCGCGACCCAGCGGCGGTCTTCGTCGGTTTCCGGCGGTACGCCGTTGGAATTGACCATGGCGCGAATGGCGCCGTCGGTGACGTCCAGAACGCGAACGTGGAATTCACGGCCGGACACCTGGCTGAGTACCATCAGATAATCCGCATGCTCACCCAGTGCGCGCATTTCCAGCCGGGCCTGATCCGGCGACAGGCGGGCGAATTCGCCATTTTCCAGAGCGTTATCGGTGATGCGCATGATGGCATCACGGTCAACAACGGTGACGCCGGCTCGCGTCAGCTGGGAAACGAAGCCGGTCTGGAGATCGAACGCGGGCGCCATCGGCGCGCCGCGCCGGCCGGAGCGGGTTTCCACTTGCGTTGCCGCGTTGGACTTGCCGTCCAGATTGACCTTGCCGTCCGGAATCTCACCCCTCAGGCTGCCCTGACCCGACACCACCACCCGGCGCTGACTGGCCCAGTCACTGACCTGATCGTTGAACGCCCGGTTCCAGAACACCGCCATGCGGGGATTGGTGCTACCGGTACCGGCGCGGAACCGCTGCAGGATGGCTTCGGCGGTTTCGGTGCGCTGGGCGGCGTTGGCCTCATTGCGCAGATCGTCCACGGTCAGCGGCTTCTGGGGCGCCGCCTTCATCGGGGCGGCGGCATGGTCAGTGGCGGCCTGGGCGGCCAGCGGCAACAGGCTGGCGGTCACCAGTGCAATCAGGGCACGTTTCATCATTCAAGCTCCCGCACTTCTACCCGGTACTGCAGCGGCTGTGTGCCGGTGGACAGGGTCTTGTAGGCGCTGACGCTGTTAGCGGGAATGGTGCTGCGCTGCCAGACCGGCCTGGCATCCACGGGCACACCGTCCTGATCGAAGAACTGGGTGCGCGCCTCGATGCGATAGTCGAAGTCGGTGTGGTTGCGCAACACCGCATACACCTCGGTAGTGCCGGTTTCGGTGCGGCGCCGGCCATGGTTCTCCACAGACAGGCGGTAGGTCTGGCCACTGCCGAGAATGCCTTGCGTCCAGGTGCGGCTGAGATCGTAGTCGGTAAACACCACGGTGTTGTATTCGACCGGTGCGGTGCGGCCTTCCAGTCGCGTGGAGTCGCTGGGCAGGGAGGTGCAGCCGGCTACCAGCAGGGTGGTTGCGGCGGTAATGGCAATCAGTGTGCGGATCATGGGTGTTCTCCTGTACCTGTCAGGGGCGCCGGGACGTGGCGAGGGCCAGTCCCTGGCCGCGGCCGTCGAAGCGGAATTCAGTGATATCGGTCAGACCGGGAATCGGCTGGCCGTTCTTGTCGAGAAAGCGCACGGTGACCTGCTGACCAGGCTCCGCTCGCACTGGAATAATGTGCAGGGTGTCGGGCAGCGCTTCCCAGTAGCGGATGTCGGCGCGCACGTTGGCCGCCGCGGACATACCCTGGGCCGCCACGCTCACCAGACTGATGGCGGCAAAGCCGGCCCCCAGCACGCCGCCTGCCGAGGCACTGGCGCCCGCCAGCAGACTGTTCTGGCTGACCGAACTGAGGTTGGTGCCGATGTCGCGGGTAGTGGTCTTGTACTGGACCTGGCCCTCAACGATACGGTCGATAGCGCGACCGCCGCGGGTGGACGCCTGGAAATAAATGTCTTCCATCGGATACACGGTTTCCCAGGTCTCGCCGGCCTGCCATTGCGCGCCAACGTCCGGGAAGTTTTTGCCGCGGCGGTACACCAGCTGATAGTGGCCCACGCCGTCGCCCAGTTTGCGGGGTGACTGGCCGGTTTCCACGATCAGCAAGGCGTTGTGATCCTCAGCGGGAATGGGCGCATCCGGGCGGAACGCCATCAGTTCCTGAAAGTGCTCTTGCGCCAGCTTGTTGCTGTCCATCTGCAGCGCCGCCCAGCCGGCCAGATAGATCAGCGCCGCGAAATCGGCACTGTTCTGCTCTTCCTCGGCGAAGGCGTCCTGCAGCAGACCACTGATAAAGCTGGCGCGGGCGTTGCCATAATCGCCCTGTTCCAGAAAGATCAGGCCCAGGTAGAGGTACACCATGGAGCGCTCGTAGGGCTCGCCTTTGAAATCTTTTTCGGCTTCCTCGTACCAGACGCTGCGGGCCTTGCGGGCGGCGTCGTCATCGGCGTAGATGCTTTCAATGCTGACCCTGGCGCGATCCAGTGCCGCTCTGGCTTCCTCCAGGTGGCCGGCACGATAGGCCTTGAGGCCGATTTCCATCAGGTTGAGCACCTCATTCCGGCGCCCCTCCTCGTACAGGTTGCGATAGTCCTGCTGTACCACGGCGGGTTTGCTGGCGATGACCTGTTCCTGGGCCGCAGTCAGACTCGAGCGATCATAGGTCTTGGGGCCGGTGGCACACCCCACCAGCGACAGCGACAGCACGGCGCTGGCCAGCAGGGCTGGCCGGCGCTCAGCGATAAACCACATCGTCACGACCTGCTTTGCGCATCTCGTAGAGGCCGCTCCAGATGATGGTGCCCAGTTCCATATCGACCATCTCGAAACTGATCTGGCTGTAGCGTGACTGGGTGCCATCACTGCGATCGGCGGCATCCAGCGAGGTGATGCGACCCGCCAGGCGGTAGTCGGCACCGGCCTGTGCCGCGGTCTCGCGGATGGTGCCGCCATCCACGGCGCCGTCGCGCTTGAGGTCGCGTTCTTTCTGCACCATGGCGGCGTACTCACGCCCCACGAAGATCATCCGGCCATTGGAGGCGCGGTTCAGTTCGATGCGCAGGCGGTCGGTGAGCATGTTGGTGTTCACCACCGAGGAGCTCTCGTTGCGCATATACTCGTTATCAATAATGATCCGCGGCGGAATGTCCCGGCCCGCCAGCATGCGGTTGGCCAGCATGTCGCGCATCATTTCGTCGGTGACGGCCACGATGTCCTGGCTTTCAATTCCGACACCGCCAACGCGTCCGGTGGTGGAGGCGTCTTCGTACACGGTGGCTTTGCCGCGGGTGTTGTCAATCTGGCCGGCGCAGCCGGCGAGCAGCAGCGACGCGGAAACCATACCCAGCAAAACAGTCTTTCTGGATTCCATCTTCATACAACATCTCCGGTTAATTTGTGGAAGCCAGTACAGAACTGAACTCCGGGTAGATCTGTGATGCGGCTGTGATCGCATCCGAATAGGTGGCGCTGTTGCCATATTTTCGTTTCAGGTATTGGGCCATGTTGGTCAAAGAATCAAAGCTCTGGTCAGAGGCCGATTGAATGGCCTCCCAGCCGCCGGAGGCTGAAATAGCGGCTTCACGGCCACCTTCTTCGCCAAGCTCGGAGGTTATGGCGCCGCCCACCAGCCCGCCCAGACCAAACGGGACAAAATCCAGGACCTTGTTGCCGACGTAGGCCCCGGCCATGCCCATGGCGGCAGACCCGGCGGTCGCGCCCATGTTGGCGTTGGTTGCCATGTTGACCCACTCGGCGAGCACGCCGTCACTGGTGTAGGGGCTCATGAACTGACCCGCGTTGTCCTGGCGCACCAGGCGTTCAAGCAGCTCCTCCTCCGTCAGCGGATTCCCGTCTGCACCTGTCAATGAACCGGTCCGAGCGATGGCAATCATCTCGTTCGACGGTGCCTGCTCGTTCATGTACGACACCAGCTCGTCGGGTAATCCGCCCTCGATCAGGGCCTGACGATGGCCATCGGTCAGGCCTGCAAAGACCGGTTTGTAGTAAGCGCCGATGGCGGCTTCGGCAATACTACGGATAACGGCATTGTTGGCGTGCGGCGCGGCGTTGCCCCAGCGCTCATTGACGAATTCGGTAATCGCTTTTTCCCGGTGTTCCGGGTGGGCAAGAATGAGCTTGCGGGTCAGGTCGTCAACGGATTCACCATCCGCAAGAGCCGATTTTAATTGCCATCCCTTCAATCCGTCCGGACCAATCAGCCAGGCTTGCTGTGCTTCGGGCAGAAGTCCAACATAGCCCGGCAGGTCTGCGTACTGCGCATGGAACTCCAGCGAATCCTGTGGCGGCGCGAGAGCGATCAGTCGGGCGGTGCCTTTCGGGAGAAGCAGCGGTGCATCGCCCGAACGCAACAGCTGCGCCAGGGCCTCGGGATTACCGGTGTCAGTGGCAGCATACCGCTCGTTCTGTGCCCGAGTCTGGTCGGCCAGCGCCGTCAGATGAACCCGTTGCGCGGCTTCATTGGCTTCGTTCAGTGCTTCAGCCTCGCCGCTGGTTCCCGGAATCAGGAAAGGGGTCGGAAAGAACATACCGGTCCAGGTCTTTGCCGCAAAATCGACCTGGTGACGCCAGAGTACCTGCTCCTGCCAGACGACTCCGGCACTGCTGAACGCGGTGCTGCGTCCGTGAATTGGAATAAGACTCAAGGTCACGATCGCGGGCAGATTGGCCAAAAAGGGTTCTTCGTAGCCGTACCATACCGGCGCGGGCGTCTGTGAATACTGGACACGGGGAGCATCACTCTCTGGCATCACCCATTCGGCCACGCTGGCATCATCCACATGGAACGGGGCGGTTACCTGGTAGGGTGTGGCGACAGGCATGGAATTCTGGTCAAACTGATACACAGAGCAGCCACTGAGCCAAAAGGTTGCTGCGGCCAGGGTAACGACGGCACGCCAGGATCTCGCGATGACATGGCGGGGGGAACGGTTCGGGTAGGTCATATATGGGAATCCGTCAGGAGATGATCACGGACCATCGGCCAAGGGGAAGACGAGCCGACACCAAAATGTGAGCTGGTCCACAATCCTGATTACAAATACTTCATGTGGTGTGATCGGGGAATACCCGGAACAGGGTAGGGTGGTCGCTTTGGCCCGATAAGCCTCGCGGGCTTTACGGAAACTGACGGCAAGCTATTGAATTCGTAATCAAAGAGGGCGCTGTGGGCAGATTGTAAACTTTCGCAAAATCAGGCGCTGACTGAGCCGGCGGGAGCCGTCCCGAGCGCTGTCGGATCAGCGCTCGTCGTCTTCAACGTCTTCCGGATGCTCCTGTTTGTAGCGCTCCCACTCTTCCCAGTCATGGGGCGTGCCGGCGTGGGGCCGGCGCAGGTGTTTGGCGTGTTCCAGAGCGTTGTGGCGCAGGCTGTGGTCCCGCTCTTCCTCGTCCTTGTCAAAACCGTACTTTTTCAGGAACTCATCGGGGCTGATGGGCATGGGCGATCACCTCCGTCGGTGAAATGAACTCCTCAAGAGTACGATGCGCCCGTCTTCCCGGTTTTTCAAGTTGCGGTGTTGGTGCCTTCGGCATCTTTGCCAGCGACGATTTCCTCGGCACTCACCAGTTTGAAGTTGATCTGTTTGCGTTCCTCGTCCACGTCCGCGAAGGTCACGGTGACCGGCTGTTCCAGCTGGAAAATCCGGCCGTTTTTGTTGTGGATCAGGCGCAGGGTGACAGGATCGAAGCTGTATTTGCCATCCAGGGTGCGGCAACTGACAAACCCTTCCAGGCCATTGGCGTCCAGGCGCACAAAGAAACCGGCGGGCACGGTGCGGCTGATGACGCCACCCATGGGTTCGTCGCCCAGGGTTTTGGCGAAATCGCTCTTGAGCCAGCTTTCCAGACTGTTGGCGGCCTGGCGAGCGCGGATCTGGGTGGTCTGCAGTTCCGCCAGCTGTTCGGCGGTTAGCTCGCCCATGGCTTCCTGCCACAGCACTGCCTTGATCAGACGGTGCACGTAGAAATCGCTGAACTTGCGCAGGGGCGAGGTGAAGGTGGTGTAAGCCGCCAGCCCCATGCCCTGGTGGGGCGCGGCGTCAAAGGCCAGCTCCGCGCGGGCCAGTTGTCGGGAGAGGATGGCCTTGACCGGGACCTCCGCGCTCAGATTATCGGTGCGTTTCATCAGCTCGCGGAAGCCCGCAGCCGATGTGGCATCCACGCCGGACAGGTCCGGCGCGTAGCGTTCGAGCAGGGCGCGAACGTTGTCGGCACGGTCATCCCGCAGGCCGGGATGCTGGATAAACAGGCCCTTGGCCTGCTGGCTGAGGAAGTCGGCCGCGCAGCGGTTGGCCGCCACCATGCATTCCTCCACCAGCCGGTGGGCTTCGTTCTGCACCGAGGGTTCAATCAGTCGTACCCGCTTGTTCTCGTCCAGCCGCAGGCGGAACTCCGGGCGATCGGCGCTCAGCAGCGCATGTTCGTTGCGCCATTTGCGCAGGGTGGTGGCGGTCTGGTGCAGCTGATCCAGGCTGTTGGAGACGGCGTCCGGCAGCGCCTTGATGTCGTCGTCTTCGCGGCCCTCGATCAGATTGGACACCAGCTCGTAGCTGAGCTTGCCCTTGGACTGGATGACCGCCTTGTGGAAGCTGTACTCGCCCAGGCTGCCATCGTTGTTGACCTGCAGATCGCACACCAGGGCCAGACGTTTGACCTCCGGCATCAGCGAGCACAGGCGGGTGCTGAGGCTGTCCGGCAGCATCGGCAGCGGTTCACCGGGGAAGTAGATGGCCGTTGCCCGACGGTAAGCCTCGGCTTCCGCCGCGCTGCCCGGTTCGATCACCGCAGTGGGATCGGCGATGGCAATCGACAGCTTCCAGCCGGTGGCATTGGGTTCCGCCAGCAGGGCGTCGTCCATGTCCTGGGTGCCGGGGCTGTCGATGGTGACGTAGGGCAGGTCGGTGCGATCTTCACGATCCCCGGTCCGCGCCTCAATGGTGGCTTCGCTCAGGGCTTCCGCCTGTTGCTGCACCGCCTCCGGCCAGGTGTCCGGTAAATCGAAGGTGGCCAGCGTCAGCGCCCGTTCGATACCGGCATCACCGGGTTTGCCCAGCACTTTCAGGATCTGGGCCTGGCCCTTGCCGTCCTTGATCGGATGCTTGTGGATGCGGCAGTAGATGAAATCGTCCGGGCTGGCGTTCATCCGCTCTTTCGGCGGAATGAAGATCCAGCGGTTAATGCCGGGGGTCTCCGGCACCACGAAATGGCCTTTGCCCTTGATCAGGTACCGGCCCACGAAGGTGTCGAGGCTGGTTTCCAGCAACTCGTCGATCACGCCCTGGATCTTGCCCTTGTCGCCTTCCTGTTCGGTGACATTGACGCGGTCGCCGGGCAAGACCTTCAGCATTTCTTCCGGCGGCAGGAACACGTCCCGACCCTCATCCAGCGCTACGAAACCGAAACGTCCGTTGGTGGCTTTGACGGTGCCGGGGAAGACCACCTTGTTTTCTTTGATGTCGGTTTTCAGCTGGCGCAACTGGCTGAGAGCGTCGGCATTGAGCATGAACGGAACCTGGCTGGCGAAGTTGTGAGTGTCAGGGCCGGAGTATACCGGTTATGGCCGGGCACGTCAGACCTCTTACACAACCGCAACGCTGGCGGGGCGTCAGCCAGCCCGACACCCCGGTTCTGATTTGTGGCGACTCAGTGGTGCTCGGCAAATACCCGGGTCTGGCCCTGCTCGTTGAACAGGATGACCTTGTAGTGATCCTTGCGGTCGCCCATTTCCATGCCCGGCGAGCCGGCCGGCATGCCCGGAACACTCAGGCCGGTGGCTTTGGGAGCTTCCGACAGCAGGCGCTTGATGTCATCCGCCGGCACGTGGCCCTCAATCACATAGTCACCGACAAAGGCGGTGTGGCAACTGCCCAGCCCGGCAATCAGCCCGGCGTCGGCCTTGATCTTGCCCATGTCGTTGGTGTCGGTGGCCGTGACGTCAAAGCCGTTGTCTTCGAGGTGGTCGATCCAGTCACTGCAGCAGCCGCAGGTGGGGGATTTGTACACATGGATGCTGTCGGTGTCGTCTGCCGCCAGCAACGGGCTGCTGGCGAGGGCGCTGAAACCGAAGGCAACGGTAAGGCCGAGAGCTTTTTTACGCAGAGTCATAGGGTATTCCTCAGTGATGATGGCTGTGATCGTTGGCGGCGCCAGCGGAGGACGGTGACAGCCAGAACCACCACACAATCGCTGCCATCAACAACACGCCACTGGCGTTGACCAGAAAGGTTTCCATCAGTTCCGCTCCTCATGCTGACGATTGTTCGGTGTCTGGCTGGTCCGGAACAGCCGCAGACGGTTGGCGTTGGTGACTACCGTAACGGACGACAGCGACATGGCCGCGCCTGCCAGGATGGGGCTCATCAGAATGCCCCACACGGGGTAGAGCAGGCCGGCGGCGACCGGTATCCCCAGCGAGTTGTAGATGAACGCCCCAAACAGGTTCTGGTGAATATTACGAACGGTGGCGCGGGATATCTCAATGGCATCCGGCACGCCGTGCAGCGAGCCCCGCATCAGGGTGATGGCGGCGCTCTCGATGGCCACATCGGTGCCGGTTCCGATGGCAAAGCCCACGTCCGCGGCGGCGAGTGCCGGGGCGTCGTTGATGCCGTCGCCCACCATGGCCACGGTGTAGCCTTTGCCGCGCATGGCGCTGACCACTTCGGCCTTGTCTTCGGGCAGCACTTCGGCACGGTAGTCGTCGATGCCGGCTTTGGCCGATATGGCTCTGGCGGTGGCGTCCACGTCGCCGGTCACCATCATCACCCGGATACCGGCCTCGTGCAGGCGGCGAATGGCGGCTCTGGAGTCCGGCTTGATGGCATCGGCCACGCCGATGACTCCCAGCACCTCCGCACCCAGGGCCAGGAACAGCGGCGTGCCGGCTTCCTCGGTGATGGCGTGTGACGCCTCGGCCAGCTCCTCGACAGACAGACCCTCGGCCTCCAGCCAACGGCGATTGCCCAGGCGCAGGGGCTGGCCATTGAACTGGCCCTGTACCCCTTTGCCGTTCAGTGCCTCGAAGTCGGTGACGGTTTCCGGCTGCACGCCGTCCTGTTCGGCTTTGCCCAGAATGGCCTCGGCCAGCGGGTGCTCGGAGTGCCGCTCAAGGCCCGCGGCCAGTGCCAGCAAACCTTGCTCATCGCCATCGCTGGCGTGCAGGCGTGTCACCGCCGGGTGACCCTCGGTGATGGTGCCGGTCTTGTCGAGAATCACCAGGTCCACCTTGCCGGCGGTCTGCAGCGCATCGCCCTGGCGGATCAGCGCGCCGTATTCCGCAGCCTTGCCGACACCCACCATCACCGACATCGGCGTGGCCAGGCCCAGGGCACAGGGGCAGGCGATGATCAGCACGGTGGTGGCCGCCACCATCATGTGCACCACCGCAGGTTCCGGGCCGACGTTGTACCAGACCAGTGCCGCCACCACCGCAATCAGCATCACGCTGGGCACGAACACCGAGGAGATCTTGTCTGCCAGACGACCGATCGCCGGTTTCGAGCCCTGGGCCTTTTTTACCAGCTTGATGATTTGCGCCAGCGCGGTGTCGCTGCCAACCCGGGTGGCTTCGTAGATGATGGCGCCATGGGTGTTCAGGGTACCGGCGGAGACGTCGTCGCCTTCACCCTTGCTGACCGGCATGGGCTCGCCGGTCAGCATGCTCTCGTCGATGCGGGTGCGGCCTTCGGCAATCACGCCGTCAACCGGCAGTTTTTCCCCGGGGCGCACGCGGATGTGATCGCCTTTGCGCACGTCTTCCACCGGAATGTCCCGCTCCTCACCGTCACGAATCACCCGTGCGGTTTTCGCCCGCAGATCCAGCAGACGGCGAACCGCCTCGGAGGTCTTGCCCTTGGCCCGTAATTCCAGTGCCTGGCCGAGATTGATCAGGCCGATGATCATGGCGGAGGCTTCGAAATACACATGACGCGCCATTTCCGGCAGCGCGTCCGGGATACTGGTCACCACCATGGAGTAGAACCAGGCCGTGCCGGTACCGAGGGCAATCAGGGTGTCCATGTTGGCGTTATGGTGGCGGAAGGCTTTCCATGCACCGATGAAAAAATGGCCACCGGTAGCAATCATCACGCCCAGGGTAAGCACGCCCAGATTGAGCCAGGTCACCTGATTGTCGGCGGTGACCATCATCGATCCAAAGCCCATGCCCCAGATCATCAGCGCCACACCCAGGCCCAGACTGATGGCCATTTTGACCAGCAGGGTCTTGTACTGCTTGCGATCTTCCTGCTGGCGGCGGTCGTCGGCAGCGTCCTCGTCTTCGATCACGCTGGCCCCGTAGCCGGAGCTTTCCACCGCTTTGATCAGGGCCGCGGGGTCGGCATCACCGGCGGCGGTGGCGGTGTTGTCCGCCAGGTTCATGTGGGCTGCGGTCACCCCGTGCACCGATGTCAGTGCTTTCTCTATGGTGTTCACGCAGGACGCGCAGGTGGCACCGGTGACCGCCAGGTGAATCTGTCGGTCACCGGCGGCTGGGGTGTCGGCCTGTTCTTGCCGGTCGTCGCCGGATTCCGCGGTGACCGCGGCCGGTTCGGACCCGTGTCGGTGTTCCTCATGCCCTGCCTGCCGGTCCCTGCCCTGACTGTCCCCATGGGGTGACAGGGTTTTCGCCGGGTAGCCGCTGTTGCTGACCAGCCGCGCGGCCTCGTCCAGATCAACGTCTTCCGGCAACGCCACGATCTGGGTTTCAAGATTGACGGCGACATGGTCGCCGTTGCTCACCAGGGGCTGCAATGCCGTACGGATCTTGCTGGCGCAGCCCTGACAGGTGGCGCCGGAAATGGCGAGGGCGGGGTGCAATTTGACGGTCTGATTCATGTCGGTTTACTCCCTGAAACCGTTAACGAAGGCAGGTTCATCCCAGTGTTCGATCAAACGGCAAATGGTGTGGCCGTCGGGGGTGCCATCCGGCATGGCCTGCCATGCGGTCAGCGCGGATTTCATGCGATCGCGCAGCTGGTTCAGTTCGCGGATTTCCCGTTCCACTTCCTGCAGCCGTTGCTCGAAGACCTCCCGCACCAGCGGACAGGGGGAATGATGGTCGTCGGCCTGATTCAGGATGGACCGGATCTCCGGTAATGAAAAGCCCAACTGCCGTGCCTTGCGGGCAAAACGCAGGCGGCGGAGATCTTCGGCATCGAACTGCTGGTAGTTGTTGTCCGGATTACGTGCCGGGCTCAGCAACCCTTCGCGGGTGTAAAAGCGCACAGTGTCGGGTTTCACCCCGGCGGCCTTGGCAATCTCCATGACTTTCATCGCTATACCCATACGGTGATTTGATACGAGTATAGTCTAAAACCTATGAGCAACTCACAGGTCAAGGGTTATGTTGGCTGTCGGAGTTCAGGAGTTCCTGGCGCGCAAAAATACGTTGCAGCTACGGCACTGGTCTGGCGCCATCAGCTTCGCCTGCCAGCCGATACGGTGGCCGCAGGCCGGGCAGGCAAGACGCAGTTGCAGGGCAATGATCGGTGCCACCAGGGCTGCCAGCAAAACCCCCAGCGGTCCCCAGCTGTCGCCACTGGACAGTCCCAGCTGGCTGCTGAAGATCAGGATGATCACCAGCGTGAAGAAAGCGAACAGAAAGTAGTTGCGGTTCCAGCGCTCCCAGCGGCGGAGTGCCCGGTCCTGCTCGGGCGAAAGGTAGGTCTGTGTCATTGCGTTATTCCCGGAAAGTGTTACCGGAATTCTGGCGAACAACCGTGGCGATTACAATCCGCTCCGGACCGGGGTATCGGTAATCATGGAGCCTTCGGACAGGGCTTTTTCCAGCGCGGCGGCGGGCACCGGCCGGCTGATCAGGTAACCCTGGGCAAAGTCACAGCGGTGGCTTTTCAGGAACACCAGTTGCTCCATGGTTTCGACTCCCTCGGCCACCACGCGGATGCCCAGGTTGTGCGCCAGATTGATCACCGCGCGGGTGATGACGGCGTCGTCGTGGCGTTCGGTGACTTCGGTGATGAAGGAGCGGTCAATCTTCAGCAGATCCACCGGGAAGTCCCGCAGATAGCCGAGCGAGGAATAGCCAACGCCGAAATCGTCAATCGCCAGTTGCACACCCAGCTTGTGCAGTTTCGACAGCTGGTCGCGGTTGTGCTCGATGTTCTGGATGAAAATCTCTTCGGTGAGTTCCACTTCCAGCCGGCTGGGGGGCACATTGTTGCTTTCCAGTGCCTCGCGGATATGGTCCACCAGGCTTTCGTCGTCCAGTTCGCGGCCGGACAGGTTCACCGCAATCCGCAGATGCTCGAAGTCGGTGCCCTGCCAGCGGGCGAGCTGGCGGCAGGCGGCCATGACCACCCAGCGACCGATCTCGGTAATGCGGCCGCTTTCCTCGGCCAGAGGGATGAACTCAACCGGTGGCAGCAGACCACGGCGCGGGTGTTGCCAGCGAATCAGCGCCTCCACGCTGTGAATCTCTGCGCTTTCCAGTTCCACCTGGGGCTGGAAGTAGAGCACGAACTCGTCGTTGGCGAGGGCCTGGCTGAGGTCCTTGTCCAGCTCCAGCCGCATGACCTCCCGGTCCTGCATGCCTTCGGTGTAGAACTGGTAGGTGTTTCGGCCCTGATCCTTGGCCCGGTAGAGTGCCACATCGGCGTTGCGCAGCAGGGTATCGGCATCGAGGCCACTCTGCGGATAGACCGCGATTCCCATGGTGGCGGTCACGCTGTGGGCGTCGCCCTGTACCTCGAAGGGCTCGGCAAAGATCTGCTTGATCTGGCCGAGCAGATTGATCACATCGTCAAGATCGTCCACGTGCTGCTGGCAGACCATGAATTCATCACCACCGGAATAGGCCACCAACACCTTTTCGTTGCTGAGGCCATTGAGCCGTTCCGACACCTTGATCAGCAGCTCGTCACCGAACTGGTGGCCCAGTGAGTCGTTGAGCATCTGGAAACGGTCCAGATCCATCATCACCAGGGCAACCTGTCGCATCTGCCGGTCGGCGATGTTGAGGGTGTGAGTGAGGTCCTCCATGAAGAACCGGCGGTTGGCCAGGCCGGTGAGGGCATCGGTGGACTCCAGTCGCGCCAGGTCCTGTTGCACCGCCTTGCGCTGGTCAATTTCGGATTCCAGCTCCCGGCGGGTTTTCAGTAGCGCCTGGTTGCGCTTGAGAATGAGCTGCACCAGCAGTGTGGTCAGGCTGGTCAGAATGCCCATGAACAACACGGAAATGAACGTTGCCAGGGGCCAGACGCTGCGCTGGGATTCCACCCACGCGGCGGACGGGGTAACCGTCAGTGCCCAGTCCAGCGTGGGTAACGCCACGGGCGTCGTGTGGGAAAACGCCGGTGCAGTTTCACTGGAGGTGTTGAGTTCGTAGGCGAGCTTGCCACCGTCGGTGATGCGTATGCGGAAGGCGTCAAGCACGCGGCTGGTCAGCAGGTGGCGAGCCAGGGTTTCCATCTGGAAGACACCGGCAATGAAGCCGTTGTTGTCGGCGCCGGCGTACACCGGCACGTAAATGACCAGCCCCTGGCCGCCCTGGCGCAGGTTCAGCACGCCGGAAATATCGATTTCGCCGCTGGCCTGGGCCTGTTCCAGTGCCTGGCGGCGTTCGGGGTTGATCGCAACGTTGAAGCCAACCACTTCCTCGTTTCCGGACAGGGGTTCCAGCCAGCGGATGACGAAGTCCCGGTCAATCCATTCAATAGCCTGGTAGACCCCGAAGTCACTGAGGTAATTACGGGCGTCACGGCTCCAGGTTTCTTCGGACATGTCCGGGCTGGCTTCGAAGCGTTGGGCCATGCGGCGAATGGCTTCCAGGTGCACCAGAAATTCGCGCTCCAGGTTGGCCGCCATGGCCTGGGCCTCGTTGTCGAGGCTGGACTGGATCCGATCCCGGTCCTGTTTTTCAATGCCGTATTTCAAGCCGGACGCGGTGGCCAGAAAAGCCAGAAAGATCAGAACCGGAAACAGAGGGTGCAACAGCCCCTTGACGACTTTGTTTGTCACTGAATCTGGCTTCTCCACGCTGGGCTCCGCTCCGGTACATCAACAACGTAACATATCGGCAGGTGTCGCCCGATTATGAGGGGTAGTTGCCGTTGCCGACCAGCACTTGTTATATGCCTTCTTGTAACGAATTGCCACAGCGAGCCGGAGACGGTCAGAGTCAGCGCGCGGGCGGAACCCCCAGCCGGGGTATTTCCTGTTTCGGGCAGCGATCCATGATCACTATCAGCCCGGCCGCTTCTGCCTTGTCGGCGCCCGCTTCGTTGATCACGCCAATCTGCATCCACAGCACCGGTACCTCGAGCTCGATGGCGGCGTCGATGACCGGGCCAGTGCGTTCCGGAGCCAGAAACAGCTCCACCATGTCGGGTTTGACCGGCAGTGCGTGAAGGTCCGGATACACGATTTCCCCCAGCAGGGTCTGACCCGCCAGCTTCGGGTTAACCGGAATCATCCGGTAGCCGCGGCTTTGCAGGTAGGCCATGACGTCGTGGCTGGGGCGGTGGGATTTATCGCTGGCGCCGACCAGGGCAATGGTGCGTATACTAGTTAAAATTGAGTACATCGTTTCTGGTGTCTGTGTTGGCATATTTGCGTAAGCCCTTCAATTAGAAATAGGTGCCAGCTGGCTGGTGCCTGCAGATTGTCGCAAGGAGATTCAATAACTAAGGTTTGCATGCAATTGGATCGACGTTCAAGGTATTCTCCATAGTGATTCGACCCTTCAGTTGAATAGGACCAAATAATGGCAGTCTTGACTATGCTTGGAGTCGGCCACTCCGAAGCGATTAACCACTGGAATAACAATGCCATGATAGAAGCCGGTGGCCGCCGGTTGCTGATTGACGCCGGCTATACCATAAAGTTCGCGTTACGGGACCGTGGCCTGACCCTTGCCGATGTGGATGCAATCTTTATTACCCATGTCCATGCGGACCACTGTTTTGGCCTGGAGCGGCTGGGGTACGAGTGTCGTTTCCGTTATAGCTTCAAGCCGGTCCTATATCTGCCCCCCGGAGTTTATGAGGAGTTGTGGGAACACACGCTCAAGGGCGTGATGGGGCAGGTGGGTGAGGGGCCGGCGGAACTGTCAGACTTTTTCGATGTAGTGCTGCTGGACGACCAGCCTTTCGAGTTTGAAGGCGTCCGCCTGCAGCCGTTCCAGAACCGGCATACCCCAGAAAAGCCGTCCTATGGCCTTGTGATTAACGATCACCTACTGTTCAGCGGTGATACCAGACCGATTCCTGAACAGGTGTCGCAATTCAATCCGCAGACTATTCTTCATGATGCCACTCTAGCGGACTGGAATCCGGTCCATGCCTCGGTTAGAGAGCTCCTAGAGAGCTATTCAGAGACCCTGCGTGAGCGAATGTATCTGATGAGCTATGAAGACACGTTCGCGCAACATCGGGTGGAAGTGGAGCGGGCTTTTGCCGGGTTTGCCCGTCAGGGACAGGAGTTTGCCCTTTGATCGAGGAAACGGTTCTTGCCCGGGTTGTTCATTCTGATTTGAAGGCCGGTCGTTTTCTGGTACTGATTACCGAGGATCAGCGCCTCGCCTACAGTCATTGGCGCCCGTTTCAGAAAGCGGGTTATCCGGCAGTCACCTTGGGGCAGGAGATCTGGGTCCGGCTCGGCCGGGATCGCCGGGACGGTGCGACCTTCGTGGTGCGAAAGGTGCTGGATATAGCCGTGGAGCGGGGAGTGTCGGTGAACAGCCACGGACTGGATTTGCCGTCGCACCAGCCGCGTCATGTCACGGAGGCTGAGTTTCTTGGGGCTCTTGGTTCGGCAGACGGTGTGGTGGTGATCGCCAATGCGGTACTCGATGGTTCGGAGCGTTCTGATCTTGAGTTTGCTGGATCCGTCGTTTTGATCAATTGTCAGGTGCTGGGTGATTTCCGCTGGCTCGGGGCCCGGTTCTGCGGCAGCCTGTGGTGTCTCAACTGTCGGTTTAACAATCATTTCAGTCTTAAGTCAGCCCATCTGGATGGCAGCGTCGTGATGTTTGGCTGTGATTTCAGCGGCGCGGGTGGCATCTCGTTTCGTGGTGTGCGGGCCTGTTCCGTGTTGATGGAATTCGGTACCCGCGGCAGTAATGACATGCTTTGGCTCAACGAAATGAGCCTGAACGGATGCTTGGCGCTGAACGGGAGTTTCCAGGCTCCGGTGCAATTAATGGCGGCTCAGGACGAGACGCCTGTGAACGATTCGCCGGCCCTCGGTCAGGTCTACATTGGCCGTCAGAGCTATCACGCCGAACAGCTGAGCCGAAACTGCTTTGAAGGCGGGCTGTTTGTGGACGGGTATACTGTATCAGGCTGTGTAGAATTACGTCGCAGCCACTTAAATCAGGTACGGCTAGGTGAACTGACAGCGGATTCCATTCTGATTGAGAACTGCGAATTGGCTTCAGACCTCTGGCTGGATCGGGTCACAGTGAAGGACGAGGAAGCGGGTGTCCGTATCCACGATACACTGGTCGGGCGTCACCTTCGGATGACCGGGCATCACTTCCGGGGCCGCTGCAGTCTGAATGGTTCTTCGGTAAGTCAAGCCTGGATGCTGGAACTGGAAGCGCCCGAGGAAGGCACCCCGAATATCGAGATGATGCGTTTCCATGCCGAGCAGGCCTGGTTTGAGCCTGTGTCGCTAATTTACGGTGCTAGACCTGTCCGCCGCTCGACGACGCCGCCGCCTTTCGGACTGCTTGCTAAGGCTATGTTGCCCCGTCCGAGTGGTGATGACCGCCGTCATTTGGCAGAAGCTTACACGCGCTTCAAGAACTGGATGTCCACCACAGGACATCTGCGTGAGGAAGACCACGCATTTTTCCACATGCGACATCACAAGGAAACCAGTAGAGTTCGGCGTTTTCTACTCGGAGGTATGTTTGGCTGGGGAATCCGGTTTCGGAATATTCTGGCAACGGCGCTGATGATCTCACTAATCTTTGCGATCGCGTTCATGGCAGTGGGGGTTCGATCTGGGGAAGCAGTGATGCTCAGCCTGCAAAGTTTCATAAGCAGTTTCTATGGTCAGTGGAGTGAGTCTGAACCGCCTGCCACCGGCCTACTGTCAGTGCTTGTCACCCTCGAGTCCATGATCGGTGTTCTGTTTGTGACCGTATTAGTGGGTGCATATATTCGCAAACTGCTGAGATAAGGCCGCCATGTGGTACCTGTGTGGATTGGGAAGTAATATACAGCCTGAACAGAACGTAGTGAGGGCTGTCACCAAGCTGCTAGAAAGTTACGGATCCTTGTGGCTGTCGCCGGTCATTCAAACCCACCCCCAAGGTATCGAGACGGACCACCATTTTCTCAACGCGTTGGCGGTTGTGTACAGCTCTTTGTCTCCAGAACAGCTAAAGGCCCATTTCAATCAGTTGGAGGAGTCTCTTGGTCGGGATCGAGCGGACCCTTTATGCAGCTGCAAGGACCGACCGATTGATTTAGATATTCTGGAGTACAGCGAGACTGGTCGTTTCCTTGGTGAGCGGATAGACGAACCTTATTACAGGCGCCTTTTCGATGGGCGGATTGACAACTCAGTCTGCGCTTCCCTGACGATGGCGGGCCATTCCCTGGGCGAGACGTCGGCCACCATCCACTGGGATTTGGGCGCCGGTGATGAAATCGTTGTCCACCAAGGCCAGCAACTGCATAACCACGCTGTGAAAGCCTCCCTCCCGGGCTAGTAGGGTCTCTGACAATACCTGCTGCTTCTGACTATGGGTATGACGGGGCAGAAACCCTATGGGACCGGGCATAATGGCATTTACCCGTACATGAGGGGCCAACAGAGCGGCATAGCTGAGAGTCAGATTTGCCAAAGCTGCCTTAGATGCACAGTATGCTCCATAAAGTGGGTTGGGCCTTTCGGTGAAGATGTCAGTGATGTTAACGATCAACGACGGTCGCCCATCAGCTCGAGCCGCCGCTTCTAAGGCAGGTGCTAAGCCATGCATCAATTGCAGTGGAGCTGTACTGTTTACCTGGAACAACCTCGCAGCTTGGACTGGTATCTGCCTCGAATTCGATGCATCGGTTTCGAATTCAGAGGCGTTATTGACTAATAAGTTGATGCTGGCGGTGTCACGAAAAATTTCGTCAACAAGTTCCTGTACCGCGTCTGGATTTCCAAGGTCAACCTGATGCGCCACCGCACCCTGAGAAACGAGGTGATCAACCTCATTAGTATGGGTTCGGTAGAGGGCAAATATCCGGTAGCCCCGCTCAATGAGCGCTAAGCTAATATCGTAACCTAACCTTCGTCCACTGCCAGTGATCACAGCGACTGGAGTTTTTGGCATAAGTTAGTCCCGGTGGCTGAGTAGTTGTAAGAACTCCGTTCGTGTTGCTTGGGACTTGCGGAAAGCGCCCAGCATCATCGAAGTTTTCATCCGGGAGTTCTGTTTTTCCACGCCCCGCATCATCATGCACATGTGCTGGGCCTCGATGACCACGGCAACGCCGTTGGCGTTGGTCACGCTCTCGATGGCTTCCGCAATCTGCCGGGTCAGGTTCTCCTGAATCTGCAGGCGGCGGGCATACATGTCGACGATGCGGGCAAACTTGGACAGCCCCAGTACCCGGCCCTGGGGCAGGTAGGCAATGTGGCATTTGCCAATGAACGGCAGCATATGGTGTTCGCACATGCTGTACAGTTCGATGTCCTGCACCACCACCATTTCATCCATGGCGGATTCGAACACGGCGTTGTTGACCAGCTCGCCCAGGTCCTGCTGATAGCCACGAGTCAGAAACTGCATGGCCTTGGCAGCCCGCATGGGGGTGTCCTGAAGCCCTTCGCGGGCGGTGTCTTCGCCGAGTCCGTTAATAATGTCGCGGTAGTGCCCCGCCAGATCGTCAAGGGATGTGCTCATAATCGGTTCCGGTGTTCCGTGTCTGATTCAGGGCGAAAGCTTAAGGCAATTTGCCGGGCATCTCTACGGTTTACGGTCGGGTGATAGGAAAAGACCACCGCTGGCCCGGGTGACGCCCGCAAATTCCGCAACCGGCTATGGCGGTACCACGCGGTTTGTTCTAGAGTTTCAGGCTGCAATGGTTTTCCGGGAACAGCGCATGGATCAGGTGATGGCCGGTAATTCGGCGGCTGCCCACGCAAAGCAGCAAACAGGCACACTGGAGTGGTGGCAGCAGGGCGGTAAGTGGTTCAGTTACGAGGGCCACGCCATATTCAGCCGCATGGCGGGGCAGGGCGAGCCGCTGGTGCTGTTGCACGGCTTTCCGACCGCAAGCTGGGACTGGAACCGGGTCTGGCCCATGCTGACCCGGAACCACAATGTGCTGGTACTCGACATGCTTGGCTTCGGGTTTTCCGACAAGCCCGCCGGCTACGACTACAGCATCGAGGATCAGGCCGACCTGTTCGAGGGCTGGATCGAAGGGCTGGGGCTGACCAGCGTGCATCTGTTCGCACACGATTACGGCTGCAGTGTGACCCAGGAATTGCTGGCCCGGGAACAGGAGGGTGACCTCGGTTTCCGCATCGCAAGCGTGTGCTTTCTCAACGGCGCCCTGTTTCCCGAAGTGCACCATCCCCTGTTGATTCAGAAGCTGCTGCACAGCCCGCTGGGAGGCCTGATCAGCCGTGGCCTGACCCGCCGCACTTTCGAACGTAATTTCCGCCGCCTGCTCGGGCCGGCCAATCCGCCGGATCGTCAGGACCTGGACGATTTCTGGCATCTGCTGACCTATAACAATGGCCGCGGCATTCTCCATCAACTGATTCATTTCATGGAAGAGCGGCGCTGCCACCGCAATCGCTGGGTTGGCGCGTTGCAGCAGGCGAAACAGCCCATGCGGCTAATCTCCGGCATGGCGGATCCGGTGTCCGGAGCGGCCATGGCGCGACGCTACCGCGAACTGGTGCCCAGTGCCGACGTGGTCAGCCTGCGTAACGTTGGGCACTACCCGCATTTCGAAAGCCCCTGGGATGTGTTTTCCGCCTATCGGGATTTCCGCCGCAAGCCATGAAGTCAGAAGCTGCTGGCGGCCTCGGCGGTGTCCGAAGCGGAAAATGAGTCGCGGGGCCGCGGTGCGCTGACCACCTGGTTGCGGCCGCGGAACTTGGCCTGGTACAGCGACTGATCCGCCCGATTCAGCCACACCGACCAGGTTTCTCCCTTGGCCACTTCAGCCACACTGGCGCTGGCCGTCAAGCTGATATCTTCGATAAACGGGCGGGCGCTGATGCTGGCCAGAAGTTCCTGGGCGAGGGTTTCGGCGTCCCGCTGGCGGGTTTCCGGAAGCACCACCATGAATTCCTCCCCACCGATGCGGAACAACTGGTCACTCTCCCGCAGGCGTTGGCGAATCCGTGTGGACAGTTCCGCCAGCACCTTGTCGCCGGCAAGGTGCCCCCAGCGGTCATTGATGCTTTTGAAGAAATCCAGATCCAGCAGAATCAGGCTGGATACCCGCTCGTAACGCTCACGCAGCTGAATCTGGCTGTTCAGGATATCGGCCAGTTGCGATCGGTTCAGGCAGCCGGTGAGGGGATCGGTGGTGGCAAGGCGGGTCAGCTCCTCCTGAAGCCGACCGACCAGCCAGGCGAAAATCATCGCGAACAGGCAGGTCAGGCCCAGAGAAAATGTGATACGCCAGAAATCCGCCTCCGGGAAGCGAAGGAACGACACCACCGCCATCACGCCGACGAAGATCACATTGCAGATCGCGGCTTCCCGCAGTGGCAGCAGGAAGAACAGTGCGGCCGCGGCCGGATACGCCCAGTACAGCCCGGCATGACCGTTGATGGCAGTGGAGTAGGCAGCGCAGATTACTGCCAACAGCGGAAACAGCCAGCCGTCGAGAAAATAGCTGCCGCGAAAACGGAGAAAGGCGATAACCAGAAGCGCGTTCACGCAGAACAGAGTCAGCAGGCCGGACAGCAGCACATTACCCTGATTCCATTGCACAAACACCAGGGGCGCCACGGCGAGGAAGGCCCAGAAGTGGAGGTGGTAAACGAGTTGTCGTTTGAAACCCAGTACCGCGAGGGTCGGGTTGGAGGCTAGTTTGTCCGCCGGGGCGTGTAGGTTCACAGCATACTCCCGCTGTTTTTGAGTGACGTCCGCGTCCGCTGTCGATCTTGTCGAAGCTTAGCACGACGTGTCGCCGAATGGCGCAGTTTTTGACCAATCGCTCATCACGGTGCCGTTGCTGGCTGCCGACCCGCCAGTTCGTTAAACTCCTCACGAAATTATTGGGGGAGCCATCATGACAGCCATTCATACCCGAGCGCCGGCACTGACCGTGCGTGCCGGCCGCCGTGCATTGCAGCGCCTGCAGGACAATCCACTGTCGGCGGCGGATGTCCATGTGATTCCCGGCGCCGCCGGTGGCCCGAAGGCTCTGGGGCTGTCGGGGCTGGACAAGGCGATTTTCGGCGACTGGCTTCCCGGTGTACCGCAGGAGCGTTCGCTGATCGGCTCGTCCATTGGCAGCTGGCGGTTTGCGGCGGTGGCGTCGACGGACAACCCGAAAGCCCAGTTGGCGAAGCTGGCGGAGTTATACACCTCCCAGCGTTTCGCCAAGGGCGTGAGCGCCGCGGAGGTCAGCCGCAAGAGTGTGCTGTTTCTGGAAGAGCTGCTGGGCGGCCACGAAGACTATCTGCTGAATCATCCGTTCTATCGTTTGAATGTGGTGGTGGTGCGTAGCCGTGGGATGCTGGAGCACGACACCCGCGGGCGGCTGAGTCTGGGGCTGATGAATGCCATCAGTGCCAACATGGTGAGTCGCCGCCATCTCGGCCGTTACATGGAGCGGGGCATTATTTACGACGCGCGGCTGAAAACCCCGGTGTCGAAGCTGGTGGATTTTCCCAGCCACGAGGTGGCGCTGACGCGGGACAATCTGTTGCCGTCGTTGCTGGCGTCCGCGTCCATTCCCCTGGTGATGGCGGGGGTGCGCAACATTCCCGGCGCGCCGGAGGGTGTCTACCGCGACGGCGGGCTGCTGGACTATCACCTCGATCTACCCTACGAACAGCCGGGGATAATCCTGTATCCGCACTTTACCGACAAGGTGGTGCCAGGCTGGTTCGACAAGACCTTGCCCTGGCGCCGGGGGGATGCCACGCGGCTGCAGGACGTGTTGTTGGTGGCGCCCTCTCAGGGGTATCTGGCGTCGTTGCCGGATCGCAAGTTGCCGGACCGGAAGGATTTCGAGAAGTATATCGGCGACGACGCGGGGCGTGAGCGGGCCTGGCGCCGGGCGATTGTGGAGAGTGATCGGCTGGGGGATGAGTTTATGGAGCTGGTTGAGCGTGGGCGCTTGGCTGAGGTGGTTCGGCCGCTCTGATTTGGTTGGCCGTGTGGTCTGGTAACCTGGGAGTTGCGGGCCGTTGGGGGTCATCGAGTCAAAAAGGAGAAACGGGGTTTCTTTTAATTTTTTGACTCGATGACCCCCAACGCCCCTTGTTCCTACTGGGGTGTTTTACCGTTGGTTCTACGCTTGGCTGGCTTGTATCGGCTGTTTTTCTGGCAGGCCGGCGGCCATGGCGGCGGCGGTGGCTACCAGGGCTGCGGAGATCCACAGGCAGGCTTCCAGACCGTGGTTCTGGTAGACCCAGCCGGAGAGCACGGTGCCCAGCAACCGGCCGGCGGCGTTGGACATATAGTAGAAGCCGACGTCTAGCGAGACTCCGTCGCCGCGGGCGAAGCTGACGATCAGGTAGCTGTGCAGGGACGAGTTGACGGCAAACAGCACGCCGAACAGCAGCAGGCCGCCGATAATCACCGGTTGCGGCGGCAGGCCGGCGGTCAGCCCGGTGGCGATGGCCGCGGGGATCAGGGCCAGTGCCGCCGCCCAGGCAACGGCGGGGCCGCGGCCGGGGGTGTGGGTATTGCTGCTGCCGGTGATCTTTGGTGCGAGGGTCTGGATGAAGCCATAGCCGATGATCCAGCTGGCCATGAAGCCACCCACCTGCCAGTGATCCCAGCCGAACACCGTGTGCAGATACACCGGTAACGCCACCACAAACCACACATCCCGGGCGCCGAACAGGAACATTCGAGCGGCGGACAATACGTTGATGGCGCGGCTTTTTGACAGGATCTCACGGAACTTGGGTTTGGCGTTGCTCTTGCCCAGCGCCTGTTTCAACAGAAACAGGCTGGCCAGCCAGACCAGCCCGAGGGCCACCGCCATGATGATCACGGCGCCCTTGAATTCTGCGGTCATCAGCAATACGCCGCCGAGGAAAAAGCCCACCCCCTTGAGTGTGTTCTTGGAGCCGGTGAGGATCGCCACCCACTTGTACAGGGTGCCTTGCTGTTCATCCGGCACCAGCAACTTGATGCCGCTTTTGGCAGACATCTTGTTCAGATCCTTGGCGATGCCGGACATGGCCTGGGCGGCCATCACCCAGGGCACGGTGAGCATGGCGGCCGGCACCGCCAGCATGGCCAGCGCGACGATCTGCAGGAACAGGCCGATGTTCATGGTGAGGTTCAGGCCCAGGCGTGCGCCCAGATACCCCCCCACCAGGTTGGTGACCACCCCGAAGAACTCGTAGAAGATGAACAGCAGCGCGATTTCCAGGGGCGAGTAACCCAGCTGGTGGAAATGCAGCACCACCAGCATTCGCAGGGCGCCATCGGTGAGGGTGAAGGCCCAGTAGTTGCCAGTGATGACCAGGTACTGTCGGATGGCGGCGGTCATGTCAGGCGGAGCCTACCCGGCGCGCCAGCTCGGCGGTGCGGTTGGCGTAGCCCCACTCGTTGTCGTACCAGGCGTACAGCTTCACCTGGGTGCCGTTGACCACGAGCGTGGACAGGGCATCGATGATCGACGAGCGCGGATCGGTCTTGTAATCGATCGATACCAGCGCGCGCTCCTCGTACCCCAGGATGCCTTTCAGCTCACCGTCAGCCGCCGCCTTCAGCAGCTGGTTCACGGTGTTGCGGTCAGTGGGCGTTTCCACTTCAAAGACGCAGTCGGTCAGCGACGCGTTGGTCAGCGGTATCCGCACCGCATGGCCATCCAGGCGGCCCTTGAGCTCCGGGAAGATCTCGATAATGGCCGTGGCGGAACCGGTGCTGGTGGGAATCAGTGAGCTGCCACAGGCCCTCGCCCGGCGCAGGTCCTTGTGGGGCGCGTCGATAATGGTCTGGGTGTTGGTCAGGCTGTGGATGGTGGTGATGGAACCGTGCTTGATGCCGAGTTTTTCGTGAATCACCTTCACCACCGGCGCCAGGCAGTTGGTGGTGCAGGAAGCGGCGGTCACGATGCGGTCGCTGGCCGGATCGAATATGTCGTCGTTCACGCCCACCACGATGTTCTTCGCGCCCGGCTCCTTCACCGGTGCGGTTACTACCACCCGCTTCACGCCCTGGTCCAGGTAGGCCTGCAGCACACTGACTTTCTTGTTGACGCCACTGGCCTCGATCACCAGATCGCAGCCGGACCAGTCGGTCTCGCCGATGGTCCTGTTATGGGTGACACGGATACGTTGCTCCCCGATCACCACATGGGTGCCGTCAGAACTGGCCTGGTGATCCCAGCGACCGTGCACGCTGTCAAAGTTCAGCAGATGGGCCAGTGTGCCGGCATCCGCGCCGGGATCGTTGATGGCCACAAACTCCATCTCCGGCCATTCCCAGGCTGCCCTCAGCGCCAGCCGGCCGATTCGACCGAAACCGTTGATACCTACTCTGATCTTGTTCATGGGTGCTCTCCCGAAGACTGGTAAATTAACCCTGGTGTGGCGGCTGCCGGGGTAAGGGGTCAAAAATGATCAAGGAAGCCACGGTTCCTGTTTTTGACCCCTTACCCCGGCAACCGCCATGAACTCTGTGTTTGCGCGCTCTTCAGGCCGCCGGTTTTGGAAACCAGTGCCGGGTCCGGTTGGCAAAGGCGACCAGTGACAACATCACCGGCACTTCCACCAGTACACCCACCACCGTGGCCAACGCCGCGCCGGATGTCAGTCCGAACAGGCTGATGGCGACGGCCACCGCCAGCTCGAAAAAGTTGGAGGTGCCAATCAGCCCCGCCGGCGCGGCGACGTTATGGGGCAGCGCCATTTTGCGTGCGGCAAAGTAAGCGATAAAGAAAATGCCGTAGCTCTGGATCAGCAGCGGGATGGCAATCAGGCCGATGGCGTAAGGGTTGTCCAGAATCCGGTCGGCCTGCAGGCCGAACAGTAACGCCACGGTCGCCAGCAGCCCCAGCACGGTGGTGGGTTTGCTGTGTTGCAGCCAGTTTTCCAGTTTATTGTGACCACCACGTAACAGGTGTCTGCGGGTCAGTATGCCGGCGATGAGCGGGGCAACCACATAGAGCATCACCGACAGCAGCAGGGTTTCCCAGGGTACGGTAATCGATGACAGGCCCAGCAGGAACGCGGCAATGGGGGCGAAGGCGAAGATCATGATGATGTCGTTCACCGACACCTGCACCAGGGTGTAGGCGGAATCGCCTTTGGTCAGATGGCTCCAGACAAACACCATGGCGGTGCACGGGGCCACGCCCAGCAGGATCATGCCGGCGATGTATTCGGTGGCGGTGGCCGGATCCACCAGATCGGCAAACAACACCTTGAAGAACAGCCAGCCCAGTGCCGCCATGGTGAAGGGTTTGATCAGCCAGTTGATCACCAGCGTCAGGATCAGCCCCTGGGGCTTGCGGCCGACGTTTTTGATGGCGGTGAAGTCTACCTGCACCATCATCGGGTAGATCATGGCCCAGATGAATACTGCCACCACCAGGTTGACGTGGGCGTAGGTCAGGTTTGCGACGAACTCGTACAGGCCCGGCAGCAGGGTGCCGGTGGTGATGCCCAGCAGGATGGCCAGGGCGACCCACAGGCTCAGGTAACGTTCAAACACTCCCATCAGGCGCAGTCCATTTTTACGGGGCGGTCCGGCATGGTGGCCAGCCGCGTCAGGCTAGGTTTGAGGAAGGGGTGGTTGGCTTCGGCGGTGTCCTGCAGTACCCGGCGAACCCATTCCGGCAGGGCCGGATGCAATCGGTAGTACACCCACTGGCCGCGACGTTCGTCATCCAGCAAGGCCAGTTCACGCAGCTGGGCCAGATGGCGGCTGACTTTCGGTTGCGGCGCGTCCAGTGCGGTGGTGAGTTCGCACACGCACAGTTCGGTCTGCTGCTGAATCATCAGCAGGATGGCCAGCCGGTTTTCCTCCCCCAGTGCCTTGAACACAGCCGCGGGGTCGTAGCTGGCGGCCTGGCTGGTGGTTTTCTGATGCACCATCACGAACAGGCTGAGGCGTTCCCGCAGCTCTTTCATGACCAGAGCAAAAGCAGCATGGGTGTTGCGCGGAGCCGGGTCCGGAAAGTCCCAGGCGATGCGCTGGGACGGCTCGCAGATGGCATTGCACTCCCGGGCTGCCTTGTCACACAGGGTGATCACATAATCCCACGGCTCACCGGCCAGACTGCTCAATGATTTGCTGTGCACGGTGTCGGGGTTGATGCCGGCCTCGCGGATACATTGCAATGCCAGCGGGTGGGGCTGCTCCGGCCGGGTGCCGGCGCTGGCCACCTCGAACCGGTCACCGGCCATGTCCCGCAGCAGGGCTTCAGCCATCAGCGAGCGGGCGCTGTTGGCAGTGCAGACGAAGAGCACTCGACGACGTGATGACATGCGTTTCACCATATATGCAGTTTGGTGAATATGATGATATTGGAATGTACTGCGGTTGGCAATGGTCTTCGAGGTAGCAGCTATACTGGCTGAACGGCAGGATTCTGATACCCATGGCACAGGAGCTCACCATGCCTGATGAACAACCCGAGATCCCCAGAACCACACCGTGCTCGGTGCTGGTCGAGGCCGGCAAAAACTATTTCTGGTGCGCCTGTGGGCGCAGTGGCACTCAGCCATTCTGCGACGGTTCCCACAAGGGCACGGCCTTCAGCCCGGTAAAATACACCGCGGAAAAGAAAGAATGGGTGTGGTTCTGCGGTTGCAAGCACACCGGCAACCCGCCTCTGTGTGACGGCAGCCACAAGACGCTCTGAACACCGTCACCCGCGCACCAGCATGCCCGGTCGCGCACTGATGCGGTATCCGGTGAAACCGTGGAGCGGATCCCGCAGCGCGAGAACCCGAAGTGTCACCGGAACCGCGTTGGCTTCCGGGTCGGCGGACAGCAAATCCAGATCAATCCGCTGCAGCGCTTTCTCGCTGCGGGCGGCTTCCAGGGTGCGCTGAAGGTTAGGCTGGTAGCTTGCACTCACCAGCTCTTCAAAGCGGGTTCCGGCCAGGTCAGCGGGTGCCCGCTCCAGCCATTCGGCCACTTCCGCAGAGACGAAGCCGATTCGCCCCTGCTCGTCCAGTTCACCAACGATGGCGCCCGACAGTGCCACCAGGTCGCGGCTGCGCTGCTCGCTGTCGTTCAGGGCCTGGCGCAGGATGGTTTTCTCCACCTGGTTGTTGTCCAGTTGCAGTTCCAGTTTTTCGGTCAGCACCTGTTGGCCGTCAAGCTGCGCACGCAAGCGGTAGATGCGGGCACATAACAGCAGTGTCAGCGCCACGCCGAGCGCGGTGATCAATGCTCCGGCAAGCCAGGTGACGATGCGCGCACGGTTGGTTTGCGCCCTCAGCACGGCCGCGTCGGGAATGGTGGTGATCAGCCAGTGATGATCCGGCAGATTGACCTCGGAGCGCAGCGACAGCGAGCCGTCCAGGGGCGCCGCTCTGGAACAGCGGTGTTTTGCTGTGTCGCTCCAGGGTATCCACCCGGATGGTCAGCAGATTCGGCGACGCGTCAGGAAACACCGACGCCAGCCAGTCCTCGATCTTTGGTTCCGGAGATTGCGCGGCGGCCCGGGCGTGCAGGCGCGACACCAGGGCATCGTGCTGGGCAGAATAGGTCTGCTGAGCCAGCGTGCGGGTGTGGTCGGCCATCAGGTAAGCCGTGCTGGCGGTGACGGCGAGCCCGAAGGCGAGCACCAGAAGGGGCACCCAGAGAAACGGGCGCCACAGTAAGCGGATACGTTGAACCGGGCTTCTCTCGAAGCGGTTTGCGGAGCGAGGGCTATCCATGGCCGGGTCCGTTCTGGCGATCAGCGATGTCCTACACTTTAGACCAGTGTTGCCCGCGGCGAAACGTCCGCGTTCAGGAACGTGCCTCGCGGGCGCTGCCGTAGATCAACAGGAACACGCTGAACGCGGTGACCACCACGGACGGCCCGGCCGGGGTGTCCAGGTGCCAGGACAGACTCAGCCCGCCGCCCACCGCGACGAAGCCGAACACCATGGCCAGCAGGGTCATGTGTCCCGGGCTGTGCGCCAGACGACGGGCCGTGGCCGCGGGGATGATCAACAGCGCAGTGATCAGCAGCACGCCGACAATCTTCATGGCCACGGCAATCACCAGTGAGAACATCAACATCAGCACCAGGCGCAAACGTTCCACCGGGACACCTTCAACCCGCGCCAGTTCCTCGTGAATGGTGCTCATCAGCAGCCCTCGCCACAGCGTGGCCAGCAACACCAGAATCACCGCGGCGCCGCCGTAGATCCACAGCAGGTCGTTGCGGCTCATGGCGAGCAGATCGCCAAACAGTAATCCGGTGAGATCCACCCGCACGTCCGGCATGAAACTGAGGGTGACCAGGCCGATGGCCAGCGCGCTGTGGGCGAGGATGCCCAGCAGGGTGTCGGTAGCCAGGGTGCGGCTGCGGGAGAAAAGCACGAGGGCAATGGCCAGTACCACGCAGGTGATGATCACCCCCACATTCAGTGGCACGCTGATCAGGAAACTCAGGGCGATGCCCAGCAGCGCGGAGTGGGCCAGGGTGTCGCCGAAATAGGCCATCCGGCGCCAGACGACAAAGCAGCCCAGGGGGCCGGCGACCAGGGCAACACCCAGGCCGCCGATCAATGCACGCCAGAAAAAGTCATCAAGCACGGCGTCAATGATGGGCATGGCCGCACTCCTTGTGGTCATGGTGGCGTTCCTGGTCCACCACATCGCCGTGCAGATCGTGGTGATGGTTATGGTGGTGATGGTAGACCGCAAGGCTCTCGGCGACCGGCTGTCCAAAGGTTTCGATGAACGCAGGATCGTGGGAGATGTCCGCCGGGTAGCCGCTGCAGCACACGTGCTGGTTGAGGCAGATCACCTTGTCGGTGGCGGCCATCACCAGATGCAGATCGTGAGAAATCATGATGACACCGCAGTGCAATTCGTCGCGGAGTTGCCGGATCAGGTCATAGAGCGCCGCCTGACCGTTGATGTCGACACCCTGGGCCGGCTCGTCCAGCACCAGGAGATCCGGCTTGCGCGCCAGCGCTCGCGCCAGCAGCAGGCGCTGCCGTTCGCCGCCGGACAGGTGATGAATGGAGGAGCCCATCAGGTGCCCGACGCCGGTTTTGTCTAGCGCCGCCTGGCACTCCTGCTGGCTGCGGCCACTCAGGCTCATGAATCGGCGCACGCTCAGGGGCAGTGTGGTTTCCAGGTTCAGGTGCTGCGGCACGTAGCCCACGGTGAGGCGGTCGGTGAGGGTGACCGAGCCGGAGGTGACCTTCTGTATGCCCAGAATCGCTTTGATCAGGGTGGTTTTCCCGGCGCCGTTTGGTCCGATCACGGTGATGATGTCGCCGCGGTGAAGGGTGAGGCTGACCCGGTCCACGATGGGACGGCCGTCAAACGCGACGGTGAGTTGATCCAGTGCTACCAGCGGTTCAGTCATTGCCGGCGTCCGCCTGGCAGCGTGGGCAAAGCCCGGCCACTTCGATGGTGACGTCTTCGGGTCTGAACGCTTCCGCCGAGGCTGCCTCGGAAACCGCGCTTGCCACCGCAGGGGCTGTCAGCTCCAGTACATTGCTGCACTGGCGACAGATCAGAAACAGACCGTTGTGATTCTCGCCGGCGTGGGTGCAGCCAACAAAGGAATTCAGTGAGGCAATGCGATGCACCAGCCCGTGCTGTTGCAGAAAATCCAGTGCACGGTACACAGTGGGCGGCGCGGCGTTGTGGCCATCTTCCGCCAGTACCGCCAACACATCGTAGGCACCCAGTGGCTTGTGAGACTGCCAGATCAGCTCAAGCACCCGTTCCCGGGTCGGTGTCAGCCGGGCGTTATTCTGCTGGCAAATGGCGCGGGCATCGGCCAGCGCCCGGGAAACGCAGGCATCGTGATTGTGGGGGCGATAGGGAAGAGCGTTGGCAGACATGGGGCGCTGTCCTGGAAAATTTGCAACATTATAACATTTGCAAACAACAGTGCCATCCGCCAGATCCGGTCAGTGGTTCAATCAGCGGACAACCTCTGCCGCCAGCGATTCCAGGTACTCGAGATTCGGAATCCACGCGGTATCCCCTTCCACCTCCACCTGCATCAGATCTGCAGGCCCTGCCTCGCCATCCAGACGGCGAATCTGCTCTTCGGTCAGGCGGGTCTGGCTGGGAATGCCCTGGGTTACCAGTGCCATGAAAGGCACTCGCTGGTGGTGGTCGCTCACGGTGTTCAGCACCACGATACGGCCGCGGTTGTCACCGGGAATGGTGAGCGTTGCGCCGTTGGCGGCGTCGTAGGAAATCACCGGCAGCTCCAGACCCCGCCAGTCGAGGTGGCCCACCAGCCACTCCGGCGTGTTGGCACCGGCATCGTTGCTGGCGTAATCCACCACCTCGGCAATGGTCACGTTGGGCAACAACAGCTGTCGGCCGTTCATCGGGATGATAACGCAGGAGAGGGTTTGGCTGTTTTCACTCATTACTCATGTCCTCAGGCGGAATCCCTGTTTTGCCGGCCTTTGAGCAGGCAGGATTCTTCAATCGTTTTGACCAGTTCCCGCGCCAGCTGTTCGGGTGTGCCACAGAAGGAGGCGCACCCGGTCGCGGCGACCGAGTCCGGCATGGAGCTGTTGCCGCAGCTTTTGCTTTCCTGCACCCAGATCCTGCTGCCATAGGCCTTCAGCATTGGGGCGGCAATAGCGCCATCGTTACCCATTCCGGAGAACAGGATAGCATGGCAGCGGGCGCCGAAATGATCGGCCACGTTCAGCAGGACCTGGTCGATGGAGGGCCCGTAGGGGCCCGGCCACGGCGAGTCCTTTTCGGCCAGCGCACCGGCCTCATCGAGGGTCCACTCCCGTTCCACCGGCATCATCACCACATCGCCGTTACGGATGCGGTAGCCGGTGTCCGCTTTTTTCAGCTGATAGTGGGCATGGCGGCCCAGTACCCGGGTCAGGACCTCGGTGAAATTGCCATCAATGTGCTGGGCGTAGATGAAACCCACCGGCAGGCCTGCCGGCAGATGATCAAGAAAAGTTTTGACCGCCGCCGGACCGCCCAGTGAGGCGCCAAGAATCCAGATCTCCTCGGCCACGGAATCCGGGGCTGCCGGTGTGATCCATTGCGACAGTGTTGGCGCCGGAACGTCCGTCGGCGCCTGCCCGGCGAGCTCCTCCAGACTGGCTTCCGAATCCAGCTCTTCCAGATGGCCAAGCTGTTGTTCCAGTTTGTTCAGCAGTCGCCGTTCCCAGCGGAAATAATCGATGGAGCCGGGCTTGGGGGCCGGGTCCAGTCCGAACAGTACCGGTGCATTGGTGTTTTCCAGCAGGTGATCGAACAGCACCGGGTGGTCGGCCTCGTCCTCCAGAGTGACCAGCCAGAGGCTGGCCTCCGGAAATTCCGGGTAGCCCTGCAGACGATCCGGATCGCCGGAAAAACACACCTCCAGGCCGAACCGGGACGTGGCCGCCTGCAAACGGTGGCGCTGCAGGACGATATCCGACACGATCCCGACCCTGGGCCGGCCCGAAAGGCCGGTCATCACTGATTACCGGTCAGCCGGGAAATGGTCTCAAGCAGCTCGGTTTCCTGGAACGGCTTGCCGAGATACTCGTTCACGCCGATGGCCAATGCCCGCTCCCGGTGTTTCTCCCCGGTTCGCGAGGTGATCATGCAGATCGGGGTGTCGCGCAAGTTGTCGTCGTGGCGCACAAAGCTTGCCACTTCGAAGCCGTCCATGCGTGGCATCTCGATGTCCAGCAGGATAATGTCCGGTTTGTGGTCCTGCAGCTGCGCAACCGCATCGAGACCGTCTTTCGCGGTCACCACTTCCATGCCATTGCGTTCCAGCAGGCGCGAGGTGACCTTACGTACCGTCACCGAGTCGTCCACCACCATCACCACGGTGGCGCGCTCGATGTAGCGGGCGGATTCGCGGGCTTTCTCGAGGCTGGCCAGACGCTGGCGCTCGGACAGAATGTCGGAACGGATCATCGCCGGCAGGTCGAGAATCACCACCACGTTACCGTCACCCAGAATGGTGGCACCGGATACACCCCGTACCGAGCTGAACTGCGGCCCGAGGGATTTCACCACGATTTCGCGGCTGCCCATCAGGTTATCCACCTGCAGGGCCATGGGCTGTTCCGCACCGCGCACCAGAATAACCGGCAACGGCAGGGCCTGGCCCTGGAGTTTCGGGTGGTGGTCACTGTTCAGCAGGTTGCCCAGGTACTGCAGGCGATACTGCTGGCCGGCGTATTCGTACATGGGGGCATCCGGCTTGTAGTATTCCTCGAGCTCGTAGGTGCTGACCCGCACGATACCTTCGATGGTGTTCAGCGGTATGGCGTAGAAATCCTCACCGGTGGAGACCATCAAAGCACGGTTGACCGATACGGTGAACGGCAGCCGCACGGTAAAGGTGGTGCCTTTGCCGACGGTGGAATCGATATCCAGGCTGCCGCCAAGCTGTTTGATCTCGCTGGCCACCACGTCCATGCCGACACCGCGGCCGGAAATCTGGGTGACCTTCTGGGCGGTGGAGAAGCCCGGTTGCAGGATGAACTGCAGGATTTCCCGCTCACTCAGCTCTTCATCCTTGCCCAGCAAGCCCTGGCGGATGGCCTTGTCTCGGATCACGTTGGACGGAATGCCGGCGCCGTCGTCGATCATCCGCAGCACCACATCACCGCCTTCGCGGGTCAGTGACAGGGTGACCTCACCGGTGTCCGGCTTGCCGGATTTTTTGCGGTCGGCCGGCGTTTCAATGCCGTGGTCAAGGGCGTTGCGCAGCATGTGCTCCAGCGGTGCGATCATCCGCTCGAGGATATTGCGGTCCATTTCCCCTTCCGGGTTACGGACGTCGAATTCCACCTTCTTGCCCAGCTCACCGCTGATCTGGCGAACGATCCGGCGCAGGCGCGGCACCATCGAGGAGAACGGAATCATCCGGGTCTTCATCAGACCTTCCTGGAGTTCCGTGTTGATCCGAGACTGCTGCACCAGCAGGGTCTCAGTGTCTCGCACCCGGTCAGACAGGGTTTCCCGCAGGTCGGCAAGGTCTGACGACGACTCGGTCAGTGCCCGCGACAGCTGCTGGATCGAAGAGTAACGGTCCATTTCCAGCGGATCGAAATCGTCACCGTAGTCTGGCCCGTGTTCCTTTTCCGCACGGAACAGGATCTGGGTTTCAGTCTCGATTTCCATGCGTCGCAACTGCTCGCGCAGACGCTCGATGGTGGCTGCCATTTCATCCAGGGTGTGGCTGAAATCGCTGCTTTGCTGTTCGAGACGGCCTCGGGTGATACTGGTTTCGCCGGCCAGGTTGACCAGTTCGTCCAGCAACGGTGCCGATACCCGGATGGTTTCCTGGGCGGCACGTTGCGCCTCAGCCGCTTTGTTGCGCGGTTTTGCCAGGCCTTTTCCGGACTGCGGAACCGGCGCCGATTCCGTCGGTTTGGCCGCCGCGGGGGCCGGCGTGTCGGCGGGCGGTTCCGGCTTCTGTTCCTGTGCCGGTGCCGGCATCGGGCTGCCCTGTTCAACGCTCTGGCGGATGCCGCTCACTAACGCCACGATGGCGTCGTGGTCGGCGGTGATGGCTTGCCAGGTGCTGTCGTCCGGGGCGTTGCCACCGAGATCGATCAGCCGGGTTTCAAAGGCGTGGGCCTTGTCGCCCAGTTCGCGCAGCTGTGACAGCCGCGCGCCACCCTTGAGTGTGTGCAGCGCCCGCTGGGCTTCCTGATTGAAATGGTGGTTGGTCGGTTCCTTGCGCCAATCGTCAAGCAGGTGTTCGAGCTGGTCGAGAATTTCCCCGGCTTCTTCCAGGAAAATCTCCAGGACTTCCGGGTCCACCTCGGACTCCTCGGATTCCGTCGGCTCAGCGTGAGTGTCCTCTGCGTCCCGGTGGGCGTCGCGGAAGGCACGCAACAGATCGTTATCGGCAACCGGCTTTCCGCCTTCCTCCAGGCTGGTCAGCATCTCTTTCAGACGGATGAGTGCCCGGTCACTGAGGGTCAGCAGGATGGCCTGATTGCTGTCGCCGCTGATCAGCGGGTCGAGGGCGTCGGCCCAGGCTTCCGCGAGATCGGCAATCGGATCCACATCCGACAGGCGTGCACCGCCCTTCAGGGTGTGCAGTTCCTGTTGCAACTGGGTCACTCCGGTGAGCTCGTCCGGTTCCTCGCGCCACTGGGCCAGGCACTCACTGATCGCGCCCTGAATCTCCAGGCCCTCATCGAGGAAGATGCCGATCAGTTCGTCGTCGGTGGCCTCGGGAATGGCCTCTGCCATGCCCGGCGACAGATCAAAGTCGTCGCTGTCTGCAGGCTCCGGCCGCACGTCAGCCGGTGCCACGGTTTCGGTCTGATCTTCGTTTGCCAGGGGCTCACCGGCAAGAATCGCTTTCACCTGCGCCACCAGTTCGTCCGCTGGCGGGCAGGGTCGCTGGGTGGCGACCTGTTCCACCATCTGGGCGAGGCGGTCATGACAGGCGAACAGCAGATCGTTCATCGCGTCACTGGCGTCGAGCTGACCTTCCGCTACCTTCTCGAACAGATCCTCGAGGACGTGGGTCAGGTCGCCGATGGCATCGACACCGGCCATGCGGGCGCCACCCTTGAGGGTGTGCACATCCCGTTGCAGCTCGGCGGCAACGTCCCGGTTGGAGGGATCTTCACTCCAGGTGTGCAGGGCGCTGCCGGTGGAATTGATCAGGTCGTAGGCTTCTTCCAGGAAGATGCCGACCAGTTCCGGGTCCATGTGCGACAGATCAGAGGCCTGAAGCTCGTCGTCGGCCTGGTCCGTTGTCGGTAGCTCGTCGCCAGCGGCTGATTCGTCCAGGTCCGGCAGCGGCAATGCGTCATCGGTGTCGGGCTCTGCGGTTTTGACGTCGGTCACCGGCCGTGAGCCGGTCGCGCTGTCCATATACTGATGGATTTCACCGATAAGATCCGGCGCGGGGCGCGGGGTTTCCTGTTGTTCCAGGGCGTCCACCATGCCGGCGAGGCGGTCATGGCTGCGGAACAGCAGGTCGGACAGTTCATCGGTGATCGAGAGCCGTTGCTCGGTCAGCCCCTCGAACAGGGTCTCCAGCTCGTGGGACAGATCGCCGACCGCGGGAATGTCCGCCAGGCGGGCGCCCCCCTTGAGGGTGTGCAGATCCCGCTGGAGCAGGCGTAACTGGTCGAGATTGCCGGTGTTGTCGCTCCAGCTCTGGAGTGTTTCCGCGGAACTGTTGATCAGGTCACGGGCTTCTTCCAGGAAGATTTCCGCCAGTTCCTGATCCATCTCGTCGTCGGTGTCGGCATCGGTATTGATGTCGGCTTCGTGTTGGTCCCGTGGCGGCTCGTCGACGGCAGGGGTCGGCAGCTCGGCTTCGTCCAGGTCGAAACTGAGGTCGATTTCTTCCAGGTCGTTAGTGAACTCTTGCTCGAACGGGTCGGGTTCCGTCGGCGCGGGCTCCCCTGCGTCGGCAACCAGGGCCTCCAGTTCGCCGATCAGTTCATCTCCGGACTCGGTGGCCAGGCCGGCGGCGACCTGATCCATCATGTTGATCAGTTGCTCGTGGGCGGCGCGTACGGCGGTGAAGAATGTGTCGTCCGGCGTCACGGTGCCGGCGGCGGCCTGCTCATAGGTCTGTGACAGTGCCGCCGACAGGCCGGCCACATCGGCCAGGCCAGCGTCACGGGCGCCTGCGGTGAGCTGCTGGAGCTCGGTGCGCAGGGTTTCAACCGCGGCAATCCGCGCCGGGTCCGCGGCCCAGTCGTCCAGAATGCGGTCGGCGTCGAGCAGAATATCCAGCCCCTCATTGAGGAACAGTTGCACCAGTTGCGGTGCGGACGGCTGGGAGGCCTGCGTGTCATCGGCACTGGCGTAGCTGCGCAGGGTGTCGGCAGAAATCTGCGCCAGTCGCTCGAGATAATCGTCGGTGCCCGGCAGCGGTGCTTGCGGGTCCGCTCTGAGCTGACTCAGGCCTTGAATGAGGAACTCACAGGCGTCGGCAATCAGCCCGGTGACTTCACGATCGGCCCGCTTGTTCTGGGCGCGCGCTTCCTTGACGAAACGCTCCAGAGGCGTGATGACCGAGGCAATGGGCGCGATGCCGGCAGTGTGTGCGCTGCCCTTGAGGGTATGCAGTGCCCGTGACAGATCGTCGGTATAGGCAACGGTGGCCTTGTCGCCCGCGCCTGCCAGAAAGGCCTGCAGCGTCTGCAGGTGCGTCTCTGCTTCGCTTTCGAAAATATCGAGCAGAACCGGATCAACACCGTTGTCGTCGACATCGGAGATCAGCGGCAGCAGTTCCTCGTTGTCACTGTAGGCGCCGGTGTCTGTCGTTTCCGACGCCGGCATGCTGGAGGCGTCGGGGATCTCGCCGTTGGCAAGCGCGGTGGCACGGGTTTCGAGCGCGGTAATGTCCAGGCTCGGCGCACGGCGCTTCTCGAAATCCTCCACCAGCGCAGGCAGCACAGCGGTGACGTCGTCCAGCAGGGCGGCGATGTCATCGTTCATGAAGATGCTGCCATCGATGACCCGGTTCAGTATGTTCTCAACCGACCAGGCCAGCTCACCCACCACCAGGGCACCGACCATGCGACCGCTGCCTTTCAGGGTGTGGAAGGCACGGCGAACTTCCGACAATGCGGTGCGGTCGTCGTGTTGCCGCAACAACATCGGCAGGTATTCGCGGATGGTGTCCAGTACCTCGCCGGCTTCCTCGATAAAGATCTCGAGAATCTCGTCGTCAATGAGGTCGTCATCGTCTTCGGTTGCCGCCGACGCGTCGGCGACTCCGGACGCAGGCGCTTCGCTGACCTCGGGGGCGGGTTCCGGAGCGGCCGTGTCTGCCGCCTGTTCACCATCGGATTTGCGGGTGGTGGACAGGGCTTCGGCACGCTCGATCAGCTGCGCCACGTCACCACCGCTCTGACCGTCGCGGAATTCGCGAATCAGTGAGGGCAGGCGGGCATTGACGTCGTCAATCAGTGAAAACAGTTCGTCGTTGGGCTTGATGGTCTGATCGATCACCCGGTTCAGCAGGTTCTCCACCGACCAGGCCAGCTCGCCAATGCTGGCAGCGCCCACCAGGCGGCCACTGCCTTTGAGGGTATGGAACGCACGGCGGACTTCAGTGAGAGCCTCGCGGTCGTCGTGATTCTGGCGCAACCGCGGATAGAACTCGTGAATGGTCTCGAGAACCTCTTCGGCTTCTTCCACGAAGATGCCGAGAATCTCGTCGTCCAGCAGCTCATCGTCGGAGGTCTTGTTTTCGGCGGCCACCGGCTGCTCCTCCAGCACCGGTACCTCCGTCTCCACCACGGGAATGTCATTCTCTCCGGCCTGCTGCCAGGTCGGTTCGGCGCCCACCGGGAAGCCCAGCGACGCCAGGCTGTCCTCGGCCACATGGAGAATGCTGTCGTTATCGCTGATGCCCTCGGCCAACCGCTCGAGGTAGTACTCGATGCTGGTCACCGCATCGGCCAGGGTGTCGAGCTGCTTCCAGTCCGGTACCTGACGGCCACCCAACAGCACGTCGGTGATGTAGCGCTCGGCGGAACCGAGCATGTCGGCCACCCGCTCCAGGGGAATCAGGCCGAGGCCGCCGCGAATACTGTGCAGCAGGCCGGGCACGTGTTCAATTTCCCGCACATCCCATTGGGAGGCGATGAAATTCACGATGGCGGTTTTCACCTGTTCCAGGGTGTTGCGGGACTCCCGCAGCAGCGCTTCACTGGCTTCGCCCAGCTCGCGGCTGCCCATATTGATGGTCTGTTCGCCATCGGCGGACTCGCCGGTTTCCTGGTAACGGTCGCTGTCCAGGCCGGCCAGGCTGGCTTCGACGTAGAGCAGGGCGCCGGCGATATCCATCAAGGTGCCGTCGTCGACAATGTCGGCCTGACGGGCCAGGCGTTCCACCAGTTCAATCTGTTCGTTCACCACCCGGCGCGGAATGCCCAGGCCCAGTACCGCCAGGGTATTGGCCACCTGTTTCAGGCCCGGCAGCAGGTCTTCAAGTTCGTCGTTCTGGCGCAGCTCAGCGCGCACAAACAGATCCAGCTGGTCCTTGAGTTTGGCCAGCTCTTCGTTGAGGGCACTGACCACCGAGTGGATGGCCTCACGGCCGGGACCGGAGACCCGCGTGCGGGCGGCGTCCACGTCATCCTCGGACGGCAATGCCTGATCCAGCTGATAGCGGGTGCGCAGGTCGGACACCAGCGGTGTGTCGAGATCCCGGGCGCGGGCCACGTAATAGAGCAGATGCTTGAGCATCGCCTCGGGCACCGCCTGTTGCAGGATATCCACATGCTCATCGGTGAGGCGGCGGATTTCCGCATCCAGCTCCCGCAGCAGGGATTTGACCGCGGTATTGACCGGGTTGGCGTGTTGCTGGAGGGTTTCCACAAACGCGCCGGCGGCCTTCCAGAGTTCGCCGCGGGGCGTTTTCTGGCACAGACGGATCAGGCGCTGGATGACCTTCTGCATGTAATCGAAATGGGCGTCCAGATCGGCTTCGCGCACCACGCCGGCGAGCGCGAACTGGTACATCTGGCGCAGCTTGCGGATGTGGCCCAGTACCTTGGGATCCTGCAGCCGCTGGGAGGCATTGGCAGCGGCACGTTGCCGTGACGGGCCCAGGTCGGGCTTGAACAGTGAGGTATCCGATAGCAGCGATTCACCGCGAGCGGCACGCAGGTCGTTGAGCAGCGGCAGCAGCACCATCGGGAAGTCGTCCTTGCTGCTGGCAAGGTGCTCCAGGTACTGGGGCAATTGCAGGATGGCCTGCATCAGTACTTCAACGGCATCGTCCACGCTGGCGACGGTATCGTTCAGTACCGCCTGGGTGAGCTTCTCCATTTCCTCGGTCAGCAGGGCAGCGCCATACAACTCCACCATCTGCAGGGTGCCATGCACCTGATGGAGGTAGTTCAGGCAGAAGCGCAGCCGCGCGGTATCGTCGCGGTTTTCGACATACGCTTCCAGTGCCTGCTGACCCTGGGTCAGCGTGTCCTGTATTTCGCCCCGAACCCAGTCCAGGGCGATGCTGTCATGGTGATTGCCCATAACCACTCCGGTTATTCTTCGTCAGTCTGGCGTTTGATCCACGCCAGCACATGTTCCGAGGGTACCCTCTGTAAGCCAGGGGGCTGCCAGTCGGTCAGCTCCCCCTGGCCCAGGACCAGCAACCCCCCGGGCGCCAGCCTCTCTGCAAGTCGCTTGACGATTTCCCGCCGGCGCCAGCGCCGGAAGTAAATCAGCAGATTCTGGCAGAAGATAATGTTCATGCCGTGCATGGGTGCCTGGTTCAGGTCCAGCACGTTCAGTCGGGTGAAGCACACCCGCTCGCGGATGCCCTCAACCATTTCCACGGAGTTCCGCTCCGCCGGTCGGAAATACCTGGCCTTGAGATCATCGTTCATGCCCGCCAGTTTGCGGGCGTTGAACAGGCCCTTCTGGGCTTTCTCAATCGCCGGTTTGCTGATGTCCGAGCCGGTCACGCCAAACAGCGGCGGAAGCTCCAGCTGGGTCATGCACTCGTTGAGCACCATCGCCAGCGTGTAGGGCTCTTCTCCGGTGGAGCAGCCCACGCTCCAGGCTTCCAGTGGTCGCCGTTTCAGCTGTTCTCGTGGCCGGGTCAGGACAAAGTCCGAGACGAACCGGAAGGCATCGGGATCCCGGAAGAACCGGGTTTCCTGAACGGTCAGGCGGTCAACCAGGGTTGACCACTCGACAATGGCATCGGGGCCGGAGACGATTTTCTCGTAATAGGCCTGATAACTGCCGCAGCCGATTTCGCGCATGCGGATCCCGAGATTGGTCTCGAGAAACGAACGCCGACCGGAGGAAAGCGTAATCCCGGTTCGGTGCTCCAGCAGTGTTTGCCACTGGCTGAACTGCGCCTCATCCATGTCGGGAAGTCGGCGCAGGGACCAGATGCCCTCGGCAGTTGACAGGTCGTTGCGTGTTTCAGCCATAAACCGTCAGTCGCCTCGGCAGTGTGATCAGCCCACCACCGGGACGTCGCTGTCTTCCTCTTCGTACTGTTCCGACCCTTCTTCCTCGGGCAGGGTGAAGCCGGCAACGGAGGACCGCAGCTCGGACGCCATTTCTGCCAGGTTCCCGATGGACTTCGCGGTCGCGTTGGTACCGGAGGAGGTCTGGGAGGTGATTTCCTGGATTACGTTCATGGTGTTGGAGATGTGCGCTGCCGAAGACGACTGCTGACGTGCAGCGTTGGAGATGTTCTGGATCAGTTCCGCCAGCGACATGGATACGTTCTCGATTTCCTCGAGCGCGATACCCGCGTCCTGGGCCAGACGGGCACCACGGACCACCTCGGCGGTGGTGTGTTCCATGGAGATAACCGCTTCGTTGGTGTCGGACTGGATCGTCTTAACCAGGGCTTCGATCTGCTTGGTGGCGGCAGAGGAACGTTCCGCCAGGCGCTGTACTTCGTCCGCTACCACCGCGAAGCCCCGACCCGCGTCACCGGCCATGGAGGCCTGGATCGCGGCGTTCAGGGACAGGATGTTGGTCTGGTCGGCGATGTCGTTGATCAGCGATACGATGTCACCGATTTCCTGGGAAGATTCACCCAGACGCTTGATCCGTTTGGAGGTTTCCTGGATCTGCTCACGGATGTTGTCCATGCCGCGGATGGTGTTCTGTACCACTTCCGCGCCTTTCTTCGCGATCGCAACCGACCGCTCCGCAACTGCGGAGGATTCCGCCGCGTTGGAAGATACCTGGTCGATGGACACCGCCATCTCGTTCACCGCGGCCGAGGCGCCGGCAATTTCCTGGGCCTGGTGCTCGGAAGCATCCGCCAGGTGCATGGCCGTGGCCTGGGTTTCCTGGGCCGCTGACGCTACCCGTACCGCGGTACCACGAATCGCCTGTACCAGGCCGCGCATCTGGTCGATCGCGTAGTTGATGGAGTCGGCGATGGCACCGGTGAAGTCCTCGGTTACCGTGGCCTCGGTGGTCAGGTCACCATCAGCCAGGTCGGCCAGTTCGTCCAGCAGTCGCAGGATCGCGTTCTGGTTCTGCTCGTTCTGTTCCTGGGTGGTTGCCAGACGCTCCTGGGCTTCGCGGTAGAGCACCACACCGATCAGCACAACGATCCCGACCATGGCGGCCAGCAGGATGAACGCCAGTGTCGGGCTGATCAGGCGGGAGCCGGCCTGCCCGGTGAACTGGTTGGCCAGAACCGAGATGTCGTCCAGCAGGATCTGGGAGTTCTGGAAGATGTCAGAGGCTGCGGTGCGCACCTTGAAGAGGTCGGGAGAAGCTTCAAGGATGGCGTCAACGTTCTGAGACACGAACTCGAACAGTTCGCCGACCGCTTCCAGGCCGTAGATGGCGTCTTCGTCGTCTACGCGGGAGATGCCCATGGCCGGGTTGCCTTCCACCTGGCCCTGCAGTACGCGGCCAAACAGGCTGGCGTCACGGCCAAAACGGTCGGCGGCGATAACCGCGTCTTCGTCACCGGAGAGAACGTTGTTGACCGAGCGTACAATCCGTTCCGCGAGCAGTGACTGGCGCTGGGCCAGTGCCACCTGTTCGGCCGGCGCGTTGTTGTCCAGCAGGATCTGTACGATGTCGTCGTATTCCACCTGCAGCTGCGGAATGGTTTCGTTCAGGGTGCGTGCCACTTCGTGCAGGCCGAGAACCGCATCGCGGGTGGAGAGGATGCTGTCGGCGTTGTCACGAACCACGTCCCAGTTCGTTTGCACGCTGCTCTCGCGGGCAATCTCGCTGGGAGGCAGGCCGGTTTCCGGGTTGCCATCAACCACGAAAGACCACAGTTGCTGGAACTCGTCACGGGAGCGACGCAACTGATCGAACGCGGAGGCAGTGCCACCGGCGGCTTCTGTCGCGTTCTTGGCGATCTCCTGTGACAGTACCCGCAGCTCGGAGGCGTGGGCGATGTATTCCTGATCGTTCTGGCTGTCCTTGTTGATTATGAACAGAACCACAACAAGCAGGACGGTGAGTGCAATCAGTGCGGCAATCAGGCCGGCAACGAGTTTGTTGCCCCCCTGTCCCATACTGAATCTTCCGGCTGTGTTTTTCATTTTCTGGCTCCCGGCCTTTTCATTATATTGGCAAGTTTGCTTCTGCGGGCTTGGGCAGCAGGGATGATGCTCCTGCCATTGTCATCATCCTTACCACTGCGCAACGTCCAGAAACCGCTCGTCATCCACCAGGTCGGCGGCGGAGAACACTTTCCAGACTTCTTCGTTTCGTTCATAACCGCCATTCACAAACGGCTGAACGCTGCCGGGAACCCCTTCGGGCGAAGCCACGAAGTTGTCCCTGGCGAAATACTGCATACCGGACACGCTGTCGACCACCAGTCCGCTGAACACGTCACCCTGTTCCACCACCAGCACCCGGCGCTCCCGCAGGCTCCGCGAGGATCGGGGGATGTCAAAGAAACCGGCAAGATCAACAAGAGGAAGGAGGCGGCCACGAACGTTGGCGGCGCCCATCATGAACGGCTGAACCCCCGGAATGTGCGTAAACCGGGGAACATGGAGAATTTCAGTGACCTCGCCCATGGGCGCGACGTAGCGCTCCCCCGCCAGCACAAAGCCGATGCCGTTCCAGAGCTCGACGGCTTCCTGTTGTTCCGGCAGACCGGCCGCCATGGACCGGCTGCGCTGGGCGATATCCGTCAGAACGGCAAAAGGGGCGGCCTGGGCGGACATGCTTACTCCACAGTTAGGGATCAGGCAATCAGACTGTTAATGGTCTTGATCAGATCATCTTCATTGACAGGCTTGACCAGATAGCCCTTGGCGCCCTGACGGGTACCCCAGACGCGGTCAGTTTCCTGATCCTTGGTGGTGACAATAACCACCGGAATAGAGGCAGTTTCCGGAGCGCGGGTGAGCTGCCGGGTGGCCTGAAAACCGTTCAGGCCAGGCATGACCACGTCCATCAGAACCAGATCCGGGGTTTCAGCGCGCGCTTTGGCCACGCCGTCAGCACCATTATCAGCAGTCATTACTTCATGCTGGTGCTTTTCCAGAATGGTTGAGATTTTTTTAACCTCGGTGGGGGAGTCATCAACAATCAGAATGCGGGCCATGATTTCCTCAGAGTTTCTTTACTTCGGCAGATTTACTGTTCCGCCTGCGGTACATACTGGCGGATGGTGTTGAGTAGCTCGTCCTTGCTGAACGGTTTGGTCAGGTACTGGTCAGAGCCGACAATGCGGCCCTTGGCCTTGTCGAACAGACCGTCCTTGCTGGAGAGCATGATGACCGGCGTCTTTTTGAAAGAGGAATTGTTTTTGATCAGGGCGCAGGTCTGATAACCGTCCAGGCGGGGCATCATGATATCGACAAATATGATATCCGGCTGGGAATCGGCGATTTTCGCCAGAGCGTCAAAGCCGTCAGTTGCGGTGATGACCTCACAGCCGACCTTTTTCAGAAGGGTTTCTGCGGTGCGACGAATGGTCTTGCTGTCGTCGATCACCATAATCTTCAGATTCTCGAAGTTGTCATCCATTGTCCAACTGCCTTGCGCTCTGCGACTGTCATTATTTTGAACGGGGTTTTAACACAAACCTTAAGGTTCTTCTATAAATCCCGCTTATTTATAGAGGATCGATCGCCGGATAAAAAGCACAACTTTGTGACTAAATGTACTTCTGCCCGCAACGTCACGTAATACACAGCGGATTTCTCCGGATGCATTCAAAGCTCGGGTACAATACCATCTGTGTTCACAGCATAGCACTTATTCTATCCTTCGCTCTGCTGACCGGTTCGTGTTTTTAAACCCTGGAGCTCAAGAGGCATTATGACAGTCCGACTCGGGATCGTGATGGACCCCATCGAGAAGATCCACTTCAAGAAAGACAGCTCTCTGGCGATGTTGCTTGCCGCCCAGAAACGCGGCTGGGAAATCGAATACATGGAGCTGCCGGACATGTACCTCAAGGGCGGGCAGGCGAGGGCGCACACCCGTGACCTGACGGTGCACCTGGATCCCGAGAACTGGTATGCCTTCGGTGCTTCGCAGGACCGGGCACTGGGCGATCTGGACGTGATTCTGATGCGCCAGGATCCGCCGGTGGATCGCGAATTCCTGATGGCCACCTACATCCTCGAGGCTGCCGAGCAGCAGGGCGCGCTAGTGGTGAATCCTGCGGCCACCCTGCGGGACTGCAACGAAAAGCTGTTTGCCGCCCAGTTTGAAGACCTGACACCGCCGCTGATCGTAACCCGCTCGTCGGCCCGGTTCCGGGAGTTCTACGCCGAACACAAAGACATCATCATGAAGCCGGTGGACGGCATGGGCGGCCGCTCGATTTTCCGCATCAAGGAAAACGACGCCAATCTGGGAGTCATTATCGAAACCCTGACCCAGCACGGCGCCCATCAGGCCATGGCGCAGAAATTCATCCCGGAGATCAGCGACGGCGACAAGCGCATCCTGCTGATCGACGGTGAACCGGTGCCCTTCGCCCTCGCACGTATTCCCTCCCATGGCGAGAACCGCGGCAACCTCGCTGCCGGCGGTCGTGGCGAAGGCCGTCAGCTGACCGCGCGGGACCGCGAAATCTGTGAGCGTGTGGCGCCGGTGATCAAGCAGAAAGGGCTGATGTTCGTCGGGCTGGATGTGATCGGTGATTACCTCACCGAGATCAACGTCACCAGCCCCACCTGCATTCGCGAGCTGGATTCCGCCTTCGGCATCGACATTGCCGATCAGTTGATGGGCGCCATTGAGGGACGGTTGAAGTAGCAATGGCAGGACAGGTAAGCGATTTCGACCGGTTTTCCTTCACGCTGTTCATGGCGCTGGCGGTTCATGCGGTGGTGGTTCTGGGGATAACCTTTGCGCCGGAGTCGCCGCGCTCGTCGGCGCAGACCATGGAAATCACCCTGTCCCAGTTTGATGACGAGACCGATCCCGACGAGGCGGATTTCCTTGCCCAGACCAGCCAGCAGGGCAGTGGCAGCGAGGAGGATGCGCGGGAGATGACCTCGCCCCAGCCCACCGACGTGAGCCAGCCCGAGATCGCCGAGGTGCAGCCGGAGCCACCGGCACAGACCGAACCGGTTACCCGTCAGGAGCAGGCCGTGGTGCAGACACAGGCCGCCAGCCGGCGTCAGGTCAGCCAGCCGGACGAAACCGAGGAGGCCACCGAAGAGCCCTTGCCGGTGCGCGAGAAAAAGAGTCTGATGGAGCGTAGTCTGGAGATTGCCAGCCTGGAGGCGCGTCTGGATGCCCAGCGCCAGGCCTACGCCAAAAGGCCCCGGGTGATGCGGGTGACCGCTGCCTCCACCCTGCGCTCCAGCAATGCCTGGTACGTGCAGAACTGGATCAGCAAGGTGACCCGTGTGGGCAATATCAATTACCCCACGGAAGCCCGGCGGGCAGGTATTTACGGTACGCTGCGAATGCTGGTTTCCCTGAAGAAGGATGGCACAATCAAGGAACTGGCCATTCTGCAGTCGTCCGGAAGCACCGTGCTGGATGATGCCGCCATCCGCATCGTCCGCATGGCTGCACCCTTTGCACCATTCCCTGACGACATGCGGGAGGAAGTGGATGAACTGGAAATCATTCGAACCTGGTCTTTCCAGCGGCGGGGGCTGACATCCGGATGACGGCATCGAAACACTCTCCCAACAGTCTGAGGCACCACTTTCTGGTGGCGTCGCCCTATCTCGCAGACCCACGCTTTCACGGAGCGGTGATCTACCTGTGCGAACACTCCGACGACGGCGCGCTGGGGCTGATGATCAACCAGCCGCTGGACATTCACCTGGGTGAGATTCTCGAACAGCTGGACATGGACGGCGGCGAGCTCGACCTGCCGGTGTTCAGTGGTGGCCCGGTGCAGCCTGAGCGCGGCTTCGTACTGCACGGTCCGGGTACCACCTGGCACAACACCGCGCGGGTCACCGACGACGTCATGCTGACCACGTCCCGCGACATCCTGGAAGGCATCGGCGGTGGCGAGGGTCCGGAAAAATTTCTGGTGGCCCTGGGGTACTCCGGCTGGGGCGAAGGCCAGTTGGAGGAAGAGCTGGGTAGCAATGCCTGGCTGACCTGCCCGGCCACCACCGATCTGCTGTTCCGCACGCCATGGGAAGAGCGCTACAACGCAGTGTTGAAGTTGATCGGTATTGATCTGAACCAGCTCAGCGAGTCCATCGGCCATGCCTGAGGCGGGTAACCGGCGGGTGATGGCGTTCGATTTCGGCACCCGCCGTATCGGCGTGGCCACTGGCCAGCAGATGCTTGGTACCGGTCAGCCTCAGGCCATGATACCTGCCCGTGACGGCATCCCCGACTGGGAGGTGATCGGCCAGTTGCTGGCGGAATGGCAGCCGGATCTGGTGGTGGTCGGCCTGCCCCTGAATATGGATGACAGTGAAAACGACATGTGCGCCCGCGCCCGCAAATTCGGCAAACGACTACACGGCCGTTTCCACGTGCCGGTGGAAATGGTTGACGAGCGCCTGACCAGTTTTGAAGCCAAGGGCGAGGTCATGGCCAGTGGTGGCAGCCGCGACTTCGGTCGCCACGGCGTGGATGATCGCGCCGCCGTACTGATTCTGGAAACCTGGTTTCGCCAACAGTGAGGAAATAGATGACCGCATTGCTTGATATGAACCGGCTGTTGGATGAACTCGAAGCCGGCCTGCGTGAGATTATGTCCGCACGTGGTGTGGATTCGCCGGCGCTGATCGGTATCCGCACCGGCGGTGTCTGGCTGGCGGATGTTATGCGCAAACGCCTGGGCCTGGAAGAGCCCTACGGCGAACTGGATATCTCCTTTTATCGCGACGATTTCAGCCGCATCGGGCTGAACCCGAAAGTGATGCCTTCCAGCCTGCCGTTCAGCACAGAAGACCGCGACATCATCCTGATCGACGATGTCATCATGAGCGGGCGCACCATTCGCGCAGCCATGAACGAGATCTTCGATTACGGCCGGCCCGCCAGTATCATTCTCGCCACCCTGGTGGACCTGGGGGCACGGGAACTGCCGATCCAGCCGGATGTCACCGGCAAGGTGCTGACACTGGAGAGCCATCAGCGGGTGAAACTCCGCGGCCCCGAGCCGCTCCACATCGAATTGCAGGAAACCGGGCAGTAACCACCGCGAAACGACCACGCGCACAGGCGAACAGGCGACCCATGACTGTAGAACAAGCACCCAACCGATCCCTGCAGCTGACCGCGGACGGCCAGCTGCGTCATTTCCTCACCCTCGACGGGCTTGACCGCGCCCTGCTGACGGACATCCTCGACACCGCCGATTCGTTCATCGAGGTGGGCGAGCGCAGCATCAAGAAAGTGCCTCTGTTGCGGGGCCGCACGGTGGTGAATCTGTTTTTCGAATCCAGTACCCGCACCCGCAGCACCTTTGAGCTGGCGGCCAAGCGGCTGTCGGCCGACGTGCTGAATCTGGACATCAATACCTCGGCCACCTCCAAGGGCGAGTCTCTCTCAGACACCCTGCTCAACCTCGAAGCCATGGCCAGTGACATGTTCGTGGTGCGGCATTCCCAGAGCGGCGCACCGCACTTTATTGCTGAGAGCGTGACCCCGGGTGTGGCCATCATCAACGCCGGTGACGGTCGGCACGCCCACCCGACCCAGGCCATGCTCGACATGCTCACCATCCGCCAGCACAAGGGCGGCTTCGAGGGCCTGAAAGTCGCGGTGGTGGGTGACGTGCTGCATTCCCGGGTAGCCCGCTCCCAGATCCGCGCGCTCAACGAACTGGGCGCGGCGGAAGTGCGGGTGATCGCCCCCGGTACGCTGTTGCCGCGCGACGTGGAGAGCCTCGGCTGCTCGGTGGAATACGACATGCAAAAGGGTATGAAGGACCTCGACGTGGTGATCATGCTGCGGCTGCAGAAAGAACGCATGGAGGGTGCCCTGCTGCCCAGCGAGCGGGAGTTCTACCGCCTCTACGGCCTCAATCAGGACAAGCTGGCGCTGGCGCATCCCGAGTGCATCGTGATGCACCCGGGGCCGATCAATCGCGGGGTGGAAATCGAATCCGCGGTGGCGGACGGGCCGCAGTCGGTGATTCTGGATCAGGTCACCAACGGCATCGCTATCCGCATGGCGGTCATGTCCATGGCCATGGGTGGGCAGGTTGCCGAACGCAATCAGAGACAGGCCGGGAGGGCACAGGCGTGAGCGTAACCAATGACATCCCCGGGCTGTCCCTGAAGATAATCAATGGCCGCCTGGTGTTGCCCGGTAGTGACGAATTCACTCAGGCGTCACTGCTGGTCGCCGACGGCGTGATCACTGCGTTGGGCGCGGCGGCAGACAACGCCAGCGCGGATGAGGTGTTCGACGCCGCCGGCAGCATTGTCGCGCCGGGGCTGGTGGATCTGTGTTGCAATCTGCGGGAACCCGGTAATGGCCAGAAAGGCAACATTGCCTCGGAAACCCGGGCCGCGGCAAAGGGTGGCTTCACCACCGTCTGTGCGTCGCCGGAGACCTCGCCGGTCAACGATTCGGGGGCGGTCACCCATCTGATCCGTGACGGCGCCCAGGCCCGGTCGCCGATTCGGGTTCTGCCCATTGGCGCCATCACCCGTGGCCTCGACGGTGAGCTGCTGAGCGATATGGCAGGACTTGCGGGTGCCGGCTGTGTCGCCCTTGGTAACGGCAGCCGCGGGGTTCGCAACGCCCGCATCCTGCGCCGCTGCATGGCCTACGCCCAGACCTTCGGGATGACCGTGATGTTCAGCCCGGAGAACCAGGCCCTGGCCGCCGACGGCTACGCCCATGATGGCCTGGTGGCGTCGCGGCTCGGGTTGCTCGGCATTCCGGAAGTGGCGGAAACCACCGCCGTCATGGAAATGTTGCTGCTGGCGGAGGAAACCGGCGTTCGTCTGCACCTGAGCCAGTTGTCGTCGGCGCGCAGCGTCGACATGGTGGCGGATGCCCGCCGTCGCGGTATTGCCGTGACCTCGGATGTGGCCATGCACCAGTTGCTGTTCACCGAACAGGCCCTGGCCGGCTTTGACAGCCGTTTCCATGTGCGCCCGCCGCTGCGGGCCGAGTCTGACCGGCAGGCGTTGCTGGCCGGGGTGCGTGACGGCGTGATTGACGCCATCGTCAGTCAGCACCAGCCGCACGATTCTGCCGCCAAACAGGCGCCACTGGGGGCCACCGAGGCGGGGCTATCCACCATCGAGAGCGTGCTGTCCATGGGGCTGATGCTGGTTGATCGCGGCGAACTCGGTCTGTCTCGCCTGCTGGCGGCGCTGACCAGTGGTCCCGCTGCCATCCTTGGTGAAACTGCCATTTTGGCGGAGGATGAACCCGCCAACCTGTGCGTGTTCGACCCGGATGCCCGCTGGACCCCGGATCAGCACAGCCTGATCTCGGCCGGGCGCCACGCACCGATCGTGGGCAATCCATTGCCCGGTGTGGTCCGGCTCACGCTTTGCAACGGGCACCTGGCCTGGGGCGGGGATTCCCGCTAAGGGCCGCCCATCCCTGAAATGCGGCAGAGGTTGCCCAACCTCTGTCGAACCCATCACAGATTCTCACCTTTTTGCTGAAAAGCCCTTGAAGGCAGGCACCTGTGCCAACGTATTCTTGTGGGGACCGACCTAATCTCGGTCAAGGAACTCACGATGATCGGATACAACAGGATGTGTCTGACGTCTGACAATAATAATTCAGGAGTTATCCCCGTGAAATCAGCTAACCTCCCGCACAGGGTGGCCGCCGCGGCCGCGTTGTGTGCCAGTCTCTTGTTGGCGCCTGTCAGCCAGGCCCAGGAACCCCCCCTCGAAAGAAGCTTCTGTGTGTTCGATCCCGTGGGCGCCAATGGTCCGCTGTTCGCCATCACCAAAACCTTCCAGCCCGTCGCCCTCAAAGAAGGCATCAGGCTGAATCTGCGCGCCTACACGGATGAGAAAGTGGCCGCGGAAGACTTCAAGGCCGGGCAGTGCGATGCGGTGTTGCTGACCGGTACCCGTGCCCGCGAATTCAACAAATTCACCGGCACCCTCGAGGCCATGGGCGCAGTGCCCGGCGAACAGGAAATGCGCCTGCTGTACAACACCCTCAGTCAGCCCAAAGCCCGTCAGTTCCTGATTGATGGACCCTACGAGGTGGCCGGCGTATTCCCCGGCGGTGCGGTGTATCTGCACACCCGTGACCGCGCCATCGATTCTGTGGAAAAGCTGCAGGGCAAGCGTATCGCGACCCTCGACTTTGACAGCGCCTCGGTGCGCATGGTGCGTCATGTGGGCGCCTCGGTGGTGGGCTCCAACTCCGCCAACTTTGCTGGCAAGTTCAACAACGGCAGCGTGGATCTGGCCTATGCGCCGGCCGTGGCTTACACCCCGCTTGAGCTCTACAAGGGCGTGACCCCGAACGGTGGCGTGTTCAAGTACGCGCTGGCCTACATGAACTTCCAGGTCATCATCCATCGTGACCGTTTCCCGGATGCCGCCGGCCAGATGGTGCGGGACCAGTCCATCAAGCGCATCGACGAGGCCTACGAAATCATTGCCCAGGCGGAAGCGGAAATCCCGGAAGACGTGTGGATGCATCTGCCCCAGGAAGATACGGCGGAGTACGACAAGATGCTGCGCAACGTGCGCCTGTCATTGCTGGAGGACGGTGTCTATGACGAGCGGGCGATCAAACTGATGAAGGCCATTCGTTGCCGCGTGGACGGTGCCCGGTCGGAGTGTGCGTCCTGAGAGGGGTTTGCGCAGAATCGGTGAAAAGAAACGGTGAAAAGGCCCGCAGGTGCGGGCCCGATCCGATCAGCTGATCGCGTCTTTCAGGGCTTTGCCGGCCTTGAACCCGACGGTCTTGCTGGCAGGAATCCGGATGGTGGCACCGGTCTGTGGGTTGCGGCCATCGCGGGCTTCGCGGGCGCGAATGTTGAACGTGCCGAAGCCGATCAGCGTGGTGTCTTCGCCCCTGGAGGCTGCAGCCGAGATCTGATCCGTGACGGCAGTGATCACCTCGCTGGCTTTATCGCGGGTGAGGCCGGTTTTGTCGGCAATGGCGGCTGCCAGTTCAGGTTTGCGCATCGGGTACTCCTTGTTGTCGTTTTTGGTGATACACCGGCGGCAAGCCAGCCGTCGGCTGAACCAATCTATAGTGGTTCCGGTGCGTTTGTGCAAACCCGCGCCGGGAAAGTGAGGGCAGCCTTCGCTGCCAATTGCGGTGCGGTTCTCATAAAAACACGGGGTTGTCCGCCATAATGCGCGCCTGGTTACACACTGTAACAGAGTGCGGGTGACAGACCGGGCAGCCCGTTTCTCCCGAAAACAAGAATAGAAGGTGCAGAAGTTATGACAGATCTCCAGCAAGCAGCCACAACGCGGTTGCCCGGGATGGCCCGGCTGCGCGGACTGACCGCCGCGGTGGTCGCCAGCGTCGCGCTGAGCGGGTGCGGTGTGGTGAATCACATGATTTACAAGACCACCGGCGACGTCATGCAGGGCTTCTCCAAGGACCACACGGTGCCTTACCTGCTGGAGAGCAGCGATCTGGCGATGGGTTGCTCCATGAGCGAGGCCACCGCGCCGCTGTTGATGTCGTTCGGGCGCGTAACCAGTGAACCGGACCAACTGGCGGTGATGCTCTATCTGTCAGCCGGTGGCTGTTCCGAGGAACACGCCCGGGAATACGAACTGCAGGGGCTGGCGGCATTGCGCGCGATGGATGCGGACAACGCTGAAGACGCCATGATCCGTCAGAAACGGGCCCACGCCACTGCCGCCAAGCGTTATTTCCGGGGCTGGCAGCACCACAACACCTTCTATGGCGAGCCCGGAAACGGTGAATGCCCGGACTTCGACGACGATCTGGACGAATTCATCTATCTGGCGGGCCTGTTGTCCGGCCTGCAGGCATTGAATGCCGAAATCCAGTCCACCTCGGCCATTGGCGTGCCCAAGAACGTCGGTTCCATGGTTGCCCGCGCAACCAGCTGTCTGGACAACGAAAAATGGTGGGGTGCGCCGATGGCCCTGCGCGCGACGGTCTGGGCGATGATTCCCGGCGCCACGCCGGACGGTGAGGACCCCTTCCAGCGACTGGAAATTGCCGATCGTCAGGGCGAGGAAGCCGGCGTACGCATCAGCCATGTGTTCCACGCCATCTCTGCCCAGAACAAAGGCGACAACGAGCGCCTGCGCAACGTGATCCGCACTCACGCGGAATCCCTCGACGCAACCCCGTCCAACGAGCAATGGCGCTTTGTTGATGCCATGGCCACCCAGATGATTGTCGCCATCTCCGACCGCTTGTGGGTCGAGAGCAACGGCCATCGCACGCCGATGGGCCAACTGGGCACCTTCGCGGATGACGAAGCCGAGGCGGTCGAAACCATGGATCTGGACGATTTGCTGTAACCACTATGTCTTCAGAACGCGCTGTTATGTCTCAGGTTGGTTTTCGTCGCAGCGGGCTGGAGTGGTTCTCCTCTCTGCCCGCGTGTCTGCTGTTGCTGTCGGTGGTGCTGTTTTCTACCAGCAGTGACATCCATAACCAGATGTTGCGGGGTGGGGAGCAGCTGTGGAGCGGTTATTACAAGCTCCGCGCAGACCCGGTGCAGCCCACCTGCAATCCCGACCGGGACATCGACGCAGCGGTTCAGCAAGAGTTGGCGCAGGACAACGCCGACGATCCCATGGCGGCGTTACTGGGTGAGTCGGAAAAAAATCCGGCAGACGTGCGTCTGGCCATCGAACGCTCGGTGGCCGATTGCCAGGCCAGTTTCGCCAGCTACGAGAACCTCAAGGACAAACTGACGCCAGGGGTAAAAGCCTACCGCGCGGTCGAGCTGTTCGTGGCCGACCTGATTGCCTTCGGCCTGGAGTCCCAGCGCTTTATCCTGGTGATTCTGGTGATGCTGTGCGCGGTAACCGCCACCCTGACCCGGCACCACATCGCCATGCGGGCCATGGAAACCCGTCTGGACTACACCGTTTCCCATACCCTGCAGACCGTGGCCAACGCCATGCTGCTGGGCTCCAGCGTGATCTTCCGGCAATCCAGCATGGGCAGTGAAACGCTGATGTCTGCCGAGGAACTGCTGCTCCACAATCTGTGGATTACCGGTTTTGCCTGCCTCACCCTCGCCAGCCTGTACCGGCTGATTCGGGTGCCGCAGGACCTGCCACAGGGCGGTAGCCTGAACCAGGCTTTGTTGGCGGTGCCGTTGTACACCGTCATGTGCCTGATCTCCGGTACCTATTTTGCGCTGATCGGTCATGCCTCCGGCATCGGCATCTATCTCGGCAAGATGATGGAGCTGTCCGACATGTTCCTCAATGTCGGGCTCTATGTCTGGGTCGGCATGATGCTCAAGCAGACCCACCTGGCCACGCTGGTGTTCAACGTGTTCCGGCCGTGGAAGATGCCGCCGGAGCTTTTGGCGCTGGTGGCGGTGCTGGTGGCGGCCATACCCACGGCCTACACCGGCGCTTCCGGTATTTTTGTCATCGCCGCCGGTGCGGTGATCTACAGTGAGCTGCGTGCGGCTGGCGCCCGCCGCCACCTGGCCTTGGCCGCCACCGCCATGTCCGGCTCCTTGGGCGTGGTGCTGCGGCCCTGCCTACTGGTGGTGGTGATCGCGTACCTCAACCGCGAAGTGACCACCGACGAACTCTTTGGCTGGGGTATCTGGGTATTCGTGCTGACAGCCACCATGTTTGCCATGGTCGCCCTGACGGTGAACCGCCAGAGCCAGTTCAACCTGGCGCCGTCCTCGCAGGCCTTTCCGGCAATGCTGCAAGCGCTTCGCCCGCTGATTCCCTACGCCCTGGTCATCACCGGTGTGGTGCTGCTGTACCGCTTCGCACTGGATGTGAAGATGGACGAATTCTCCGCGCCACGGCTGCTGCCGGTGATCATGCTGGCCCTGCTGGTGTACGAACACGTCACCCTGAAAAACCGGAAGGCGCGCGCCAGCGGCGAGATTCGCCATCAGGGTCTGGAGCACAGCATGCGCTCCGCCACCAACGACACCACCGCCGAAATCGGTGCGCTGCTGTTATTGCTGGGCCTGTCCGTCAGTATTGGTGGGGTAATCGAACGCTCCCACATCATGGAAGCTTTCCCCCAGGCTTTCGACAGCGCCTGGTCGGCGATGCTGCTGATGGTGATCATCCTGGTGATCCTGGGCATGATCATGGATGCCTTTGGTGCGGTGATCCTGGTCACGGCCACCGTGGCCACTATTGCCTACAGCAGTGGCATTCACCCCATTCACTTCTGGATGGTGACCCTGGTGGCGTTCGAGCTCGGCTATCTGAGCCCGCCGGTGGCGCTCAACCACCTGCTGACCCGACAAGTGGTGGGCGAAGCGGAAGTGCTGGCGGCGCAGCAGGAAGAGGGCACGTTCTATCAACGCCACGAGCGCATCATCATGCCGCTGATTGCCATGGGCATCTCGCTGGTGCTGGTGGCGTTCGTGCCGCTGCTGTTCTACGCCTGAGGCCGGCACCGGCCGCTCACACCGGTTCCGGTGTTCGGCGCTCGCCACGCAGGAAGGTCACATCGGCCTTGGGCGGGGCGCCAAACAGCCGGCTGTACTCCCGGCTGAAGTGTGAAGGGCTCTCGTAGCCAACCCGGTAGCTGGCGGTCGCCGCCTCCAGACCCTCCGCCAGCATCAGTCGCCGCGCCTCGTGCAGCCGCAGTTTTTTCTGGAATTGCAGCGGCGACATGCGCGTCACCTGTTTGAAGCTGTGGTAGAGGGTGGACTCGCTCATGTTCGCGGCTTCCGCCAGTTCGCGGATGCGCAGCGGTTCAGCGTAGTGATCCTTTAACGCCGAGATCACGGTGGAAATCCGGTGGGCCTGAGAGTCGGCCGCGGTGAATTTGCGCATGCGCGGGCCCATTTCGCCAATCAAGGCCCGGTAGATGATTTCCCGACGGGCCAGCGGCGCCAGTATGCCAATGTCATCCGGGTAGTCGAGCAGGCTCAGCAGGCGGTACAGGGATGCCTGCATGAACTCGTCCATGGATGACAGGCACAGGCCGCACTCCACCTCGGAGCAGGGATCGTGAAGATCCATTTGCGGGGCCTTGTCGCCCAGCTCGAGCACCAGATCGGCGACTTCCTGGGGTTCGACCGTGACCTTGACCGCGAGGTAGGGGCGTTCCGGGGTGGCGTCGATAATTCGGCCCAGCACGGGCAGATGGACCGAGCTGGCCAGATAGGTCAGCGGTGCGTAGGTAATTTCACGGTCACCCAGCTGAATGGTCTTGGTGCCCTGGATCACAAAACACAATGACGGCTCATACACGCTGGATCCGCAACTCGACGGTTGGTCACAGCGAATCAGTTCCACGCCCTCAATGGCGGAGCCTTGCAGGCCCTGTTGCGATGTCCATCGACCGACCACCATGGCCAGCTGGTGTGGCCAGTTCAGAGCGAGGTTGTTGGTAACCTCCGTAATGGTGGCAGTCATCGTCGCGTCTCCCTTTCAGGGCAGTATAATCTTTCGGCACCTGAACAGAATGCTTACCGGGCGTTTTCTGCAGAATCAGGCAATCACTGCGCAGAAACCGACAACCGCCTCCCGGGCTCAGTGACCACTCTGCGAGCCCTCAACTGACGCTAAACGCTACGGAATTTGATCGGTAGTTTCTGTCATGGCCCTGCCATGGCGGGGCCCTTTTTCAGCGTTTTGGCAGAATCAGGCAAGTTTCCGGCAGTAACCCGCTACCCTCCCTGGCCCGACACTCCCTATGTTAGACGACCCATCGGGGAAGTGGGACTGTGCGCTGTGCTGTGGTGTCGAATTCCGCTCTCCCCAACCGACATGACAGGAGATTCAACCCGAATCTCTTGATGCGTGGGCGCGCTCACAAGGCCGCCCTGATTGTGGAGCGAGGAACCATGGAACGTCTGACAGCTGCAGTGTTGAAACGATCCGGCCGCGTGTGGGGTCTGGTGATACTAATGGGGACCGCCGTGTTGGCCGGTTGCGAGGTGCAAAGTGATGAGGCCATGGCCGCTCCACCCCCGCCAGAAGTGGATGTTGCAGAAGTGATCGTGAAGCCGGTCACCCTTTGGGAATCGTTCACCGGCCGGGTGGCGTCACCGGAAACGGTGGATTTGCGGCCCCGGGTCAGTGGCTACATCAATGAGGTGGCATTTGAGGAAGGCGAACTGGTGCAAGCGGGTGATCTGTTGTTCCAGATCGATCCGCGTCCCTACGAGGCCCGGGAACAGGCCGCTCGGGCGGAGCTGGCTCAGGCCCAGAGCCAGCTGGATCTCACCAGCAGCGAGGCCGGTCGCGCCCGAAAGCTGCTGGACAGCCGGGCAATTTCCCGCGAGGAATACGACCAGCGCAACGCCGCCCTGCTGAACGCAAGGGCACGGGTGCAGGCCGCCGGAGCCGCGCTGGCCACCGCGGAGCTGAATCTGGAGTACACCCGGGTGACCTCACCGGTCAGCGGCCGGGCCGGGCGGGCGCTGGTCACCCGCGGCAATCTGGCCAACGCAGACCAGACCCTGCTGACCACGGTGGTATCTGTGGACCCGCTTCATGTCTACTTCGAGGCGGACGAGCGGTCCGCATTCAGCAGCCAGCAGCTGCTTGCCAACGGCGAGCCACAGGCTGTCAGGATCGATCTGGGTGAGGACAACGCAACGCCGTACCAGGGCCTGCTGGATTTTGTGGATAACCGTCTGAACCCGGGCACCGGCACCCTCCAGTACCGGGCTCTGCTGGGCAATGCCGACGGCCGGATCCGGCCGGGCCAGTTCGCCCGGGTGGAGATGCCGGTCGCCGAGCTGGAAAAAGCGCTGTTGGTGAATCGCAAGGCGGTACTGACCGATCAGGACCGCCGGTTCGTGTACGTGGTGGACCAGAACAACCTGGTGGAGTCGCGCCAGGTGATCACCGGCCATCAGGTGGATGATCTGCTGGTGATAAAGGAGGGCCTCCACAGCGGTGATCGGGTGATCGTGAACGGCGTGCAGAAGGTCTTTGGTGCGGGTGTTGAAGTCAATCCCCGGTAGGTGGCCATGCAGGAACCGGATACGGATCATCAGGCGGCGGCTACGCTGGCGCAGGAGTTCTCGCAATGAACCTGTCCCGTTTCTTTGTGGATCGGCCGATCTTTGCGGCGGTGCTGTCCATCATCATCCTGGCGGTGGGGCTGATCTCGATTCCCAACCTGCCGGTCAGTGAGTACCCGGACGTGGTACCGCCGTCGGTGGTGGTGCGTACGGTCTACCCGGGTGCCAACCCCAAGGAAATCGCCGAGACCGTTGCGACGCCGCTGGAAGAAGCCATCAGCGGTGTTGAAGACATGATGTACTTCAAGTCGGTTGCCGGTTCGGACGGCGTGCTGCAGATGACCGTTACTTTCCGGCCCGGTACCGACGCCGAAGAGGCCACGGTGCGGGTGCAGAATCGCGTCAGTCAGGCCCAGGCCCGGCTACCGGAAGAAGTGCGCCGCCAGGGCGTGACCACCCAGAAGCAGTCACCCACTTTCCTGATGGTGGTTCACCTGACCTCACCGGACGGCACCTACGACACCCTCTACCTGCGCAACTATGCGCGGCTGCACGTGCGCGACCGCCTGGCCCGTATCCAGGGCGTGGGGGATGCGCAGATCTTCGGCGGTGGTGACTATGCCATGCGGGCCTGGCTCGACCCGGAGCGTATCGCTGCGCGGGGCCTGACCGCCGGTGATGTGGTGCGTGCCATGCGGGAGCAGAACGTGCAGGTATCCGCCGGCCAGATCGGCGCCGAACCGGTGCCGGACAGCGACTTCCTCACCCTGATCAATGCCCGTGGGCGGCTGGAAACCGTGGAGGAATTCGGCGATATCGTGCTCAAGCGCGGCGACAACGGAGAGATCCTGCGGTTGCAGGACGTGGCCCGTCTGGAGATGGGCGCGGGCGATTACACCCTGCGCTCCCAGCTGGATGGCAAGGACGCGGTGGCCATTGGCGTGTTCCAGGCACCCGGCGCCAACGCCCTGAACATCCGCAACGAGGTGATCAATACCATGGATGAACTCGCTACCCGCTTCCCCGGTGGCGTGGAGTACGAGGCGGTGTACGACACCACCATTTTCGTCAGTGACTCCATCAAGTCGGTGATTGCCACTCTGCTGGAAGCGGTGCTGCTGGTGGTACTGGTGGTGACCCTGTTTCTGCAGACCTGGCGGGCGTCCATTATTCCGCTGTTGGCAGTGCCGGTGTCTGTGATCGGTACCTTCGGCGCCCTGTACCTGCTGGGCTATTCCATCAACACCCTGACCCTGTTCGGGCTGGTGCTGGCCATCGGGATCGTGGTGGACGACGCCATCGTGGTGGTGGAAAACGTCGAGCGCAACATTGAAGAGGGTCTGAGCCCGCTGGCGGCGGCGCACCAGGCCATGAAGGAAGTGTCGTGGCCGATCATCGCCATCGGCCTGGTGCTGTGTGCGGTGTTTATTCCCATGGCCTTCCTCTCCGGCGTTACCGGCCAGTTCTACCGGCAGTTTGCGGTGACCATCGCCATTTCCACGGTGATCTCCACCATCAACTCGCTGACTCTGTCACCGGCGCTGGCGGCCATGCTGCTCAAGCCCCACGACGCGCCGAAGGATTGGCTGACGCGGGTCATTGATCGGCTGTTCGGCTGGATCTTCCGGCCCTTCAACCGCTTCTTCAACGCCAGCGCGGAGAAGTACCAGGGCGGGGTGTCGCGGTCACTGCGTCGCCGGGGGGCGGTGTTCGTGGTCTATGCGCTGTTGCTCACCGCCACCGGGCTGATGTTCAAGGTGGTGCCGCCGGGCTTTATCCCGATCCAGGACAAGCTCTATCTGATTGCCGGTGTGAAGCTGCCGGAAGGCGCCTCCCTCGAGCGCACCGATCAGCTGCTGCAACAGGTGACGGATATCGCCATGGACACCGAGGGCGTCGCCAACGCCGTGGCGTTTCCGGGCCTGAACGCGCTGCAGTTCACCAACACCTCCAACACCGGCGTGGTGTTCTTCCCCCTCAAGCCCTTTGACGAGCGCAGCCTGAGCGCAGCGGAGATCAACGCCCGCATCAGCCAGGAAATCGCGGGGCTGAAGGACGGCTTTGCGTTTTCCTTCATGCCGCCGCCAATTCTTGGGCTGGGTAATGGCTCCGGCTACCAGCTGTTCATCGAAGACCGGGGTAACCTGGGCTACGGGGCGCTGCAGAATGCGGTCAACCAGTTTCAGGGGGCCATCAGCCAGACGCCGGGTATGGGCTATCCCATCAGCAGCTACCAGGCCAACGTGCCGCAGCTGGACGCGGAAGTGGATCGGCTCAAGGCCAAGGCCCAGGGCGTGCCACTGACAGAGTTGTTCGATACCCTGCAGACCTATCTGGGCTCCACCTACGTCAATGACTTCAACCGCTTCGGCCGTACCTGGCAGGTGATCGCCCAGGCCGATGCCCCCTATCGCGACAGCGTGGAGGACATTGCCCGCCTGCGGACCCGCAACGATCAGGGCGAGATGGTGCCCATCGGCTCGATGGTGGACATCCGCCAGAGTTTCGGGCCCGACCCGGTGTTGCGCTACAACGGTTACCCCGCCGCTGATCTGGCCGGTGAAGCGGACCCACGGTTGCTGTCCTCCGCCCAGGCCATGGACACCCTGAGTGCGCTGGCGGAAGAGGCATTGCCGGCCGGCATGGATTTCGAGTGGACGGATCTCAGTTACCAGCAGGAGACCCAGGGTAATGCCGCCCTGGTGGTGTTCCCGCTGTCCATTCTGCTGGTGTTCCTAGTGCTGGCGGCGCTGTATGAAAGCTGGACCCTGCCGCTGGCGGTCATCCTGATCGTCCCGATGTGCATGCTCTCGGCGTTGATCGGGGTGTGGTTCGGCGGGGGCGATAACAACATTTTCGTTCAGGTGGGCCTGGTGGTGTTGATCGGCCTGGCCTGTAAGAACGCCATTCTCATCGTGGAGTTCGCGCGGGAACTGGAACTGCAGGGCCGCGGTGTGGTGGAGGCGGCGCTGGAAGCCTGCCGCCTGCGTTTGCGCCCCATCATCATGACCTCCATCACCTTCACCGCCGCCGTGGTGCCGCTGGTGCTGGCCACCGGGGCCGGTGCCGAGGTTCGTCAGGCGCTGGGTACCGCGGTGTTTGCCGGCATGGTCGGGGTTACGCTGTTTGGCCTGTTCCTCACGCCGGTGTTTTACGTGGCCCTGCGCAAGCTCTCCGGCGGCCAACGCCTGAAAAGCCACCACACATCCACGCTCTCGAACGACGATGATGAAAACAACGCGGCACTTGCGGGAGGTCGTCATGCTTAAACGTTTCCTGGCTACCAGTGCGCTGGTTTTGCTGGCCGGGTGTGCCGTGGGGCCGGATTACCAGGCTCCGGCCACACCGGAGCCGGAAGCTTTCGCGGAAGGCCGAGCCCTGGTCGCCGGCGCCAGCGACAGTCAACGTTTCTGGCAGGGATTTGACGATCCGCTGCTGGAACAGCTGATTGACCAGGCCCTGGCGGCCAACCACACCCTGGAAGGCGCCGCGGCCAGATACGAACGCGCGGCGGCGCTGCTGTACGGCGCGGAGAGGGCGCAGTGGCCCAGTGTCACCGCCAGTGCCTCCGCGGCCGAGCAGCACCTGGCGGAGGTTGAGCAATCGCCGCCCGGAGCCGGGCCTGACCGTGTGCAGCGTTACCAGGCGGGGGTGGCTGCCAGTTGGGAGCTGGACCTGTTCGGACGGTTGAGACGTGCCACCGAAGCCGAAAGAGCCGCACTGGCAGCATCCGGAGCGGATATCGGCACGGTCCAGGTTGCGCTGGCGGGACAGTTGGCAAGCAGTTATTTCGAATTGCGGGGTCTGCAGCAGCAGTATCAGGTGGCGCAGCAGAGTGTCGCGTTGCAGCAGCAATCCCTGGACATCGTGCAGGCGCGGGTGGAAGCCGGTCGTGGCACCGAGCTGGATCAGGTACGTGCCCGCGCCCAGCTGGAGCGCACCCGCGCCGAACTGCCCACACTGCAGGCCGGCATACGTGCCGCCATGCACCGCATTGCCGTGCTGACCGGGCAACCACCGACGGCGTTGGTAGCAACCTTGTCGCCGCAGGGTCGTCTGCCCGATGCTCTGCCGGTGATCGCCGTGGACAGTCCCGGTGAGGTTCTGCGCCGGCGCCCGGACATTGCCGCCGCCGAGCGTCGTCTGGCTGCGGCTACGGCCCGCATCGGCGTGGCCACCGCAGACCTGTTTCCCCGCTTCACCCTGAGTGGCCTGTTGGGATCGGTCGCTGCGGATGGCGGTGATCTGTTCACCGGCCCGGCGGAATCCCGCCGGGTTGCCCTCGGCATCGACTGGACGTTCCTCGACCATGGCCGGGTGCGGGCCCGCATCGAGGCGGCGGGGGCGGACAGCCGCGCTGCCCTGGCCAATTACCAGCAGGCGGTTCTGGAAGCCCTGGAGGAAACCGAAACCCGGCTGGTGCGCTATCGGCGTGCGCAGGAGCGGGAGTCACGGCTGAAACGGGCCATGGCCGATGCGGAGAAAGCGGTGGCGTTGGCACGCACCCGGTATGAGCAGGGCTTTATCGGCTACTTCGAAGTGCTCAGCGCGGAACAGGAATTCACCAGCACCCGGGATGCCGCCGTCCGCAGCCGCACCGCGGTGACTCTGGCGATGGTGGACGTGTATCGATCATTGGCCGGCGCCCCCGGCCAGACCGGCCCGCTCTTCACGGCACTCGTAGGACCCCATCTCGAATTCCCGGCAGATCCAGGGCCGGTTGTCATAGATGGTGCACATGAAGGTTTCCCGGTCCAGAGCCGAGCACCAACCATCGGCTAATCGCTTCATGGTTTCACCGCCCCATTCATCGAACGCAATATGTCGTTCGGGAACCCCGGTATCGGAAATGATCATGACTTCGAGACGACAGCAGCAGGCTTCGCAATTCGAGCAGGAAATGTCCGGGGTGGTTACGTTTTTCAGGGGAATCGTCATGAATACGGGATCGGCTCAGGGTCGGCATGGGGCTTCAGAATTCGCCATCCTATCAAAACGCCGGGGTGGGTGCGTGGCCGTTGGCCCGCCACTATCGACGTTGCTGGTCAAATGCCCTTGCGGCGTCCCGCTCTCCGGGCGCGTAGTGCTGTTGCAGTAAGACCTCAATCTGGCGGTCTTTCTCCGCCTGATCCAGGCCGGCGTTGTCGATCAGGCGTTTTTCCGCCTGAAACGCCTGGTAGCGCTGTGCCCACGCGTTCTCGAACTCTGCCAGCTCGGCCTGCGCTTCCGTCCGGGGCTCACCGCGCTCCGTGGTGCTGTCGTCAGCACCGGTCCCGGTGTCCGGTTGACCGTCGTCGGTGTCTGCGAACAGCCGGGCGGAGAGCTCCGGCCCGAACCATTCGTCACGCAACTGAGTGAGCTGCACCTGGGCCTCCTGCTGGTCGGCCATGGTGGTGACCGGTCCGAGGTCCTTCGTCAGGCGGGCCTCCTCCAGTTCCAGGCGATAGAGATGGGTGATGATAAACGCCAGGTCTTCCGCCTCCGGTGTGGCCAGCTCGCGTTCGATCAGGCTGGAGAGGGTATCCAGCTCCTCCCGACTGAGGTGTTCCGGCATGCTGGCCACGAAGGCATCGATGGCGGCACGGCCCTCCTGGTCAATAGTAAAGTCGTACTGGAACGCCGGCGCGACGCTGTTCTGAAACACCTCGCGCAGGTGTTCGAGTTCTGCTTCCTGCAATCCCGATGCCGGTTGAACCGCTGTGTCTTCTGCACCTTGCTCGGCGGTCGTCGCCGTCGCAAAGACCGGGGCCTCGGCTCCGGGCTCTGGCTCCCGGCGGTTGGGAGGGTTCGGCGAAGCCGATTCAGGCCCGACGGCGGGGGTAGGCACGGCGCGGTTATCGCTCTCCGGCGCGGCAAAAAAGACGTAGGCCAGCAGCAGGCAGACACTGCCGATCCCAACCAGGGCGGCGCCTGACCGTATTCTCGCTGACCCGCTGTGTGCCGCCATGGTTTGTTTAATCCCTAGGCCGGGTAACGTGTTGATCGTTGAACACGATCGAGGCGTTGTCGGCGAGTTCCTCAAGTTTCTTGTCCAGCTTCTGGCTCACCAGTTCCGCCCGGATCATCTCCCGTTCTTCCTCGTAGCTTTGCTTCGCCATGACCTGCTTGTCAATCACCTGAACCACCTTCCAGTAGCCATCCTGGAACACCGGGTCGTCGGCAAACTCGTTCACAGCCAGTTGCCGCACGATGTCGCTCACTTCCGGCGCAATGTCGGTATCCCGCAGCCACGGCGTCTCGATCACGTCTTCATCGCTGGCGCCTGCATCGTTACCCGCTTTGAGGGCGCTCAGGAGCTTCATCGCACGGTCCTGGTCAGTGGTGCGCCAGATCATGAAGCGGTACATAGTCTGCTCCCGCTGCTCATCGAAGTGCTGGCGTATCTCGGTTTCGTCGATCTCGATAGCGTCCATCAGCTGTTTGACATACAGCTGTGCCAGCAGGGTTTTCTCTGCCATCGCCAGTTCCACTTTAACCTGCTCGGATTCGTGCAGTCCCTGCCGGGTTGCCTGTTGCGCCAGCACCTCTGTCATCACCAGATCTTTGGCCGTTTGCTGGCGGTTCATCTCGGCGTCGAAGCCGTCGTCGTAGGCTTGTCTTTCGCTGTTGTCCTGCGCGCGGGATCCCAGCAGGAAATGGTAGAGGTTCGCCCCGAGTGGCGTACCGTTGACCGTGGCGAACACCTCCGGGTCTCCGGCATGGCGTTGATGGGGGGATTGCGGTTGTTCGTCGGCCTGCAGGCAACCGGCAAAAACCAGCAGAAGGCCAATCGCCGGGGGGCACATCCGTTTATTCATTGTTTGCCTCGACTTGGAAAAGGTGACGGTTCCCATACGAAAATGAGCAAGCCAGTTTGCCTGGCTTGCTCACCCGGAATTCCCTGTCCTGAAGTGCGTCGATCAGAGCGCAACGCTCCGTGAATTACAGGAAACGCCTGACGTCGTCGTAAACACCTTTCCAGACCATCAGCGTCAGGTGACCCACACTGGAAGTACGGAGGCTGTTTCCGCATTTTGCATTGGTCTGCGGGATGATGATTTCATCAAGGGCGGACCACAGAGATACATCACACCCGCGGCCGTTGAGAGACTGCAGGAACGACGAGTTGTAACGCATCTCGGAGCAGGCCGGGCTCCAGCAGCCGTAGGCCCAGGCAGTGCCCTTGTGGGGCGTGCCGAGTGTGACCAGGCGGTTGGTTGCCGCAGAGCCACCCTCGAACACCCGGTACCAGCGTGAGACTAGGCCCCCGTTGGAGTGGGCAATGATCTTGGCCTTGCGCCAGCCGTGATTCGGGCGGATGTTGTTGACGAACGCCTTCAACTCCCTGGCGCTGGTCTTGTTGCTCTTGCCCAGGCTGTTGTAGCCGAACTTGTATAGGGCGCAGGCGGGCGTGCCGTCGTTCTTGAAGCGGTTGATCATCACGTCAAACTGGGACTTCCAGCCTGAATAACCGTGAACGAATACGATCGGGTCGGCGTTGCAGGCCGCCTGTGCGGAGCCGGCAAACAACAACGATGCCAGCAATGCCAGTATGGACAGCTTTTTGATGGGGTTGGTCATGGGGTTGTCCTTTGTTGTATTTATTTTTAACGCGTGTGTCTTCTGAAACGCTGAATCTACAACCATGGCATGGCCCAACCGGACTGGAATCCGGACGGTTGGGGCCACGCCAGTTGGTCAAATTTAGACCAGCGCCAGCGTTATCAGCCATCACCCGAATGGGGGATACTGGTCAGGATGTGACTGGCGTCACGAATCAGGGGTGTGGCATCGAGCCGGTGTAGAAGGGGTCGCAGTCGTTGTTGGTGATTGCCTGAACGCCGCGCTCAACCAGATCGAGCATGGGCCCGGTGACGGCCACCAGAACATTGGGTTTGTCGATTTCGGGGTCGTGGAAAGGGCCGGTGATCTGTTGCTCAACCACTGCGCAGCCCTCGGAGTCGATCACGGCCACCCGCAGGTTGCGGAAGCTGACCTTGCCGAAGTCCAGGCCGCCGGTCAGCGCCAGGCGGTGTTTCGGGGTGCGGAACGCCACGTCACTGGCGCTGGCCACACCGTCCTCGATGGCCCAGTCCGACACCATCTGGTCAATGGTTGTGCTGCCTTCGTTGCCTTCCAGCATACCGGTAAAGGCGTAGCCCCGGGTCACGGCAAGCCCTACCGGGCCAGCCAGAAACACGGCACCAACATCAATCAGGTTGAAGCGTTGGGTCTCGGTGTAATCTTCCAGCTCTTCATCCAGGTCATAGCCTGCAAAGGTCAGCTCGGTGGCGTTCATGGTGAGTTTGCCGCTCGCGCTTTGCCGCAACGCCTGCCAGTTCTTGCCGCGGGCTTGCAGGTGGAGTTCAAGGTCGATCTTGCCGGTCGCACCCTGATCCGGATTCAGCGTGCGCATGAAAGCACCGAAATCGAACCCGTCCAGGCGGTTCTCGGCGTGGACAGCGAGCGGGGCAGAGGCGAGGTCTGCCTCGATCCGTCCCGACAGCGCCCCCTCGAAGGCCTTCGCGGTGACCGGATCCAGCTCGAACACGCCCTGGTCACCCTGCAGTTCTACCGACAGGTCAGCAAGCTGGAAGCGATCCTGGCTGAGCGATTGGCATTGCATGCCGCCCTCGGCGCCGAGGGTGGCCAGCACCTCCGCCATGGCACCGCCGCCATGGCGGAGGGTGTGCAGGTTCAGATCGCACTGCTCAATGAGCCACTGCCTGTCTGTGGCCAGGTCATGGTAGCTGAGCCGGGCATCGGTCACCCGCAACCGCGGTAACGAGAAGGTCCCGAGCTGGCCGGGATCGGGCCGATAGAGGTTGAGTTTGCCGTCTTTGTCGCGCGTGACCGTCAGCTGGGGCTGACTGATGTGCAGATCCACCGGCTGCAGGTCCCCCGTCAGCAGCGCGCCAATGGCGAACACCACCGAGATGATCTCGGCCGTGGCCACGGACTGTCCCTGGTGGCTCACTTCCAGGCCCGCGATGGTCACGCTGGGCTTCGGCAACAGGCCCAGTTGCAGCGGCTTCCGGATCTGTACCTCCATCCCTGTGGATGCACTGAGCCGGGCTTCGAGGCGCTGAGCAATCTGATCCCGGTCAATCAGCAGCCAGGCCGCCAGTACCGCCGCCAGAACCAGGAGCGCGGCCAACACCAGAACCCCTGTAATCACCTTTCGGATCCGTGTTGCCTTGATTAAGCTGTTCATAATTGCGCCTCGTGCAACCGCTCCCACGTCTGGGCCATCAGTTTCTTGCCGGTGCCCCAGCGATACCCACCCAGGGCGCCACTTTGCTGGATAACCCGGTGGCAGGGTATCAGCAGGGCGACCGGGTTGGCGCCGATGGCATTGCCCACCGCGCGAGCGGATTTGGGTGCACCCAGTGCCCTCGCGACCTGAGCATAGCTGGCTACCGCACCCGGCGGTATGTTCAGCAGCGCGCGCCACACAGCGATCTGGAAATTGGTGCCCGCAACATGGAGTGACAACGGTCTTTGTACCGACGCCGCATCACCGTGGAAAAACGCCGCGATGACCGGGCGCGTTGCCTCGGTGTTTTCACGGATCGAGCTGAGTGGCCAGGCGTTATGCAACTCCTCCAGTAACGGCTCCAGGCGGTTGAAGTCCATGAATTCCGCGCGGCAGACACCGCGCGGGGTCACCGCCACAAACATGGGCCCCAGCGGTGTGGCATGCACGCCGTAGTCAATCTGAAGCTGCTTTCCCTTGTTTTTGTACTCGCCGGGCGTGACCGCTTGCAGCTGCACAAAATGATCATGCAGCCGTGAGCTGCCGCTTAACCCGAGCTCAAGTGAGGCGTCGAGCAGGGAGCGAGAATGATCCAGCAACCCCTTGCCACGCTCCAGTGTGAGGGCCTGCAGAAAGCGCTTCGGTGTGGTGCCCGCCCAGCGGCAGAACAGCCGCTGAAAGTGAAACGGACTCAAGTGCACATGGGCGGCAATCTCGTCCAGACCGGGCTGATCAGAGGCGTGATCGACGAGATAGGCCATTGCGCGTGCGATTCGGTCGTAGTCGGTCATGGCACAGTCTCTCACTCACGATTGATGGAGGCACTTACTATGGTATAGGGCCTGGCGCTGACTGCCGACCCGAATCTTGCGGTCTGTCGGCGCAGTCATACCGCTGGGGATCCTCGGTCCCGAACGGTTATGGGGCAAAGGGCTAACGCATCTTTTCCCTCGCCCGCCGCGCGTGCATCATTATTTGCTGAATCGTGGCGGTAAGTGACCGGGTTGCGTCGCAATCAAGGTCATCAAGATCGTCCTCTAAAGCACTTTCAGATGCCTCAATGTACTTCAGGATGAGATAGTCCGGATCTTGCTGGATCAGTCTGGATTGCGCCTCCATAGTCGCTGGCACCATCTCAAAATCAATACTGTTCAGTCCGCATTGCATATGAGCCACGCGCAGCATTCCGTAGATCCTGGCCCAGCCCTCGACCATTTTGATCACATACTCTTCGGACTTCGCGTTGTTTTCATCCAGGGTGTTTAAATGTCGCAACGTTTGCTCTTTGCAGGTTGGACGCGTTTGAGCATCCCCTTGACGTGATGCCTTCACACAACTCTCTCTGTTCAGCTCTTCAATAAATTCTTCGTTTGCGCTAACCAGTCGACTGCTGAATTGATTGATCAACCGAAGCTCGGCGGATAACCGTTCGTCGAGACTCTCTGCTGCGGGGAGGGCTGCAGGAAGGATGAAGAGAATACAAATGGCAGGGAAAATCCATCGCACTCGCCTATGTCCTTTTCTTAAGGATGTCGGCAACAAGCGGTGCTGCGATAAGGGCACCGGGTGAATGGCAAAAAGGACCGCGAATGATCTGATGATTTTGTTAAGTCGCAGATACAGCACGGCGCCTGCGATGAGGCGTTCTTGAGCACTTACTTCCATGTATTAAAGGTCTCCCTGAAATTGACTGGTCACTTGCCAATCGTTACCGCCGCATCCAGAACCCAGCAACGATCATTAGCCGCAAGAAACGCACCTATACGATTAGCATGAAAATCACTTATGCCACTATCGCATAGTAAACAATAAACTCTGGTGTATTCATTCGGTGTAACGCCGTTTTTCAGCAGCCCTTCAGGAAGTCCGGTAGCTCCCGCCACTGCATCATACTGATCTCGAAGGTTGTGTGCGTTGGAGCTCTCCCAACTGCAATGTGTACCGGGTTGATTTACCGTGTTTGTGTAGCGCTCCAATTCAAACGCTTTGAGCGGGGAAAGCTTTCTTGAACGTGAAAGCTTTCGCGGTTGGGCCTTGCTCTCGCAGAATGTTCAGCATTTGCGCCGCCTCTTGGATTGACGGAATGTGAACGGCAGGCACCCACCAAAGCACCATGTATGCCTCCCCCATTTTCTGAAACCACTTCTTAGCTGCGGCGAATCTGGAGGAGCGAAGCGATGGAAAAGCCTCCCGACAACAGCCCCTGGTTAAATCCTGTCCAAGGCAAGCTGAACCGCCTGCTCGGCATGTATTTCTGTAGTGTCATAGAGTTTGACCTCTGTATCTGAGCCCTGGATCAAAAGACCTATCTCCGTGCACCCCAAGATTACCCCTTGTGCGCCGCGCTCAGCCAACGACGCTACAACATCCAGATACACGGTTTTTGAATCAGCCTTGACCACACCCCGGCACAACTCATTGTAAATCACAGAATGAATACGCTCTCTTTGGGGCTCATCAGGCACAACAACCCGGATACCATGATCCTGGAGACGACCAAGGTAAAACGTCTGCTCCATAGTAAATCGTGTCCCTAGCAGTCCTACACAGGTTACCCCATCCTTTTTGAGCACGCTCGCCGTGGCATCTGCGATGTGAAGAAGCGGGATACTTACTGTGCGTTCAATTTGGGAGGCGACCTTATGCATCGTGTTCGTACAGAGAACCAGAAACTCTGCACCTGCCGATTCAACCGACCGGCCGACTGATCCCAGTATTTCCGCTGTCGCCTGCCAATCACCCTGGTGCTGCAACGCCTCAATCTCAGCAAAATCCACGCTGTGGAGAACGAGCTTTGCCGAATGGAGCCCGCCAAGTTCCTCTCTCACCTTCTGGTTGATCAGTCGGTAATAAGTCTGAGTTGACTCCCAGCTCATTCCGCCTATGAGGCCTATTGTTTTCAAGGGGAACCTCCGTGTTGTCGCTTCGATTTTAACGCTGAGCACAGCGGCGTGATCTTGCACCGCTTTAGTGGACGGTCATTTACTGGACACCAGAGAGGGCCTGTAAAGGCTGTCCGGTGCAGGCCCTCGGGGCCGGAACAGATTTAATGCATTGGTTATATTGACTCTGCACGAATCAAGCAAGAATTGAAGTCAATTGCTTGGCTGGCAGATTGGGAAACGGACAAGGAGCCACCTGTTAACATGAAATTTTCTGATAGACAGAGACGATAGTTATCCGAGATCGAATATAGGGTTTGAATATCGAATGGTTCTTCATCACCAAAAATGGAAGTCACTGCCAATTGATTGGCCTCAATGCCACTTTCATCTTGTTTTGGCTCGATAGCAATATATGAAATACGAACATTATCGGGTTCTATAGTTCCGGCAGGCTCGCCTGCACATGAGGCGTTGTTAAATCGCTGGAGCGAAAACCTGACGCTCCCTTCTCGATCAAAACGGGCCTTCGTATTGGTCCATTGTTCAATAGGGCTTCCATCTTGTTCCGTTAATTGAGCGCATACTTCCGTCACCCAACAGCCCACTATTCCCTACTGCGACCCTGGGCAGGCGAGAGCCTCAATGAAGTAGACGTCGCCGTGACGACGCCAGTAGTCAGCCAAACCCTGATTAACTTTGATTTGTTGGACAGTCGTGTCGCGCGAGTGAACTGAGCACCCTTGAATCAGGATTGCCAGCATGAACGAGCACGCGAGCATTTCTGAAGGCACAAAAAAAGCGCCGAGCTCAGGGAGCAGGGCGCTTTTTTCCTGGAGCCGGCGGGTTTACAGCTTGGGCCCGGCTGCCACGATCGCGTCAGACACATCAAACTTCTTGAAGTTCTCCACGAACTGGCCGATCAGTTCGGCGGCCTTGGCGTCGTAATCGTCCTTGCTGGCCCAGGTATTGCGCGGGTTCAGCAGGTTGTTGTCTACGCCCGGTACGTTCACCGGCACTTGCAGGTTCAGCGATGGCAGGTGCTCGGTCTCGGCGTCGTCCAGGTCGCCATTCTGGATGGCGGCGATGATGCCACGGGTGGTGGGGATGCTGAAGCGCTCCCCCACGCCGTAGGAGCCACCGGTCCAGCCGGTGTTGACCAGGAACACCTTGCTGCCGAACTCGTCCATGCGCTTCATCAGCAGCTCGGCGTACACGCCGGCCGGGCGCGGGAAGAACGGCGCACCGAAGCAAGTGGAGAAGGTGGATTTCAGCTTGGAGGACGAGCCCATTTCTGTGGAACCCACCAGCGCGGTGTAGCCACTGAGGAAGTGGTAGGCCGCGGCTTCCTTGCTGAGGACGGACACGGGCGGCAGTACGCCGGTCATGTCGCAGGTCAGGAAGACGATGTGTGACGGCTCGCCGGCACGGTTCTCGATCACGCGCTTCTCAACGTGCTCCAGCGGGTAGGCGCAGCGGGAGTTTTCGGTGAGGGAAACGTCGGTGTAGTCCGGCTCGCGGGTATCTTCGTCGATCATCACGTTCTCGACGATGGCGCCAAAGCGGATGGCGTCCCAGATGATCGGCTCGTTCTTCTGGCTCAGATCGATGCACTTGGCGTAGCAGCCGCCTTCAATATTGAACACGGTGCCCGGGCCCCAGCCATGCTCGTCGTCACCGATCAGGAAGCGATCGGGATCGGCAGACAGGGTGGTCTTGCCGGTGCCGGACAGGCCGAAGAACAGGCAGGTTTCGCCGTCTTCGCCGACGTTGGCGGAGCAGTGCATCGGCAATACATCTTTCTCGGGCAGCAGGAAGTTCTGTACCGAGAACATCGCCTTTTTCATTTCACCGGCGTAGTGCATGCCGGCCAGCAGCACTTTGCGTTTGGCGAAGTTGATGATTACGCAGCCGTCGCTGTTGGTGCCGTCACGCTCGGGCACGCACTGGAAGTTGGCGGCGTTGAGGATCTGCCATTCCTGCTTGTCAGCGGTGTTGTAGCTGTCCGGACGGATGAACAGGTTGCGGCCGAACAGGTTCTGCCAGGCGGTTTCGGTGGTCATTTTCACCGGCAGGTAGTGTTCCGGGTCAGATCCCACGTGCACGTTGGACACGAAGCGGTCTTTCTCGGTGATGTAGGCTTCAACGCGGTCCCAGAGAGCGTCGAACTTGTCGGCGTCGAACGGGCGGTTGATCGGTCCCCACTGGATGTCGTCTGCCGTGCTCGGCTCTTCGACGATAAAGCGGTCCATGGGAGAACGGCCCGTGCGCTCACCGGTACGAACCACCAGTGAACCGTTGGAGGCCAGTTGGCCTTCGCGTCTTTCCAGTGCCAGCTCGACCAATCGTGCTGAACTCAGATCATTATAAGTGTTGCTCACTTCGACCTCGCCCTCGGGATGTCTTCATGATTGCTCAGGCCGCCCCCCAAAATTGGCGGAAATCTGAGCAATCGGGTCAATTCAGGCGCGCTATTATGCCAGAGACGCCGGTAAAAAACGACAGGCCGCAAAGCCGCGTCAAATCTCGCTTTCGGGCCAATCAGCCGTCGCGTCAGTGTAGCGTATGGCCGGTGAAAAGATGATCAATATCATTCCTATCGAAGCGATAGTGAGCGTGACAGAACTGGCAATCCATCTCGATGGAGCCCTGCTCCTCCAGGATGCTGTAGCACTCGTCACGGCCGATGGCTTCCAGCGCGCCCAGGGTACGTTCCCGCGAACAGCTGCAGCGGAAGGCGACCGGTTCGGCGTCGAACACCCGCACTGTTTCCTCATGGAACAGGCGATGCAGCAGGGTCTGGCTGTCCAGTTCCAGCAGCTCTTCCGCTTCCACGGTGCGGGCCAGGTGGTTGATGCGGTCCCACAGGTCTTCGTCGTTGTCGCTGGTGCCGGGCAAGCGTTGCAGCAGCAGGCCGGCGCAGGTGTTTTCGTTGGCAAAGATGATCAGGCTGGTGGCCAGCTGTTCGGAGCGCTCGAAGTATTCTTCCAGGCAGCCGGCAAGGGTCTCTTCTTCCCGGGGTACCACGCCCTGGTAACGCTGGCCCTCGTCCGGGGTGATGGTGATGGCCATGCGGCCTTCGCCCAGCAGATTGTGGAAGGATTCCTCCATCACCGCGTGTTCATCAAAACGGGCCAGGCCACGGATCGTACGGTCGTGGCTGCATTCCGCCATCAGCGTGCGCAGCGGGCCTTCGCCCTGGGCCTGCAGTGACAGGGTGCCCTCGAATTTGAGGGTGCTGCTCATCAGTACGCTGGCCACCAGGGATTCGCCAAGGAGTTGGCGCACGGTGTCCGGGTAGGGGGCCTGGCTGGCGATTTCCTGGTAACTCTCACTCAGCTGCACCCAGGCACCGCGCACCTGGCTGTGCTCGAAGATAAATCGCTGGAACTGGTCCCGGGATGCCATGGTGATGTCTCCTGAAAAAATAATGTGAAAAACGGGCAAAGAGAATACGGACTGGCTGGCCATTCGGGCGCAGCGCTGAATCAGATGTTGTTCTGTTCCCGGAAGCGCTGAATGTCACGGCGGTCCTTCTTGGAAGGACGCCGGGCCGGCGGCAGCTGTGCGGCCTGCATGGTTTTACGCTGCCACGCCAGATCCTCGCGACGTTTCACGCTGTCGTCGGTTTCGTGGTAAAGCTTCTGGGCTTCGGGGGCACCCCGGCGGCGGTCGCTGATGTCATCGACAATGATGATGCGTTCTTGCCAGCCCAGCCTGAGGGTGAGTTTGGCGCCGGTTTCCACCAGCCGTCCGGGCTTGCAGCGCTGGCTGTTGTAGTGAACCTTGCCACCTTCGATGGCTTCCTTGGCCAGGGAGCGGGTTTTGTAGAAACGCGCTGCCCACAACCATTTGTCGAGGCGGACTCGCTGGTCGTCAGTGTTGCTGGTTGCCGTCATGTCTCCTCACCTGATGAGCGTATGGCCATATTATAACCGGCTCATTCGCCCGATGGCAGGGGCTGTCGCTGGCGCAATGCCGGCAGGATTTCACTGAAGTGGTGGATCGAGGGAATCTCCGGGTGCTTTTCCCGGGCTTCCTGCCGGCTGTCTGGCGCCAGTATGGCCAGGCACTGGGCAATGCCGGCGGCGCGGGCGCTTTCCAGCACCGGGAAGCTGTCGTCCACCATCAGGGTGTGTTCCGGGTGGTAGGGCTCGCGGCCGGCCAGGTCGCGCCAGAATTCAGGGTCTTCCTTGGGCTTGCCCAGGTCGTGGCTGGAGATAATGCCGTCCACTCGGGTGTCCAGTCGGGTGTGGCGCAGTTTCAGCGCGAGCGGATCGGGGTGGCAGTTGGTGACAATCACCGAGCGCAGGCCGGCCTCGCGAACCGCATCCAGGAATTCGGTCACGAACGGGCGGTAGCCGATGCGATCCCCCACTTCCGCTTTCAGGCCGGTGATGTCCAGCTGCAGGCGGTCACTCCAGTAATCGGTGCAGTACCACTGCAGTTTGCCGCGCTCCGCCATGATCATCGGGATCAGGGTGTTGCGGGCTTCGTCGGGGCTGAGATCGTAATGCTCGGCGTAGCGCGCAGGCAGGTGCTCAAGCCAGAAGTGATTGTCGAAATGCAGATCCAGCAGGGTTCCGTCCATATCGAGGAACACCGTGTTGAGAGAGGACCAGTTCACCATAAACGAAAACAGCCTGAAGTGAGTGTCACTTCAGGCTGCCGAATCCGCCGGGGTTTGGCAAGCGGGGATATTACGGATCAGTTGCTGTCTTGCTCGACCGTTTCGGCGCGGCGGCCGGTGCGGCTGCAACCCAGGCAACGTACAAACGTGGCCTTGGCCGGGCCAACCACCAGCACTTCACCGGCTTCGCCGGCGTTGCCACCAAGGGCCGAGAACGGCAGTGAGACCAGGTAAACCGCGGTGCCGACAATTGTAGTGGCGAACAGCGCGGGACGAACCAGCAGTGCGTCACCGGTCATGGCAAGCGCCGACGGCTTTTCGTCGATTGCCTGGGCGTGGCCAAGGGAGGAAAACGTGAGCAGGCAAACTGCCAGGGCGGTCATTACTGCGCGAGAAATCTTGCCGGTCATTGCGTGTGTCTCCTGAATCTTGCCTGTCTTTCCTGTACGTCGGCTTGGGAGTGCCGGGCTGCAGGCTATGTCTTATGAACTCTGATTGTAGCCTACGAATGTGGATACTCTGTTAACTATGAATCATATTTGCGCATTTTCAAACGAATTTCCTGTTTCGCAGTGCGTCAGCGCTGGCAGCGACCGCAGTAAACCGTAGAGCGCTGGTTCATGCGGATCTCCTTCAGCGGGGTGCCACATTCCGCGCAGGGCATGCCGCCGCGCCTGTACACCAGCAACGACTGGGCGAAGTAGCCGGGCTTGCCGTCGCTGTTCACAAAGTCCCTCAGCGTGGTGCCGCCCATGAGAATGGCCGCGCTCAGGGTTTCCCGGATGGTGTCCACCAGGCGGTTGTACCGGTCCAGGCTGATGCGCCCGGTCTTGCGTTTGGGATGGATGCCGGCCTTGAAGAGGGCCTCGTTGGCGTAGATGTTACCCACCCCGACCACCACATGGTTGTCCATAATGAACGACTTGACCGGCGTCTGTTTGCCCCGGGACAGCCTGAACAGCAGGGCGCCGGTGAACGCCGGTGCCAGCGGCTCCGGCCCCAGGCTGGCCAGCAGCGGGTGCTGTTCCGGCGTGGCCGACCACAGCCAGCAGCCGAAGCGCCGCGGGTCGTTGAACCGCAGGCGGATACCGCTGTCCAACGCCAGTTCCACGTGATCGTGGGTCAGCGGCGGGGTGTCGTCGGTGATGACCCGCAGGCTGCCGGACATGCCCAGGTGCACGATGGCCGTGCCGCTGTCGACCCGCAACAGCAGGTATTTGGCCCTGCGCTCCACGCTGCGGATGGTGGCGCCGGCCAGGTGGTCGTCCAGCTCCTGGGGTATGGGCCAGCGTAGGCTGCGGTTGCGGATGGTCACCTGCTGAATGGTGCGCCCTTCACAGTGGGGCGCGATGCCACGGCGGGTGGTTTCAACTTCGGGTAATTCGGGCAAGCAGCGTTCTCCGGTCAGCGGGGGAAGGGACGATCTGAAACCGGATAAGTGTAATCAGTAACAAATTTTCGTCCAAATGCAGTTGTTGGGGCTTACATCTGTACGCTAAAGTGCTGAATACGGTTTGCCGGCGCCAACGGCGGGCGAACCACGATATTAGATTGAGGATTTTGTATGTGGTTTAACGGTCTTCTTGACCTTTCGGTGATGCAACTGATTCTGGTTGCCTTGGGTATGACCCACGTCACCATCGTTAGTGTAACGCTTTACCTGCATCGTCATTCGGCGCACAACTCGCTGGATCTGCATCCGGTGCTGAAGCATTTCTTCCGGTTCTGGTTGTGGCTGACCACCGCCCAGAACACCAAGGAATGGACCGCTATCCACCGCAAACACCACGCCAAATGCGAAACCGAGGAAGATCCCCACAGCCCGGTGGTTCTGGGTATCCGTAAGGTACTGTTCGAAGGTGCGGAGCTGTATGCCGATTCCGCCACCGCAGAAACCCTCGAGCGTTACGGCCAGCGCACCCCGGAAGACTGGGTTGAGCGCAAGGTCTACAGCCGCTACAGAATGCTGGGTATCACCCTGATGGCGGTGATCGACCTGCTGCTGTTCGGCGTGCATGGCATCTGGATCTGGGCGGTGCAGATGATGTGGATTCCGGTGTGGGCCGCCGGTGTGGTCAACGGCATCGGCCACTGGATGGGCTATCGCAACTTCGAATGCGCCGACAACGCCCGCAATATCTCGCCCTGGGGCATCCTGATTGGCGGCGAAGAGCTGCACAACAATCACCACACCTATCCGAACTCCTCCAAGCTGTCCCGTCGCTGGTTCGAAGTAGACATTGGCTGGGGTTACATTCGCCTGTTCCAGCTGTTCGGTCTGGCCAAACCCAAGGGCTTCAAGCCCATTGCCCATTATGTGCCGGGCAAGCAGAGCGTGGATGTTGAAACCGTTCAGGCCATTGCCAACAACCGTTTTGACATCATGCGCCAGTACCGCAAGCGGGTCATGGAGCCGGTGCTGCGCCAGCAGAAGTCGCTGATGGACGACGAGATTCGTCCCCGCTACCGCAAGCTCAAGCAGTTGCTGTCTCGTGAAGTGTCACTGATCAAACCGAAAGAGCAGGAGCATCTGGAAACGGTGCTCGAGCGCAACGCGGTTCTGCGTCAGATCTACGAGATGAGCAACGAGCTGCAAGAACTGTGGCGCAAGCGCGGCGTAAAGCCCCAGGAGAAGATGCAGGCACTGATGGACTGGTGCAAGGAAGCGGAAGCCAGCGGCATCCGTTACCTGGAAGATTTTGCAGCGCACCTGCGGGCCTATTCTCTGCGCCCAGCCGCGTAACCGCTCGTTAGATTTCGGCTGACTCCCCAGCTCTGAACAGACAGTAGGTGACCTGCCCGGCGGACTTCTGCCGGTGCAGGAACCAGCTGTCCGGAACCTGGGGTGTTGGCATCTCGCTTTCATGTTCCACGTAGACCCAGCCACCCGGTCTGACCCAGCCCTGGTCTGCGATCAGTGGGAACAGCGTTTCCAGCCAGCCCTGGCGGAACGGTGGGTCCATGAACAGGATGTCGAAAGGTTCCGCCGGCGGTTGCGCCAGGAACGCATCGACACTCTGGCAAATTACGTCTCCCGACTCCGATTTCAATAACCTGAGGTTGCTGCGCAGCGCCTGGGCCAGTGCCGGTGTGTGATCGACAAACACCGTGCGGCCGGCACCTCGTGACAGGGCCTCCAGGCCGAGGGCGCCGGAGCCGGCGAAGAGATCGAGACAACGGCGGCCGGCCAGGTGGTAGTTCAGCCAGTTGAACAGGGTTTCCCGGGTGCGGGCCGGTGTGGGGCGTACTCCGCCGGCTTCGGGAAAGCGCAGCTTGCGGCTGCGCCAGTCGCCACCGATGATGCGCAGTTCGCCGCCGCCGCTGCTGCCCGCTCCGGGCACTGCGCTGGGCGCCTGGCGCCCGCGTTTCTGATGTTTCGGTTTCTGGCCCATGGGGTGCTGCCTGCCGCTGTCGGATGAATGGCGGTATGGTAACGGAAATTCCTCCGATCGCCATCCGGGGCGCCGGCGCAACCGCCCCAATTCCCGCTGACAGTCTGCTAGAATGTTGGCTTTCTTTTCCCCGCCCATTTTCAACTGATGGTATGGATATGACCGCAGAGTGGATTGCAATCGGCCTTCTGGGCCTCCTCGTCTTCATTTTTGCTCTGGATCTGGCGGGCAACTACCGCCGGGTGCCTCGCCCGAAGCCGGTACCCCAGAAAAAGCCGGAACCACAGCCGGGCGCTGAACCGGTTACCGCGCCTGCTGAGCCGACCGCGGAAGAACCCGCAGCGCCAGCCGCAGAGCCGGTTACCGACAAGGTCGAGGAGGCAGCGCCGGCACCGGAACCGGTCGCCGAGGAGCCGCCCGCCAGCGTTTTCGAGCGTATCCGCCAGGGGCTCGGGAAAACCCGTGCCACCTTGTCTTCCGGCCTGTCGGATCTGTTTGCCGTGGGCAAGAAGATTGACGAGGACCTGCTGGAAGAGATCGAAACCACGTTGCTGATGGCCGATGTGGGGGTCACCGCCACCTCCGAGATCATTGAATCACTGACCGACAAGCTCGAGCGCAACCAGCTCAAAGACGGCGCCGCGCTGCGCAAGGCGCTGCGGGATGAACTGCGCGGGCTGCTGTCCGGTGTGACCAGGCCGCTGGAGCTGGATGGCGGCAAGAAGCCCTACGTGATTCTGATGGTGGGTGTGAACGGTGTGGGCAAGACCACCACCATTGGCAAACTCACCAAAAAATTCCAGACCGAGGGCAAGTCGGTGATGCTGGCGGCCGGGGATACTTTCCGCGCGGCGGCGGTGGAGCAGCTGCAGGTATGGGGTGAGCGTAACAACGTGCCCGTGGTGGCCCAGCACACCGGTGCCGACAGCGCCTCGGTGATTTTTGACGCCATCCAGTCGGCCCAGTCCCGCGGTGTGGATGTGGTGATTGCGGACACCGCCGGTCGTCTGCAGAACAAAGACAACCTGATGAACGAGCTGGAAAAGGTCGTGCGGGTGATGAAGAAGCTGGATGATACCGCGCCCCACGAAGTTATGCTGGTGCTGGACGCCGGTACCGGCCAGAACGCCCTGAGCCAGGCCCAGGTGTTCCAGCAGGCGGTGGGGGTCAGCGGCATCACACTGACCAAACTGGACGGCACCGCCAAGGGTGGTATTGTGTTCGCTATCGCGCGCCAGTTGCAGTTGCCCATTCGTTACATCGGTGTGGGTGAGCAGGTGGACGATCTGCGCAGCTTCGACGCCGAAACCTTTGTGGATGCCCTGTTTGACGACCAGTAACAGCAGTAACGACCAATGATCGAATTCCGTCAGGTCACCAAACGCTACGACAGCGACCATACCGCCCTGCGGCAGGTGAACTTCAGCCTGGCCCGGGGTGAAATGGCGTTTCTGACCGGCCACTCCGGCGCCGGCAAAAGTACGCTGTTGAAGCTGATCATGGTGATGGAGCGCCCCAGTGCCGGAGAGGTGGTGGTCGGTGGTCAGGTGCTCAATACCCTGCCCAGGCGCCAGATTCCCTACATTCGCCGCCACATAGGCGTGGTGTTCCAGAATCACCAGCTGTTGTTCGATCGCACGGTGTTCGACAACGTCGCCATGCCTCTGGAAGTGATGGGCGTGCCGGCGCGGGATATCGGTCGCCGGGTGCGGGCGGCGCTGGACAAGGTCGGCCTGCTCAGCAAGGAAAAAATGAACCCGCTGCAGTTGTCCGGCGGGGAGCAACAGCGGGTGGGTATCGCCCGGGCGGTGGTCAACAAACCGCCGGTACTGCTGGCGGATGAGCCCACCGGTAACCTCGACCCGGAACTGTCTGCCGACATCATGCATCTGTTCGGTCAGTTCAGTCAGGTCGGGGTTACCGTGCTGATCGCCAGTCACGACATTGCCCTGATTAACGACATGCAGCGGCGAACCCTCACCCTCGACCATGGCGAGCTGACTGCCGGGGGTGGCCATGGCCGATGACTCCCGTAAGCAGAAAGGCGCCAATCAGTCCCGCTCACCGCTGCAACAGCAGGCGGAAAGCTATCTGGTTCATCACCGCAAGGTGGCCCGCGACAGCGCCGAGCGGCTCTGGCGTACGCCGGTGGCCAGCATGATGACCTGGACCGTGATGGGCGTGGCGCTGGCGCTGCCGGTAGCCTTGCTGTTGCTGTTGACCAGCCTTCAGGGTGTCAGCGCCGGTTGGGAGAGCAGCGCCCGTATTACCGCCTACCTCAGTGAGAGCGCAACGCTGGACGACGCCCGGGCATTGCAGGCCGAGGCGCAGGCCGACAGCCGCGTGCTGGAGGTGGAACTGATCGACAAGGACGAGGCGCTGGCGGAATTCCGCGCTTCCTCTGGTCTGGACGACGCACTGGATTACCTCGAAGGTAACCCGTTACCCCATACCCTGCTGGTCACGCCGGATGAGGCATCGCGCACCGCCGGTGGCGTGGAAACGCTGGTGACACGTTTGGAGGGGATGAACGGTGTGGACCGGGTTCAGGTCGATCTGGGTTGGCTGCAGCGCCTGAACGCAATGACCGATCTGCTGGCCCGCGCAGTGTGGGCGCTGGCCCTGTTGCTGGCGGCGGCGGTGGTGCTGGTCATCGGTAACACCGTGCGGTTGTCCATCGAAAACAGGCGCGATGAAATTCTGGTGGCTAAACTGGTGGGTGGCACCGACGCGTTCGTTCGCCGCCCGTTTCTGTACACCGGGGCCTGGTTTGGCCTCGGCGGTGGTGTGGTGGCCTGGGTGCTGTTGCAGCTCTCGTTGTGGTGGCTCGGTGGGCCGGTTGAGCGACTGGCGGGGCTGTACCGCAGTGATTTTTCCCTGAACGGTCTGACCTTTGAGGGCGCGCTTGCGTTGCTAATCGTGGCGATGCTGTTAGGCTGGCTGGGCGCGTGGGTTGCTGTGAAGCGCCACCTGGACGCCATCGAGCCGGGGGAGATCGCCGGCGGCTGATCCGGGGTTGCGGGAAAACCGTATTGAAGAATCTGTCTTTCGCGGCGTAGTGTGCGTTCGAGGGAATGACAGCGAGAGTTTTCCAGATGGTTGTTTTTTAACGGGTTACTGGAAAACACAAGGAACTTATCAAGGTCTTGGCGGTCTAAGTGACAATTGGTATATTTATCGGCCGCCAAGTTTGGAGGAAACAAGCATGGGTACGAGTTTACAGCTGATTGACAGACTGGTTCCGGGTGCAAATCTCGAGTCTTATATCCAGGCTGCGAGCCGGATTCCGGTACTGACCGCTGACGAAGAGCGGGATCTCGCCGAGCGTCTTCATTATGAAGGCGACGTGGACGCGGCCCGCCAGCTGGTGCTCTCTCATTTACGTTTTGTGATTCATATTGCCCGCAGCTATTCCGGTTACGGGCTGGCCCAGGCCGACCTGATCCAGGAAGGCAACGTCGGGCTGATGAAGGCCGTCAAACGCTTCAACCCGGAATTCGGTGTGCGCTTGGTATCGTTCGCCGTACACTGGATCAAGGCTGAAATTCACGAGTTCATCCTGCGCAACTGGCGCATCGTGAAAGTGGCCACCACCAAGGCCCAGCGCAAGCTGTTCTTCAACCTGCGCAGTCAGAAAAAGCGTCTGGCGTGGCTCAGTCACGACGAGCTCAATGCCGTGGCGGCGGATCTGGGTGTGGAGCCGCGGGTGGTGCGGGAAATGGAAGGCCGCCTGGCCTCCCACGACACTGCGTTCGACGGCCCAATGGACGATGACGACGACAACGCCTATCAGGCTCCGGCGCATTATCTGCAGGATCATCGTAGCGATCCGGCGGTGCAGCTGGAGAACGCCGACTGGTCGGAGGATTCCAACGGCCGCCTGATGCAGGCCCTCGAGCATCTGGACGAGCGCAGCCAGGATATTCTGCGGGAGCGTTGGCTGACCGAGAGCAAGTCCACGCTGCATGAGCTGGCCGACAAGTACGGGGTGTCTGCCGAGCGTATCCGCCAGCTCGAGAAGAATGCCATGAAGAAGATCAAAGCGAGTATGGTCGAGGCGGCCTGACGCTGACTGATCTTGAGTATTCGGAACGCCACCACGCTGTAAAAAGCGGGTGGCGTTTTTGTTTGTGCGCACACTTAACACATACCCCGGGGTGGAAGTGAGTGTACAGGCTTTTCCAAAACACGCTGTGAATACGTCCGTGTACGCTCGGCTCCGCCATCCATGGCTCCGTACGGTTTTGTAAAAGCCTGTCCACTCACTTCCCGAAGTTGGGAGTAGGATTGAAGCACTATGACTGAAAAACAATTACACATAGCTTTTCTGGGTATTGGTCTGATGGGTGGGCCGATGACCCGGAACCTGCTGGATGCCGGGTTTTCGATGACCCTCTGGAATCGCACGGCGAGCAAGTGCGAACCGTTCAAGGATCAGGCGACCATTGCTGAAACTCCGCAACAGGCGGTGCGGGATGCGGATGTGGTCATCACCATGCTGGAAAACAGCGAGGTGGTGGGACAGGTGCTGGTCGAGCAGGGTGGGATCGCGGCGCTGAAAGCCGGAGCGCTGCTGATTGATATGAGTTCCATTCAGCCCTCGGTGGCCCGTCGCCATGCCGAGCTGGCCGCAGAGCAGGGCGCGGGGTATGTGGATGCGCCGGTCTCTGGCGGCACCGTGGGGGCCGCTGAGGCGCGTCTGAGCATCATGGCCGGTGGTTCGGGGCAGGATGTGGATCGGGCACGCCCGGTCTTTGAGGTGTTGGGCAAGTGCACGCGGATCGGGCCGGTGGGGTCTGGCCAGCTGGCGAAGCTGGCGAATCAGGCTATTGTTGGTATCACCATTGGCGCCGTGTCGGAAGCGCTGCTGCTGGCCGCCAAGGGCGGTGCTGATCCGGCTGCAGTGCGGGAGGCGTTGATGGGTGGCTTTGCCGGCAGCCGGATTCTGGAGTTGCACGGCCAGCGCATGATTGATCGGGCGTTTGCCCCCGGCGCCCCGGCGCGGATTCAGCTCAAGGATATGCGGATGATTCTGGATGAGGCCCGTGCCGAGGGATTGACCCTGCCGTTGTCCCAGCAGGTGCATAACGAGTATCTGTCGCTGATCGCCAATGGCCACAGCGATGTGGATCACAGTGGCCTGTTGCTGGAGCTGGAACACCTCAACGGCACGCTGCTGGGCTCAACCGTTTCCGGGCTAAAAGACGCTCGCAACAGGAACGGGGAATAAGCATGCCGAAATTCGCCGCCAATCTGTCGATGCTGTTCACCGAAGTGCCGTTCATGGAGCGTTTCGATCAGGCCCGCATGGCCGGCTTCAAGGGCGTGGAGTATCTCTTTCCTTATGCCTGGCCGGCGGAGGAGCTTCGCCGGGCGCTGACCACCAACGGGCTCACCCAGGTGCTGTTCAACCTGCCGCCTGGTAACTGGGACGCGGGCGAGCGTGGCATTGCCTGTCTGCCCGATCGAGCGGATGAGTTCCGTGAGGGTGTGGCCAGGGCCATCGACTACGCGCGGGCACTGGACTGTCGTCAGGTGAACTGCCTGGCAGGGTTGCGCCCGGCCGACCTGAGCGAAGCGCAGGCCTGGAAAACACTGGTGGCCAACGTGCGCTGGGCCGCAGAGCAGCTTGAGCCCGAGGGCATTACCCTGTGCCTGGAGGCAATCAACTCGCGGGTGGATATGCCCGGCTTTTTTCTCGACACCTCTGCCCGCGTTATCGGGCTGATCGAAGAGGTGGACGCAGACAACGTGCGCCTGCAGTATGACCTTTACCACATGCAGATCATGGAGGGTGATCTGGTTCGCACGCTGGAGTGCCTGCTGCCCTGGATCGGCCATGTGCAGTTTGCGGATAATCCAGGTCGGCACGAGCCTGGCACCGGGGAGATTAACTTTTCGAATGTTTTTAACGCCCTGGATGCCATGGGTTATCGCGGTTGGCTGAGTGCCGAATACCGCCCCGCCACCACAACCACCGAGAGTCTGGGCTGGTTTCGCGATCATCCGTGACCGTCGCCATAGGCGACACCCTCTTACAAGATCGTAACTGGCCGCCTTACAAACTTATTCGTACCCTGTTTGTAATGTAATGGCTAACACGTAATCCGCTATCGGGAGGATAACCGGTGAAAGCGCTGGTAATTGAAGACGATCAGGATGTAGCAAACTACCTTGTCAAAGGGTTGAAAGAATCGGACTTCGTGGTAGACCACGCAGCCGATGGCAAGGAAGGAATGATGATGGCGGCCAGTGAGGATTACGACATCATGATTGTGGATCGCATGCTGCCAGGCATGGACGGCTTATCCATCATCAAGACCGTGCGCGCCACCGGCAACCAGGTGCCTGTGCTGATTCTCAGTGCGCTGGGCGACGTGGACGACCGGGTGGAAGGCCTGCGCGGCGGCGGCGACGATTACCTCACCAAACCGTTCTCCTTCACCGAGCTGCTGGCGCGCATTGAATCGCTGGTGCGCCGCAACCGGCAGTCGGCGGAAACCGAGACCGTTTTGCGGGTGGCGGATCTGGAAATGGACCTGCTGGCGCGAACCGTCAAACGGTCGGGGCAGAGCATCGACGTGCAACCGCGGGAGTTCCGTCTGCTGGAGTACCTGATGCGCAACGCCGGTCAGGTGGTGACCCGAACGATGCTGCTGGAGAAAGTCTGGGACTACCATTTTGATCCCCAGACCAACGTGATTGATGTGCATATCAGCCGGCTGAGAGCCAAGATCGATAAGGAATTCGAGACTCCGTTGCTGCAGACGATTCGGGGTGCCGGGTACATGCTCCGTGAAACTGCTTAGTCAGCTCCGGACCTCGTCCTTCCAGCTAGCACTGCTGTACATGGTGGTGTTTGCCACCTCGGTGTTTTTGCTGCTGGCGTTCATTTACTGGCGCACCGCCGGCTTCATGACCGCCCAGACCGACGAGACTATTGAGGCCGAAATCGCCGGCCTCGCGGAGCAGTACCGCGGTCGCGGCATCAATGGTCTGATTACCATTATCCGCGAGCGGGTTGCCCGTGATCCCAACGCCAAGTCCATTTACCTGCTCACCACCGCCGACTTCCTGAAGCTGGCCGGAAACGTGGAAACCTGGCCGGAAGGCGCGCGCTCGGAAAGCGGCTGGATCAACTTTACCCTTAACGAATCCGTCGGCTGGCAAGGGCCGGAACGCCTGGCCCGGGCGCGCATATTCGAAGTTCAGGGCGGCCTGCGCCTGCTGGTAGGCCGTGACGTGGACGAGCTTACCAACCTCAAACGGGTGATCGAAACCGCGATCAACTGGGGGATGGGCATTACCCTGGCCTTGGCCCTGCTCGGCGGTTTCCTGATGAGCCGAAGTACCACCAAGCGCATCGAGGTGATCAACAACACCTCCCGACGAATCATGAACGGGCACCTGTCGCTGCGGATACCCACCCGCGGAACCGAGGATGACTTTGACCAGCTGGCGGAGAACCTCAACCAGATGCTGGACCGCATCGTTTATCTGATGGAAGGCATTCGCCACGTCTCCGACAGCATCGCCCACGACCTCAGAACCCCCCTGACGCGGCTGCGCAACCAACTGGAAAACACCCTGATGTCAGTGGACAACGACGAAGCCCGCGAGCAGGCCGGTCGTGCCGTGGCCGAGGCCGATCAGCTACTGGCCACCTTCAACGCGCTGCTGCGCATTGCGCGGCTGGAAACCCGGGGCAACGCGGCAGACATGAAGCCGGTATCGCTGGATGAGCTGGTCAGTGATGCCTGTGAACTCTACGAAGCGTTGTCCGAGGACAAGGAGCAGGTGTTCGAGCAGGCGCTGGACACGCAGGTGCTGATCGAGGGTGACCGGGATCTGCTGTTCCAGATGGTCAGCAACCTGATCGACAACGCCATCAAGTACACCCCGGAAAAAGGCGGGATCCGGGTGTCGGTTCATCGCGATGGCACGGATTCGGTGTTTGAGGTGAGTGACAGCGGTATCGGTATTCCGGACGACGAGAAAGATCAGGTCTTCCAGCGCTTCTACCGGGTCGGCAAAAGCCGTTCACTGCCGGGCAATGGCCTGGGGCTGAGCCTGGTCAGTGCGGTGGCGGAGATTCACCAGGGCAGGATTGAACTAGCGGATCACCACCCGGGTGAGGAGTATCCCGGGTTGACCGTGAGCATCCGGATACCGGCGTACAATCCGGTCAAAAAACGGATCCGCGCCACCCAGACGGACGGTCCGGAAGGCGCCGGCAACGAGGAGTCGAAAAACGCCCCGTCAGAAGCCTCCCGCGCCTAACAGGGACGCTCGGATCAGTGGCCGGACACGCCGCGGAAGCGGTTTACCCGAGCCATGACCGGGGCAATCACGGCGTCGGTGCGGGTTTCAACGAAGGACAGAATGCCTTCAACCTGTGAGCGGCGGCGATCGATGCGCGCCTGAATGCTGTCCCACTCGCCTTCCAGATGCTTCTGCTCAACCATCAGAAAAGCCGCCAGATTGTGGCGGTTTACCTTGCCGGTAATGCCGTATTGGTCCAGGCGGTAGCCCAGGGCGTCCAGGCTGTTCAGTGCGGTGTTCATCAGTTTCTGCGTGTTCATGTCGGTTCCCCGTATTTGTCGGCAGGAAGATCATAGAGTTCTGAGCCTGAACGCTATGCCGATTCTCTAGAGTGCACAACCTAATCTGCACCGCGCTCCACCCTGACCAAAATGTAATAGCGCAGACAGGACCGTGTAATCCCCCGTGTGCACAATAGAAACTGTTGAATTGGGAGCGGGCGGTAATAACCGCTTGCTTCCCCCTCCAGCACAGCGCTAGCCTTACCCCGTTATTCAACGGGGTTTTTTTATGTCTCAACGCACAGACCAGTCCACACCGCCCCCGCGGCGCAACCGCTACATTACACCCCAGGGCGAGCAGGCCCTGCGGGAAGAACTGCGTTATCTGTGGAAAGAAAAACGCCCGGAGGTGACCCAGGCGGTGCGTGAGGCAGCGGCCCTCGGTGACCGTTCGGAAAACGCCGAGTACATCTACGGTAAGAAACAGCTGCGGGAAATTGACCGGCGGGTCCGCTTTCTCAGCAAACGCCTGGACGAACTGACGGTGGTCGACCGTCTCCCGGATGACCGCAACAAGGTGTTCTTCGGCGCCTGGGTCACCATCGAGCATGAAGACGGTGATGAACAGTGTTACCGGCTGGTGGGCCCGGACGAGTTTGATCTGGGGCGAGGGTACTTGAGCATCGATTCTCCCATGGCGCGGGCGCTGATTGGTAAGCGCCTGGACGATGAGGTCGGCGTGCGCACGCCGGACGGCTGGCAAACGGTGGTGATCACCGCGATCCGCTATGAGGAGCCCGCACAGGACGCGTGAAAACCGTCACAAACCTGACGACTGGCCGGGTGTTTCGTCGCTTTAGGCGATAGACTGATCAAAATTTGGCAAATTGATCGGTTTCTGGCAGTTGCGTCGTGCCGTCACCCAGGGTGAAACGACCAGGCTGCCATCACAAGGCGGATGGTATGGATGCGCGCACTCTCTCGAAGGTAAACGGTATTGCGGTACGGGTTGCTCCGTTGCTGACGCTCACGCTCTCCCTGACCGTGGCCCCGATGCTGGCGGCACAGGCCCCGGTGGCCGGGGACGAAGAAGGGCAAGCGGCTTTCGATTATCGCGAACGCTCAACCGTCGACACGATTCCGTTCCGCTCCATGGGCGAGGAAACCCTGGCCAACACGGTCATCGAAGGTGGTCTGGAAGCTCCCGCCGCCGGTGTGCCGGTGCAGCCCCGCACCGATGAGGATTTTTACCTGGATCCACTGGCACTGCAGCCCCGTGATTCACGCACGGACCTGGGGCGCTTTGAAATTCCGGTGGAGTTCCGGTTCAGCAATCCCAAATCGATTCCCGGGCAGACCCACAGCAATAACTACATGATCCGCCCGCCGGAGAATCGCACCTACGACACCCAGAACATCAATATGACCGGCCGTTAGGCGGCGACGATCTGTTCTGACGGTGTTTTCCCCAGCACATCCTCGTAGAAGAAGGTCAGGGCCTGGCTGGCCTGGTTCAGTCGTGCCCGTGACAACTGAATCCGGTCCTTCAGATAGCTGAGAAACAGCTGGCGGTCGGCGGTGGCCAGATTGTCGGGATCCTTCAGGCCGTGAAACAGCACGAAGCGGGAAATCCAGTGCAGGTAGGTTTGCTCTGCGCGCTGGTTGAGATCGTGTTTGCGGATGGCGTTGTTAACGCGGCCAACAAGGCCAGGCTGGGATTGTTCCAGCGCCTCGGTCATGTTCATGGTGGAGCTTCCAGATACGTCGTTGTTGTTATCGTGCGCGCATCTTATGACAATCGTTTGAATGTCGCAAAAAACTTTCCGGGCGGGGCAGATCACGGGGCCCGGACAGACAGCAGCGGCTGTATCCGGGGCCCCGAAAGCCGGTTTATTTCACCGAGTTGAGCTTGTCGATGTACTTCTGCATGGCTTCGTCGCTGGAGGTGCCTTTGAGCTCGGCCCAGGCGTCGTATTTTGCGCGGCCCACGAAATCCATCATGCCCGGGCGTTTGCCGCTGACGTCGCCTGCGGTTGCCTGTTTGTACAGAGCGTAGAACGCCAGTTTCATTTCATTGGACGGCTGGAAATCGCCCTCGGCGGACTGGATATAGTTCACGGCTTCGTCGAATTGGGTTTTCAGGTCACTCATCACGGGTTCCTTGTTTTGTTGGGGAGCGTCCGTTATTGACGGTCCTGCGGAGTATAGCCAGAGCGGCGTGGATCGTCATTGACTGATCTGCCTTGGCAAAACTTTGCCCAAGCGCACATTTCGACCACAGGCTGGCCAATTTTTGCTTGAGCGGAAAGTGAATCGTGTGTAAGGTTTGACGCGTTGCGAGCCAGGAGGGTTCGCACCAGGGATTGAACTACTGCAAATGATTTGCACAGGGAGCAAGCGCATGTCTTCAAAAGACGGTTCCGTCGCGCCTAAAGAGCGCATCAATATCAAATACGTCCCCGCCACCGGTGACCAGCAGGCTGAAACCGAGCTGCCGCTGAAAATGTTCGTGGTTGGCGATTTCAAGGGACAGCCCGAAGAAACCCCCATCGAAGACCGTAAGGCCATTTCCGTCGACAAGAACAACTTCCGTTCGGTGATGAAAGAGGCGGGCCTGAGCCTGACCACGTCCGTATCCAACAAGCTGGAAGACAATGCCGACGAACTGCCGGTGAACCTCGAATTCCAGACCCTGGACGACTTTTCCCCGGACAGCATTGCCCGCCAGGTGCCGGAGCTGAACAAGCTGATCGAGCTGCGCGAAGCGCTGGTTGCTCTTAAAGGCCCGCTGGGTAATGTGCCGTCATTCCGCTCCAAGCTGCAGGAACTGCTGGACAACGAAGACGCCCGGGGCAAGCTGTTGGCCGAACTGGATCTGGCCACAGAAAAAGCCGAGTAATCCGAAGGCTCGCAATTCATTCTCGAGTTAAATCAAAACGTACTGAAGGGATGTAGTATGTCTGATACTGCCGTGCAGCAATCGGCTGCCTCCGAATCCGTAGCAGAAGGGTCCTTGCTGGACCAGGTCATGGCCAATAGCCGGATGGCACCGGCCGACGAAGGCTACGATGTGGCGCGCAAAGGGGTGGCCACCTTTATTGCCAACCTGCTGAACAGTGAAGAGAAAGGCCAGCCGGTCAACAAGGCGCTGGTGGACCAGATGGTGGTTGAGCTGGATCGCAAGATCAGCGCCCAGATGGACGAAATCCTGCACGCACCCAAGCTGCAGGAACTGGAATCGTCCTGGCGTGGCCTGAAGCTGATGGTTGATCGCACCGACTTCCGCGAAAACATCAAGGTGGATATCCTCCACGCCACCAAGACCGAACTGCTGGAAGATTTCGAGTTTGCACCGGACGTCACCCAGACCGGTTTTTACCAGCACATTTATTCCACCGAATACGGCCAGTTCGGCGGTGAGCCGGTTGGCGCGGTGGTGGGCAACTACGCGTTCACCCCGTCCACACCGGACATGAAGCTGCTGCAGTATGTGTCGTCTGTCGGAGCGATGGCCCACGCGCCGTTCCTGTCCTCCGTGGCACCGTCGTTCTTCGGCGTGGACAGCTACCAGGAACTGCCGGCCATCAAGGAACTGAAGGCCGTGTTCGAAGGCCCGAAGTACGCCAAGTGGCGTTCACTGCGTGAGTCCGAAGATGCTCGCTACCTGGGCCTGACCTCGCCACGCTTCCTGTTGCGGGTGCCTTACGACCCTACCGAAAACCCGGTACGCAGCTTCAACTACAAGGAAGACGTGTCCGCCGATCACGAGCATTACCTGTGGGGCAACACCGCCTACCTGCTGGCCACGCGCCTGACCGAAAGCTTCGCCAAGTACCGCTGGTGCCCGAACATCATCGGTCCGCAAAGCGGTGGCGCGGTGGAAGATTTGCCGGTGCACCTGTTCGAATCCTTCGGTCAGCTGGAAGCCAAGATCCCGACCGAAGTGCTGATCACCGACCGTCGCGAATACGAAATGGCCGACGAAGGCTTCATCGCCCTGACCATGCGCAAGGGCAGCGACAACGCGGCGTTCTTCTCTGCCAACTCGGTACAGAAGCCCAAGCAGTTCCCCAACACCAAGGAAGGCAAGGAAGCGGAAACCAACTACAAGCTGGGTACGCAACTGCCTTACATGATGATCGTCAACCGCCTGGCGCACTACATCAAGGTGCTGCAGCGGGAACAGATCGGCTCCTGGAAAGAGCGTCAGGACCTGGAGCGGGAACTGAACACCTGGATCCGTCAGTACGTGGCTGACCAGGAAAACCCCCCGGCAGACGTCCGCAGCCGTCGCCCCCTGCGCGCCGCGCAAGTGACCGTGTCTGATGTGGAAGGCGATCCGGGCTGGTACCAGGTCTCCCTGGCCGTGCGCCCCCACTTCAAGTACATGGGCGCCAACTTCGAACTGTCACTGGTTGGCCGGCTGGACAAGGATTAATCCGTGTTCTATCACCCGGCCAGCGACGGATCGCAGGCCAGCAGCGGCAGTCTGTTCGAACGACTGGAACAGGCTGCCGCGCCGGCCGGTCAGAGCATGGGCGAAGTCATCCATGTGATTGAATCCATCAAACGCCACCTGGTGCGCCTGCTGAATGCCCACCCGGGTAACAGCGCCAGCGTGCCGGACCTGGGCTTGCTGGATTTCAATGACGCCACTCTCGGCACCCACGATCTGAGTGTTCAGATCCGCGGCGCGATCCGACAGTGCATTGAGAAGTTTGAACCCAGGGTGAAGCGGGTGGATGTGGTGGCCTTGCCACCGGGTCCGGACCCGCTGCAGTTGAAGTTCCAGGTGACGGTGTATCTGAACATTGCAGGAAGCGATGACAGAACAACGATCGATTTGGTACTGGATGACAAGCGCTACTACAGAGTGATGTAGCTAGTTTGCAGACAAGGATGAGAGTGGGCCCGCCCGCTCGGAGTCAGCGGGGAACGGCGATACCTTTTCTTACGGGAAAAAGAACTCGCTTCGCTCAGACACCTTTCTTCCCTACAGAAAAGGTATCGCCCTTCCCCTTGATCAGACATTGGTGCAGTGGTCTTTATGAAGTTGAATCGGTTTTACAGGGATGAGTTGAGTTTTCTCAGGCTTCAGGGCCGGGAATTCGCGGATGCCCATCCGCAGCTGACCCGTTTTCTTTCTGAGCAAAGCACCGATCCGGACGTGGAACGCCTGCTGGAAGGCTTCGCCTTCCTGACCGGCAAGCTCCGGGAAAAAGTCGAAGACGAATTTCCGGAAATCACCCATTCGCTGCTGAACATGCTGTGGCCCAACTACCTGCGGCCGGTGCCCAGTTGCACCATCATGCGCTTTGATCCGCAGCTGCACGCCATCAGCGAACGTCAGCGTGTGGATCGGCACACTGAAATCAAAAGCCGGCCGCTGGGCGACGCCACGCGCCAGACCCAGTGCCGCTTTCGCACCTGCCGCGCCGTCGACGTTTTTCCGGTGAGTGTCGCGGCAGCCCACGCGGAACATTCGCGGGAAGTGTCTTCCGTGACCGTGGATCTGGCCTTGCACACCGATCAGCCGCTGTCGTCCTTAGGCATGGACAGCCTGCGCTTTTATCTGGGTGGCGAAAGCCATATTTCAGAGACCCTGTTTCTGTGGCTCAACCACTATCTGGAGCGCATCGATCTGGTCGTGGGCGACTCGGTCTACAGCTTGCCAGCCTCGATGCTGCAGCCGGTCGGTTTTGGCAACGACGAAGCCCTGCTGCCGTATCCAAAGAACGCCTACCCGGGTTACCGCATACTGCAGGAATACCTCAGTTTCCCCGAAGCCTTCCGCTTTGTGGACATTCATGGCCTGGCGCGACGGTTGCCGCCGGTGCAGGCGGACGAGATCAGCCTGCGTTTCCATTTCAGCCGCATCCTGCCGCCGGACGCCAAAGTGCGGGAAGACAACTTCCAGCTCTACTGCACCCCGGCGGTGAACCTGTTCACCCACGAAGGCGAGCCGGTGGATCTGAACGGCCGCCAGACCGAATACCGGATTTCACCGTCCAGTCGCTCGCCGGATCATTTTGAGGTGTTCAGCATCGAGCAGGTGGAGGGCTGGCTGGAAGGCCGCTCCGGTCGCGGTGAGCCGCGCATCTACACGGCGTTCGAGAGCTTTCAGCACGAAGTGGAGCGGGACCGTGGCCGCACCGCGTTGTATTACCGGGTGCGGGCGCGGGACAGCGTGCGTGGCGACGGGTTCGATCATTACATGTCGTTTGTGCGCGGCGACGAATCCGAGTGCATGAGCCGTCAGGAAGCCATTTCCCTAACCCTCACCTGCACCAACCGCCAGTTGCCGAGCCAGCTGGCGGTGGGGGAGATCTGCATGGCCACCGAGAGCACGCCGGCGTTCGCCACCTTCAGCAACATTACCCGGCCGACCGCCACCTTGCGGCCGACCCTGGATGGCAGCCTGCTGTGGACACTGATCTCCAACCTGTCGCTGAACTACCTGTCGATGCTGGATGTCGATGCCCTGCGCACGGTGCTGCGGGTGTACGACTTCCGCGCGCTGGTGGACCGGCAGGCGGAGCGGGTGTCCCAGAAACGGCTGGCGGGCATTGCGGGTATCGAAACCTCGCCGGTGGATCGCATGGTGCGGGGCCTGCCGGTGCGGGGCATCCGCTCGGTGCTGAAATTGGATCAGACCGCGTTCGCCTCGGAAGGCGACCTGTACCTGTTCGGCACGGTTCTCAGTCAGTTTTTTGCGCTTTACGCGAGCATTAACGCCTTTCACCAACTGGAAGTGGTGAATACAGACAATCAGGAACGGTACACATGGACGTTACAGCAAGGTCAGCAGCCGCTGATGTAGCCGAGCTGCAACCCGTTCTGGGCAATGCGCGGCGCTACAGTTTTTTTCAGCTGGTGGATCTGATTCACCGGCACCACGGTGACGATCTGGAACGGTCGCAGGACGACCAGCCCCGCCGTGAGCGCATTCGTTTCTCGGCGTCCGCCGGCCTGGGCTTCCCGGGCAGTGACGTGGTCTCGGCGTTCTCCCCGGAGCACGAGCACGCGCCCTACCAGATGGAAGTGAGTTTTCTGGGGTTGCACGGCTCGCAGTCGCCACTGCCGGGTTATTACCTGGAGGATCTGGCCTGGGAGGCGGGTCAGGACCTGGGCATTCGCCGTCACTTTCTGGATTTTTTCAACCATCGGCTGGTGACCCTGTTCCACCGCTCCTGGCGCAAGTACCGCTATTACGTGCGTTTCCGCCCCGGCGCATCAGACGGCTTTTCCGAGCACATTTTTGCGCTGGCCGGGCTGGGCGATCGCCGCCTGCGGGACGCCACGCCGGTGAACTGGTCGAAGATGCTGGCCTACGCCGGGCTGATGGCCGGCCGCAGCCGCTCGCCGGATGTGGTCAGCGGCATTGTCGGCCACTGTTTCGATCTGGACGACGTCAGCATCGAGCAGTGGGTACTGCGCCGGGTAGCGATTCCGCGGGATCAACAGACCCGGTTGGGCCGCTCCAACGCGGCGTTGGGACAGGACACATTAATTGGCGCTGGCGTTCGCGACCGCAGCGGCAAATTCATCCTGCGCCTGCGAAATCTGGATCGTCAGCGGTTTGCAGATTTCCTGCCCAACGGCAAGGATCATCAGCGCCTGGTGAAGCTGGTGGAGTTCACCACGCGGGAGCAGCTGGCCTACGACCTGGAGTTGCAGATGCGCCCAAGAGACGTCAAGCCGATGCAGATGGGCGCGGATGTGCGGCTGGGCTGGAACTCGTTCGTGACGCCGGAAAAGGCGCGCAAGCTGCCGGCGGTTCGCCTCCAGATTCGTCGCTGATTACAGAACAAGGACACAGCACATGGACATGGGTCAGTCACTGAAACTGCAGATAAGTAACCCCACCGCCGTTGGCAGTGGGCTGCTGCCGGAGCACGAATTTACCACCGCCGGCGGCTCTATCGGCACCGCCACCAGCGACACCTGGCAGTTGTCGTCTCATCGTACCGGGGCCACTGCGGGCCACGCGGAAGTCCGGTTTATCGACGGGGTTTTCTGCCTGATCGATCGCAGTGGCCGCACCTACATCAACAGCGCCAGTCAGCCCCTGGGTCGCGGCCGGCGGGCGAGGCTGAAAAGCGGCGATGTGATCAGCATCGGCCGCTACCGGATCCGGGCCGAGCTCGGTGAAGGCCGCGAGGCTGTGGCGGATCCGTTCGCCGACGAGCACATCGAGGATCGTTCCCTGGTGAACGTGGACGAAGGCTCGCTGCTCCGCTCCGAACGTCAGACGCTGGAAACCGCCGGTCATGAGCCCCTGAGCGGCCTGGCGCCGGCCGCCGGCGAGCCGGTCAGCGATGATCCGCTGGACCACTGGCAGGAGCAGGACACACCGCAGCAGGAAACACGGGCAGCGTCACGGGAGCGGACGCTGCTGGCGGACCGTCCGGAATGGTTCGCCGCCGACGGTGAAGTGACCGATCAACACCGGGATCATCGCGATGTGGCGATGGGCTTGCCGGTCAGGCAGGGAGAGCACAACAGCATGACGGAAATGACAACCACGCCAGTGCCGGCGCAATCACAGCGGGAGGCTCACAGAGAGTCGGGTGATCACAGCCGCCAGCACATCAGCGGCGCGCCTCTGCTCAAAGGCATGGACAGCGAACTCGGCTTTGCCGACAGCGACGAGATGCGGCTCTTTCTGGAAGAAGCCGGGCAGACCCTGAAGGCCACCGTGGAGGGCCTGCTGGCCCTGCACCAGAGTGAGGACAGCCGCCATCAGGCCCTGCGCACCCGGCTGCAGCCCATTGAAGACAACCCGCTGCGGCTGGGTCAGGACTACCAGAACACGGTACAGACCCTGTTTGCCAGCGAACGCAGCCCGGTGCACCTGTCCGCACCGGCGGCGGTCAGCGAGAGCCTGCAGAGCCTGCGTCATCACCAGCTGGCTACCCGGCAAGCGATCAGCGAGGGGCTGGAAGCGATTCTTCACGCCTTCTCGCCGGAAGCCCTGCTGCACCGTTTCTACGGTTATCGCCGTGGCCTGCAACAACACGAAGACGAGGGCCATTGGGCCTGGGGCATGTACGAGCATTATTACCGTGAACTGAAATCCAGTCGTCAGCAGGGTTTCGAGCGCCTGTTTCAGGAGGTGTTCGACCAGGCTTACGACCAGCATTTGCGTCAACTACAGAGGGAGAACCTGTCGTGAAATACAGTAAAGGGATTTTACTGGCTGCCATTCTGGTGCTGGTGGGGTGCAGTACCCCTTACAACGCCGTCTCGAAAACCGCCAAGGTGCTGTGGGACCCGAATATTCCGGTGGGTTACCCGGAGGATCTGCCCAGCCGCGTGGACCTGACCATGCTGGCGGAACCGGATGTGAATCCCAACGAATCATTGGCGCCCACGCCGATCGCCTTTCAGGTCATCGAGATGCGCGACAGCTCCATGCTGATGGCGGGTGATTTCGACCAGTTGCTGAGCGATCTGGAAGATTCACTGGGGCAGAACTACATCGATCACGACGACTACTCCCTGGTGCCGGGGCAATTCCGCTTCATCGAACCGTTCGAGATCGACAGCGACACCCGTTTCATCGGCATCATCGCGTTCTATGCCTATCCGAACCTGTCCCAATGGAAGAAGGTGGTCAAGGTGGACCCGATCGGAGGGCGCTATCACCTGCTGGTCAACCTGCGTGAGCGGGAAGTGAAACTCAGACGTTCGGACGAATCCTGATGGCAGTTATGAATCGCGTAGTCTGGAGTGACGGGCTGTTCATCAAGCCCCAGCACTTCCAGCAACAACAACGGTACCTGGAGCACCAGATCAACGAGCGGGCGTTGGCGGTGTCCGACTACCTGTATGGCTTCAGCGACCTGGCACTGAACGACGAATACCTGAGCTTCGGCCGCATCGGCCTGGTGCATGCCCGTGGGTTGTTTCCGGACGGCACCCGCTTCAGCCTGCCCCAGGACGACGTGATGCCGGAGCCGCTGGAAATCACCGATGCCTCGGTGGCCAACCAGGTGGTGTATCTGGCGCTGCCACTGGGCAGCGAGGCACTGGCGGAAGTGGAGTGGCCGGAAGCCGCCATTGCCGGGCGTTTCCGTGCCCACAGCGAGGAAATCCGCGACCTGCATTCCATTGACGGCGATGCCCACGCCATTGACGTGGCCCGGGTGGCGCCGCGGCTGATGCTGGAGCGGGATGATCGCAGCGCCTACGCGGCACTGGCCATCGGCCGGATTCTGGAGAAGCGCCCGGACGGCAGCCTGGTGATGGACCCGAACTTCATGCCCACCATGCTCAGCGTGCGCGCCGCGCCACGCCTGCAGCGGTTTGTCGGGGAAATGGCCGGGCTGATGAAAGAACGTGCCCGCAACATTGCCGAACGGGTCGGCGCGCCGGGGCAGGGCGGCGTGGCGGATGTGGCGGATTTCATGCTGCTGCAGATGCTCAACCGTGCCCATCCCCGCTACATGCACCTGGCGCGGCTGCGGCAGCTGCACCCGGAGCGGCTGTACGAAGCGCTGCTGGAACTGTGCGGCGAGCTGGTGACTTTCACTGATGAAAGCCGTCTGCCAAGGGAATACAGCGCCTACGACCACGACCTGCCGGAGAGTTCGTTCACGCCACTGATGCAGGTGCTGCGGCAGTCCCTGAGTACGGTGCTGGAACCGCGGGCGCTGGCCATCCAGCTGCAGGAACGTCAGTACGGTCTGACGGTGGCACCGATTCAGGACGCTCAGCTGATCGGCAACGCCGAGTTCATCCTGGCGGTGAAAGCCGACATGCCACTGGACGATCTGCGCAAGCAGTTCACCCAGCAGTGCAAGGTGGCGTCGGTGGAGAAGATCCGCGATCTGATCAGCTTGCAGTTGCCGGGCATTCCGATGTCCCCACTGCCGGTGGCCCCGCGCCAGCTGCCGTACCACGCCGGCTTCGTGTACTTCCGCCTGGACGACCAGAGCCAGGCCTGGCAGATGCTCGACAACGCCAGCGGCTTTGCCTTCCACGTGGCAGGCAGCTTCGCGGGTATGGAAATGCAGTTCTGGGCAATCAGGAGCTAAATCATGGCAGAGGCACAGGTGAAGGATTCACCCTACGGCAATAGCCCGGGCAACAGGGATACCGGTGGCAGTGCGTTCAGCGATCTGATGTTTGCGGACCGTAACGACCCGGACCGCAACAACAATCGTGAGTTTGCCAACGACCAGTTCCAGCTGCGCGGGCTGGAAGACAACCGGCTGATCGATGCGGCGACACCGTTGCTGGGCCTGGTGATCCGGGTGCGGCGGCTGGCGGATTTCCGCGAGGTGGAAACCCTGTACCGGCAGGTGGTGGACGAAGTGGCCGCCATCGACCGGGAACTGGTGGAGCAGGGCTACGAGCGCCCCACCGTGGTGGCGTATCGCTACGTGCTCTGCGCCTTCATTGATGAGGCCGTGCTGGGCACAGACTGGGGCGCCCACAGCGTGTGGTCACAGCATTCGCTGTTGTCACGCTTCCACAACGAAACCTGGGGGGGTGAAAAGGTATTCGCCATTCTGTCGCGCATGGAACAGGAGCCCCAGCGCTACCGCGACATGCTGGCGTTCATTCACCTGTGCCTGTGTCTCGGTTTCGAGGGCCGCTACAAGGTGATGGCCAACGGCCGTGAGGAATACGAGCAGATCATTCGCGGCCTGCATGAGCAACTGAAGAGCCTGCGGGAAGCCGATGAGGCACAACCGCTGACGGATGCTCTGGCCCATGTGTCGCCGGCCCGCAACCGCTTGCGCAGCGGCCTGCCAATCTGGGGCATCGGGGGTCTGTTTGCCCTCGCCATGGCCGGCATCTTTTCGCTCTACAACATGGCGCTGAACGAACGCATCAGGGATGTGCTCAGCGTTCTGGAACAATTACCGAAATAAGGATATCACTGTGATTCGGGTAGAACTGCCGGCGCTGATCGGGCGCCTCAACGACATTTGCCGCCAGGGGCTGGAATCCTCCGCGGCCCTCTGCATCAGCCGCCAGGGCGCGGAAATCACCCCGGCCCACCTGCTGTTCAAATTGCTGGAAACCCCGTTTTCCGACGTGCGCCAGATTCTTGCGCACGCCGGCATCAATCATCAGCAGTTGCAGCCCCTGGTGGGCGACAGCCTGAACGGCGAACCCCAGACCGCAGAGCCCTATCCGTCATTCTCGCCCCTGCTGGTGGACCTGCTGCAGGACGCCTGGTTGCTGGCCTCCACCGAGTTCGGCCATCAGGACTTGCGCTCCGGTGCCATCTTCCTGGCGTTGCTGCTGAACGCCGACCGTTATCTGATACCGCAGGTGAGCAAGGCACTGGTCGAGATCAACCGCGAGCACCTGCGCAAACAGTTCGACCGGGTCACCGAAGGCTCCGTGGAGCGCCCGCAACTGAATGAAAAAGACAGTGGTCAGCCCGCTGTTGCCACCGATCTGGACCCGCTCAAACGATACGCCACCGACTTCACTAAACTGGCGCGCGAGAGCAAGCTCGACCCGGTGGTGTGTCGCGACGCCGAAATCGACCAGATGATCGATATCCTCTGCCGCCGCCGCAAGAACAACCCCATCGTGGTGGGTGACGCCGGCGTCGGTAAAAGCGCCGTGGTGGAAGGCCTGGCTCTGCGTATCGTGAGCGGTGATGTGCCTGAACGGCTGACCGGCGTGGAACTGTGGACCCTGGACATGGGCGCATTGCAGGCCGGTGCGTCGGTCAAAGGCGAATTCGAGAAACGCCTCAAAGGTGTGATCGAAGCGGTCAAAGGCTCCGCCACCCCGATCATCCTGTTCATCGACGAAGCCCACACCCTGATCGGTGCCGGCAACAGCGAGGGCGGCTCCGACGCCGCCAACCTGCTGAAGCCCGCGCTGGCCCGAGGCGAGTTGCGCACCATCGCCGCCACCACCTGGCGCGAGTACAAGAAATATTTCGAAAAAGACCCGGCCCTGAGCCGCCGCTTCCAGCCGGTGTCATTGGACGAGCCCACACCGGGCGAAGCCGTCCACATCCTCCGCGGCCTGCGCACCGTCTATGAAAAAGCCCACAACGTCCTGATCGCCGACAGCGCCCTGAAAGCCGCCGCCGAAATGTCCGCCCGCTACCTGGCCGGCCGCCAGTTGCCGGACAAGGCCATCGACGTTCTGGACACCGCCTGCGCGCGGGTCAGCCTCAACCTCAGCACCCCGCCGCGCCGCCTCAGCCATGTGCGCAGCAAACTGCACCAGATGGCTATGGAACAGGATCTGATTGCGAGGGAACACACCCTCGGTCAGGCCGTGGACGCCGAGCGGGAAAGCGAACTGGCCGCCCGCATCGCCGCGCTGAAAGATGAATCCGCAGCGCTGGAACAGAGCTGGAACGACCAGCGTGAACTGGTCACCCGTCTGGTGGACATTCGCGAGCAGCTGCTGACCGACGGCGCAACCGTTGAGGACTCGGCAGACGACGCACCGGAAGCCGTTAACGAAGAGCGCCCGGACCTGAAAAGCGAAGCTGCCGCCATCGAACAGGAGCTGGCGGAACTGCAGGCCGACGAGCCGCTGGTCCACGCCCGCGTCGACGCCCGTCAGGTAGCCGAAGTCATCGCCGACTGGACCGGTATCCCGGTCAACCGCATGACCACCGACGAACTGGAAAAAATCACCCATTTGCCAGCGTACCTGCAGGCCCATATCAAAGGCCAGGACACCGCCATTGAATGCCTGCACCAGCACCTGCTCACCGCCCGCGCCGACCTGCGTCGCCCCGGCCGGCCCATGGGCGCATTCCTGCTGGTGGGCCCCAGCGGCGTCGGCAAAACCGAAACCGTGGTGCAACTGTCCGAGCTGCTCTACGGCGGCCGCCAGTTCCTCACCACCATCAACATGTCCGAATACCAGGAGAAGCACACCGTCTCCCGTCTGATCGGCTCACCTCCGGGTTACGTTGGCTTTGGCGAAGGCGGCATCCTGACCGAAGCCATCCGCCAGAAACCCTACTCCGTGGTGCTGCTCGACGAAGTCGAAAAAGCCCACCCGGAAGTACTCAACCTGTTCTACCAGGCCTTCGACAAGGGCGAACTGGCGGACGGCGAAGGCCGCCTGATCGACTGCAAGAACGTGGTGTTCTTCCTCACCTCCAACCTCGGCTATCAGACCATCGTCCACCACGCTGAAGAACCGGAGAAAATTGAAGAAGCCCTCTACCCGGAACTGGCCAACTTCTTCAAACCCGCCCTGCTGGCCCGAATGGAAGTGGTGCCGTACCTGCCATTGGGCGAAGACACCCTGAACCGCATCGTCGGCGACAAACTCCAGCGCCTGGCGGATCAGATCAAAAACCGCTACCACACCGACGTGGTGCTGGAAGACGGCCTGGTAGAAGCCATCCGCAGCCGGGCAACCCGAAGCGAGAACGGCGCCAGGATGCTGGAGTCGATCATCGAAGGTGAGTTGTTGCCACCGGTATCGCTGGCATTGTTGGAAAAGCTGGCGGCGAGAGAACCGGTTATTACGGTGACTCTCGGCGTAGATGAAAATAGATTCTTAGGAACCGTTGCCTAAGGCAGCTGAAACCTAGCGTAGCCTGCGGGGTGGCTTTCCAAAACCCTGCGGAGCCATGGATGGCGGAGCGGAGCGTACAGGGATGTATTCACAGCGTGTTTTGGAAAGCCGCCCCGCAGGGTACGCGGTCGGCGAACTCCATAACAACCCGATAGGGAATGAAAGAATGGGACGGATGCAGATGGAACTGCACACCGGCATCGACCTGGCAGTAGCACTCATCCGACAGGATACCCTGCCGGACTTGCTGCAAACCGCCACTAGCCAGCTGGCAAACGCCTTCGGCCTGACCCACTGCTGGGCGCTGGAACTGGACCTGAGTGGCCGTACTCTCCATTGCGCCGAACTGGACCAGGACGGCGAATTCGACTGCGCCGACTTCAGCCACCCCTTTGCCCACGTGCTGCAGACCGGCAAGCCAAGAGAACTCAGCCGCGCCGCCAGTTACCGCCTCGACCACAGTGGCTTTCAGGCGTTACTGGATGCCAGCGATCGCCCGCGCTCCTTCTGGCTCGAACCCATCAAGGGCGACGACGGCCGCACCCTCGGCATCCTCGTGCTTTGCCACGACGAGCCCGAGTGGGACAGCATCACCGCCATGCCGTTGTACCGGGGCCTGAAGCAGCTGCTCACTCACCAATGGGTCAGCCAGCTGCAGAACCGCGATCAGGTCTGGCAGCGCCGGTTGCTGAAGCGCTCGCTGGACCACCTGCACGATGCGGAAACCGTGCGCCAGCGTTGCGAACAACTTGCCGGAAGCCTGGTGGGCAACTCCGCCGACATGACCCATCTGCGGGCTCAGATCATCCGCGCCGCCGGCAGCCAGCTCTCGGTACTGGTGCAGGGCGAAACCGGGTGCGGCAAGGACCTGGTGGCGAAAGGGATCCACGATTTTTCCGATCGCGCCAGCGGCCCGTTTGTGGTGGTGAACTGTGCCGCCATTCCCGACACCCTGCTGGAGAGCGAACTGTTCGGCCACACCAAAGGCGCCTTCTCCGGGGCGGACAAAGCCAAGGAGGGCCTGCTGGCCCAGGCCGATGGCGGCACCCTGTTTCTGGATGAGATTGGCGACATGCCCCTGGCACTGCAGTCCAAACTGCTGCGGGTACTGGAAAGCCGACAGTTCCGCCCGCTCGGTGCCCAGCAGGAACAGCACTCCGATTTCCGCCTGGTGGCCGCCACCCATCAACCGCTGCAAAAGGGCATTGAAGACGGCCGCTTCCGCCGCGATCTGTTCTACCGGCTGAGCCAGTTCCCGCTGCGGGTCACACCGCTGCGGGAGCGACCTCAGGATCTGGAAGCCCTGTGCCGCCATTTCATTGCCAATTACCATGCCCGCGAAGGCGCCGGCCCCATGGGTATCAGCAGCCATGCCCTGCACGCTCTGGGTCGCTACAGCTTCCCCGGCAACGTGCGGGAACTACGCAACATCGTCGAGTTCGCCTGTCTGCAAACCCCGGTGGGTGATGACATCCAGCCGGAGGTACTGCGGCTGGATGACCTGTTCGCCGAGCCCGCCCCCATGGTCTACGCCGAAGAGGACGCCGCCGGTGTACCGGGTGTACCGGCGGCTGCCGACATACGGGATCTCAAGGCGGCTTCCCAGGCGTTCGAGGCTGCGGTTATCCGCGAACGGCTGCGCCAGTACGACGGCAATCGCGCCCAGGCCGCCGAGAGCCTGGGGTTGCCCAAGCGCACGCTGGCCCACAAATGTCTGAAGTATCAGGTAGCTGAATGATGATAAGAACGTGTCTCTACCGGCGAGTGTTGCCGGTTTTGTGGCTGATGGGCGCGGCGCTGTCCGTGGCACCGGCGCTGGCAGGCCCACTCGAGCAAGCCCACCGGTGCACCGAGCAGCCACAGCGACTGGAACGGCTGGCCTGTTTCGACGATATCTTCGGCACACCGATGGACGTCACTGGTGTCTCCATCGACCCGCAGAGCGTGCGCCCGCCCCGGTGGCAGCAAGCCTATGCCCAGGAGCAGGAGCGAACCCCGGGTGATGGCCCGCTCTACAGCAACACTGGTAACACAGCGGGTCACCTGGTGACCCTGGCGGCACTGGGCACCGAGCCCCCGCGCCCGGTTCTGGCGTTGCAGTGTCATAACAACATCACCGAGCTGTCGCTGATGCTGCCGGATCCGCTGGATGCGGAACGCCTGCGGCTCGGCTTTGGCGGAAGTGAGGATCTGTGGCGCGTGCGGGACAACGGGTTTGTGCTCAGCGGCGGGCGGGGGTTGCCCGCCATCCGCGTCGCCAAGTCGCTGGCTGACCGCACGGATGCGCACATCACCTCGTCCCACGCCGCGGTGGACGGACTGATGTTTGATCTGGACGGTTTTCGCCAGGCCATTGGTCCGCTGAGGGCCGAGTGTGGCTGGTAACAGAATTCGGATTTCGAAAGGCAGGTTTTTGAATGCAGGTAGTTGAACAGCATCCCTACGTGGAACAGGTACTGGCACCCATAGGTGGCGAGTCCGGCATGGGTGAGCCGTTGGGCGACGATGTCACCCTTGAGTTCCTGGAAAACGAGATCATGAAAGTGGGCTCTCTGGCCCACAGCGACATCGACTGGCTCAAGGTGGAAAGTGAGTCGCTGCGAGTACTGTCAGATCAAAGTAAAGATCTGAAAGTGCTTGGTTTTTTGCTGGTCAGCCTGCAGCGTGGCGGTAGCGGTGAGCGCTTCGCGCTGTCGCTGTATCTGCTGAATCGGGTGCTGGAGACCTGGTGGGAGAAGGCCTGGCCCTACCCCGGCGACAAGGGCAAACGGGCGCGCCGGATGATGTTCACCCAGATGCTGCAGCGCGCCGGCAAGAACGTGGACTCACTGTGCTTTGACGGGGGCGTCGGTGATGGCCGCGGCTTCTGCCTGCAAACCGTCGAACAGCTGATTCAGAAAGCGGCCGACCATGAGCTGGCGGATGACGGCTTGTACGAGCTCAAACGGGCGGTGGAGAAACTGCCGACGGCAGCGGAATCCGCACCGGCACCCGATGCCGAGGCCTCCGCGGCAAAGCCGCCATCGCCTGCCGCCAGTCACCCGGTTACCAGTGCCACTGCGCCGTCTCTGGGCGAGCTCACTCTGGACCCCGCCAACGAGCGGGCCACCCGGCAGAGCCTGCTGAAAGTGGCCGATCTGCTGGTGGATACCGACCCGGGATCCGCTCTGGGCTATCAGCTGCGTCGCCATGCCATCTGGCAGAGCATCGCCACGGTGCCACCCTCCCGTGACGACGTAAAAACCGACCTGGCAGCGGTCAGCGCGGACCGGGTGGCGGAGTATCGGGAGACGCTGGAGAAAGCCCCGGATATGGACCTGTGGAAACGGATCGAGCAAAGCCTGTCGGTGAGCCCGTTCTGGCTGGATGGCCACTGGCTCAGCGCCCGGGTGGCGGAAACCTTGGGGTACGCCGCCTGCAGCGAAGCCATCCGCGCCTCGGTGATGGCGTTTGTTGAGCGTATGCCCCGGTTGGCGGATATGACCTTCAACGACGGCACCCCGTTCCTGTGTGCCGAGGCCGCCGACTGGATGCACACGGCCCCGGCCACGGCGGGCACCCCCGGTGGCGCCAGTCCCTGGGAGCAGGCCTACGATCAGGCCCGTGAAATGGCCGGCAACAAGGGTTTGGCAAAGGCCATGCAACTGATGGAAGACGGTCTTTCCGGCGCCCGGGAACCCCGCGAACGCTTCTATTGGCGGTTTGCCAGTGCCCGGTTGCTGAAAGACAACGGCCTGAAAACCCTGGCCAGCCAGCAGATTCAGGATTTGCACCAACAGACACGGGGCCTGGCCCTGGAAGACTGGGAACCGGGGCTGGTTTCCAAACTCGAAAAACTGGTTTAACGGATTTTGCCGTAAGCACACCCTTTATCAGGAATGGATGCCATGTGGAGACAAGCATTACTCATCGGTCGACGAATTCTTCCCTACCTGCGCAATGCCGCGCCGGTCACCCTGGCGCTCGGGGTGATCGTGCTGCTGGTGGCCACCTGGTGGCTGGGTCCGCGCCTGGAAATCGGCGGCGAGCACCCGCTGGTGGCCTGGCAGATGCGGGCGCTGGTCACCCTCGGGGTGGTGTTGCTGGTTGCCATGGTCTGGGGCACGGTGCTGGCCCGCAAGCTGGGCAAGATCAACGCCGCCAAAGCCGAGGAGCAGCGTGAAGAGGAAGATCCAATCCTGCCGCTGGAACGTCGCCAGGCGCGGCTGCTGGACCGTCAGCTGCAGGCGCTGAAAAGCAGTCTCCCCGGCCGGAAGGGACTCTACCGTCTGCCGTGGTATCTGGTGATGGGGCTGGAGGAGGCCGGCAAGACCAGTCTGATCCAGCGTTCCGGGCAGACCTACACCCTGACCAACGTGACCCGCAATGCCCGCGCCGACCGCAACCCGCTGGGCTTCGAGTGGTGGATCGGTGACCACGGCGTGCTGATTGATCCCGATGGGGAACTGCTGAGCCAGAACCAGGGCGAGGGTGCCACTGCGGAATTGCAGCAACGTTTGTGGAAGCATTTTATCCAGTGGCTGGAACGCAACCGCCCCCAGCGCCCGTTGAACGGCGTGGTGCTCACCGTGGACCTGGCTCGCCTCAGTACCGGCAGTGAACAGCAGCGCAAAGCCCAGGCAATTCTGCTGAGAACCCGCTTGCGTGAGCTGATGGAAACCCTGGGATCGCGGTTGCCGGTGTATGTGAGCTTCACCAAGCTGGATCTGCTGTACGGTTTCGCGCCGTTCATGCGGACCCTGAGCAAGGCCGAGCGGGAGCAGCCGCTGGGATTCGCCTTCCCGCTGGAGGCCCAGCTTGAGGGCGATGACTGGCTGGCGGAATTCTCCGACCGTTTTACCACCATGGTCGAGCAGCTGAACAAGCGCTTGCCTGATGTGATGGCGGCGACCCGCGACGCCGAAGAGCGGGCGTCGGTGTACTCCTTCAGCCGTCAGTTGGCGGGCCTGAAACCGGTACTGGAACAGTTTCTCGCCGACCTGCTGACAGAGGACGCCTTCTCGACACCGGCACTGGTGCGCGGCACCTACTTCACGTCGGTATTGCAGGAAGGCGTGCCGGAGGATGCGTTCGTGTCTGCGGCAGCGGCGAATTATCACCTCTCCGGCCCGATTCAGCCGGCCCAGCGCAGTGGCCAGTCAGCCAGTCTGTTCACCCGGGGGCTGTTCCCGGACGTGATATACCGCGAGTCCGGGCTGGCCGGCGATAACCGGCGGGTGGTCCGCAGTCGCCGTCGCCGGGTTGCGGTAGCGGCCGTTGTCGCGCTATCCGCCGGGCTGGGTATGACCGCCGGCTGGCAACACTATTTCATCAAGAACGCCGAAGCGGCCACCGCTGTTGAGCAACGGGTTCGCAGTTTCATCGACAACTGGCGGCCTATCGGTTACGAGCCGGACACCACCGGCAGCAATCTGCTGCAGCCCCTGGACGAACTGCGGGAAGCCACCCTGGCGTTTGGCGATTACCGTCAGAGCTGGCCGGTAGTGACCGATATGGGGCTTTATCAGGGTCAGAAGGTGGGCCCGGAAGTGGAGGCCTCCTATCTGGACATGCTGGCTTACCAGTATCTGCCCGCGCTCATGCTGGGCGTGATGGGGGAGATGGCCGAGGCACCGGACCACAGTTCCGAGCGGCTGGATCACCTGCGGGTTTTGCGCATGCTGTACGATGCCAGTGGCCGGCGTACCGACATCGTTGCGGATTACATGAGCGATTACTGGCAGAGCCGGTTTCCGGGCCAGCGGGATCTGCAGCAGCGTTTGCGCAGCCATCTGGATTACGCCATGGCGCACACCGACCTGGCGGACCAGGTTCGGCAGGGGGATGTCACCGCCGACATGGCGCTGGCGCCGTTCCGCAGCAGTGTGCAGTGGGCGCAACACGAGCTGGGCCGCATCGCCACCACCGAACGGGTCTATGAGGACTTGGAAAAGGAAGCGGCTCGGGAGTTCGGTTCGCCTCTGGATCTGGCCAGAGCCTCCGGGCCGGCGTTTGGCACGGTATTCACCACGCTGGATGAGCGCGGCCAACCCCTTCAGGACGAGGTGGCCGCCGATCCGCTGGTGATCCCGTCGCTGCTCACCCGCGAGGGGCTGGACTCCTGGTTCCTGCGTAAATCCGGTGATGTGACCGAATTGGCGCTGGTGGATGCCTGGGTGCTGGGCCGCCGTGATGACGTCGATTTCAGCGAATCCGACGAGGCGAAACTGACCGCCGATCTGCAGTCGCTCTACGCCGAGCACTATGCCGAGGCCTGGCGGCGGGCGCTGAGCCGTGTCGACGTGCAGAGTTTCACCGACTTCAACCACGGCGTGCGGGTTCTCGAGAGCCTGACCAGCGGTCACCAGCCGCTGCAGCAGTTGCTGGGACAAGTTACCCATCACACCCGCCTGGTGCCCGACAGTAGCGACCTTGACGGTGACAGTGAGGCCGCGAGCGCAAGTGCGAAGGCCGCCCGCAAAGTGCTGGAACAGTCGTCTCACTTCGCCATGGTTCAGGAGATTGATCGCCAGTTCGCCGAGTTCAATCAGCTGGATCGAAAGCAGGGTGACAACCCCAGCGATCTGGAGCAATTGATGGTGGTGCTGGGGGATCTGCACGAGTACATGCGGGGCATTCAGGAGGCGCCGGATCGTGGCAAGGCCGCATTGCAGGCGGCCCGTGCCCGCATGGGGCTGCAGGGCGCGGATCCGATCTTTACCCTGCAACGGCTGGCGGACAACCAGCCGGCGCCGCTGGACCGCATGCTGGACAAACTGGCCGCGGAGAGCTGGCGAGTGGTGCTGGACCAGGCCGTGGCGCAACTGGAGCGTCAGTGGTACCGGGAGGTTTACCAGCCCTTCCAGCAGGCGCTGGCACGGCATTATCCGTTCAACCCGGCCGCCGGGCGGGATGCTGCGCTGCAGGACTTCGAGCGCTTCTTCGCGCCAGAGGGTGTGCTGGATACCTTCTACACCGACAACCTGAAGCTGTTCCTGGAAGATCACCCCGAGCATCTGGGCGGGTCGCGCCGTGCCGGCCTGGTACGCAACGATGTCAAAGCGGCGCTGGCAAAAGCCGAGGATATTCGCCGCGCCTACTTCACCCGCAGCGGCTCGCTGGACGTTGAGTTTGCGCTGGAGCCCCTGAACCTGTCCTCCAACAAGCGCCGCAGTGTGGTGAACGTGGATGGCCAGTTGGTGGAGTTCAGCCACGGCCCGCGCCAGAGCATCCCGCTGGTGTGGCCGAACACCCTGCGTGACAGCGTGGAGAGCCGCATCACTCTGGTGCCGACCCAGGTCAACCGTTCACCCCGCAGCCTGTCGGAAAACGGTCCCTGGGCACTGTTCCGCTTGCTGGACAAGGCCGACATTACCGGTGTCAGCAGCAGCTCGGTGGATGTGAAATTCGAACTGGACGACGGCCAGATGCGATACCGCCTGCACGCCGCCAGTAATACCAACCCGTTCACACAGGAACTCCTTGCGGGGTATCAGATACCACGCAGTCTGTATTAAACTGTCGGCCGCCCTGCACAGGATGGTGCCGGGCGGTCATCAGCTTGAATTTTTGACGCACTACATTCTTCAGGGACCGAAGACATGCCCCAGGCAAGCGGACTGCAGTTTACCGCCACCATTGGCGAATTTTCCTCTGATCATTTTTCCGTTGTCGGCTTCGCGCTGACGGAACACCTGTCCGACCTGTTCAGCGGTACGCTGGAGCTGGCCAGCACCGATCCCTCGGTTGCCGCCGCCGACGTGCTGGAACAGACCGTGGATCTGGTGGTCTGGCAGGACGGTGCCCCGTTGCGCCGCTTCACCGGCGTGGCCAACGAATTCGCCCGCGGCGACAGCGGCCACCGCCGCACCCGCTACGACGTGGTGTTCCAGCCCGCCCTGTGGCGTCTCGGCCTGATGCACAACAGCCGTATCTTCCAGACCCAGACCACCGACGCCATCGTGCGCACCCTGCTGGAAGAGCGCGGCATCGTCGATACCGTGTTTGATCTGAAACGGACCCCGGAAGAGCGGGAATACTGCGTGCAGCACCGGGAAAGCGATCTGGCCTTTGTCGAGCGCCTGGCCGCCGAGGAGGGCTGGCACTACCGCTACCAGCACGGTTCTGTGGACGGCAGCGAACAACCCGCTCTGATCATCGCCGACCACCACGGCGATGCCCCGAAACTGAATGCCGTGGAATACAACGGCAAAGCCGGCGGCAGCGTCCAAACACCCTGCGTGTTCCGCTTCGCCTGTCAGGAGCGAGTGCGTACCAGTTCGGTGGCGATGAAGGACTACACCTTCAAGAACCCCGCCTACGCGTTGATGCACGAAGACGCCGGTGCCGACCTCAATCACCGCGAGGACTACCAGAATTACCAATACCCCGGTCGCTTCAAGGCCGACGCCAGTGGCCAACCCTTCACCGAAGCGAGACTGGATGCCCTGCGAAACGACGCCAGCACCGCCAGTGGAGAGAGCAACCGCGCCGATTTCAGCCCCGGTGCCAAAGTCACCCTCACCGACCACGACAGTGAGACCCTGAACCGGGAATGGCTGCTGACCGGCATTGTCCACACCGGCAAACAGCCTCAAGCGCTGGAAGAGGAGGGCGGTTCCGACCCCACCAGCTACAGCAACCGTTTCAAGGCCGTGCCCGCGGACCGTACCTGGCGCCCGCAGATCAGCCACCGCCCGCTGATGGACGGCCCACAAATGGCCATCGTCACCGGCCCCGCAGGCGAAGAGATCCACTGCGACGAACACGGACGGGTGAAAGTCCGCTTCCCCTGGGACCGATACAGCAAGAACGACGAACACAGCAGCGCCTGGCTGCGCGTCAGCCAGGGCTGGGCCGGTGGCCAGTATGGCTTTATGGCCCTGCCCAGAATCGGCCACGAAGTCATCGTCAGTTTCCTGGACGGCGATCCGGATCAGCCGATTATTACCGGAAGAACTTACCACGCCACCAACACGCCGCCCTACGCGCTGCCGGAACACAAAACCCGCACCACATTAAAAACCCAGACCCACAAGGGCGAGGGCAGCAACGAACTGCGGTTTGAAGACGAGGCCGACCAGCAACAGATCTACGTCCACGCCCAGAAAGACTTGGACCTGCTGACCGAAAACAACCGCACGGAAGTCGTCAAGAACGACAGCCACCGCAAGGTGGAGAACAATGGTTTCAGCCACATCAAGGGCAACGACCACAACACCGTGGACGGCGAAAAACGCGAGCAAACCGGTAAGGACCACAGCTTCAACGTCACGGGCACCCTGCACCTGAAAGCCGGCACCGCCTGGCTCAGCGACTCCGGCACCGAACTGCACATCAAAGCCGGCCAGAAAGCCGTGATCGAAGCGGGTGCCGAAATCACCCTCAAGGCCGGCGGCAGCTTCGTGAAAATCGACCCCAGCGGCGTTGCCATGGGCGGGGCGTCGATCAAGATGAACGCGGGTGGTTCGCCGGGTAAGGGCAGCGGGCAGAAGGTTCAGGTGCCGGAGATGCCTGGGTTGGTGGAGAAGGCTGGCGTCATCAGTCCCGCGCCTGAAAAATTACCTGACGGGCCCCAGCGGCCCCTGGCAAAGCCGGATCAGATCCGTGCTATCAAAAATGCAGCAAATCAGGGTAAGGGAATATGTCAGGTGTGCTCACCGGAACCCGGAGGCGCGACCTGATGGTCCGTTTGGCTGAACTCCCCGGAGTCGGGAAAACGTTTCTTCTGATTGATGGCGCGAAAGTGAAAGGCCTGTCCCAGACCATATACAGCGAAGAGGCGTCTCCCCGGTGTGACGCGCTGTACCGTGGAACCGAACTTGCCGATTTATTGGAAATATCCCTGAATCAGTGACTTTGCAGGCCAGTATACTCCGCAAAGCGCCATCGGCGCTAACGGGAGCCATCACTTGGTCAAAAGCAGGTTGATAATGCCGGAACGTGCAGTCTGACGTCGATCAGCGGCCAA